>Ga0209066_10003480_pt1 | contig 17914 bp, 24 predicted proteins | sample All_14_2_FD_187198 | JGI IMG/M metagenome (GOLD analysis project Ga0209066, IMG submission 187198) | Freshwater microbial communities in response to fracking from Pennsylvania, USA - Allegheny Zone_MetaG_DW_15 (SPAdes) (version 2) ... | reverse complement strand
ATCGGGGAATGCGCACGATGCTCGCCCCCGCCGCCGGACTCGTCGCCGTCGCGCTCGCCGTCGGCCTCGTCGGGTGCACCGGCGAGCCCACGCCGACGCCGACACCGAGTGAGACGGCATCCGCCTCGCCCGAGGCGAGTGCCCCGATCACCGAGCCGACCGGCACCCCGACGACGGTCGGCCCGCTCCCGGGCAGCGCGCTGCTGCGCGTCTCGGCGACCGCCGACGTCGACGGCACCGAGATGCGGCTCGAGCTCACGTTCTCGCGCGCGCTGACCGCGGCGGCCGCGAGCAGTGACTTCGACGCCGTGCTCGACGAATGCGCGAACGCGATCGAGTCGCAACTGGAGATCTTTCCCGACCTCGAGCCGACGGGCGTGCTGCGCTCCGACCTCGAGATGGTCGGCGACTGGCCCGAGGGAATGACGGTCGCCATCGCGGCGGGAGGCACGATCGCCTCGTTCGGCGAGGGCCGCAACATCGCGCCGACCGACGACACCCCGGGAGCTTTCGGCTGCACCGTGCCGATCGTCACCGGCCCGGGCACCGCGAGCTTCGTGAGTCTGCTGCTCGGCGATCCGGCGGTGACCGACCGCATCGACCTCGAACAGCAGATCGCCCGCGGGCTCTACGGATTCGAGTCGGATGCCGGATCGGCCGTCACGGTGCGCTGGCGCGACTGCGTCATCCAGCTCTCCAGCGCGGCGCAACGTCTCGCCGACGAGAACGGCTGGGTCACGCCCTCCGGATGGGGCGACGGCTGCCTCATCGGCGACGGGGGCACCGTCTAGGGCACCCCTGCGGCCGCGAGGTCAGTGCGCGGTCGGAACGTAGGCCGCGTAGCTCGCGGCGACGATCGCCTCGGCTTCGGCCTTGTCGCCCCAGCCCTCGGTCTTGACCCACTTGCCGGGCTCGAGATCCTTGTAGTGCTCGAAGAAGTGCTCGATCTCCTTGCGCTTGTACTCGGGCACGTCCGCGAGGTCCTGGATGTAGTCCCAGCGCGGGTCCTTCGCCGCGACGGCGAGGATCTTCGCGTCGCCGCCTCCGTCATCCGTCATCTTGAACACGCCGACGACGCGCACCTTCATGCCGATGCCGGGGAAGAGCGGGTACTCGCCGATGACGAGCACGTCGAGCGGGTCGCCGTCGTCGGCGAGGGTGTTCTCGAAGAATCCGTAGTCGGTGGGGTACGCCATCGGGGTGAAGAGCACGCGGTCGAGCATGACGCGCCCGGTCTCGTGGTCGATCTCGTACTTGTTGCGGCTGCCCTTGGGGCACTCGATGACGACGGAGTAGCTGGCGGACATGACGCTCCTGGGTTCGCGGTCGAAAGGCGGGTCTAACGTTAGTCGATGCCTTCCGCGCGCCCTCGGCTGACCCCGGCGATCGCCGACGTGCGCCGTGCCGTGCGGGTCTCGCTCGCCGGTCTCGCGGCGGCCGATGTGCGTTTCTCCGGAGCTTTGATTCCCGCTGCCTCCGGCATCCCCGATGTTCCGATCCCGGCCACCGAGAGCTCCGGAGAAGCGCACGAGAGCTCCGGAGAAGCGCACCCGCAGCCCGAGGGGCTCGTGCTCGTCGCCTTCTCCGGCGGGCCCGACTCGCTCGCGCTGCTCGCCGCCGCCGTGTTCGAGGCGCCCGGGCGGGTGGGGGCGGTGATCGTCGACCACGGGCTGCAGAGCGGATCGGATGCCGTGGCCGCCCGCGCCGCGGAGCAGGCCGAGAGCCTGGGGTCGGTTCTCACGCGCGTCGTGCGGGTCACGGTCGCGGGCGACGGCGGCCCGGAGGCGGCGGCCCGCAGCGCTCGCTACGCGGCCCTCGATGCGGTCGCCGCCGAGACGAGTGCGGTCGCCGTGCTGCTCGGCCACACGCTCGACGACCAGGCCGAGACCGTGCTGCTCGGGCTCGCGCGCGGGTCGGGGTCGGCGAGCCTGCAGGGCATGGCGCCCGTGGCGGGACGCTACCGGCGGCCACTGCTCGGCATCCGCCGGTCGACGACCGTGCAGGCCTGCGCCGACGCGGGGCTCGAACCGTGGCACGACCCGCACAACGACGATCCGGCGTACACCCGGGTGCGGGTGCGCCGCACCGTGCTGCCCGTGCTCGAAGCCGAACTCGGGCCGGGGGTGACGGAGGCGCTCGCGCGCACCGCCGAGCAGGCGCGGGAGGACGAGCACGCCTTCGCGACGATGCTCGACGAGCTCGCGGAGGAGCTCGCCGAGCACATCGACGCGGGCATCGCGGTGCGAGTCTCGACCCTCGCCGCCAACCCGCCGGCGCTCCGGCAGCGCCTCATCCGCTTCGTCGTGCACGCCGAGTTCGGGGTGTCGCTCACTCGCGCGCACACGCTCGAGATCGGGCGACTCGTGACCGACTGGCACGGGCAGGGTCCCCTCGACCTGCCCGGCGTCACCGTCTCGCGAGCGGGTGGCATGATCGAGTTCCGAGCGCGCAACGCCGAGGAGGAAGACGCGGATGGACACGGCTGACATCGAGGGCGACCTCACCGAGGTGCTCTACACGGAGGCCCAGATCCACGCCCGCATCGCGGAGATGTGCCGGCAGATCGAGACCGACTACGCGGGCCGCGACTTGCTCATCATCGGGGTGCTCAAGGGTGCCGTCATGGTCATGGCCGACCTGGCGCGTGAGCTGAAGCGCGACGTCGAGATGGACTGGATGGCGACCTCGTCCTACGGGACGAGCACCGAGTCGAGCGGCGTCGTTCGCATCGTGAAAGATCTCGACACCGACATCGCCGGGCGGCACGTGCTCATCGTCGAGGACATCGTCGACTCGGGACTCACCCTCTCCTGGCTGCGCGCCAACCTCGAGAGCCGGAACCCGGCCTCCCTCGAGATCTGCGCCCTGCTGCGCAAGCCCGAAGCCGCGAAGGTCGACATCGAGGCACGCTACGTGGGGTTCGAGATCCCGAACGCGTTCGTCGTCGGCTACGGGCTCGACTACGCGGAGCGCTACCGCAACCTGCGCTCGATCGGCGTGCTCGCCCCGCACGTCTACTCCTGAGCGCCGCGCGGCCCCGAGTCCGCGTCCAGCGAACACCGGGGTGGAGCCCAGTAACGGGGCGATAGCCTGGCTGTCTCATGGACGTCCTCAAGCGCATCTTCCGCGGTCCGGTCATCTGGATCCTCGCGGGTCTCGTCGCCCTGATCTTCGCGTTCCAGTTCCTCAGCCAGTCGGGGTTCCGCGAGATCACGACGCAAGAGGGCCTCGAGCTGCTCGCCGGGAACACCGTCGAAGAGGTCAAGATCGTCGACGGCGAGCAGCGCGTCGACCTCACGCTGAGCGACGCGTACGACGACTTCGGCACGCAGGTGCAGTTCTACTACGTGGCCCCTCGCGGCGCGGAGGTCATCGAGGCGATCACCGCGAGCGATGCGAAGTTCGACGACGAGGTTCCGCAGTCGCCGTGGTTCGTGAGCCTGCTCAGCATCCTCGTGCCGTTCCTGCTCATCGGTCTCATCATCTGGTTCCTGTTCTCGAGCATGCAAAACGGCGGCAACCGGGTCATGCAGTTCGGCAAGTCGCGCGCGAAGCTCGTGAGCAAGGAGACCCCGCAGGTCACCTTCGCCGACGTCGCCGGCTCGCAGGAGGCCGTCGAGGAGCTGCACGAGATCAAGGACTTCCTCAAGGACCCGTCGCGCTTCCAGGCGGTCGGGGCGCGCATCCCCAAGGGCGTGCTGCTCTACGGCCCTCCCGGAACCGGCAAGACCCTGCTCGCCCGGGCCGTCGCCGGTGAGGCCGGGGTGCCGTTCTACTCGATCTCGGGATCGGACTTCGTCGAGATGTTCGTCGGTGTCGGCGCGAGCCGCGTGCGCGACCTGTTCGAGCAGGCCAAGCAGAACTCGCCGGCGATCATCTTCGTCGACGAGATCGACGCCGTCGGTCGTCACCGCGGCGCCGGCATGGGCGGCGGGCACGACGAGCGCGAGCAGACCCTCAACCAGCTGCTCGTCGAGATGGACGGGTTCGACGTCAAGACCAACGTCATCCTCATCGCCGCGACGAACCGTCCCGACATCCTCGATCCCGCGCTGCTGCGCCCGGGCCGCTTCGACCGCCAGATCGGCGTCGACGCCCCCGACCAGAAGGGTCGCGAGCAGATCCTCGCCGTGCACGCCAAGGGCAAGCCGATGGCGAAGGGCGTCGACCTCGCGGTGCTCGCGCGCAAGACGCCGGGCTTCACCGGAGCCGACCTCGCCAACGTGCTCAACGAAGCCGCGCTGCTCACGGCGCGGAGCAACGCGCAGCTGATCGACAACCGCGCCCTCGACGAGGCCGTCGACCGCGTGATGGCCGGGCCGCAGCGCCGCTCGCGCCTCATGAACGACAAAGAGAAGCTCATCACGGCGTACCACGAGGGCGGTCACGCGCTCGCGGCCGCCGCGATGCGCAACACCGACCCCGTCACGAAGGTCACGATCCTGCCGCGCGGCCGCGCCCTCGGCTACACGATGGTGCTGCCGCTGGAAGACAAGTACTCGGTCACCCGCAACGAGCTGCTCGACCAGCTCGCGTATGCCATGGGCGGCCGCGTCGCCGAGGAGATCGTGTTCCACGACCCGACCACGGGCGCGTCGAACGACATCGAGAAGGCCACGAGCATCGCGCGCCGCATGGTCACCGAGTACGGCATGAGCGCCGACATCGGAGCCGTGAAGCTCGGGCAGGCGCAGGGCGAGGTCTTCCTCGGCCGCGACATGGGGCACCAGCGCGACTACTCCGAGGAGATCGCCGAGAAGGTCGACCTCGAGGTGCGCAAACTCATCGACCAGGCGCACGACGAGGCGTGGAAGGTCATCAACGACAACCGCGACATCCTCGACCAGCTCGCGAGCGAACTGCTCGAGAAGGAGACGCTCGATCACCTGCAGCTGGCCGACCTGTTCGCGAAGGTCAAGAAGCTGCCGGAGCGCCCGCAGTGGCTGTCGAGCAAGAGCCGTCCGCTGAGCGACCGCCCGCCCGTGAAGGTGCCGAGCAAGGCGCCCGTCGACCCGGGTGCCGTCGACGGCGGTGTCGACTCCGAGCCGACGAAGCCGACCCGCACGCGCGCCCCGCGCAAGTCGCCCGGCATCGCCACCGCCTGATCCGGCGATGACGGTCGATCAGGGTCGCGTCGAAGCCGCCGTGGCCGAACTCCTCGCCGCGATCGGCGAGGACGCGACGCGCCCCGGGCTGGTGCGCACCCCCCGGCGCGTCGCCGAGGCCTACGCCGAGTACTTCGCGGGTCTCGACATCGACCCCGTCGCGATCCTGCGGGAGGGAATGGATGCCGCGGGCGACGGCGAGCGCGGCGACCTCGTGCTGCTGCGCGGCCTCGAGTTCCGCTCGATGTGCGAGCACCACCTGCTGCCCTTCCGCGGCATGGCGCACGTCGGGTACCTCCCCGAGGCGAAAGTCGTCGGCCTCGGTCGCCTCGGCACGGTCGTCGAGACCCTCGCCGCGCGGCCGCAACTGCAGGAGCGCCTCGGCGAGCAGATCGCCGACGCGCTCGACGAGGGTCTCGCTCCTCGTGGCGTCATCGTCGTGCTCGACGCTCAGCACGACTGCGTCGCGGCCCGGGATGCCCGGCAGACCCGGTCGAGCACCGTGACGGTCGCGAGTCGCGGTCAGCTCTCCGAACCCGCGGCGCGCGCCGAGGCGATGACCCTGATCGGGGCGTTCTCGTGACGATCATCATGGGCATCCTCAACGTCACGCCCGACTCGTTCAGCGACGGCGGCCGGTTCGACGAGACCGAGGCGGCGATCGCGCGCGGTCTCGAGCTCGCGGCGGCCGGGGCGGCGATCGTCGACGTCGGAGGCGAATCGACCCGGCCGGGCGCGGCGAAAGTCGAGGCCGCCGAGGAGCGCGCGCGCGTCATCCCGGTGATCGCGGCTCTCGCGCACGAGGGCGTCGCGGTGAGCGTCGACACGATGAATGCGTCGACGGCGCTCGCGGCGGTCGAGGCGGGTGCGCAACTCGTCAACGACGTCTCGGGCGGACTCGCCGACGACGGGATGGCGCGCGTCATCGCCGAGACGGGCGTGCACTACGTCGTCATGCACTGGCGCGGCGGCGCCGACGTCGAGCCCGACTACGTCGACGTCGTCGCCGATGTGCGCGGCGACCTGAAGACGCGCATCGCCGAACTCGTCGTCGCGGGTGTCGACCCGGCGAAGATCGTGCTCGACCCCGGTCTGGGCTTCGGCAAGCACGCCCCCCACAACTGGGCTCTGCTCGGTCACCTCGACGAGCTCGCGTCGCTCGGGCACGGTGTGCTCGTCGGCGCCTCGCGCAAGCGCTTCGTCGGCGCCCTGCTGCCCGACGGTGCGGCGATGGAGGATCGCGACCTGCCGAGCGCCGTCATCAGCGCCCTCGCGGCCCGCAGCGGCGCGTGGGCGGTGCGCGTGCACGACGTGCCGTCGACGCGCATCGCGCTCGAGGTCGCCGCGCGCTGGTCCGAGGGGGCTGCGTCGTGACTCCGCCGCTGGACGAGATCCGGCTCACGGGACTGCGCGCCTCGGCGTTCCACGGGGTCTTCGAGCACGAGCGGCGCGACGGGCAGCTGTTCGTGATCGACGTCGTCGTGCGGCTGCCGCTCGGCCCGGCCGCGGCGGGCGACGACCTCGCCCGCACGGTGCACTACGGGGAACTCGCCGAGCAGGTCGTCGCGGCCGTCGAGAGCGACCCGGTCGACCTCATCGAGACGGTCGCCGAACGCGTCGCGACCGTGGCGCTGTCGTTCCCGGCGACCCACGAGGTGGTCGTCACGGTGCACAAGCCGAGCGCTCCGATCACGGTGCCGTTCGACGACGTGAGCGTCACGATCACCCGGCGCCGTGGGGACGCGTCGTGAACGTGCAGCTGCGCCGCATCGACGCGGATGCCGTCATCGCGATCGGCAGCAATCTCGGCGACCGCGCGGCGACCTTCCAGGCGGCCGTGCGAGCTCTCGCGGAGGCCGAGGGCGTCGAAGTGACGGCGATCTCGACGCCGATCGAGACCGTCGCGGTGCGCCCCGACGGCGAAGACCCCGATGCGCCCGCCTACCTCAACGCCGTCGTGCTCGTGCGCACGAGCCTCGCGCCCCGTGCGCTGCTGTCGCTGCTGAACGACCTCGAACGCGAGCACGGTCGGGTGCGCGGTGAACGCTGGGGCGACCGCACCCTCGACCTCGACATCGTCGACTACGCGGGGATGCGGTCCTCGAGCGACGACCTCACCCTCCCCCATCCCCGCGCCCACGAGCGCACCTTCGTGCTGCGCCCCTGGGTGGAGGTCGCCCCGGAGGCCGAGCTGCCCGGACACGGCCGCATCGCCGATCTGCTCGCCGCACTCGAGGGTCGCGCATGACGCGCACCCGGCTGTCGTCGCTGCTGCTGCTCGGCGCGGGGGGCGCCGGTGCGGGATACCTCCTGCAGATCGCACTCGCGGCCGCGAGTCTGCCGAAGTTCCGACCCGAGTACACCCTCGCGCTGAGCCTGCTGTTTCTCGCGGGCGTCGTGATCGCGCTCGCCTGGCCGATCCGACGGGCGACCCGGGGCGCGGTGCGCGCGCGCGTCGACCCGTTCCACGCGACGCGCGTCGTGGTGTTCGCGAAGGCGTCGAGCCTCGCCGGTGCGCTCGTGACGGGGGCCGCGCTCGGCTTGCTCGCGGAACTTCTCGCGCGAAGCGGCGGCATCAACACCGATGCGCTGCTGCGCACGCTCGCGGTGCTCGGCGGCGCGATCGTGCTGCTCGTCGCGGGTCTCGTCGGCGAATACCTGTGCACGGTGCCCCCGCGCGACGACGACCCCGAGGTCGGACCGAGCGCGAGTAGCCTGGAACGGTGACCCTTCGAGAGCCTCAGGACGGCGCCTTCCCCGAGCCTCAGGAGGGCGGTGGCCTCGACCCGATCGCGGGGGAGTGGCAACGCGTCTCCCCGAAGTACGTCACGGTCGACCTCCTCGGCATCCTGATCTCGGGAGTCATGTTCGTCGTCGCGACGGGCGTGCCCTTCTTCGTCACCCGGAATCCCTGGTTCCTGCTCATCCCCGCGGGGGCTCTCGTGCTGCACGTGCTGCTCGCCGCGTTCACGCCGCGGCGGGTGCGCGCTCTCGGCTACCTGCTGCGCGATGACGACCTGGTCTTCCGCAAGGGCATCATGTTCCTCCGCGTCGTCTCGGTGCCGTACGGGCGCATGCAGCTCGTCGACATCAACCGCGGGCCGATCGCGCGCGCCTTCGGCCTCTCGGAGCTGAAGCTCGTGACGGCCGCCGCCGCGAGCCACATCACCATCCCCGGCCTGCCGGAGGCGGATGCCGAGCGGCTCCGCGACCATCTCGTGGAGCTCGCCGAGAGCCGTCGGGCGGGACTGTGACCCTCCCCGACGAGGGCGCCGTCCCCGACGAGGGCGGGCGTCCCGGGTCGACCGCTCTCGCGGACGGCGAGTGGCACCGCCTGCATCCGCTCACGCCCCTGCTGCGCGGCGGACTCGGGTTCATCGCCGTCATCGGCATCCTCATCGCGAACCTCCGCGAGCGCCTCGTCGAGTGGTTCCTGCCGGGCGTCGTGTGCCCGCCGGGCGACCCCGATTGCGGCACGGGCGACCCGATCGACTACCTCGTCGACAACGGATACGTCGTGCTCGCCCTGCTCGCCGTGCTCGGCGTGCTGCTGCTCTTCGTCGCCGGCTTCTACGTGTCGTGGCGCATGCACACGTTCCGCGTGACCGACGAGGTCGTCGAGGTGCGCAGCGGCATCCTGTTCCGCACGCACCGCAAGGCGCGGCTCGACCGCATCCAGGGGGTCGCCGTCGCGCGACCGCTCTTCGCCCGCCTGTTCGGCACGGCGAAGCTGGATGTCGAGGTCGCCGGTCAGGACGCGAACGTTCCGCTCGCCTACCTCGGCAACACCGCGGCCGACGCCCTGCGCGGCGACATCCTGCGCCTCGCCTCGGGCTCCCGCGCGCACGGGGCGCCGGCGACCGCCCCGGCGGCGGGCGGGGGCGGGTCGGTCATCGACCGGCGCGTCTCGGAACTGCTCGCCCCGGAGCTCGACCCGAACCTCGCGCCGCCCCAGTCGGTCGTGCACATGCACCCCGGGCGCCTCATCGGTTCGACTCTGCTGAGCGGAACGACGCTCGCGATCGTGCTCGTCGGGGTCGGCATCGTCGTCGCGGTCGTGCTCTCGCTCGGCGCCGTGAGCGAGCTGTTCTGGACGCTGTTCACCCTCATCCCGGTCGCGTTCGGTCTCGTCTCGTACCAGGTGAACCGGGTGCTCAAGTTCCTGCGGTACTCGATCGCGGCGACGCCCGACGGCGTGCGCATCGGTTACGGGCTGCTGTCGACGCGCAACGAGACGCTGCCCCCGGGACGCATCCACTCGGTCGCGGTGAGCCAGAGCATCTTCTGGCGTCCCGCGGACTGGTGGACGATCCGCGTCAACCGGGCGTCGCGGCAGTCGTCGTCCTCGTCGGGGCAGTCGGCGCAGCAGAGCACGGTCGTGCTGCCGGTCGGCTCGCGCGACGACGTGTTCAAGGTGCTCGAGCTGCTGCTGCCGGCGATCGTCGCGGGCGTCGACGGCGAGTCCCGCGAGGTGCTCGAGCGCGGCCTCACGGGGCGCGGTGGCGACGACGAGTTCACGACGTCGCCGCGGCGCGCGGCCGTGCTGCGCTGGTTCTCGTGGCGCCGCAACGGGTTCGCGCTCTTCCCCGGCGCGGTGCTGCTGCGTCGGGGTGCGATCTGGCGCGAGCTCGCGATCGTGCCGACTCCGCGCGTGCAGAGCGTCGCGATCGAGCAGGGGCCGCTCGCACGCGCGCTCCGCCTCGCGGGTGTGCACGTGCACACCGTCGCGGGACCCATCTCCCCCGCGATCGGCGCCCTCGACGTGCGCGACGCCGAAGGCTTCTTCCGGGATGCCGAGGCCGCCGCCGTCGCGGCCGCCGGCGCCGACACGAGCCACCGCTGGCGTTCGGGCGAAGAATGAGTCGCGCGTGAGTCGGTCGGGTCGGCTCGGGATCGGGATCGTCGGGGCAGGCCGGGTCGGACCCGTGCTCGGCGCCGCGCTCGGCGGCGCCGGCCACGCGATCGTCGGCATCAGCACCGTCTCGGCCGACGGACGTGAGCGCGCCGACGCCCTCCTGCCCGGCGTACCCGTGCTCACCGTGCCCGACGTCGTCGAACGCGCCGAGCTCGTGCTGCTCGCGGTTCCCGCCGACGAGTTGCCCGCCCTCGTCGCGGGACTGGCGGCGACGGGCGCGTGGCAGCCCGGGCAGCTCGTGGTGCACACGGCGGCCGAGTACGGCGTCGACGTGCTCGCCCCCGCGGCGCGCGCGGGGGCGATTCCGCTCGCGCTGCATCCGGCGATGGCGTTCACCGGGACGAGTCTCGACCTCGCCCGGTTGCAGGAGTCGTGGTGCGCCGTCACCGCCGCCGCGCCTGTGCTGCCCATCGGGCAGGCCCTCGTCGTCGAGATGGGGGCCGAGCCGGTCGTCATCGCCGAAACCGATCGCGCCGCCTATGCGGAGGCGATCGCCGCCGTGCGCGGGATCGCGTCGCACGTCGTCGGCGACGCGGTCGCGCGGCTCGCGACGATCGGCGTCGAACGACCGGGTCGCGTGCTCGGGGCGCTCGCCCGGTCGGCGGTCGAAGACGCCCTCGCCGCCGCGGGGGCCGAGGCGCGCGCCGACCCGTCGGTCTGACCACGACGCGACGACTACGATCGGGGGCGGCGCGTCGATCGGTCGGATCCGCGCTCGGAAAGAGGCAATCGCGTGACCGCACCGCTCGTCGTCGAGACGATCTCCGGCATCCGGTCGCTCATCGACGAGCATCGCGCCGCGGGTCGTCGGGTGGCGCTCGTGCCCACCCTCGGGGCGCTGCACGAGGGGCACCTCGCCCACGTGCGACGGGTTCGGGAGATCGCCGATGTCGTCGTCGTGTCGATCTTCGTCAACCCGCTGCAGTTCGGCGCGACCGAGGATCTCGCGAAGTACCCGCGCGATCTCGAGGGCGACCTCGCCCAGCTCGAGCGCTACGGGGTCGAGTACGTCTTCGCCCCCACGGCCGACGAGATGTATCCGGACGGCGGCACGCAGGTGAAGGTCACGGGCGGGCAGGTCGCCGGGCTCTTCGAGGGCCGGTCGCGTCCCGGGCACTTCGACGGCGTGCTCACGGTCGTCGCGAAGCTGCTGCAGATCGTGCAGCCGCACGTCGCGACGTTCGGGCAGAAGGACGCGCAGCAGCTGTTCCTCGTGCAGCGCATGGTGCGCGACCTCAACATCCCGGTCGCGATCGAGGTCATCGAGACGGTGCGCGAAGACGACGGCCTCGCGATGTCGAGCCGCAACCGCTACCTCGGGGCGGGGGAGCGCCGCGCGGCCCGCGCGCTGAGCCGCGCGATCGAGGCCGCGCAATCGTCGGGCGATCGCGGCATCGACGCCGTGCTCGCGGCCGCGCAGTCGGTGCTCATGGACGAGGAACTGGTTAACCTGGACTACCTGAAGGTCGTCGACCCGAAGACCTTCCTCCCGGTCGACGACGGCTACCGGGGCCCCGCGCGCGTGCTCATCGCCGCGCAGGTCGGCCCGGCGCGACTCATCGACAACGACTCCCTCTATCTGAACTGAACGGCTTTTCTGATGACTGACGACGCCACCCTCGAGGACATCGCCGAGCAGAAGGCCGTCCGGCTGGCGAAGCGCGCGCGGTTGATTCAGGATGCCGAAACGGCCGGCGAGGGCGCGTACCCGGTTTCCGTGCCGATCACCACCACGATCGCGGAGGTGCGGGCCACGTTCCCGGACCTCGAGGCCGACGCTCAGACCGGTGAGGTCGTCGGCGTCGCGGGTCGCGTCGTGCACTCGCGCAACACGGGGAAGCTGTGCTTCGCCGCGTTGCAGGCGGGCGACGGCTCCCGCATCCAGGCGATGGTGTCGCTCGACCAGGTCGGCGAGTCCTCGCTCGAGCGCTGGAAGGAGCTCGTCGATCTCGGCGACTTCGTCTTCGTCTCGGGCGAGGTGATCTCCAGCCGCCGGGGCGAGCTCAGCATCCTCGTCGCCGACTGGCGCATCGCCTCCAAGGCGCTCATGCCGCTGCCCAACCTGCACTCCGAGCTCTCCGACGAGACGCGGATGCGCCAGCGCTACCTCGACCTCATCACCCGCGAGCAGGCGCGGGCGACGGTGAAGGCGCGGGCGACGGTCAACGCGAGCCTGCGGGCGACGTTCGCCGCCCACGACTTCCTCGAGGTCGAGACGCCGATGCTGCAGACGATCCACGGCGGGGCGTCGGCCCGCCCGTTCGTGACGCACAGCAACGCCTTCGACACCGAGCTGTTCCTGCGCATCGCACCCGAGCTGTTCCTCAAGCGCGCCGTCGTCGGCGGGCTCGAGCGCGTCTTCGAGATCAACCGCAACTTCCGCAACGAGGGCGCCGACTCCACCCACAGCCCCGAGTTCGCGATGCTCGAGGCCTACCAGTCCTACGGCGACTACCACTCGATCGCCGACCTCACGCAAGAGCTCATCCAGAACGCGGCACGCGCGGTGGCCGGATCGACGACCGTCACCTGGGCCGACGGCACCGAGTTCGACCTCGGCGGAGACTGGGAGCGGCTCCCGATGTACGACTCGCTCTCGCGGGCCGCGGGCGTCGAGGTCACGCCGCAGTCGACGGTGGCCGAACTCGAGGCACTCGCGGCGAAGGTCGGCGTCGAGGTCAAGCTGGCCACGCACGGCAAGCTCGTCGAAGAGCTGTGGGAGCACTTCGTGAGGGGCTCGCTCGTCGCGCCGACGTTCGTCATGGACTTCCCCGTCGACACGTCGCCGCTCGTGCGCGATCACCGCAGCATCCCGGGCGTCGTCGAGAAGTGGGACCTCTACGTGCGCGGCTTCGAACTCGCGACCGGGTACTCGGAGCTCGTCGATCCCGTCATCCAGCGGGAGCGGTTCGTCGAGCAGGCGAAGCAGGGCGCGCGCGGCGACGATGAGGCGATGCGGCTCGACGAGGAGTTCCTGCGCGCGATGGAGCACGGCATGCCGCCGATGGGCGGGATGGGCATGGGGATCGACCGCCTGCTCATGGCCATCACCGGTCTCGGCATCCGCGAGACCATCCTCTTCCCGCTCGTGAAGTAGCCCCCATGCGCGGGCAGTCCCCCGAACTGGGGGATGGTCGAGCCGCGATCGCCGGTGGCCACGCGCGTGGATGCTGGCTAACCTGCGAGAACGGCGTCCCCGCGCCGTGCCCCTCTCACCCCCGCAGCAGAGGACACCCCCGTGCCGAACGCCGTCGTGCGGCGCGCTTCGACGTTCATCGCGGCTTTCGCGCTCGTCGCGGCCGCCGTCGCTGTCGCGGCACCGGCGCGCGCCGCGGCCGACGGGCCGGTCGCGACGCCGGTCAGCCCGGTGAACGGCGCGGTTCTCGATCGGGGCGACTTCGACTTCCGCTGGACCTCCCCGGCCGGGGCGGTGTCCTACGAGGTGCGCGCGGGGCTCGACGGCCGCACCGATGTCGCGACCGGCGCCCTCGTCGAGGCACCCTCGACGGCCACGATCTCGACGGCGGGTCCCGTGCTGACGGTCGCCGATCTGCCGAACGGCACCTACTACTGGCAGGTGCGCGCCCTCGGGTCGGAGGGGTCGCCCGGTCCGTGGTCGGCGGTGCGCACCGTCGAGGTCGCGGTACCCGGCGACGTCGGATTCCAGCTCGAGACGCTCGGCCTCGACGAGTACAGCGTGCCGACCCCGCTCGGGTCGACGCCGTCGAACTCGGTCGTCTCCGACCGCCTGGGCGCCCTCGCGGTCGTTCTGGCCGGCGGCTTCTCGGCGCTGCTGCTCGCGGTCGTCGCCCGGGCCTGGCTGCGGGCCCGACGCGCGGCGTGAGCCGCCTCTGCGGCACGGCTGTTAGGGTGCGAACGTGACCCAGAGCCCGCCTCCGACCCCCGGTGGTGGCCCCCGCATCACCCCCGTGCGCGTCACCACGTGGGTCGTCGTCGCCGCGATCGGAGTGTTCCTGCTCGTGAGCGGCATCACCGGAATCATCGCCAAGGGCTGATGGACCGCCGCACCTCCCGCTTCGTCGCGATCGCCGGACTCGTCGTCATCGTCGGCCTCATCGCGGTCGCCTGGATCATCAACCTCTAGCCGTGGTCGCGCCGAGGCGGCCGATGGCCGCGGCCCGCGCGGGTTAGCCTGGAGCCATGCCAGTCGACTTCTGGGGCAACGCGATCTTCTCGGTCGTGCCGACGCTGCTGTTCGGCCTGCTGTTCTGGTTCGTCTTCCGATCGATCATCCGGTCCGACCGCAACGAACGCGACGTCGCGGCGAAGGTCGAGGCTGAGGAGCGCGCCAAGCGCGCCGCCCGCTCGCGCGACGAGTCAGTCGCGGGGTCGTAGCCGCACGTTCGGCAGCTCGGGCGCGGGAAGCGCCGATCCGGGGTAGCCGTCGACGTGACCGAAGCGTCCTGCCGCGTCGGCGCCCGCGATGACCTCGGCTTGCCACTGCTCGCGGAAGGCGACGACCTCGTCGTGGCTGCGTCCGACGAAGTTCCACCACATGACGATCGACTCGCCGAACGGCGCGCCGCCGATGAGCACGGCGCGCAGCGGCTCGTCGCCGGCCTCGATGCGCAGCGACTCGAGTCCGGTGGGCGTGACCCCGAGGTGCGACGCGGCGATCTCGGTGCCGAGCAGCCGCGGGGTGCCGGAGTCGACGAGCAGCCCGTGTTCGAACGCGGGGTCGACGGGGAGGTCGACGCTCGCACCCGCGGGCAGGTCGAGCTGCGCGCCGACGAGGGGGCTGAACGCCGTGACGCTCGAGGTCGAGCCGACGAGCGACCCCGCGAAGACGTGCAGCACGGCGTCGCCGAGACGCACGGGCGCGGGTTCGTCGTGCTCGAAGAACGGCGCGACGTGGCGCGAGGCGTCGGGAAGCGCGAGCCACAGCTGCACCCCGTGCAGCGTCGCCGTCGCCGCGGTCGACACCTCGGAGTGCTGGATGCCGCGGCCGGCGGTCATGAGGTTCACCTGGCCGGGGTGGATGAGCGCGACCGCTCCCGTGGAGTCGCGGTGCTCGATCTCGCCGGCGAAGAGCCAGCTCACGGTCTGCAGTCCGGTGTGCGGGTGCGGGGGAACGTCCATCGCCCCGATGCCCTCGACGGGGTCGGGCCCGTAGTGGTCGGCGAAGCACCACGGCCCGATGAGGCTGCGCGCCCGCTGCGGGAGCGTGCGGCGCACCGTGAGCGCCCGCGGCCCGCCGAGCGGCACCTCACGCGGTTCGAGCACCTCCACGCCCTCGCACACCGCGGGGGCGACGACTCGCTCGATCGGGTCCTTCTCGAGGTTGCTCACCCTCCGGATGCTAACCTCCGGGCCATGTCTTTTCAGGCTTATCTCGACGCGGTCGAGTCCACGACCGGGCTCACGCCGCGTCAGCTGATCGCGATCGCGCACGAGAAGGGTCTCGACGCGCCCGGCACGAAGGCGGGCGCCATCCTCGAGTGGCTCGCCGCCGACTACGGTCTCGGGCGGGGGCACGGGATGGCGATCGTGCACGTCATCACGAGGGGTCCGCAGATCTCGGCGAAGCATGTCGGCAGCGGCGGGACGCACCGCGACCCGACCGACACGTTGTGGCTCGATGGTCGGGCTTCGAACCCGAACGCCTAGCCCGGGCGCACGACGAGCAGGTCGCCCACCTCGCACTCGAGGGCTTCGCAGATCGCGGTCAGGGTCGAGAACCGGATGGCCCGCGCCCGGTCGTTCTTGAGCACCGAGAGGTTCACGAGGCTCACCCCCACGAGTTCCGAGAGGCGGGTGAGGGTCATGCCCCGCTCGGCGAGCAGTTCGTCGAGGCGGCAGTGGATGCGGCCGGCATCCTCGTCGTCGGCGGGCGCCATCTAGACGAGTCCTTCCGTGTCGCGCTGCAGGCGCTCGCCGGACTGGACGATCCAGGAGAGCAGGCCGAGCACGACGGCGAGGCCGAGGAACGGCAGGTCGGGAACGAAGGTGGCGATCCCGATCTCCCATCGCACCGGAAGAGTCGATGGATCGAGCACCGCCCAGTCGCCCTCGTCGGGGTAGAGCACGCCGGACCGCACGGCCACATTCTCGCCGATCTGCGCGAGCCACGAGCCGACGAGCAGCGTGACCGCGAGCGCCCAGGCCGTGCGACTCACGGCCGGCACGAAGGCCACGCCGTCGCGCACGTGGCGCGCGAGGTCGCCGAGCAGGAAGGAGAGCAGCGCGACCGTCGCCATCGCGACCACGACCGTCGCCGCGTGCGCCACGCGAAGTTCGACGGGCAGCTCGACGAGTCCGCTCACCCCGGGCGGGCCGCCGTCGAGCACCCAGAGCACCTTCGGGCCGGGGATGGCGAGGACCGCGTAGACGAGACCGGCCGTCGCCGCGAACACGCCGACGACGAGGGAGGCGGCGCGCACCACCGTGAGCCCGATGGGTCGGCCCGATGCTCGCGCCATCAGACGAGCCCGTCCGTGTCGCGTTGGAGGCGGGTGCCGGCGCGGAAGACGTAGGCGAGCGCCATGATCGCGAACCCGATGACGATCGGCGCGGGATCGAACGCGAACCCGATGCGAAAGAGGTCGCCGGTGACGGGATTGAGTTCGACCGCCGCGTTCATGCGACCGAAGCCGGACAACCCCTGTCCGAGCATCGAGCCGAGCGCGAGGGTGGCCCCGGCGATCAGGGCGAGCGCATAGAGGGAGCGCGCGAACGGCCGACCGCGGGAGACGGCGACGAACAGCCAGCCCACCCCGGCGCTGACGACGACCACGACGAGCGCCCCGAGGCCCTCACCGACGGCGAGGAGCGCGCGGGTCGTGCCCGAGCGCCCGGCGACCAGGAGGTCGGCCGTCGGAAACGCGCCGAACACGATCTGCGGGTCGCCGTCGGTCGGAACCCCGGGCAGCTGCGCCTCGGTCAGGAGCGCCACCGGGGTCGCGTCGCCCGCGCTCGCGAGAGCGTAGAGGCGGATGCGGAGGGCCCCCGCGATGAGCGCCACGAGACCGATCGCTCCGGCCGCGCCCGCGAAGATGAGCAGCATGACGCGCTCGGATCGCATGATCGTCGAGGGAGCCATCAGACGAGTCCTTCCGCGTCGCGCTGCAATTTGTGACCGATCTGGAACGCCGCAGTGAGCACACCCATCGACGCGATCGCGAAGAGCACGACGGGTTCGATCACGAAGGCGGTGTTGGCCGGGTCGGTGCTGGCGGAGAGCACGGCCGCGGCCCTGTCGGTCCCCATAGTCGGCACGTCGCGGTTGGGCGCGATCTCGATCACGCGGGTGACGGCCTGGAACACGGTGACACCGGCCGCTCCGGCGCCGAAGAGCATCGCGAGCCACAGGGCCGCCGTGTCGTTTCTCGAGGGGGTGGTTGTCGTCGACATCCCTCACTCCTTATCGATTGTCGTTGTTATCGATCTACGATAAACCCAGATACCCGGGCGGCGTCAACCCCTCGCTGAGCCGTGAGCGAACACGGGAGTTTTCTGGAGGCGCCGTCGTTACCCTCGGATGTATCGACGCCTCCCGACCGGCGTCCGTAGGAGCTACAGATGTTCGAGCGTTTCACCGACCGAGCCCGTCGCGTGGTCGTCCTCGCCCAGGAAGAGGCGAAGATGCTCAACCACAACTACATCGGCACCGAGCACATCCTGCTCGGCCTCATCCACGAGGGCGAAGGCGTGGCCGCGAAGGCCCTCGAGTCGCTCGGCATCTCGCTGGATGCCGTGCGCGAGCAGGTGCAGGACATCATCGGCCAGGGGCAGCAGCAGCCGACCGGGCACATCCCGTTCACCCCGCGCGCCAAGAAGGTGCTCGAGCTGTCGCTGCGCGAGGCGCTGCAGCTCGGCCACTCCTACATCGGCACCGAGCACATCCTGCTCGGCCTCATCCGCGAGGGCGAGGGCG
>Ga0209066_10003479_pt1 | contig 17920 bp, 16 predicted proteins | sample All_14_2_FD_187198 | JGI IMG/M metagenome (GOLD analysis project Ga0209066, IMG submission 187198) | Freshwater microbial communities in response to fracking from Pennsylvania, USA - Allegheny Zone_MetaG_DW_15 (SPAdes) (version 2) ... | reverse complement strand
TAATAGCCGGCGATGGCGCCAAGGACCGAGCCGATGACGAAGGACAGCGCAACGGCGGCGACGGAGATGATGAGGTCGAGCCGGGTCGCCACGATCACCCGGCTGAACACGTCGCGGCCCAGACTATCCGTGCCGAACCAGTGGGAGAGGGAGGGCGGGCTGAGCGCCATGGCGGAGTTCGTCGCCAACGGGTCATAGGGCACCAGCCAGGGCCCGACCAGGGCCGAGCCGACAAAGAAGGCGAACATGCCGAAGGCGAGCGCCGTGACCGGATTTTCCTTCAGCACATACAGGATATGGCCGAGATTGCCGGAAGATCGCTTGGGCGCGGGCATTTGGGGTGTCCGGGTCTGGGGCAGGGCGGTATCGGTCATTTTGCGTCCGTCCCGAAGCGCGGATCGATCACGGAATAGGCCAGATCGATGATCAGGTTCAGCACCACGAACAGCACCGCCATGCACAGCACGAAGCCTTGCACGGCGGCGTAGTCGGAGACGACCAGCGCCTCCACCGCGTAGGAGCCGATGCCGGGCCAGGCGAAGACCTTTTCCACCAGCACATTGGCGCCCAGCACGAAGGAAAACACCATCCCCAGCGTGGTGACCACCGGCAGCAGCGCGTTGCGGAAGGCATAGCCATACAACACCTTGGTCGAGCCCAACCCCGCTGCGCGGGCGGTGCGGATGTAGTCGGCGGACAGGGCCGACAGCATGGCGGCGCGCGTCATGCGGGCGATGGGGGCCAGGGTGAACAGCGCCAGCGTGGTCGCCGGCAGGATCAACTGCTTCAGCGCACCCAACCAGGTTTCCGGGTCGCCCGCCAGCAGCGTATCGATCAGAAAAAAGCCCGTCACCCGTGGCGGGTCCAGATAGATGAAGTCCAGCCGGCCCAGGGGCGACGGCGCTATTCCCAGAAGATAGTAGAAGACATAGATCAGTACGATGCCGGTGAAGAAGGTGGGCAGGGAAACCCCCGCCGTCACCAGCACCCGGCAGAGCTGATCGACCCAGCTTCCCGGCCGTGTCGCCGCCAGCACGCCCAGCGGTATGGCGATGGCGCAGGACAGGATGAGCGCGCTCAGGGTCAGTTCCAGCGAGGCCGGCAGGCGGCTGGCGAGTTCCGTCGTGACCGGTTGGCCGGTCGACAGCGACTGGCCCAGATCGCCCTGCAGCAATTGGCCGACATACAGGAAGAACTGTTCCGGCAAGGGCTTGTCCAGCCCCAGCTTGACGCGGGTTTCCTCAATCGATTGCGGCGTGGCGGCGAAGCCCGCGAACTGCACGGCGGGGTCGCCGGGCAGCGCGCGGGTCAGCACGAAGCTGATGACGACGACGCCGATCAGGACGGGCACCGCCTGGGCGATGCGCATGGCTATGGCGGTGCTCCGTCTTGCCATGGTTCAGGCCCCTGCCGGCTTCAGCGAACGGATGTCGAGCATGCGATGGAACCAGAATTCATAGCCATCCGCGCCATTGACGGCGACGTTGAGCGCGGGCTGCCACAGCGGGATGCGCGGCAGATCGTCCAGCACGATTTCGAACATACGCTTGATCTTCGGTGCGTATTCGGGATCATCCATCGCCATGTGCAGCGTCTCGTTCGTCAGCTTCTCCACCTCCTCGTTGTAGTAGTTGGAGGAGTTGAAGAGATGACCCTTCTGATAGGCCCAGAAGAAGTAATAGTCGGGCGTGTTCAGCCAGCCGCCGAAGTTTTCCAGATGGAAGGCCAGGCGCTTTTCCACCAGCGAGGCGGTACGCCATTGCGCGCCCGGGATCTTCTCGATCGTGGTCTTGATGCCGATCTGGGCCACCGCTTCCTGGATCAGCAGCGCCGCCGGCTCCATCCAGGATGCCAGATCGGTGGCAATCGACAGCGTGGTCTCGAACCCGCCGGCAAAGCCCGATTTCGCCATATGCTCCTTGGCTTTGGCCAGATCGGTCGAATAGGGGATCTTGCGCGGCCAGGCGGTATCGGTGATCTCCGCCGAGCCACCCGACAACTCCGTCCCCCGGCCATAGGCGGCGGTCTTGAAGATCGCCTCATAGGGCACGGCATAGGCCACGGCCTTGCGCACATTGGCATCCTGGAAGGGCGCGAAGTTCGAATTCATGCATAGGCAGTGGATGCAGTTTTCGATCGGGGTTGAATAGACGGTGACCTTGCTTGCCAGCTCGGCTGCGTCCTTGTCGGGAATGTCGAAGGCGATCTGCACATCGCCACGTTCCACCAAGGCGCGGCTGGTGGCGGAAGACGGCACTTCGCGCATGATGATGGTCTTCACCGCCGGCTTCGGCCCGCCGACCCAGCCGTCATAGCGCTGATAGACGACCTGCTGGCCCGCATCCCAGCGCACCACCTTATAGGCGCCCGAGCCGATGGTGTTCTTGTGCAGATATTCCATCGCCCAGGGGTCTTTTTCGGTCGCATTCGCCTTGGCGAGCTTGGAATTGATCACGAAGGGCACCGGCACGGCCAGATCGGGCAGCGACAGCTTGGACGGCTTGTCCAGCTTCACCGCGAAGGTCAGCTCGTCGATTGCTTCGAACTGGTCGGGGCGGGTCAGGCCGCCGGCCTGCATCTGGGTGGTCGGGAAGCCGCCCACCGACACGGCGCGGTCGAAGGACCATTTCACATCCGCCGCCGTGACCTTGCTGCCGTCCTGGAAGGTGGCATTCGGTTTCAGCTTGAAGGTGATGGTCAGCCCGTCGGGGGAAATGGTCCAGCTTTCGGCCAGCTCCGGCTCCAGCTTCGAATAGTCATAGCTCAGCCCGCCACCCGGCGCTTCCTTTGTGCCGAAGGTCACCAGCCGGTCATAGCAGTTGACCGCGATCTGATAGCTGGCGCGGTTGGTGCCGACCCGGTGCAGGTCCAGCGAGTTGATGGTCTGGCCCGTGACCGCGACCAGCGTATCGGCGGGCGCGGCAAGGGCGGGAATGGCCCGCGCGAAGGGCAGGCTGCCCATCAGCACGGCACTGGTACCCAGGAATTGACGTCTGGTGATCGACATGACGGTCCCCTCTTCTTTTGCGTGAAAGCTTCTGGAGAAGAAGGATGCAGTTTTTCGCGTTCGCGGAAATTGCTATGATTTCAGCAACCCGTTCGAAAAAACGCACCGGCCTTTGGAAAGAGCATGCAGATGAAGCACTTGAAGACGTTCGAACTGATCGAGGCGGTGGCCAGAACCAGCTCCATGCGCAAGGCGGCGGAGGATATGAACATCACCGCATCGGCCCTGAACCGCCGCATCAACAGTTTCGAACAGGAATTCGGGGCGGAGATTTTCGAACGCCTGCCCGGCGGGGTGCGCCTGAACCCGGCGGGGGAAATCCTGTTGCAGCATTTCCGGGCCACGCGATCGGATCTGGCGCGGGTGCAAGGCCAGGTGGCCGATCTGTCGGGCGTGCGGCGCGGCCATGTCACCATTGCCTGTTCGCAGGCCCTGCTGCCCTATTTCATGCCCAGCCAGATTGCCCGCTATCGCGCGGACCATCCGGGCGTCACCTTCGGGGTTGCGGTGCGCGACCGCGATCAGGCCGAGGCGGAGCTGGCCAGCTATGCCAGCGATATCGCCCTGGTGTTCGAGCCGATCCATCTGGTGGATTTCGAGATCGTGCATCTGGAACCCCAGCCGGTCTGCGCGGTGATGGCCCATGACCATCCTTTGGCGACCAAGAAGGAGCTGCGCCTGCGCGACTGTCTGGATGTGCCGCATGTGGCGCCTTCGGCCAAATATGGCGTGCGCTTTCTCTTGGATCAGGCGACCAGGCGCGGCACCAGACGGCTGAATCCGATCGTGGAGACGGAAAGCTTCGAGCTGATCCGCCATTATGTGCTGCATGAACGGGCCATCGGCTTTCAGATACCCATCGGCCTGCAGGGGCCGGGTGACGGGGCGATCCTGTTCCGGCCGATTTCCGAACGCGATCTGCCGCCGGGCAACCTGATCCTGGGCCAGAAGCGCGGGCGCACCCTGCCTGTCGCCTCCGCCCGGTTCAGCATGCAGCTTGCCGCCGCGCTGAAGGATTTTCGCGCCGGGGTGGACGCATAGCAGACGTTGACAGGCCAGGCCGCCCGACGCAGCCTGCAAGTGATCAAGGCCGGAAGTTGCCGGATTTCCAATAATTGGGGGGGAGTAGCATGGCCGCCATTTATGATATCCGTGATCCACGGTTCGAAGCGCTGATCCATCGGTCGGCGAGGCTGGAAACGCTGTGGACCGGCGGGCGCTGGTGCGAAGGGCCGGCTTACTTCCCGGCCGGGAAATACCTGATCTGGTCCGACATCCCCAATGATCGGCTGATGCGCTGGGACGAGACGGACGGGTCCGTTTCCGTCTTCCAGCAGCCCTGCCTGCATCAGAACGGCCATGCGGTCGATGCCCAGGGCCGGTTGGTCGCCTGCGAACATCGTGGTCGCGCCGTCAGCCGGATCGAGCATGACGGCAGCCGCAGGGTGCTGGCCGATCGTGCGGGGGGGCAGCGGCTGAACAGTCCCAATGATGTGGTCGTAAAATCCGACGGCTCCATCTGGTTCAGCGATCCCACCTATGGCATTGACAGCGATTATGAAGGCGACAGGGCGGAAAGCGAGATCGGCGCCTCCCATGTCTACCGCATCGCGCCGGACGGCACGGCGACGTCGGTCGTCACCGATCTGTTGAAGCCCAACGGCCTTGCCTTTTCCCCGGATGAGACGCTGCTTTACGTCGCCGATACGGGCTGGACGCATCACCGGTCCTGTCGCCCCAAGATTCGCGCCTATCCGGTGCAGGCGGATGGGATGTCGGTCGGGACCGGCCGGGATTTCGCCTTCTGTGATACCGGCCTGTTCGACGGGTTCCGGGTCGACACCCAGGGCAATCTCTGGTCGTCCGCCGGGGATGGCGTGCATTGCTATGCGCCGGACGGCACACTGCTGGGCAAGATCCTGGTGGAGGAGGTGGTGGCCAACCTGACCTTCGGCGGGCCGAAGCGCAACCGGCTGTTCCTCTGCGCCACCAGCAGCCTGCGCGCGATCTATGTCAATGCCACCGGCAGCGCTTGACGGGAAAACCTTCCCTGTCCGGCCTTACCAAAAGAGCAGAGCTTGCCCTTGCAAGGGTCCGGATTTGGATGCACCATCCGGCCCGTCGTCGCCATGGCGGCCGCGGGATTTGATGGAGCAGCTTGCACCGCGTCAACAAGGCTAAAGCGCCACGAGGCATCGTGGGCTCCCCGGTTGAAGAGTTGGAGCATGATCGCGATGCGGCTTTTCCCGACGATATTCGCTACACTTTCCCCGATATCCCCTTGTCGCGCCTGCGACAGGACCTGAACCGAACGGGGTTTTCCGGCCGCCATGGCCGGTTCGGGCGGGGCTGTCGTGCCGCGCTTCCGTTCGTTCCCTTCTCCTGGCCGGCCGAAAGCCGCTCTGAAGGATAGTGCAGATGAGTGACGATCTGGATCTGACCGACCGCCGCATTCTTGTGCTGCTGCAGCAGGATGCGAAGCTGTCCATTGCCGAAATCGCCGACCGGGTCGGTCTGTCCCCCACGCCCTGCTGGAAGCGGATCAAGCGCCTGCAGGACAGCGGGGTCCTGACCGGCCATGTCGGGCTGGTCGATCCCTGGCGCGTCGGGCTTGGCCTGACGGTGTTCGTGATGATCGAGATTGCCGACCATAGCCCGGAGGCGCGGGAGCGTTTCACCAAGGGCTTGGCGGAAATGCCGGAGGTGCTGGAATTCTATCGCATCGCCGGCGAGATCGACTATCTGCTGAAAGTCGTGGTGGCCGACATGCCGGCCTATGACGCCTTCTATGCCCGGCTGACCGCATTGACCCCGCTGAAGGGCATCACCTCACGCCTGGCCATGGAACGGCTGAAATTCGAAACCGCCCTGCCGATCGATACCGGCGGGTCATGGTATGGCGCGCCTTCGGTGCGTTCGCTGCCTTCACGCCGGGCGGCGGGGAATGGCAAGGACCAGGGCTGAGCCGGGCCTTGCCGGCATGCCGTGGTGGCGGCAGAGTAGCAATGGCGCTTGTTCTGAAAGGTGTTGCCATGGACCCGATCTCGGCCATTCTGGCCTTCTCCCTCGCCGCCCTGCTGATGACCCTGACGCCGGGTCTGGACACGGCCCTGGTGCTGCGCACCGCGGCGGTGGAAGGCGGGCGTCCCGCAATGGCAGCGGGGATCGGCATCGCGACCGGCTGCCTGGCCTGGGGGTTGGCGGCGGCGCTTGGGCTGGGCGTGCTGCTGGCGGTGTCGGAAACGGGCTATCTGGTGCTGCAGATCGCGGGGGCCTGCTATCTGCTCTATCTCGGTTTCGGCATGCTGCGCGGCGCGTTTTCCCGCCGGGACGGGGCAGGGCCGCAGGTTTCGCCCGCTGACCGTCGCCATCGCGGCGCGATGGGGTGGTTCCTGCGCGGCATGTTCACCAATCTGCTCAATCCCAAGGTCGGGGTGTTCTATGTCAGCTTCCTGCCGCAATTCGTGCCGCAGGGGGTGGAGGTGATTTCCTTCACCGCGCTGTTGGCCGCCATCCATGCCGCCATGGGCATTCTGTGGTTTCTGGCGCTGGTGCTGGCGACGCGCCCGCTTTCGGCCTTTCTGAAGCAGCCCTCCGTCACCCGCGCGATGGACGGCATCACGGGCCTGGTGCTGATCGGCTTCGGCCTGCGTTTGTTGCTTGAGCGGCGCACGGGCTGACACTGTTTGTCTGGATCAGATCAAGCAGGAGGTTCAGAAACGTCAATCGAGAACAGTGTTCTTTTGTCCACGCCTTCATCGATCACGATACTCCAGCGCGTAAAGCCTGCCTCCTCGGCACCACTGTCGAGGAGTGAACCCAAAACAAGCATTCGAATTGTGTCGTGCCAATGCCCTTCCCCCTTCGCACAGACATCGAGTCTGTTTGCTGTGCGTAATAGCGCGCCCACTGGGGGTTCCACGTAAACTGGATGGAAACAACTCATCTCATCAATTTCAACAACGATGTTTGGAACAACAATACCCACGCGGGTTTTTAATTCAGACGCAGAAAAGCCACGATACTGCGAATTCCCTGCCAAAGCCAAAGCATTTGGCTTATCGTTCTCGCCACAAACGAGAACCGGGAAATCGCTTGGTCGCCCACGCGGCAAAACACAACTTAACGGCTTTGCGTCTGCCACGCTTCCTACAAAAAATTCATTTGGTCGCAGCATTATTTATATTCCTAGCGCCTATTGATACTTATCTGTGTGGGTCGAATAAAAATGTTCCATAGAATCTCAGCGGCGCCTTCCTGAGATAATTTCTGATCTGCTTTCCCCCACATGCTCATGCCCAGGCAATGCATGTATAGCGATTGATCGTCGGCATTAACAGTCATTGATTCATTCATTGTGTTGGAAAGATTTACTTCTCCCTGGGCATAATTTATGCCATTACCTAAGTTATTGTCGGCCACGTAAACCGTGCCTCGGGCGATGGCATTGCCGCCTCGGTAGACAACAGCGAAAAAGCGGTTCGCATCAATGCGACGGAACGTTCCCTCCACTCCGTCATTCCGCCTCTCTAGCTCGGCCAGAGAATTTTCAAAATATTTTGCAATGTATTCGAAGGTCTCGATCTTGAAATTATCCTTGTCTCGCTGAGTAAATTCCTTCGCTATTCTAAGGTTACTTGATCGTGGTGGACTGGAGCTTGTTCCGATTGGTGCGGTTGAAGCGGGCGCGATAGCAGGTTGTGCCTGCCGGGCACCTGCACTCTTCTCCGCAACGGTGCGAACGGCCTTCGCCACCTGAAGAAAAGCTTCATCAATATCAGGCAGCGACTTTACGGGACGTCCATCCTTGGGGACCGCATTCAACCTGCCGAAAGGTAAGCCGTGCCAATCACAAGCGCGCAGAATGACAGGGATAACCGTAGCCGAGCCCTCTTCATGACGTTTCATTGCCCGCCGCATCTCAACGTCATAGCAGTAATCGGAGGCAATGAAATCCGGACTCACAAGAAGCAAGATGACATCACAGCTATTGATACGGTCATCAATGGCGTAGTGAAGTTCCTCTCCGGCTCCGATCCTACGGTCATGCCAAGTCTCAATAACCCCCTGACGCTTCAGCGCAGCCAGCTGGGTTTCCAACTGATCACGCAGGTCTTCATCCTTGTGGGAATATGAAAAGAATACGCTCGACATCTCGCCCTCCTAAAGAGAAGCAATTTTATGGTGAGTCACCGGGCGAGCAATGCAATTTCTTCCAGCCGACATATACGTGACCTGAATCAACATGCTAACCTGTCCCCGACCGAGGGGGGCCCCGCCAAGGGGCTGAGATATCGCTGGGCTGAACAGCAGCGCGATGACCCTGAAACCTGATCCGGGTAATGCCGGCGGAGGGACGGGGCGGGTTTCACAGCCACGATCAACCTTTGCCGGCCTACAAGGGGCTGCATCGTGATTGCCAATGTGTTGACCATCGCCGGAACCGATCCGTCGGGCGGGGCGGGTATCCAGGCCGATATCAAGACCTTCTCGGCCCTTGGCGCCTATGGGATGTCGGCCATCACCGCAGTGGTGGCGCAGAACACCCGGGGCGTGCGCGGCTTCGTGGCGTTGGAGCCCGATTTCGTGGCCAGCCAGATCGATGCCGTGTTCGATGATATCCGGGTTGATGCGGTCAAGATCGGCATGGTTGCCAATGCCGCGATTGCGGAGGCGATAGCCGACCGGCTGGCCCATCATCAGGCCCGCAACATCGTCTTCGATCCGGTGATGGTCGCGAAAAGCGGTCACCATCTGCTGCTGCCCGACGCGGTGGAGGCCGTCCGCACCCGGCTGATTCCGCTGGCGGATGTCATTACGCCCAATCTGCCGGAAGCCGGTGTTCTATTGAACAGCGAACCGGTCTGGAATGTGGAGGAGATGCAGGCCCGCGCCCCCGATCTGCTGGCGCTGGGGTCGGGCTGGGTGCTGCTGAAAGGCGGCCATCTGGACGGTACAGCTGAAAGCACGGATCTGTTGATCGGCGCGGAAGGGCTGACCTTACTGACGGCCCCGCGCATCGTCACCCGCAACAGCCATGGCACCGGCTGTACCTTGTCGGCGGCCATCGCGGCCCTGCTGCCCCAGTACCCGATGCAGGAGGCGGTGGGGCGCGCCAAGATCTATCTGCAAGGCGCATTGGCGGAAAGCGACCGCCTTGATGTGGGGCAGGGTCATGGGCCGCTGCATCATTTCCACGCCTTATGGCGATAGGGTTTGTAAGACTTTTCACCCCGACGAGCTGCGAAATTCCTGGATCGCTTCTACAAGGTCCCGCGTTGCGGCAGCCGGGTCCGGCTGCCCGCAGATGGCGGAGACGACAGCCAGCCCCTTTGCGCCGGAAGCCAGGACAGGTGCCACATGCTGTCGCTTCAGCCCGCCAATGGCGACGGCTGGAAGCGGGCTTGCCCGCACCATGGCCGCAAGCCCGGGAAAGCCGCTGGCCGGTTTGTGTCCGGGCTTGGTCGGGGTGGCGAAGACCGGTCCTGCCCCAATATAGTCGACCAGGGCGGGATCGGCCAGGCCGGCCAGTTCCGCTGTTTCCACGCTAAGGCCCAGAATGCGGTCCGGCCCGATGGCCTGGCGGGCCTGGGCCGGCTGTACATCGCCCTGTCCGATATGAAGCCCGTCGGCCCCGATGGCGATGGCGGCCTCCACATCATCATTCACGATCAGGGGCACGCCGCTTCCGGCCAGCACGGCTTTCAGCGCCAGGCCGGCTTCAATCAATGCAGCCGTTCCCCCTTCCTTGTCGCGCAGTTGCAGCATGGTCGCCCCGCCCGTGACGGCCGCGCGGGTGGTTTCCGCCATGCCGATCCCCCGGCAGAGCAGGGGATCGAGCACGAGGTAGAGCGACAGGTCAAAGCGCCGCCGCATCATGGCGCGGCCAGCATGGCTTCGCCCGCCAGCCCGGCGGGCGTCACGGCATGCAGGGCGTCCAGGAATGCGTTCTGAAAGCTTCCCGGTCCCTGCGCTGCGCGTCCGGCGCGTTCACCTGCCACGGCGAACAGGGCGAGAGCCGCCACGGTGGCTTCGAAGGGTTCCCGTGGTGTGATGGCGAGGAAGGCCCCGACCAGCGCGGTCAGGGAACAGCCGAGCGCGGTTACCCTGGGCATCAGCGGTGATCCGCCCGCGATGCGCAAAGACCGTTTGCCGTCGGTGACGAAATCGACCGGCCCGGTGACGGCGACCACGCAGCCATGCTGGCGGGCGATCACCATGGCCGCCCCTTCGGCCCGATCAACCGGGTCGCGGGAATCCGCGCCCTGGCCCATGCTTTGCCCGCCCGACAGGGCTATGACCTCCGATGCATTGCCGCGCAGCACATCGGGTTTCAAGGCCATCAGATCGGACACGGCCTGCCTGCGATAGGTGGTCGCGAAATGGGCGACGGGGTCCAGAACCCATGGCCGTCCGGCACCCTTGGCCCCGGCGACGGCCAGATGCATCCCTTCCAGCCATTGCGGCGACAGGGTGCCGATATTGACGGTCAGCGCCCGGGCGATGGCGGCAAACTCCTCCGCCTCCTCCGGCGTATGGACCATGGCGGGAGAGGCCCCGGCGGCCAGCAACACATTGGCCGCGATATTCATGGCGACATAGTTGGTGATGCAATGGACCAGAGGCGCGGCCCCGCGCATGGCATCCAGCCGGCCGGCAAGGTCAAGATCGGGGGTCATGCTCACACTTCCTCCCGCGCCGGAAGATACAGATCCCCGCCATCGCGATATTTGGCGGCCATCGCCTGCATGCCTTCCTTGCGCGCCTCCTCGCGGATATCCTGGGAAATGCGCATGGAACAGAATTTCGGCCCGCACATCGAACAGAAATGCGCCACCTTATGGGCTTCCTTCGGCAGGGTCTGGTCGTGGAAATCGCGGGCCGTTTCGGGGTCGAGCGCCAGGTTGAACTGATCTTCCCAGCGGAATTCGAACCGCGCCCGCGACAGCGCATCGTCGCGGATTCTGGCCGCCGGATGGCCCTTAGCCAGATCGGCCGCATGGGCGGCGATCTTATAGGTGACGACGCCCACCTTCACATCGTCGCGGTCGGGCAGGCCGAGATGTTCCTTGGGCGTGACATAGCACAGCATCGCCGTGCCAAACCAACCGATCATCGCCGCCCCGATGCCGGATGTGATGTGGTCATAGCCCGGCGCGATATCGGTGGTGAGCGGCCCCAGCGTGTAGAAGGGTGCCTCGCCGCAGACCTCCAGCTGCTTGTCCATATTGGCCTTGATCTTATGCATCGGCACATGGCCTGGGCCTTCGATCATGACCTGGCAGTCCTTCGCCCAGGCGATGCGCGTCAACTCGCCCAGAGTTTCCAGCTCGGCGAACTGGGCGGCATCATTGGCATCGGCGATGGAGCCGGGGCGCAGCCCATCCCCCAGCGAGAAGGAAACGTCATAGGCGCGGGCTATGTCGCAGATCTCCTCGAAATGCTCATACAGGAAGCTTTCGCGGTGATGGTGCAGGCACCATTTCGCCATGATCGAGCCGCCGCGCGACACGATGCCGGTCACGCGTTCGGCGGTCAGATGGATGAAGGGCAGCCGCACCCCGGCATGGATGGTGAAATAATCCACCCCCTGTTCGGCCTGTTCGATCAGCGTGTCGCGGAAGATCTCCCAGGTCAGGTCCTCGGCAACCCCATGCACCTTTTCCAGCGCCTGATAGATCGGCACCGTGCCGATCGGCACCGGCGCGTTGCGGATGATCCATTCCCGGATATTGTGAATATTGCGGCCGGTGGACAGATCCATCACCGTATCGGCGCCCCAGCGGATGGACCAGACCATCTTGTCCACCTCTTCCGCCATGGAGGAGGTGACGGCCGAATTGCCGATATTGGCGTTGATCTTCACCAGGAAGTTCCGCCCGATGATCATCGGCTCGGCTTCCGGATGGTTGATATTGGCCGGGATGATGGCGCGGCCGCGCGTGATCTCCTCCCGCACGAATTCCGGGGTGACATAGTCGGGGATGGCGGCCCCGAAGGAATTGCCATCGCGCTCCATCTTCTCCGTCAGGGCCTTGCGCCCCAGATTTTCGCGGATGGCGACGAATTCCATCTCCGGCGTGATGATGCCCGCACGCGCATAGGCAAGCTGCGTCACCGCCTTGCCGTCCTTGGCCCGGCGCGGCCGGTTTCGGATCGGGAATTCCGGCGTCAGCCGCTCGCCGGTGGCAAAGCCGTTGTCTTCCGGCTGCACCTGGCGGCCGTCCACGCTTTGCGTATCGCCGCGCGCCGCGATCCAGCTTTCCCGCAGGCGGGGCAGCCCCGCATCGATGGAGATCGCGGCCGCCGGATCGGTATAGGGGCCGGAGCTGTCATAGACCGTAACCGGTTCCTCCCCGGACGAGGGATGCAGGGCGATGGAGCGCATCGGCACCCGGATATCGGGATGCAGCGCGCCTGCAACATGAATTTTGGTGGAGGCCGGCAGCGGCCCGGTGGTGATCGTCGGTGCGGTGCCCGCACGGTCGAACGTCATGGTCGAGACTCCCTCGCGTTCAGCAATGGAGACCCAGCTTCTGACAGGAATGTGGAAAGACGATCCGCCTGGAAAGGGGGCATGCGCCCGGGGCCCGCGATCATCCGCACCTTCCCTACGCCAGTGTGAACTGGATCAGGTTCAACGGGTCATCGCGCTGCTTGGGGCAGATTTGCCCCCGGCCCAGCGATATCTCAGCCCCTTGTCGGGACCCCCCTGGTGATGGGGGCAGATTCTCGCGCCTGGCCGAAAATGTCAACCGGCTAAAGTGGAATGGCGTATTCCGAAATGTTCGGGAAGCGGCGGGCCGTCGGATCAGCCCGGCGTCCCGCCCCCTTTGTCCGCGTCTTACGCGCCGAAGCCTTCCAGCACGATCTTGCCGCGGGCCTTGCCGCTTTCGATCAGGGCATGCGCCTTCCGCAGATTGGCGGCATTGATTGCACCGCCATGCGCGCCGAGCGTCGTCTTCAGGGTGCCGGCATCGACCAGCCGGGATACCTCGTCCAGCAGGTTGGCCTGTTCCTCGATATCCGCGGTCTGGAACATCGAGCGGGCGAACATGAATTCCCAATGCACCGATACCGCCTTGCGCTTGAAGGGCATGATATCGGCGGTCTTGGGATCATCGATCAGGGCGACGCGGCCCTGCGGGGCGATCAGCTTGGCGATTTCCGGCCAATGGGCATCGGTCTGGGTGGTGATCAGCACGAAGCCGGGCGCGGCAAGGCCCGCCTTTGCCAATTCCTCCGACAGGGGATTGGCGTGGTCGATCACGTGATGGGCGCCCAGCTCCTTCACCCAATTGGCCGTTTCCGGGCGCGATGCGGTGCCGATCACGGTCAGCCCGGTCAGTTGGCGGGCCAGCTGCACGGCGATGGAACCGACACCGCCCGCCGCACCGACAATCAGGATGGAGGATGCGCCCGGCACGGCCCGGCGCACATCCAGCCGGTCGAACAGCGCTTCCCAGGCCGTGATGGCGGTCAGCGGCAGGGCGGCGGCCTGCGCCCAATCCAGCGTGGCGGGCTTGCGACCCACGATCCGCTCATCCACCAGCTGGAATTCGGCGTTGGAGCCTTGGCGCGTGATGTCGCCGGCATAGAAGACGGCATCGCCCGGCTGGAAGCGGGTGGCATCCGGCCCGGTGGCGACCACGATACCGGCCGCGTCATAGCCCAGGACCCGCCAGTCATCCGTGGCGCCGCGTCCGCCGGCACGGACCTTGGTATCGACGGGATTGACCGATACCGCGCGGATTTCGACCAGCAGGTCGCGTCTCTTCGGTTCCGGGCGCGGTAGGTCGATATCCTGCAACACGGTGGCATCGGTCACGGGGCCGGGGGTCTTGTAGGCGACGGCACGCATCGGGCAGCACTCCTTCATTTTGGTGCGACTGGCTTGTTACCGCATTCATATGCGCCTATTATTCATTCTCGCAGAAATGCACATACATCGCACATAGTATCAAAAAGGATACTGTGGAAAGGACCGTCGCCATGCCTCGCACCCGTCACAGCACGCTCGATTGCAGCCCCGGCTGCGTGGTGGAAGGCGCATTGGCGCTGATCGGCGGCAAATGGAAGGGCGTCATCCTCTATCATTTGTTCGAGGAGGAGGTGCTGCGCTTCAACGAAATCCGCCGCCGCCTGCCCTCCGTTACCCAACGCATGCTGACCAGCCAACTGCGGGAGCTGGAGGCGGATGGTTTCGTCACCCGCAAAATCTATCCGGAAGTGCCGCCCAAGGTCGAATATCGCCTGAGCGAGCATGGCCGCAGCCTGGAACCGATCATCCGCGCGCTCAAATCCTGGGGCGATGCGCATATCGATTTGGGAAAGGCAAAGGCGGCTTAACCCCCTCACCCAACCCTCTCCCCCGTACCGGGGGCGAGGGCAAAATTCAGAACCCTCGCCCGCTTGCGGGAGAGGGTGGCGCGAAGCGCCGGGTGAGGGTGTCGTCACACCTGAATCTCTTCCAGCACCAAAGCAGCAGCGCCACGCGCCCAAAGGTCGTCGCCCCAGGGGTTGATCTCGATATCGATGCCGTGATGTTCGTCCACCAGCGGATTGCCCTGGATGGCGCCGCGGATCGCCTCGAAAAATACCCGGGCGGAGCGGGTGCGTTCGCCCGATAGCACCACGACGGAGGGGTCGAGGATCGAGAACAGATTGGAAATGCCGGTGCCCAGCATGGTCCCGGCGGTGCGGAAGATTTCCGCCAGCCGCTCATCGCCGGCATCCGCCGCCTCGATCAGCTTTTCGATGGCGGCATGGGCCAGCTGCGGATCATCGAAGGCACCGTCCGGCCCGGCCATGCCGGCCGCGCGCACGATGGCATAGTCCGAGACATAGGCCTCCACGCAGCCGAAGCCGCCGCAGCGGCAGGGCGCACCGCCGGCCACCACCTTGGTATGGCCGAATTCCGCGCCATAGCCGCGTGCGCCGCGATACAGCACGCCGTCGATCACCAGACCCATGCCCACGCCATGTTCGACCGTCACCACCAGAAAGGTGGAATGGCGTCGGCCGATGCCAAACCATTTTTCCGCCAGCGCCGCCATATTGGCGTCGTTGTCGACCACGGTGCGCAGGCCGATCTCGGCTTCCACGATGGCGCGGAAGGGCACGTCGCGCGCGGCGAAAAGCGGGCTCCAGCGCACCTCCCCCGAAGGATGGCCGACAAAGCCCGGCACGCCTACGCCGACCCCCAGGATCCGCTTCGGATCGATCCCGGCGGTCTGGATGATCTCCTCCACCCGTTGCCTGCAGATTTCCGCGATGGCCTGCGGCGAGACGCGATTGGCGCGAATCGGTACGGTGGCGGTGCCCAGCACATCGCCCATCTGGTTGGTCAGCGATACGGCGGCCTGATGCAGGGAAATCTTGATGCCCACCGCATAGGCCGCATCGGGATTGACCTGCAGCACGGTGCGCGGCCGGCCGCGCTTCATGCCGGGTGTGGACAGCCCGTCCGGCGCTTCCTGGATCAGTCCGGCATCCAGTAGCTCGCCGGCGATGCCGGTCAGCGTGGCGGGGCTGAGGCCGGTGCGTTCCGCCAGTTCGATGCGCGCAGCCGCGCCCTGGAAGCGCAGCGAATCCAGCACCCGCTTGCGGTTCATGGCGCGAAGGGAATCCGGCGTGCTGCGGTTCTGCGGATCGAAAGGAAGGGTCATCTCGGCACGGGACAGGGCGGCGTAGGACGCGCCGCGCGGGGGGAAGGGACGGTGTGAACCGTCACGCATCCTGACGCCTGGACCCGTCCGGCGCAAGATGCCGGGGCATCTCGCCCAGAATGATCATGCCCAGCACGTCATCCTTGGAGACATCCTGGGTCCGCACCGTGCCCACCAGCTTGCCATTCTTCATCACGGTCAGCCGGTCGGACAGTTCGAAGACATCGTGAATGTCATGGCTGATCAGGAAGATGCCGATGGATTCCGCCTTCAACTGCTTGATCAGGTCACCCACCATGCGGGTTTCCTGCACGCCAAGTGCTGCGGTGGGTTCATCCATGATCAGGATGCGGGCGTTGAAATAGACCGCCCGCGCGATGGCGACCGACTGACGCTGCCCGCCCGACAGGGCGGAGACGGGCGCGTTGAACTTGCGGAAATTGGGGTTGAGCCGGCCGAGGATCTGGCGCGCCTCCGCCTCCATCTTCACCTCGTCCAGCATGCCGGTCGGGGTCAGCATCTCGCGCCCCAGGAACAGATTTGCGGCAGCGTCCAGATTATCGGCCAGGGCCAGCGTCTGATAGATCGTTTCGATATTATGGCTGCGGGCATCACGCGCATTGCGGATATCGGCCTTCTCGCCGTCAATCAGAATATCGCCCGCATTGGCCTGGTTGGCGCCCGACAGCACCTTGATCAGGGTGGATTTGCCGGCCCCGTTATGGCCGAGCAGCCCCACCACCTCGCCGGGATAAAGCGTGCAGCTGACCCCGTCGACGGCTTTCACCCCGCCAAAGGACACATGGATGTCGCGCATTTCCACCAGCGGAACGGATGCGGTTTCGGACATGATTCCATCCTTTCCTATTTGCCGATGCGGCGGCGATAGACCTGGTCCAGCCAGACCGCCAGCACCAGCACCAGGCCGATGACAATGGATTGCAGCGAGGTGTTGATGCCGATCAGGGCCATGCCCGATTGCAGGCTCTGGATCAGCAGGGCACCCAGAATGGCGCCCATGATCGTGCCGACCCCACCGCTGAGGGAGGTGCCGCCGATCACGGCTGCGGCGATCACGCGCAGCTCGTCCAGCGTGCCCAGATCATTCGCCGCCGATTGCAGACGTGCCGAGGCGATGACGGAGGAGAGTGCGCAGAGCACGCCCATCATGACGAAGATCCAGACCGTCATCCGGCGCGTGTCGATGCCCGAAAGCTCGGCCGCCTGGGGATTGCCCCCCATGGCGAAGACATAGCGGCCGAATTTGGTGCGGGCCGCCACGATGGTCATGATCACGGCGATCACGGCCACGATCACCACCGGGATGGCGATGCCATGGCCGATGAACAGCCCGCCTTCGGGGATGGGCATGCCCGCCGCTTCCGCAATGCGCTGCGCGGCGCGTTCGGGCAGCGGATAGGCATTCATGATCGCCACGAAGCCAATGATGGCAAGGCAGGCCAGCACGATATTGGCGCCTTCCGCCCAGCGCGGCTTCAGCGGAAAATCGAACAGCACCCGGCGGCGCCGATCATTCAGCACGGCATAGATCACGCCGCAGATCGCGATTGCAGCGACGATCCAGCTCAGATTTTCACCCAGCGTGCCGGCGATGCCGCCGCCGAACATGATGAAGGTGGAATCCAGCGGCGCCACCGTCTGGCCCGTGGTCGTCCACCACGCCGCGCCGCGCCAGATCAGGAGGCCGCCCAGCGTGACGATGAAGGACGGCACGCCCAGATAACCAACCACCCAGCCCTGCATGCCGCCGATCAGCGCACCCAGCCCGATGCCCACCGCGACCGTGATGATCCAGGTCAGCGGATGGTTGAAGCCCAGATATTGCGGCAGGATCGTCGTCTGCACCACGCCCATGACCATGGCGATCACGCCCAGCATCGCGCCGACCGACAGGTCGATATGCCGGGCCACGATCACGAAGACCATGCCGGTCGCCATCACCGCGACGGATGCGGTCTGAACCGACAGGTTGAACAGATTGCGCGGGGTCAGGAACCGGCCGCCGGTCAGGACATCCAGCCCGATCCAGATCACGGCCATGGCACCGACCATGCCCAGAAGGCGCAGATCCAGCTCCATCGCCCGGGCAAGTGCGGCCAGGCCTCGCGCCTGTTTGGCCGTTTGGGGGTCATGCATTGCTAAAACCTCGGGGGAGGAAAGATAGGAGCGGCCGGCCGGAAGGGTGGGAGGAGTAAAACACCCCTCCGGCCGTCGCCTCCGTCAC
>Ga0209066_10003478_pt1 | contig 17926 bp, 14 predicted proteins | sample All_14_2_FD_187198 | JGI IMG/M metagenome (GOLD analysis project Ga0209066, IMG submission 187198) | Freshwater microbial communities in response to fracking from Pennsylvania, USA - Allegheny Zone_MetaG_DW_15 (SPAdes) (version 2) ... | reverse complement strand
CCGACCACCGAGAAGGTGGCAAAGCACTTGCTCGGCTGAATGTTTGAACTTGGTTAACAAACAACCATCTTTTATAATGGTTGATGCTATGTTTATGTAAGGAGAAGGTTATGAAGAGAGTTTTAGGATTCATCGCACTGGTTCTTATCACTGGCTTGCTCTTCGCAGCAGGTGCTGCTGAAACAAAACCGGCAGCCGCAGGTTTGAACATTGCCATTATCACCACCCCTTCGGGAGTCGATGACGGTTCGTTCAATCAGGACAACTACAACGGGATTCTTGCATTCGTAAAGAATCATCCTACTGCAAAGGCGACCGCCATCCGCGAACCCAGCGGAGATGTTGCAGCTGCCCTGAAGGCGGCAGCCGATGTCGTAGCTGAGTACGATGTACTGGTCTGCACCGGGTTCCAGTTTGCCGGAATCGGCGAATTGGCCATGGAGAACCCTGATACCAAGTTCATTCTTGTTGACACCTACCCCACCGATGCAAAGGGAAACACCGTTGAGCTTCCAAATGTCTACGCCATGACCTTTGCCGAGCAGGAGTCAGGCTTCTTCGCAGGAGTTGCCGCCGCCCTTGAGACCAAGACAAACAAGGTCGCAGTCGTCAATGGTGTAGCCTACCCCTCAAACGTCAACTATCAGTATGGCTTTGAGACCGGCGTCATCTACGCAAACAAGAAACTTGGTACCAACGTCCAGATTGTTGAACTCCCCTCCCGTGCCGGCACCGATGTAACCGGAGCCAATGTAGGGGGAAACTATGCAGGTTCCTTTGCTGATGAAGCAACCGGAAAGGTCATCGGTCAGCAGCTGTTCGCCCAGGGCGTCGATATTATTTTCGTTGCAGCAGGAGCTACCGGCAATGGAGTGTTCACTGCAGCCAAGGAGAGCAACGGCAGGCTGAAGGTCATCGGTTGCGACGTCGACCAGTGGGACGATGGAACGGTAGGAAGCGGCAACATCATCCTGACCAGTGTGTTGAAGGTGATGAGCTTGAATGTCGAGCGTGTTCTGAACCAGATCCAGGAAGGAACCTTCAAGGGTGCAAACATGCTGTTGAAGGCTGACACCGATTCCACTGGATTCGTCAAGAAAGCCGGTCGCAACCAGCTCGCTCCCTCCACCATCCAGAAGCTCGATGAGGCATATGCCCTCGTGCAGAAGGCTGTCATTGTTCCTGCTTCCAACTTCGGTGGTTTCACCCCCGAGCAGTTCAAGGTAAATTAAGAAAACGAGTGATACACCCGTGCCTGCCTCAGGCACGGGTCCCTATCGCAAAGAGGCATACCGACGTGGAAAACCTTGTAGAATTTCGGCATATCACCAAACGATTTCCCGGCATTGTTGCGAATGATGACATCTCTCTTTCGGTACGCAAGGGTGAGATTCTTGCCATCCTTGGCGAGAATGGAGCGGGAAAAAGCACCCTGATGAGCATGCTCTTTGGCATGTACACCCCGGATGAAGGCGAAATCTTCATTCGAGGAAAAGCTGAGCATATCACCAGTCCCTTGGTGGCAAATGAATTGAACATCGGGATGGTCCACCAGCACTTCATGTTGGTTGAGAACCAAACCATCACTGAGAACATCATCATGGGAATCGAGCCGAAAAAGAGAAAATTCGGTTTGTTCCCCATTGTAGATCTGCAGTCGTCCCACGAAAAGGTACAGCAGTTGTCCATGCACTATCATCTGGAGGTCAATCCCAGGGATACAATCGAGGATGTACCGGTATCCACACGTCAGCGGGTGGAAATTCTGAAGATGCTCTACCGTAATGCGGAGATTCTTATTTTTGATGAACCGACTGCAGTTTTGACTCCCCAGGAAATTGAGTCGCTGCTTCTCATCATCAAATCCCTGCGTGACAGCGGTAAGACCATCATTCTTATCACCCACAAGCTCGATGAAATCAAGAAAATCGCAGACCGATGTGCAATCCTTTGCAAGGGCAGGCTCATCGATGTACTGGAAGTCGCCACTACATCGGTCCAGCATATGTCCGCCCTGATGGTCGGCCGCGACGTCTCGCTCACCCTGGATAAGGTTGAGCATGAGAAAGGAGCCGAGGTTTTAAAGGTAGAGAATGTAAGTGTAGTTTCGCAGGATCATATTACGTTGGTGGACTCAGTCAGTTTTAGCGTACATGAGGGTGAAATCCTTGCCATAGCCGGGGTGTCCGGCAACGGCCAAGTTGAAATCGCTGATGCAATAGCAGGCCTCATTCCCATAAAAAGCGGCAGAATCCTGCTGCAGGGCAACGATATCACGACTGCATCCGTTCGCAAGCGCATTGAGGCCGGACTGAGCTATATTCCCGAAGATCGTCACGCCGTCGGTTTGATCCTCGACTTTAATCTCAGGGAAAACCTCTGTCTGAAGCAGTATTACCGTAGCCCGTACAGCAATGAGCGGGGCATCCTGCAACATGATGCGATGAATGAGTTGGGCAACACCCTTATCGAAGCGTTTGATATCAGGACCAGCAAAGGCAACGATACGCTGGTGCGAAGCATGAGCGGAGGCAACCAGCAAAAGGCGATCATCGCACGGGAGATTAATCTCGATTCCAAGCTGATCATGTTCGTCCAGCCCACCCGCGGCTTGGATGTGGGTGCCATCGAGGCTATCCACACCCGCATCAACTCCCTGCGCAGCGAAGGAAAAGCCATTTTATTGATCTCGTTGGAACTCGATGAGGTGTTGCAGCTTGCCGATACCATTTTGGTCATGTACAACGGCAAGGTGCAGACCATTCGAAAAGCGAATGAACTGACAAAACTTCAGGTCGGTGAATATATGATGGGGGTGCATGTTGAAAAGAACTAGCCTGATCAAGCGTTTGTTCATCCTCTGTTGCGGCAAGGGCAGGCATCAGCTGCTCAGGACGTCGCTCTTCTGCATTGCACTCAGCCTTTTGGCAGGAATCATCCTGCTCCTGCTTTTAGGCAAGAATCCATGGGAAGCTTATAGAAGCATTCTCCAAGGGGCGGGAATCCTGGCCAAACCCCGCTATGCCGGAAGAAAGAGCCAGCTCACCGATTTCATGAGCCTTCTCAACTACACCACCCCGATGGTCTTTGCAGCCCTTTCGGTTGCCGTGGCACTCAAATGCGGGATATTCAACATCTGCGTCTCCGGCATTATGGTTTTCTCAGGTTTCATGGCCACCGTCCTGGTTGGATACTCCAATCTCGACCCCTTTGTTGCAAAAATCCTGGTTGTCCTGATCGGTGCCCTGTCAGGTGCATTACTTGGTATGCTCATCGGCTATCTCAAGCATCGCTTCAATATGAACGAAGTGGTGGTAGCCATCATGCTGAACTATATCATCAGCTATGTGGTAAGTTTCTTCATCCAAACCCGATTCATCGACCCCATCACCCGACAGTCGGTGGCGGTCACTCAGAACGCCCGCCTCACGTTGTTCGATTATCCGGTGGGAAGCTTGAAAATGGAGATCGCCTTGGTATTTCCACTTGCCATTCTTGCCGTGTTTGCAATCAAGTTCGTACTTGACCGCACTCGTTTCGGCTTCGAGCTGAAGGCTGTGGGAAGCAACAGCAAGGCAAGCAACTATGCAGGCATCCAGGTAGGAAGAGCCGTGGTTTTTACGATGATCATCAGCGGGGCCTTGGCAGGTCTGGCAGGGGTATCCTACTATTTGGGCAGCAATGCCTCCATCCAGCCGAGAGTGCTCCCCTCACTGGGTTTCGATGCCATCGCAGTCGCTTTGCTGGGCAATACCAGTGCCATCGGCAGTTTCTTTGCCTCACTTTTGGTTATGATTTTCGATTGCGGTACCACCTACATGTCATCGCGCATGCAGGTGCTTCGGGAAATTGCAGCGTTGATCACCAGTATCCTGCTGCTCTTCAGTGCCATCGGCATTTTCTTCAGAAACCTTGCCGATCGCTTCCAACAGGAAGCCGAGGAGGTTTGAAGCTATGAACACCATCATCATTGAAGGGCTTTCCTTCTCACTGCCTCTCTTCATTATTGCCATCGGCGGCATCTACAGCGAAGGCAGCGGTATCACAAACCTTGCCTTGGAAGGGTTGTTGGGCTTCGGAGCCTTTTTCGGAGGTCTCAGCTATGCAATTCTGAGCAGGACCTTCGGCGGTGATCCCACCGTACTCATTTACGCCTCACTCGGCTTTGCCATGGTCGGGGGAGCACTGCTTGCCCTTCTGCATGCCCTTATGTGCATCAAGTTCAAGGCAAACCAGGTTATCAGCGGTGTCGTAATCAACATGCTCAGTGTTGCTTTAACCGCCTTTTTGGCCAATCAGATCAACGCCTCATTCTTTGGACAACCTTCCAACAAATTCTTGTTGGAAGTCTTCCCCAAAGCAACCATCCCGCTGCTCTCGCGAATCCCGATTCTTGGAGCGGTTTTCACCGATTTCTACACCTTCGAGCTTATTATCGTTGTGGTTGCCCTGTTTATGGCGTATGTGCTGTACAAGACTCCGACGGGAATGCATATCCGTGCCTGCGGGGACAACCCGCACGCCCTCGCGGCAGCAGGTGGGAACGTACAGAAGGTTCGCTTCTGGTCGGTAATCGCCAGTGGAGCGCTCTCGGGTCTTGGAGGCATGTGTTTCGCCTACTCCATCTCAACCACCTTCTCTCCGAACATTTATATGGGCTTCGGATACCTTGCCATCGCCGCCTACATTTTCGGTTCCTGGAAGATCGGGCCAACCTTCCTCGCCTGTATTCTCTTCGGCTTCGCCCGCAGCGTAGGCTATGTCCTTGTACAGAAACTCAGCCTCCCCTCCTCATACGGGGATTTGGTTCTCACCCTTCCCTATATTGTTACGCTGGTTCTGTTGCTCTTCTTCTCCTCGACCAACAAGCCTCCAAGAGCTCTCGGGGAGGTGTATGACCAAGCAAAGCGATAATCCCATACCAATTCGCCCACTTGCAAGATGAGAGGAAGCAGACCATACTTGGGACGGGAGGGTCCTGTATGACCAATGAAATACGTTTGGATGCTGTCAATGAAGCGATCGGGGAGGTTGCAACCGATATTGCACAGGCCTATGCGGAATTCGGGAATCTTACAAGCATGTTTCTCGGTCAGACATCCTCGACTCTGCAACTGCGCCTGTTCAGACCGCTTGCCTTGGAAGTCTCACTGTATATGTGCGCTCTATTACTTGCAATAGATAAGAGCTTGACTGAATCGGTGCTTGAGGATACACAAGCGTATGCAGCCGACCTAGCCAAGGATGTCAATACAGTCTTAGGCGAGTATGAAACAAGCACTGACCCGCTTACGCTGTTCATCCAACGGTGCCAGGCAGTCGTTGCCCAGGACTCCTTGTGGTTGTGCACCCAACGACAGGATGCACAACCACAGATCTCCATCAGCGACAAGGGCTATATCGCCATTCAAAAAGGAGCAGCGAGGCTCCAAGGCCTGACTGCACTTCTCTAGTAGGATTGCAGTAACATTTCTACGACGGTGTCTCTTCCCGAAAGGATGTCATCAACAGTCTTGCCAATGACAAGATCAGGGATCAGGGATCCCGTTTGATACGTTTTGTCCATCACAAAATACTTGGTCGAGTACGTGACGGGAATACCGCTGCCCGGCAGGGAGAATTGCTTGATCTCACCGTAGTGATTCAGACTGCCTCCGGTGGGCTCTCCCACCAGTCGTGCATTGGTCCGTTTTTTAAAGTGCATTGCATTCATCAGAGCCGAGGAGAAGGTTCCCTCGCCTATCAACACATCGATGCTGAAACCTTGTTTCTCCTGCAATACGTCAAGCCCATCCACCAACGGTTCCAGCAGGCGGGAGTCTCCCCCGCTGTTGTACCGCAGGTCGATCATCACGTGGTCGAACAAAGCTGACTCTACCAGGGCAAGGATTTCCTTGATGAAGCCATCCAACGGATACTCCTCGTACGACATGCATACGTTGTACTGTACAAAGAGCGTATTCCACTCTTCAAGCAACAGAGCCCGATACGGCGCGTTGGTTGCCCCGGTTTCAGGATGGGTCTGATACCACGTTGCAAAGCTCAGCATGCCATACTCTTCGGCAGAGACCGGGTGCAAAGAAATGGTTTGATTTTCGTCAATGCTGCGGGGTTTGACGGTAAGCGTCACCACCTCGGTCGGAGATGTTGCAATACCCAGGTATGTATAGAGGTTTGTCAGGTTGAGCTGTTGGGAGAGGTAATGCCGAAGCCACACCTGGTTGTCGTGGCTGAACATCGGTGATGCAAGCTTTTCCACTTCCTTCATGGGAAAGCCGTTGATGGCGATGACTTCGCCACCCAGCAACGATTCATGCATGCGCTCTACAACACTCACCCTCCACGCTCCCTCTACATAGGAAAATTGGGCAGGTATGGCCGACAGCTGTGCTACAAGTTCTTGCGTTAGGCCCACCGAAGTATGGGAATCCTTGGCATAGGATGCCAATTCACGAAGAGAGAAGTACAGGTCTATATCGGAGGCGTTTTCCGTCCGCCGCACTGCATCCACATATGCGTTTTTGAAGTCTGTCCTTGAAGTCTCATGGAAAAAATCAACATGAAGCTTGGGAAGCGTCTTGTACAAGTATGCAAGATCCTGTTGCCGGGGATTGCCCTCCTCAATCTTGGTGGCACAGCCTCCAAGAAAAAGCAGAGCCGCTACGATAATGAGAGAGACTGATAAGCGGGTATGTTTCATGGACACGAGTATAGCATACAATGCAAATCCAAACAGCGGACTGTTACCCTTCAGGCCCAAATTACGACAAAATACTGAGAGAATTCAGCAGTTTCCTTGGGCTGAATTCTCTCTTGAACACCCGCCCTTACAAGGCACCAACATCAAGGCGCACCCCGACTGACATCTCAAGGTTCTGCATGGTATTGCCTGCCTCATGCTTATAGTTTGTCACATGGGTGTAATAGAGATGCATCCCAAAGGTGAAAGCATCCTGTAATTGGTATTCCCCTTTGATTCCGACTTGGTGATGGATGGCATCAGGCCAATTTTTTCTGAAACCTTCAGGTCGCACAATATTTTCACCATCTTTCTGCGGTAAGCGCATGAATACATCATAGGGGCCCTTCACACCATAGTTGTAGGATGCTGTTAGATTGTAGTGACCGAATTCTGTATATCCAAGCTCCAGGTGCAGTTGGCTGTAGTCGTTTCCCTCGCTGTATCCAAGCATTCTCACCGTATAACCACCTCTGGTTATTGCAGTGTTGCGCTGGGTGACCGTAGGGGTCTGAAGCCAATACTTGTGGGTGTACAGCCAATCGCTCGTATTCACATACTCAACACCTCCGGTGATATACCCCTTCCCAGCGGGAGTCCTGCTCAGGGCGCCGACGATGAACCCGTAGGCTGGAGGATCGAGACTGTCACTCTCATGACTCATCGTGAACTGATCCAGTACACTCGAAGCATACAGATATCCGTACTTGCCGATTGCAGTCTGTACATCCAATGCCAACAGGGAGTTGGTCTGTTCCCCGTTGTTTGTGTTGTGCCAGAAAGCCAGGGGCATGAAGGTAAAGAGTTCAGGCACTGCTCGTGCATACACAGCAGCTTCGGTAACAGCGGCATACACTTTTTCGTTGAAGAAGCGGAACTCCATGGAGTGGGTCAGATATCCCTTGTATGGGTAGAGGCCGGTATCCATATATCCATTAAAGTCAGTTCCTGCAAGATTGGTAGAATAAATATTTGTATTATAACCGTTTGTCAAGTTTTCAAGGTCCAGGGCCATCCTTACATTCCCATCCTCATCAATGAACGTTCCAGAATTACTCAATCCAGGATTCAGCGATAGATAGGAGAAGTTATACTTGAATATCTTGTTGTACCAGCTCATCCTCACCGCAGGAATCTTATCGGCGTCCTTGCTGAGAATGAGATTGCCCGTTCTTCCTGTTCCAATGGAATACTCACCAGATCCCAGATAGAAGCTCCAGTGGGGTTTGCTGTAGCTTAGATAATAGCTGTCAGGGAAGTGATGATAGATATGATCAAAACCCAGCGGGATATTTCCCCAATTCACGTAGGGAGCATTGGTGGCAGGTTGATTGAAAGAGCTTGTTGGATAGAGACCTACACCAGGTTGCTCCTTGATATCTATATCCACCTCAGCAAAGAAGGCATCCCCTCCCCAGAACTGGATGGGAAGTGAAAGGATCGGCGACCTTTCGGTGTACCCGTATGCGTACTTGTTCAGGTAGTGTTGATAAGCGTTGTCCCAAATAAGCTTCTTATTGGTGTTGGCATACAACTCAGGGGAGATGATGGCACTATAAGAAAAGGCCGAATACTCTTCATTATACAGTGCGGAAACAACCAGTTCCTTTTGGATACTCTTGAGCGTATGACGTCCGCTCTCTGAGAGCTCGCTGCTCTCGATATGCTTGAGGTAGTACTGGTACTCATCTACGGTGTAGGGTCGGGCCGTAAAGGGGACTACCTTTGCTGATTCGAGGTACAAAGAGTCCAAGGCTTCATACAACCAGGAATCGAGGGAAATAAAATGGGCCCCGTTGGGAACTGCTGAAAGAGGTGCGACCGACAGGGCGCACGCCATGATCACATACAAAAGCACCCTTTGGACAAGAGTCTGCCTTTTCATACTGAGAATCTCCTCTAGCTGTGATAAATATGCTATGGTGGAAACTATACTATAGGTAATGATTAAGTGGGTGGATAAATTGCGTACATTTCGAATATCTCATCGCTGTCTTTTACTACTTCTTGTACTTATTTTTAATTCTGTCCAAATTTCTGCTTCCAATGCTCATACCGTTGTTTCTTCCAACGCATCCATCTACAAGGAAATTTCCTTGCTCTGTATTGAGCAGGGATCGGCAATGCCCAGTTCGTCCGGACCTTGGACCATGCAAGAGCTTCTGCTCATGGTTGGTGAAATTGATCGAGCAAAGCTCAGCCGCACCGGTCAAATTCGCTACGATGCAGTGCAAGCACAACTTGGTTTGGCAACCGTGGCCCCCGCTTCAAGCTTCTCTGCAGTATCATCGTTGCAGCTGAATCTTGAAGGGTATGCTCATACCAATGCAACTGCATTTGCAAAAGAGGACGATTGGTTTTATGAAAATGAAAAGAGAAGCCCCATTGCCATCGTTGACGGCCAGGCTTGGATAGGAGATCAGTTCTACCTGTACAGCAACTTCGGGATCAAGAACAATCGATTCGCCACCGAAGATCCTGATAGCAATGCACCAAGCGACACCCTGCTCTTCAGTCCTCACGTTTCAACAAACCTCATAAAATCGGGGACTCATGATTTCGACACTCCAAGCAGGGCTTTCCTGGCCTTTGGAGGTGAGCATTACTCGCTGCAATTCGGCCGCGATTTAATCTCCTGGGGCTATGGAACAACCGGGAACCTGATCATCGACGACCATGTCAAATATCATGAGTTTTTGAAGCTCAGCCTGTTTTCCAAGCAGTTCAAGTTTACCAACCTCATCATGTTCATGGACCCTCCCGGGTATATTACGAAGAATCGAGATCCCTATTACCCCGATAATAAGACTGTGCCTACCGTACGGATGTTTTTGGCGCATCGGTTTGAATTTACCCCCATCCCCCCCTTGCGCATTGAAGTTTCCGAGAATGTCATGTACCAGGATACCACTTTCAATATGAAGTATTTGAATCCCCTCTTCATCTACCACAACCTAAGCAACCGGGGTCAGTTCAATGCAATCGCCGATATAACCGTCACCTATACCCTTCGGCCGAACCTTGCGATGTATGCTACGTGGGTGATTGACCAAGTGGCAGCTCCTGGTGAGGGAAACGATCAACCCAATGCCATGGCCTATCAAGTTGGTTTGCGCACACTGTTCCCTCGAGAAACCGGCTACTGGTCTCTTACTTCCGAATTTGTCTATACCGACCCCTATCTCTATCTGCGCGATCATGTCGACTTCATCGTCATGACCAGAGAGAGGGATCAATACTACGGATATGTTCCCCACTATGAGTTTTTGGGTTATCAATACGGCGGTGATGCGTTGGTGGGCTTGCTACAGGCAGAATGGAACGGCAATGGTGCATGCTCAGCAGGAGGTGAAGTCTTTTATATGGCACATGGGGCCACCACCAAAGACACAGAGTTTGTTTTTGGTGAAATGGAGGCGATCACCACCCCGAGTTCCCCGACAATCCATACGTTGCGACTAGGCTTGTGGGGTTCCTATCGAGCAGAGAGACTCCCCATTTCCTTATGGTCACGCATCGATGTCGTCAATCGATGGGACAGCTCCCATCAGGTCGATGTGCAGGTGGCGGCAGGCATTTCCTATACCTTGTAAAGGTTATATGGGGAACGTAAGGGTTCCGAAGACTTTCAAAGACAAGCTTGGGTTTTGGTGCGTTTCCAAGTATGGAACTACCGCCAAACTCACCGCCAAGGCATCGCCTCCATCCTTGGAGACACCCAGTCCACTCCGTAACGTCTTGTTGTACCGTGTTCCATACGGAAGGGGTAAGACTGCTTGGATTAATCGCTCGGTCACTAAAAGAACCGCCCCTACGGCCATGGTGCCCACGGCGAAATCTTTCAAGGGGTCATCAAAGGTTGAGGATCCTGCACCAAAGAGCTGGATGAAAAAGAGATCAATCAGATAGGTGCCCAACCCCACCCCGATGGTGGTTGCAGCAGTCCAATCGGCAATCTGGCCGAACAGTTGACCTCCAAGGTCACCCTGGAGTTTTGAACCACTACCAAATCCTACCAACAAATTCTTAAAGGCAGGCCATGTAATGCCCACTTTAGCCTGTTCGTAGAGCTCAAGACGATAATCGAACGACAATTGTTGAAAATCATGATTCCTCAAGGTTCTTTTCAAGGAGCCAAGTGTGGAGCCTCCAAGATACACCCGCTCTCCGTCAATCTCTACAGGTATCCCATCCTGAGTATTCAATGCATCCAAACCGGTGCCTACCAGCGAAACCAAGAGTGATTGAGCACTAAGAGAAACAAGCAAGCATATGAGAACCAAACAACACATGAGAAACCGTTTCATACCGATACTCCTTGAAAACATTTCTCACAGTGTAGCATGGATTCTCTTGTGCTCAGAGAGACTATTATTACATTGAGTGCACTGTTGCAGTTCCAGAGAGGATAAAATTGCGGCTGTAATTCCTAGAACTATACTATCTTTTCAAAGTATCGACGCTAAAGGATTCTGTCCTCCTTTATCACGGTAATTCAGTAAATCCATGTAATTCACCTCTCTTTCCCGAGATTGCAGTTCTCCTGATATGCAAGACTAACTACTTGACGTTTCAATATTTATGCCCAATAACTAACACTATAAGGAGCAAACTATGGACACGTATGCACACGCAAAGGGCAAGGCCCTACTCGTGCTCGCAGTCCTGTTACTGTTGCTGTTCTTAAACTCCTGCTCGCACACAGAACAAGGGGCTGACCCTGCACTGCTGTACTCACCAACCTATACAGAGTTGGTGACGTCTCCTCTTTCCCTGCAATCAAACGCCACAGGATATGGCAGGGAATACGAAGTATTGGGCACCGAGCAGTTCACCACGTCCAATCGCGGTCCTGCTCATGGATTCGAACTCGGGCCGGCGGGCAGCTTTCCGACCGAAAGTGGGGACACGTGGATAACGGGTACGCATCCAGGTGGACAGATGTACATCGACTTCTACAAAACCAACCCGGCAGAGTTGTCCCTGAAGCCCAACGGTCGGTACGAAGTCAGCTACAACTACAAGGTCTTGGAAGCTACACGGGAGGGATTTGAAACCATTTTCTTTTCACAAACCGGGGCAAACAGAAATGACTGGGTTGAACAAAGCATCTATTTCAATGAACCGGCGGGAAGCACCGGGAGAGCCAGTTTCACGGCTACTTTAAAACAATATGATGATTATCAGTTGTTGATGAATCTCATCAGCAACGGGTCCATCGCTGTATCGGACATTCAAATCAAGGATTTGGACTCTGGTTTGGTGGTAGCACATGAGAATGGACAGAACATGGTGCATACCCATTCACCGATGCTCAACAGTGAAGGAGCATTCTCCATAGTTCCTTCACCATCAGGCTACAGTTTGCAGACTCATGGGTTTGCAAGGTTTTGGACAAATACCCAAATGGTTCAAATACCATCCAACACCAACATCATCCTTGATTTCGACTACAAGGTATTGGACAACCCCAAAAAGGAAGAACAGCTGGGCTGGTTCAAAGTATACTCTGCAAGCAAGCCTCATCTTCAACGTTCGGCAATTTCCATCCCAGGGTATCAGGTACAAGAGGGCCACTATAGTGGGGCAGTGAAAACCGGGGCGGACAACGACATCTACATCCTTGAGGTTGCATTCAACCAGGAGGTGAAACTCCAAATCAGCAATCTTCAACTTTCGAAACAAGTCACGGTCGCCCAGTCGCTTGATCAACACCTCTCTGATTCACGCTTCCCCCGTTTGGGTAATAATTTTACAACGTACGGGGAATGGGTTGCTCATGACGGCAGTGGATCGGCACAAGGACCCACCCCTTTGATCAGCCTCTTCGACCTTGAGAAACAGTTGGCCCTCAGCGATATTGTCACCGGCCTCAGCTCATTCTATCTATACAACGACCCTGCTCTCTCAAAACGACTGAAGGCGATCAACCCAAACATTGTCCTGCTTCCATCCGCCCAGACACACACCATCGGCCTCGCCAAGGATATGCGCAACATAGCTTACCATCCTTTGCTGACAGCTGAACAAATGTATGCGCAAGGCATTTCAAAGGATTGGTTTCTGACCACTTCCAAAGGCGAGGTGATCAACGACAATGAAGAGTGGGCGCAGATTCCTCTCAATGTATCTGCATTCTGTCCGTATAACGACAAGGGGCAAACATTCCTTCAGTACTGGACGGAGACAATTCTTGACCAAAGACTCAAGGACGGTACATGGGAAGGGGTTTTCCTGGAAGAACCCATTACCGTGGGGAACTGGAGAATACCCGGTATGTTCGATAAAAAGCGGGTGGACGCCGACTACAACCGAAACATGAAGAAGGATGAGACTCCGCTTTGGATCACTGAAATGACTGCAGCGGCCACCCTCGCGATGGTGAGAACCATCCGTGAACAGGTCGGTTGGGATGAGATGATCATGGGTGGAAACGAACTTAATCCTGCCATCGCACCCTTTACCAATGGAGCAACGATAGCAAACTTCAACGCCGCCTGGTATCGCGACTTCGACCAGGACAAGTTTAATGAAAGCCAATGGGGTAAATTCCTCGATTCCTACGAAGCGGTGGAAAGCCTCTACCACGCACCCTCAGCAATAATTCTGGAAGGAACTCCGGTGTATAAGGACTGGGTGCTTCCAAGCGACAAGCGGGAAGCTGCACAGCCCGACATGGCGTTTCATCGCTTTGCTTTGGGAACAGCCCTGCTGACCGATGCTTTCTATGAATTCGCTCTTGTAGATGGAAGAAGTGCTCCTTTCCTATTCGACGAGATGCTCGTCGACAGCCAAGGATGGAGCACCACCGATGCCGCCAACAAGGGATGGCTTGGAAAGGCCCTCGGCAAGCGCGAGCACCTGGTGCTGAACAAGGAGGAGGTGTATCAACAGACCAAGCCGATCATCCTGGGCAACCGTTCCACCAAGTATCTGAAATTGTATGAAGGCAGCAACAAGAGTGCGGACAGCCGTCAAATGCTGATGGAATTTGACTGGAATATTCTTACAACCTGCACAGGGTCACCAACTGTAAGTTTTGCCGTCAACGATGATTGGATGGGAAACTACGATCTTTCCTCCAACCTCGCAGGCAGTAGCGGCAGCTCATCCTACCATGTGACAGTCAAAGGCAGAGGCTCGGTCATGTACCATCTGAATGTCCCGAGATTCGGCAGCGTAGAACTGTCCAATCTAAGAATCTCCTTTGCCGATTGCGGGGTATACCGACGTGACTTCGAGCACGGAATCGTTCTGGTCAATGCCTCGAACGAGGAGAAGACCATTTCCTTGAATGAAATCAAGGGGGGCTTGAACAGGAGCAATATCAGACGCATCAGAGGGCGCTACGATACACAGACCAATTCAGGAACTCCGATTACCGGTTCTTTGGTTCTTGCACCTCATGACGCAATCGTGTTGCTCGCCGACTGAACACCATCTGGACAGGCAGCAGTATGCCGCCTGTCCATACCTTCCAAGATAAACAGGAGTAGTTGCAATGAAAGGACAACGAATCGTATTGCTGCTGCTTGTGATGCTCATCGGTATGCTGAACATTGGAGCACAAGAGATCCTTGTCTACCGGCAGACATTCGATACGAATAAAATGTATTGGCCGATAGATGAAAATTTCAGCATAGTCGACGGCGAGTATGTATTGCATACAGAGAACCAAGAGCTCTATGCATATTTGGACCTGTCTTCCAAGGACGGTACCTTCCAACTCGATATCAGGCTTATAACTGGAAAAAGTACTGCCGGGTACGGCCTGCTGTTCAGGCTGCAGGACCCGTACAATTTCTATTTTTTCTTTCTTGTTGACCAGGGGTATTTCCTTGCAGGAAAAGCCGTCGACCGCAAAGGAACCAACTTTTGCCCGTGGACCTACACCTCCATCATCAAAAAGCAGGCACTAAACACGTTGAAAGTCACCTACCAAGGTCAGAAACTCACCTTCCTGATAAATAACACAGAAGTCTTTTCCCACCAAGACTCGAGTTTTGAGAGCGGAGGCATCGGCCTATACACCCAAGGCGGGGTGCGTGTCGGATTTGACGACATCCTGGGCTGGGAGACTACTGCATCAACGCAATGAATACTGCGCCTGCTTCAAATCATCCGCTTGCCAATACAGCGTCCTGGTGAACGTAATTTGTTTATGGCTCATCGCCAACTCAAGAAACATCAAAAAGATCCCAATATCGATGCTTTGGTAATAGGGAACCAAGGATGGGGGAATTATTCCCCGTTTGCGAAATACGCGATGGACGGACAACGTGTTGTCCTGCTCTTTCACCAGCCACGGCTGGGTGTTGCAGGCACTCGGGGCCATTCGTACAACCGAGGCAAGCAAATGCATATCCTCACCTTCCCAAATCTCCTTGGCATCCAATCGGTTCAGCAGGGAGTCTTTCGTACGAAAACTACCTTCATCCTGATTGGCTATGCACAGCATGCAGACGAAGTGCAACCCCTCATATTCACGCTCTTTCGGCCGGCCCATCCCGTACCAACAAGCCCCGATGTTCACCTTGGCAAGGTGGAGCTCAAGCTGTTCACCCAGATAGCCGATATTCTGCAAATACCCATCCTTACGCTCGCTGTACAGCAGCAGCGCATATTCACCCTGTCTGCATGTTGTTTGACCGACGGGAACGATACGCAGCAGCGTCCTGATATCCTGGACCAACGGCTCACAGAGTGAAAAGTATTGCTTGACCGTATCCAGCTGTTCGGCTGACAGCTGCTTGAAGGGTTTTGTAAACCTGTGAAAGGATTTTCGTCTGAAAAGCTGTTCGTAGAGTTGCGTCATCTCATCGCCTCCTCATATAGGTATAGCACAGCCATCCAAAGCAGACATCTGCAATTATAAAATTACTGTATCGCGGTTGCACATTTTTCTTGACTGTAAGCCATGCAGGACTATACTGATTCCACCATGAAAACAGGAATTATCCGGTATGTAAAACGACTACTCGGATGGAGATGCCGGCTTGCGACCCTCCTGTGTCTCCTTTTGCTGTTTCCTGTTCTTGGCTATCCATGCTTTGCATCCTCAATGTCCTTACAGGACATTACGTTTCAAATTGGAAGGCATGATTCAATAGTGAAAGAACATGCTCCGTCGGTAGCGGCGGTAGTCAACTTGGAAAGCAGCCCGTATTCGCTTGCCATCGGCTACCGAAATCGAATGCCGGTACATGATATCAGCCTCTACGGGCACCGAACGATTGCTCCAAATTTTGGTATCGTAACGTATGTTCATACCGCGTTCGGCACGGCAGACTCCATCCTGACCGATTTTGTGATAGGCTATGAACAAGGTTTCATGCTCAAGAATCTGTCGCTTTCCTATGCATTGGGACTTCAGGCGAGCACCTCGTTTTTTCCCTTTCTTGAGAGGCCCCTTTTCAATGCCAGTCTTTATCTGGCAGCAAGCATTGGCTATACATGCTTCAATCGTTGCAAGGTGACCCTGTTTACCACCACCAATACCCTGTTTGAGTACGCCTGCCAGTCGATCAGCCCCATCCTGGGTTCCACATGTACCGTATCCATCGGTGATGGGTTTGAAATTGGAGCAACCTATTTCCTGCAACTTTCCGATGTAAGCCCTGAAGCGGTCCTTATCACGTCCAAGGAGGTAGGTGTCTATGGCACATACAAGCCGAAAAAGTAATACGACCCGATTGCTTTGCCTTTTGGCAACCTGTCTCCTGCTTTTTTCCAGTTGCTCAGACAACCTGATTTCAAGAATTGAGTTCAACCATCCAGGCGGTTCATTCGACCAGGCGATCGACACCACTGAGGCTAGAGAGTCGTTCTCCTTCCTGGTTTTCAGCGATTTACACTATGGCAGGACTGAGAGTGGATTCTACTTGGAGGAAGAGGCCTTCCTTGCATGGCTGGACACATATCCGTCGACACTTGCATTTGCCCTTCACCTAGGCGATGGGACAGCATATTCGTTGGAGTCCGAGTATCGCTTGTATAGAGACTTTCTGGATATGCTTGAGGACCGCTCGATCGAAGTTCATGCCGTATTGGGAAATCACGATGTACGGGCCGACGGCAGAAGCCTGTTCACCCGCTATATTCATCCCCTCACCGCCCGCCGTTTCAGCTACAAGGGAATTTCCTTCTATCTGCTGGACACAGGCAATGCCAGTTTGGGGAAAGTGCAACTGGACAATCTGATGAGTTCGGTTGCCGATGATCCCAATCCCAAGATCTTTTGCGGCCATGTTCCCCTTTACGGTGGACCCGATATGTTCTACTTCTCGCTCAAGGATCCCCACGAGCGGGCTCTTTTAGTAAAAACCATGGTTCAGAACAAGGTCGGCCTCTACCTTGGAGGGCATCTGCACATTAATCACAAGCTGTATAGCTATACCGATACAAATCATGAATTCGTTTGTGAATCCTTTCATGGTCGTGACAGTCTGATCGAGAACACCTTGCCTGTCTGGTATGTGTTCACCTACAATGCACCAAGCAACCGCATCACCATCTTCAGGTATGCTCTCAAGCGGGATGGAGCCATCGGCGAGTCAGTGGTCACATCATTGGCTCTTCCTTAGCTTACGTTCAATTTGATGAAGGTATATACTTCAACAGCAATGAACAACGTACTTTCTTGGCTTCTTGGTGGCGATGTCTCAATCCAATATCAGACTCACAGAGATCTTCTGCAAAGTGAAGGAATGCTTCTTGAGCACCTGCAACAGAGAATTGAGACCGAGGGGTTTGGGTATCAGCTGCTTTCTGCAAGAAATACGAGCGGACATTGGGGGCTTTGGTACTATCAACCCAAGTGGACCAGTACACATTACACGCTTTGCGACCTGAAGAGCCTTTGCCTTGCACCGTCAAATCTCATAGCTGCAGAAATGGTTGAACGAGCCCTTAGTGAATGCCAGCTTCCCGATGGCGGACTGAACTTCGCAAAGAGCAACTTGCCAAGCGATATGGCTGTGAATGGGATGTTCTTGGAGTATGCATCCTACTTTTGCCCCAAAGATCCCCGCCTATCGCCTCTTGTTTCCTGCATACTTATGCATCATAAACGTGACGGTGGCTTCAGCTGGGACAATGAGTCGTTGACAAGCGACCCTCATACCACCCTGTGTGTGTTGGAAGGACTCTATTCCTACATGTGCTCTACCCGAAATGCGGAATCAGTTG
>Ga0209066_10003477_pt1 | contig 17928 bp, 20 predicted proteins | sample All_14_2_FD_187198 | JGI IMG/M metagenome (GOLD analysis project Ga0209066, IMG submission 187198) | Freshwater microbial communities in response to fracking from Pennsylvania, USA - Allegheny Zone_MetaG_DW_15 (SPAdes) (version 2) ... | reverse complement strand
TGCATTTAGTCTGCAGGGTGCTTACAAACCCGCGAAACCGTAACGCATCGGATCGGCTGAGAACGTACTACGCACAAAGGATGCTATTTGCATAATAGCCCATCGGACATTTGACATAATGCAAATTCCTTGCTTGTCCTTTTCCTGTGCTGGTGCGCCTTTCGGGGCAGTGGTTGACACTTTTAATGTGTTCGCCCTGCTTTTGCGCTGCCGCTTCAAGTCCAGATAAACATATCCAAATTCAAGTTTAAGCGCCTTTGCTACGGCCTCGATGAGGGGTTGTGGCATTAGGCGCTTTTCGTGTTTGGTTTGTGACACTTCGGCGGTGGTAATTCCCACGGATTTAGCTAACTCGTAGTCTGTTTTAAGGGCTAACGCTGTCTTTGCTGCGTCCAGATATTCGGCGGGTTTCATGGCTTTTCCTTCTTCGGTTTTCACCCTTTAATCATAGCTTCAAAAATATAGCTTGACAACGCTATAGAAATGCCGCTATAAATAGAACAGCTATAGAAATATAGCTGTCCTGAAAGGGGCATTCGGTGGCCGAGTCACAGGCTTGGCCACCATCCTAACCTGTGATTGGGGAAAGCAGATGACAACTTTGAATCAAGAAGATTTTTTTGAACTTTTCTTAAATACTTTTCAAGAGGTTTCACCGTTGGCACTTTCTGAATTTCTGAATCGTCCTGTTTCAGATATTTTTACTCTTTTTTCTTATGCCGTTTCTTTTGATTTTTCGGATAAAAAAAACCCTCTGTTTTTTGATCTGCAGCGGTGTAGCACCGCAGATCAGTCCGGTTTACCGGATTTTCGGGATTCCTGAATATGGGTATTGATACGGTGAAATTACGGTCTCCAACCATCGATGAAGGACTCGCCGATTTTCTCCACAATCAAACCATCCTTAAGACCGGCGTTGACCTTTCTACAGGTGAAGAACTCTACTCAATCACCAATGGCCAGCTTGAAGGCTCGTGGGATTCCAGAATTAGTTTCAACGTAATGCGCAAAGATTGGGTTGTCGGGCCGTCTGGCCGAGTCGAACAAGTCGAATGTGAACCTTATATCTTGGTCGAGGCATCGCTGCACAAAGTTTTTTATGGTCAAAACGTTTACGGCCAGGTGGAAGATTTTTCTGAGCGCTGCCGCCTTTTTGTTGATCTTTTGGGTGAGTTGTTCGGTCTGGATCAGGAATCTTTACCATCGGCTCATCGTTGGCAGGTTCGCCGGGTCGATTGGGCGGAAGTCTTTGCTTTGACTCCTGCTGCTATTGCTGAATTCTTCCGTGGCATTTCGCATTGCAAGTTTCCGCGCCGTTCCACCAAGTCGGCCAAGTATGGATTGAATGCCGTGCATTTTCCCGGATCGTTCACCACGCTGCGCATTTATCACAAAGGCGCTGAGTTTAAAGTTCACGAGGTTGCACGGCTGCGTAAGGCCTTGAGCTTTTACCAGCAAAAGCAGAGGGCCGACTATCTCGAAAAGAATAACTTGTTTCGTGGTCAAGAGCATGGGGACGTGGGCGATTTTGATAAATGGGTCGAGAAGAAGATCAAGGCATTACAGCGGCTTGCCGATAACAGATTGAGAAGTGAGGTTCAGGTTAATGCGGAAAAACTGGCTTATGACTTCGGTCATTTTCCGCTCGTGTCAGAAGTAAGTGACGAATATCTGAAAAAAATCTATGACGATGAAATATTCAAATTATTGCGAGAAGGAAAAAGCGAAATGGAAACTGTGCGAACTCATGATCAAGTAAAGGCTAGGCTTAATAAATTCTATGGAAAGCGTTCGGCCAATGGTCTTTTTTCCTTCTGGCTTCAGCTTGCGACAAGAGGCGAGGAAGTTATTCGCGTTGAGTATGGCCGTTCACAGTTTTATGTGAATCGTCGCCGACTCGTTGATGCGGGTATCTCTTGGCTCTCATCTGATGTGGTGATTGTCGCCAACGAAACTGCATTACCGCGTGATTTCGCCCCGCTGCGGGGCAATCTTCGGTTGTGTCGTTTACCGGTCTCGTCGAGGTCGGTATTTAATCAATGCCCCGTTGAATGGGGACTTCTTAAAGCAGCTTAATTTTTCTAAAAGGTGATGACATGGCTATTGATCAAAAAGTACTTGCTGAACGTTCTGTGAATGTGAAGCCGGGGCAAATTTTCATTTATGGAAAAGTTCGTTTTGTTGAAAAGTTTCAAAGCAAGGATAAAAAAACTTGGTATCGCACACGAATTTTGATGCAAGGTGCTGATGAATTTTCTTTTCCTCGGCCTTATGACATTTTGACAGATTCGGATATTGGAAAAGTCGGAGAGGTTCTTTCTGGTGTCTCTGATTCGTCGACGTTTGCGGCTGATTGGGAAACCAAGCCAACAGAAGAGAACGGCGGCGTTATTGCTACCGTTCGTCAAATTCAGTTGACCTGCTACGGTTTTACTCCCATCTGAATCATGCAAACCGCATACGCCGGACATTGTTATGCAACAGAAACCGAAGCTCTGGGCGCGTTCAACAACGCGTTCCCTTTACTTGGTGATGCGGGGATTGTCTCTTTTTCTTCCTCCTCAATCTCGGCGGCTGGCGTCCTTACTTACGAGCTTGTTAATCAGGCTCTTCCGGCGGGCACGATGACTACGATAACGGGATCGATGCAGCTGGCATCCTGTGATCCGGTTGATGTGGCTGAATTTAATCCAGCAGCTGCAGGTGGTGTTTTCGCTTTCTTCTTTCTCGGCGTGGCTGGTACTTGGTATTTCGCTAAAAATATCGGCTTGATCCTTGAAGCGGTGCGGAAATTTTAAGAATTCGGCTTGTTGCCGTTTCCGGTCTGGCGGTTTCCAGACAAATTTATAGAGGTAATACTATGTTTAATAATGCAAAAAACTTTGTGAAATCTTCTGTTCTTGGCGGTTCGGCTTTAATTGCTTCTTCGTCATATGCCGTTGGCCCTGATCTGAGTACTTTGACTGCTGCCATTGATTTTGGCACGGTCACGACTGCTGTTCTTGGTGCTGCTGCGGCCTTGATTGTGGTTTACATTGCCTGGAAAGGCGCAAAGATGGTTATCTCTGCTGTTCGCGGCGGTTAATTGATCTTGATATGGGAATCTGTGCGCACAGTTTCCCATTCTAAAAAAAATCATGAACACAGTTGACGCTTGGTATCTTATATTTGCCCTTTACGGCATGCTTTCCGCGTGGGCCATGATCGAGGGTTTGCAATGAAAAAATTTATTCTCTCGCTGCTTTGTCTTTGTGCATTTATTTTTTCTAGTGTCTCTCATGCAATTACGATCAATACAGCTCAGATTAACGGCAAATACTACGGTCTTACTGGTGCTTTAAATAATCCAGCTGTCGGCGTTGCCGTTGAGCTTGGTACTGCGATGCTGACAAAAGCTAATCCATGGTTAACTGGCATCGGGGTGGGCCTTACAGTTTATAAGATTGCAGAGGAACTTTTTCCCGGTCAGATAGTTGCGTTTCGTCCCGGCCTTGTCTCAGAATCTGTTCCTTCTTGGCCCGGCAATCAACCTCCTTCAACTGATCCGGGCGTTGTCTCTTCAGATGGTTATGATTATGCGGTCTTACCCAATATAACTTTTCTTCCTTACAGGTCATCCGCTGACGCTGCTGGTGCGGATTGGGTTGCTTATAAATGTCCATCGTTGGGTGGTACCTGCTCTTTTACAAATACCATTGGTAGTGCAGGTTCAAAAAGTGTCAACTGGACAAACACATCTCCTAGCGGTAATGTTTTCCCATATAACACTGCACTAAATGCTCGCACCTCAGTGAAACAATGTCCAAGCGGCTACAGCCTTGTTTCTGGTAATTGCAATTTGACATCTGCTTCTACCGTTAAATATCCCTCGGACGGTGTGAGTAGTTTTACCGTTGATGAAAATGGTAAATTTAAGCTTGACCTACGCGATCCCGATATTCCCGCTGCAAATCTTTCTGGTATTGCCGGTCAGTCGTCTGTTACCCAGAAAAGCTCCGATGGAAAGCAGTCCTCGACCACAAGTGCTAATCCTGATGGTTCTATTTCTCATTCCACGACTAATGAATACTATGATCCTACCGACGCATCTACGCGTCAATTTACCCAGAATTTCACGATTAATAACGCCGGTGCGGTGACTAGCTATAATTCCACGAATCCTGTTATTCAAGTGGTCAACGGTGTTGCTCAACCTGTTTCTTCTTCAAATCAAGTTGTTTTTCCCAGTGATTACGCGCGCACGAACGAAGCCCAATCAGCTGCGGATACCGTCAACGTCAAGCTCGACACGCTGCACGATGATTTGACCGATCCGGGCACGCCGAATACCGATCCCACTGTCCCGGACAATGGCCAATACACTGACTTCGCTGATACCTTTTCTGGTCTCACTGGCTGGTCAATGCCCGGTCACTCTTCCCAATGTCCTACCGCCTCGTTTGTCTCGCCCTGGGGCACGCCCTATACCTTCGATTCTCATTGCCAGTTGATCACTGACAATTGGGCCGTCCTTCAGGCGGCTATGACGGTGGTGTGGACACTTGCTGCTTTATTTATTGTCTTGAAAGCCTGATATGCAAGCGATTTTATGGCCGATTGTTTCTTGGATATTTCGCGAAGTAGTTGTCAAGTTTTTGATCTTCTCCGCTCTCTTTGCTGTCCTTGCCTTCCTCGTGCCAAAAGCAATTGAAATGGTCACGCCGTGGGTGAGCTCGACCAGCTTGACCGGCGCATTTTCCGGCCTCGGATCTGGTGTTTGGTTTTTCCTTGACTTCTTTCAACTCGGTTTTGGTGTGCCGCTCTTGCTCTCCGCTGCCGTGACTCGTTTCCTCATTCGGCGTATGCCGGTTATAGGCTAGACCTCATGGCCATTAAAGCCTATGTCGGCATCATGGGTAGCGGCAAAACTTATGAGGTTACTTCGGTTGTTATTTTTGGCGCGCTCGCTGCTGGTCGCCGTGTCGTTTCGAACATTGCCGGCCTGAATTTCGACGAATTCAAAAAGCTGCTGTTGGAGCAGGGCGTCCCAGAACAAAAAATCGGTCAACTTGTCCAGGTCTCCCATGAAGATGTCTTAAAGCCTGAATTCTGGCGCACTGATAAGGATGTGGAGCAGGGCATTGACTCATTCATCCAGCCTGGCGACCTGGTTGCACTTGATGAGATTTGGCGGTTCTGGGAAGGCTTCGGGGATCGCAAGATGCCTGACCGGGTCATGAATTTTTTCCGTATGCATCGGCAGTTCACGCATCCGAAAACTGGTCTTTCCTGTGAAGTTGCTTTAATCACGCAGGACGTGATGGACATATCGCGCAAGGTTCGCGGTGTCGTCGAAGAAACTTACAGGATGACGAAGCTAACTGCGATTGGTAGCACGTCGAAATATCGAGTAGATATTTTCCAAAAGTCGCGAATTCTTAAAACGCCGTTTCGTCAGTTCTTGCGCTCCTATGATCCTAAATTCTTTGACCTGTATAAATCGCACTCGCAAAAAAAAGAAGGTGATGCGCCCGGTGTCGAGGAAAGTATTGACAAGCGTGGCAATCTTTTGCGCGGTGTGCTTTTTCGTTTTTTGATTCCAGTTGGCTTGGTCGTGTTCGGTTTTGCGGCTTGGTACATCTACGGCTTTTTTCATCCGACACCGAAGGATTTACCGGTGGCTGCCAATGGCTCGAAGTCTCCATCGTCGACACCTGTACTGGCTGCATCGTCGCCAGCTGCTGCGGATTGGCGGGTGGTCGGTCATTACCGCGCGGCTTCCGGTCTCACTGTGTTATTAACTGACGGTCAGCGCTCTCGAGTCTTGCACAATCCACCGAATATCAAGGTTTCCGCTTTAAGCGTTGAGGTCGTTTTACCTGATGGCTCGGTCGCTGCCGACTGGATTTCGACTGTAAAATCTGGCCCCTCTGTCATTCCAAAATGAAAAAATTTCTTCTCTTCCTGTGCTTCTTGGCTGCTCCTACCTTCGCTGCTGACAAGGTTTCAATGGTTTTTGAAGATATCCGCCTTGTCGATCTGCTTCGCGTTGCCTATACTGAGATTACAAAACAGTCATTCGTATTTTGTCCTGAATTGCTTCAGGCGCAGAAGCTTTACTCGGTTGACCTGCATGATCTGGAACCGAAAAAGGCAACCGCTGCCGTCCGCCAGTTGGCCGAGTCTGCCGGGTTCGTTGTTCGTTTTCGTGATGGTGTGGTCTGGGTAGACAAACAAGATCAGGCCGAGGAACAGGAATTGATCGTTTATAAGCCTCGTTTCCGTTCGGCTCAATATCTCGCCGATGTTGTGCAAAGCATCACAGGTGCTCGTTCGGTGTTGTCCCGTTCGATTCGATCGCAGCCGGACAGTGTGCAGCCTGTTCAAAACGTTCAACAGTCGAGCATGGATCAAAACGCCCAGCCCGTTAATGTCGACCCGTCAAGCGTTTATGGTCAGATTGATCGGTCTGAAGTCGATCAAATCGCTTTTGCTGTTTCTAGCAAGGAAATTGTGAAAGTGCAAAAGCTGCTTTCTGACTTGGATACTCAAGCTGGTGAAGTCTTGCTTAAGGTTGCCGTGTATGAGGTCAATATTAACGAGTCGAAGGCCTCCGCCTTCAAGCTGGCCGCGTCGATCCTCGGCGGCAAGCTCGGTTTGACCATTGCCGGTAATGTCTTGGACGGTACGGCCATCAACATCAAGACGGGTAGCCTGGATGCCGTGTTATCGGCGCTGGATGCCGATTCGAGGTTCAAATCCATATCGAGGCCTCGGGTAAGGGTAAAAAACGGCTCTAAAGCTGTTTTCAACGTCGGGCAGGATGTGCCTGTCTTGGGCACTGCGCAGCTGGACCGGACAGGTAATCCGGTCCAGTCGATTGAATACAAGCAATCAGGCATTATCTTGTCCGCCTTGCCACAGATCCGTCAGGACATGATCGAGGTCGATTTACATCAGGAATTAAGCAACTTCGTGATAACCAAAACAGGCGTCAACGGTTCGCCCACGCTGATAAAACGCTCGGTCAACACAGTCCTTTCCCTGAAAACCGGTGAGGTCGTCATACTCGCCGGCCTCCAGGACGATCAGCAAAACGCAACGGACAACCGTTTGCCTTTTCTCGGCTGGTTGCTTGGCCATGATCGGCAAATCCAGCAATCCGAAATCCTCGTTTTCCTCGAAGCACAGACGATCTAACCACCGCAGCTGAATGCAGTCGCCGGACTGCCCGCGCGCCCGCAGCGAAGCGAGGACGCACGGACAGCCCGCCGACCGATTTTTATTCGTTTGTTTGATTTTTTGCTGAAATTCGAGAACGATAATTACGTCAAGGGGAAGCTTTGTAACAGTTCGGCCTCATCGAACTGTTATGAATGCCCCTTGATCGACGCTAACAAAAAATATGCTTTTGCTTTGGGCTAGGGGGGTGGCCTTATCTCCCCCTAGCCCATGCAAAACCGCAGTTTGCTTTAAAATTTGTTCATGTTTCCAACATGGTCAAGCTCTTTGGCAAATCTTTATTATTTAAAGCGTTACTGTCGAATGCACGATGACGCATGTCGACGCAGGGCATGGCGCAAAATCGCAGTCGAAAAAAAACGCCTGCTATCGTCAGGCGTTGATTATTTGGAACTGCATTTAGTCTGCAGGGTGCTTACAAACCCGCGAAACCGTAACGCATCGGATCGGCTGAGAACGTACTACGCACAAAGGATGCTATTTGCATAATAGCCCATCGGACATTTGACATAATGCAAATTATGAGAACTAATAAACGAGTATTTTAAATGTTTATCGGAATGCATCTTCAGATGCTACAGTTACTCTAACCAACGTGCGGTATCGGTATTGCCTGTTTCTAAAGCAAGCTGTTTAGCCGTTTTTTCGTTAGCATCTTTAAGGATGGCTGAAGCACCGGCCGCGAGTAATCTTTTAACTACTGCTTCATGACCATTTTTTGCAGCAAGCATTAAGGCAGTTTGTCTGTTCGGTGCCCTGGCATCCACTTTGGCACCTGCTAGCAAAATCACCTCAATAACCGCTAAATGCCCAGAAAATGCTGCGTAATGCAAAGGTGTCCAGCCAGGTGTATTAATCTCTGCGGCTGCCGTAATTAATTGTTGAACAATGGCTATTTTCCCGGAAAATGCAGCCAGCAATAAAGCTGTTTCGCCATACTGATTGATGTAGTTAATTGATGCTTTACGTTGAATTAAATGATCAACCAAAGTGGTATTACCATTGCGTGCAGCTAGCATCAATAACGTCAGACCGTGAGAGTCTGTCGTATTAACATCCATTCCTCGATTAAGGTAATCCAGAACACTTTCAGTCTGGTCATTCTTGACGGCGAGCAGCAAGTTTTCATAACTGCCTGCAAAAGCAAAGTGAGAAAAGTTTATTAAAACAAATAAAATCAGTAGCTTATTTTTCATTTTTAATAAAAAGCTTGAAGAAATTTTGTGTCGTGGCCATGGCTAAATCATCAGTCGTCATGCCTCTTAACGAAGCAACTTCTTCTGCAACATAGCGTACCCAGGCTGATTGATTGAGTTTTCCGCGGTAAGGCGCTGGCGCTAAATACGGAGAATCAGTTTCTACTAACAGCCGATCTATCGGAACCATGGTTGCTACCGCTTTAACTTGAAATGCATTTTTGAAAGTCACAATCCCGGATATGGAGATATGAAATCCTAAATCCAAGGCTGCTTTGGCGACTTCAGGAGTTTCAGTAAAACAATGAAATACCCCACCCACTTCTGTTGCATTTTCTTCGCGCAAAATTTTCAAAGTATCTTCTGCCGAGTCTCTAGTATGAATGATTAACGGCTTGCCAGTGTCTTTAGCCGCCCGAATGTGGGTGCGAAACCGATCTCGCTGCCAATTCAGATCCCCAGTCAGTCGAAAATAATCTAATCCTGTCTCACCGATAGCAACAACCTTTGGATGATTGGCTAATCTGACCAGCGTCGCTACCGTGGGCTCTTCTCCTGATTCTGTGTCAGGATGCACACCGACCCCTGCGTATAAATTAGGAAAGCGTTCAACCAAATTCAAAACACTAGAGAAGCGTTCAAGTGTGACACCTGCAATAAGTGCCCAGCCCACTTGATGGCTTTCCATAGCATCCAAATAAGCCTGTTCATTTCCATTGAAATCAGGAAAGTCGAGATGACAATGGGAGTCCACCAACCGTTCAGTTAGCGCGGGTAAGGATGGTGTTGGTTTGATAAAAGCTGTTGAGGTCATGTGATTAAATACTATCGATTCTATGCCGCAGGTTTTAGTGCTCTAAGATAATGAATAGCCAAAGATTCGAGGAAAAGCAAGGGATTCAAGGGATGTCTTGCATTGCGGCGAAACGTATTGATATCCCGCCAGGCTTTTAATAGCAAGTGAGGATCTGGACTTTTGACATGGCTAGGCTGCGGCCACCCTGCGTGATAGTGAACCTCCCCCGTTGCTTGCGCTAACGCTAGATCAAAAAGCCAGCACTGAATACCTTCAACGAGATCTTCCATCAGAAAAGGTTTGTCGTTTTTGCTTTTTAACAAGGCTTCCCAGCGTGAGGCCAGGACTAATGGATCAGTGATGCTGGATGCGAGGCTTTCAACCAGTGCATCAATCGCCGCTAATTGGTCATTTTTCTTCCATTGCAGGACACGCATAGGCGCACCACCTGCACGCGCTAAATAACGCGCAGCTTTATCATTAAGACCCGCCTGGCTTAACCATTGCGTGGCTGTTGGATGATCAGGATGAGGAAAAAGAATCACACGTGCGCGGCTGCGCAGCGTCGGGAGCAAGTTTTTTTGATTATTTGTTATTAATATAAAATATACACCTGCAGGTGGTTCTTCAAGTATTTTAAGAAGTGAATTTGCTGCGGCAATGGTCATAAGCTCCGCTTCGGATATCAATATGACTCGACGAGCACTGCGATGACTACCGACAAATACAAAGTCTTCCAATGCGCGAATTTGGTCAATGCCGATGTTGCGAGATTTTGATTTTTTCGTTTTATCTGCTGTTTTTTCAACAGCAGCCTCCCCTGCGCTCGCTTCGGTCACGATTTCGTCACTGACTGCCTCATCCAGTGTGATACGGCGAAAATCTGGATGAGTACCTGTGGCCATCCACCGGCAAGCAGCGCATTGGCCACAAGCGTGATTTTTGGTGGTTATCGCCTCGCAGAGTAGCGCCAAGGCAAGATTTTCCGCTAAGTCACGCTTACCGACACCACTTGGCCCTGCAAACAATAAAGCATGTGGCAGACGCTCAAATCCCTCGCGAATTAAAGGCGATATAACTTCATAATTTATTAATTTATCAAATTGTTGCAATTATTTTCTCAAGTAATTTATTTATTTTATCTGGGGTTTGTGTTGCATCGATTAACACGACGCGCTGTGGGTTTTCTTGTGCAATCCGGTGGTAGGCCGCACGAACACGCTCAAAAAACTCTGTTTGTTCCTGCTCAAAACGATCTGGTTGATGGGTTACTTGAGCTAAGCGTGCTTGAGCTGTGCTGACGGGGACGTCAAAAATGAAAGTTAGATCCGCTTGCAAGTTATTCAGTGTCCAGGTGCACAAAGTTTCAATTTTTTCCCAAGCCAATCCTCTGCCGCCGCTTTGATATGCAAATGAGGCATCCACAAATCGGTCGCAAATGACCCAAGCACCATTAGCTAGTGCTGGAGAAATAACTTTGTCGATGTGCTCACGACGAGCTGCGAACATCAATAAAGCTTCAGTTTCTATGTGCATAGGCTCTGCAAGCAGCAAACTGCGCAATTTTTCGCCCAATGGTGTCCCGCCAGGCTCGCGTGTGGCAACCACTTCTTTGCCTTGTGCTCGCAAATGTGCAACTAGCCAGGCATGTTGCGTGCTTTTTCCTGCGCCATCAATACCTTCAAATGTAATAAACCGTCCTGCCATAGCGTGCTTTCTTTGATGTTTTTTTCGTGTGGTTTTTAGCGATTGCCTTTTTGATACTGAGCAACAGCACGATTATGTTCTTCCAGAGAATGTGAAAAAATACTGGTCCCATTGCCTTTGGCGACAAAATAGAATTTATCACTGACTGACGGTTTTGCCGCAGCGCTTAACGCTGCAAACCCTGGTGAGGAAATAGGTGTTGGTGGCAGACCTCGTCTTGTATAGGTGTTCCATGGTGTGTCGGTCTGCAAATCACTACGACGTAAATTGCCATCAAACTTAGTGCCTAGACCATAAATTACCGAAGGATCGGTTTGCAGCGGCATTTTTAGACGAAGGCGGTTGATAAATACGGATGCGATCAACGGCCTATCATTGGCTTGACCCGTTTCTTTTTCGATAATCGAAGCCAGAATCAATAGCTCATAAGGCGACTGGAGTGGCAAATCAGCCTGCCGTTGAGCCCAAATCAAGGCAGTTTGGCGCTGCATGGCAAGGTAAGCGCGGGTGAGCAGATGAAAATCGCTACTACCTTTGTCAAACAAATAGGTATCAGGAAAAACCAGCCCTTCTAGCGAGATAAGTGTTAGCGGGTTGATGGCCAGCGCTTCTTCTGTCGGTTGGCGTGGCAGTTGGGCTAATTTTGCGATTATTTCAGCATCCGTTAACGTTGCGGTGTCATGTCGTAAATCAGGGTGTGCATTCAGTGCTGCACGAAAAGCACTAAAGCTGTGACCTTCTATTAAAGTAATTTGCGCTTGGCTAACTTCACCACGGGTCAGTCTGTTCAAGAGCTGCCAGGCGGTTATTTCTCCTGATATTTCATAGCTGCCGGCTTTGATATTGGCTGTACGACCCGTGAGTCGGCCGAGTAACTCAAGCTGCCAAGCAGGTAAGCGAATACCTGACTTTTCAATACGTTGCGATATAACTCGCAAGCTTTCACCCGGCGGGATAGAGAATGCAACAGTTTCATTCGTCTGCAACAAAGGTTGTGTGACTAACCAGAGAAAGCCAGTAGCCAGTGAGCCAAATGCAATGCTAAACAGCACTGCAAAGCGCAGGAATGACTGCATGAAGCTATTTGACTGGGCTTTCTTAGATCGCATGATTTATGGCTGACTCGATTTATTTCAGTTTTGGGGAATATAAGGGGTTAGGCGTCAAACGGATGGCAAATGGTCAAGCTGAGTTTGAATATTGCTTGATCAGTCGATGAAAACTGCAAAACTTGCGGCTGGGGCGCGATAATACACGCTCTTAAATCATGCTTATGGTGTGACCTCATGACTCAAAATTGGACTCAATTCCTTGCTCAACAAGGTTTGGAAACAATAACAACAGCGCAGATACAGGCTCAACTACAAATTGCAAAAACCAGCGCAATAGTTACGCCATTGACCGATCTGGGGCTGATTCGTGCCAGTGGCGAAGATGCCGCAAGTTTCTTGCATAACTTGGTGACTAACGATGTCGTAGGACTCGATAATGCAGCGGCGTGCACGGCCGGATTTTGTACAGCAAAAGGTCGTCTGTTAAGCATTTTCCTTATCTGGCGCGAAGGCAATGATTACCTGCTGATGTTGCCACGCGAGATTTTGCCGCCTTTGCTTAAAAAACTGTCCATGTACGTTCTGCGCGCCAAGGTCAAGCTCAGCGACGCAACAGAGGAGCGCATTTTGCTGGGCATTTCTAACTTGGCCACCGGCTCATTAACACGTCCAGCAGGCAGCACCCTCGGGGTGCCGAATTTTATCGACACCACCCTGCCCGCTCATGCCGTGGCTGCAACGGAAGGTGGACAGATCATCCGCCTGGATGATACGCGCTGGTTGATGTCCCTGGAACCTGTCGCAGCAATCAAACGCTGGCCAGAGTTCACCGCAAGCGCGAGCGTCACAGGCTTGGATGCCTGGCATTGGCTGGAAATCCTTGCAGGCCAGCCGCGTGTCGTTGCGGCCACGCAAGAAACTTTCGTGCCGCAAATGCTCAATATGGAGCTGCCCGCCGTTGCTGGCGTAAGTTTTAGCAAAGGCTGCTATCCGGGTCAGGAAATTGTTGCCCGCACGCATTATCTGGGCAAGGTCAAACGGCGTACTTACCGCGCACAGTTAAGCCAATTCGCGGCGCCCGGCACACAGGTTTTCGCGCCTGAAACAGGCGATCAACCCTGTGGTGTCCTAGTGAGTATTGCGCCTGCACCGCAAGGTGGGTTTGAATGTTTAGTCAGCATCCAAAGCACCGTCGTTGCCGCTGGCGAGGTGCATTTAGGCGCGCCGGACGGTGAGCAACTTGGCTTTTTGCCCCTGCCCTACCCGGTTGAATGACACTTTTTATTAACGCAACACTTAAAGGCGTCTGCCGATGTGCCTGATTCTGCTTGCCTGGCAGGTTCATCCTGAATACCCGTTCATCGTTGCCGCCAATCGCGACGAATTTTTTGTTCGTCCAACAAAAGAAGCCGATTTCTGGCCAGAAGCACCGCAAGTGCTCGCCGGGCGTGACTTGCAAGGTGGTGGTACTTGGATGGGTGTCACACGCAATGCTCATTTTGCAGCGCTGACCAACTACCGTAACCCAACGCAAAACCAACCATTGCCTTCGCGTGGCGCCTTGGTGTCTGACTTTTTGACCGGGAACGAACCGCCAGAAAACTATCTGATGCGTCTTGCAGCGAGCGGCATTCACTATAACGGTTACAACCTGCTGCTAGGCGATGGTCAGTCGCTATGGTGGGCATCCAACGTCAGTGGTGAGCAAAAGAAGCTCACCCCTGGCATTTATGGCATATCGAATGCCTTGCTTGATACCTTATGGCCAAAAGTCGGCGCTGGCAAGACGGCGTTAATGCAGGCGCTAAACGATTTACCCAGTGATCAAGCTTTATTTGAACTGCTGCAAAACGATAATATTCACCCCGCTGAAAACCTCCCCAAAACTGGTGTTACGCCAGCATGGGAGTCACTGCTCTCTGCCGCTTTTGTCAAATCGCCCGCTTATGGCACGCGCAGCTCGACGATGCTTTACCAACGCTGCGACGGCTGGGTGACGTTTGATGAGCAAACGTGGTTTCCACACGCAGAACGCGGTAATCGGGTGCGGCACCGCTGGCTGGCTGAAAATCATTAACGACCTTTTAAACCAAACTTTTCAGAATCTATCGCCATTGCATGGCTAAGGTAAAACGAATAGCTACAACAAAGCCACTGCTGACTTAATTTTCACCCATTCGTTTACCTATTCGTTTCCCCATTCGTTTTTCTCCACTGTAGTAAATAGCCCTGTAACAGAACGACGGGCAAGTCGGCCAAAGACCGCCCCGCCCTCTTTCGGCTGCTGGAGCGATGGTGTTTTATCTGTCATTTCCTTGTGCGTGTTCGGGCGCAGAAAATAGTAAGAATTGACACACGAAGACTAGAGAGATTGCATATAGATGATTTCACTCGGTAAATAGCGGTTAACGAAGTAACAAAGGGAATCTGAGTCCCCGATGTTGCGTAAAACGCTTTTTCCCCGGCAATGGTGGCGTTATCGGCGCATCAGCCGATGTGGAATACCCGCTTCCATGAACGTAGGTCCTTCAGCAACAAACCCCAGTTTTTCATAAAAGCCGAGTGCCTGGACTTGCGCGTGCAGCAGTAAAGGATGCAGCTGCTTTTTCGCCGCTTCTTCAATTAAGCGCTCCATCAACGCGCGCCCCACATCTTTGCCACGCCAGTTGGGCAACACCGCTAAACGCCCGATATGCCCATCGGGCAGTAGCCGTCCCGTACCGATCACCACATCCTGGCTATCACGAGCGACCACATGTAAGCTCACTGCATCGAATTCATCCCATTCCAGCGCCAAGGGTACGCTCTGCTCGGCAACAAAAACGGCTTCGCGTACGGGTTTGGCAACTGCCCCCAGTTCATCCCAAGTGCCACTGGTTAGGCCAAATTCGACGATATCAACCGGTGTGTAAACCGGCGTTTGATCAAATAATTCAATGATGTCGTTGCTGCGCATGCGCACGCAGCCAATCGACCCCGGCGTGCCCATGGGTACAGTGTCGGGCGAGCCATGAATGTAAACATAACGTCGCATGGTATCAACATTGCCCAAGCGGTTTTTGCCGACTTCTGTGCCGGAAAGCCACAGGATGCGGGTCAAAATCCAATCGCGATTGGGAAATTGTGCGGACAGCTCGGGCGACCAGATTTCACCTGTCGGCCGACGGCGCTTGAATACGGTATTCACCGCGCATCTCGCCGTATTGCCAGCGCCAGTACTTTGCATCCCTCCGGGAATTTTTGCGCGAATGATGTGTCGCCCGCGCGGCGTGCAATAACTGCCATTCTGCTCGCCCGCACCGTTCTTTGCCGTGGAAACAAGATAACGTGCGACTAAATCGCTTCGTGCATCATAAAGCGCTAGCGTTTGTTGTGGCAGGCTGATGCGAATGTGCATGGCAGATGGTTTTGTCAAGCCCATTGGATTTTTCGATATAGCAGTTTCAAACTAGCGCTGTGCGATGACGCCGCGCAGCAAAAAAACTCGACAACAACTGCCCGCATTCAGTTGCGCGCACGCCGCCGATAATTTCGGCATGGTGATTCAAGCGGTTCTCAGCAAATAAATTTAGCACACTGCCCGCAACGCCAGTTTTGGCGTCGGCCGCCCCAAACACCACGCGTGCAATACGCGCATGCATTATCGCGCCAGCGCACATGAGACAAGGCTCTAAGGTGACATACAGTGTTGCTCCTGGCAGGCGATAATTGTCGACTCTGGCTGCCGCATCGCGCAGCGCCATGACTTCCGCATGCGCTGTTGGGTCGTGACGGCTAATCGGCTGATTAAACCCGCGGCCGATAATTTGCCCGTCCACCACCACTACTGCCCCCACCGGCACCTCGCCTGCGGAACCTGCCTCGCGCGCCAAGGCGAGTGCTTCGTTCATCCATAATAAGTCGTCATTCATGCGCGAATTATGCCGATAAAAAGCGCTCTGGGCAGAATGTGTGCTCAAGATATCAGTGTATCTTTTGCTAAGTGCATCAATATTATTGATAATAACTAACGCATCAGTTTTCATCAATTCAGCGATATAACCCCGCTCTTTGTTTCGATAGCACAACAACTAACACAACAAAAATCTCTGCTATCCAATCGAATATTAAGCGTCTGCGCTTCGAGCGCCGTACTAAAAAGCATTGCTTCTATAAGCATTTTACGAAGCGTTAAAGGGATATTCTTGATTGATTAAAGATGACTGAAAGGCATAATATATGGCATCAAAAAACAATAAATATCAAATTAATTCGAAATCTCTTCATATGATGGATTATTTACGTTATTACATAGTTTCACTCATGATGCTTATTGGTATTGTCGGGTGCTTGCTTGGTGGCTACTGGTTATGGGCTGGCATCAGTACCTATGGAGTTTTATTTATCCTGGCGCTTTTATCTAAGCCCGATCATCAACCCCGAGTGATAAATCACCCGCTAATAGCAGATATTCCGCTGTATTTGCACTTGATTTTGCTCATGGCATTATTTGCGGCTTTCTCTTGGCGCGTTGGCGTGGGTATCGGTGTTCCTGCTGGTTGGCCAACTGTCATTGCGTTAATTGGTGGTATTGCCAGTCTGGTATGGCTCAGCGCGGCGCCCAATGTGCCCGTCATGCATGAACTGTGGCATCGGCGCGATACATTTTCGCGCTATGCAGGCAAGTTTATGACCGCCTTTTTGGCTGATTTACACCGCGATATCCCGCATACGGATACCCATCATCTCCATTTAGGGACACCTGAAGATGCAGATACGGCTTACCGTGGCGAGAATGTTTACCATTTTATGTGGCGTTGCACGGTGCATAACTACCAAACTTTATGGGCGAATGAAAAGAAGCGTCGCATTGCGCTGGATATGCCATTCTTCAACATTAAAAATTTGATCTTGTGGGAAATTGGCATTGCATTGTTAATTCCTGTGACCGCTGGACTCATTGGTGGCTGGAAGGCTGCGACCTTGGTATTTCTCGTGCAAGTAATAACCAAATTTGTCGTCGAGGCGCTCAACTATTTGCAACACTACGGCTTGCTTCGTGTGCCTGGCTCCGCCATTGAAGTACAACATGCCTGGAACCACCTGAACTGGTGGGATCGAGTAGTGGGCTATGAAATTACTAACCATATCAATCACCATCGTGATGGTTTTTTACGCTTTGATCAGCTCATACCTGACCCTGATGCACCTCAAATGCCTAATGTGTTCGTCTGCATTCTATGTGCGTTCATCCCACCCCTGTGGTTTAACTTAATTGCCAAACCCAGATTAAAAAACTGGGACTTACATTTTGCCAATGCTGCTGAACGTCAATTAGCTAAGGATGCTAACCGCTGCGCTGGCTGGCCTGACTGGTTAACTGAATAGAGGTTATCTAACAAATTGGTTTTAGATTTTTTGTACCATTCTCATGCTAAAAGGCCTCACATTTTATAAACGCACGACTAAAACGAGGATGCTGGTATGGCGATAAAGAACTTAGGCTATTTGGGCTTTGGCGTTAAAGACATGGCTGCCTGGCGTCAATGTCTGAGCGGAAACTTCGGCCTCATGGAAGTCGCGGCAGCAAAAGATCCCCACGAAACTGCGCTGTTTCGGATGGATTGCCGCGCATGGCGGATTGCTGTCCATCACAATCCAGAAGACGATTTAGCCTACGTCGGTTATGAAGTGGGCAACGCGCAAGACTTAGCCACAATGGCCGAGCAGATTCGTCAAGCCGGAGTGGTCGTAACTCAAGGCGATGCAATGCTCATTCAACAACGTGGTGTGGTTGATATGATTTCATTCTCAGACCCTTTTGGCTTGACCATAGAACTGTATTACGGCGCTACGGACGTATTTGATCAGCCCTTTGTTTCCAGCACGGGTATTTCAGGATTTCTTACCGGTAACCAGGGCATGGGACATATCGTTCGTTGCGTGCCGGATGCGGCTAAAGCGTTGGATTTTTATA
>Ga0209066_10003476_pt1 | contig 17933 bp, 17 predicted proteins | sample All_14_2_FD_187198 | JGI IMG/M metagenome (GOLD analysis project Ga0209066, IMG submission 187198) | Freshwater microbial communities in response to fracking from Pennsylvania, USA - Allegheny Zone_MetaG_DW_15 (SPAdes) (version 2) ... | reverse complement strand
CGTCACCGCCCTGATCGCTGAAGACGAACCGCTGCTGGCCGTCCACCTGCGCGCCGAGCTGGCACAGGTGTGGCCCGAGTTGCAGATCGTCGCCCAGGTGGGCGATGGCGACAGCGCCTGGCGCCAGGCCATCGCCCTGCAACCGCAGGTGTGCTTCCTTGACATTCGCATGCCAGGCCTGAGCGGGCTCGACGCGGCCCAGGCGCTGGCCGAAGAATGGCCCGAAGGCCAGCCCTTCCCGCTGCTGGTGTTTGTCACCGCCTACGACGAATACGCTGTGCGCGCCTTCGAGGCCCAGGCGGTGGACTACCTGCTCAAGCCCCTGCAACGCGAGCGCCTGGCCCAGTGCGTCCAGCGCCTGCAAAAAGCCCTGGCGAACCGCACCCACACTGATCTGACCGACACGCCCCCGCTGCAGGCCGCGATGGATCAGCTGCGCGCGCTGCTGCAACCCGATGGCCGTAGCCAGATGGCCCGGCTCGATGTGCTGCAGGTGGGTGTGGGCAACGCGGTGCACCTGGTGCCGGTGGAAGACGTGCTGTACTTCGAGGCCGCTGACAAGTACCTGCGCGTGATCACCGCCGATCGCGAGCACCTGGTGCGGTTGTCGCTGCGCGAGTTGCTGCCGCAGCTGGATCCGAACCGCTTCTGGCAGGTGCACCGCGGCACCGTGGTGCAGGTGCGCGCCGTGCACGCCGCCGTGCGCGACGAGGCCGGGCGCATCAACCTGCACCTGCGCGGCCGCCCTGAGCGACTGCCGGTGAGCCGGCTGTATGCGCATCGTTTCAAAGCGCAATGAGGGACTCGGGGATGGCATTGCAATAATCGCTGCATGACCGCTCCGCCCCGTCCCCCCTCCACCGTGAGCCTGCGCCCCCACGCGCCGCTGACGGCTTACTACCGCGACGAAACCGAGCGCCACCAGTTCCTGCGCCGCATCTTTGACGCCACCGCCATCGACTACGGCCGCATCGAAAGCATCCTGGCCCTGGGCACCGGCCCCTGGTACCGCCGCCAGGCCCTGCAGCGCGCAGGCCTGCAACCCGGCGCCCAGGTGCTGGACGTAGGCATCGGCACCGGCCTCGTGGCCCGCGAAGCACTCAAGCTCATCGGCCCGGGCGGCGCGCTGGTGGGGGTAGACCCAAGCCCCGGCATGATGAGCCAAGTGCACCTGCCCGGCATCACCCTGCTTGAAGGCCGCGCCGAGGCCCTGCCCCGGCCCGCGGCCAGCGCTGATTTCCTGAGCCTCGGCTACGCGCTGCGCCACATCGGCGACGTGGGCGCCGCCTTCAGCGAATTCCACCGCGTGCTGCGCCCGGACGGCCGGGTGCTGATCCTGGAGATCACCCGCCCGCAGAGCCGCCTGGGCCTGGCCGCGCTGCGCGTTTACATGCGCGCCTTCGTGCCGTTGGTGGCCGCGCTGGTGGCCCGTGGCAAGAGCACCGCCGAACTGTGGCGTTACTACTGGGACACCATCGAAGCCTGCATCGCCCCCGAGGCCGTGATGCAGGCCCTGCGCGAGGCCGGCTTTGTCGACGTGCAGCGCCATGTGGAACTGGGCGTGTTCACCGAGATCACCGCGCGCAAGCCATGAATCCAGCCGCCGATACCCACCGCTCGCCGGCCCAACACTGCGACGTGCTGGTGATCGGGGGCGGCCCGGCCGGTGCCACCATCGGCGCCCTGCTCGCCCAGCAAGGCCGCCAGGTGGTGGTGCTAGAAAAGGCACACCACCCCCGCTTCCACATCGGCGAATCGCTGCTGCCGGCCAACGTGCAGTTGTTCGATCGCCTCGGCCTGCGCGCTGATCTGGAGCGCATGGGCATGCCCAAGTACGGTGTCGAATTTGTCTCGCCAGAACACGATCACCGCAGCTACGTCGAGTTTGCCGACGCCTGGGACAAGTCCATGCCCTACGCCTGGCAGGTGCGTCGTTCGGAGATGGATGAGCTGCTGTTCCGCCACGCCGCCCGCCAAGGTGCCCAAACCGTGGAAGGCTGCCAGGTGCGCGACGTGACGCTGGACGATGACGGTGCCACCGTCCAAGCCACCCTCGACGACGGCGCCCAGCGCACCTGGCGCGCCCGGTTCCTGGTCGACGCCTCGGGCCGTGACACCTTCCTGTCCAACAAGTTCAAGACCAAGCAGAAGAACCCCAAGCACAACAGCGCAGCCCTGTTCGGCCACTTCACCGGTACCGAGCGCCTGCCCGGGCGCATGGAAGGCAACATCAGCATCTTCTGGTTTGCGCATGGCTGGTTCTGGTTCATCCCGTTGGCTGATGGCACCACCAGCGTGGGCGCGGTGTGCTGGCCGTACTACCTGAAGTCGCGCGGCCAGCAGCCCCTGCGCGAGTTCTTTGCCGACACCATCGCCCTGTGCCCGCAACTCGCCGAGCGACTGAAACACGCCGCGCTGGTAGACGATGCCGTGCATGCCACCGGCAACTACTCGTACACCAGCAGCCATTGCGCGGGCGACCGCTACCTGATCCTGGGTGATGCTTTCGCCTTCATCGATCCGGTGTTTTCCTCGGGCGTGTTCCTCGCCATGCAAAGTGCCTTTGAAGGGGCGCGCGTGGTGAGCACCCGGCTTGACCAGCCCGCCGCGGCCCCACAGGCCCGCAAGGCCTTCGAGGCCATGATGCGCAAAGGCCCGCGCGAGTTCTCGTGGTTCATCTTCCGCGTCACCAACCCAACGATGCGCGAGTTCTTCATGCACCCGCGCAACATGCTCAGGGTGAAGGAAGCCCTGCTGTCGCTGCTGGCCGGCGACATCTACGGCAACACGCCCATCTGGCGCTCGCTGCGGGTGCTGAAGGGCCTGTACTACGCGGTCTCACTGGGCCACGCTCTCCGCACCTGGCGCGCCTGGCGCCGGCGGGTCCAAAACATCCGCGACCTCGGCCCGCTGCAGGGCGAGACGGTGATCAAACACACGTGACGATGGGCACGCAGGATCCTCAAGCCTGGCTCGGCCAGGCGCTCTCCTTTGGCCGTTCAGTGGGTGTGCCGGTCGATGCCGCCGCACTGGCGGCGCTGGTGTATGGCGCGCCCGCAGCAGGGGGCTCAGGCCAGGCCGCGTGCCTGGCTGGCGTGCCCCTGGCCGTGCTGCAGTCGGCCTCGCCGCTGGTGCATGATCGGCTCCAGGTCAACGCGCCCGTCACCACCGGCCTCACAGGCCGCATCCGCTGGGCCCAGGCAGGCCAATGGCTCTTTGGCGCCATCGAGGCGCAGGGCTGGGACGATCATCACCCCTGCCCGCCGGAGCAATTGGCCGACGAAACCGAAGCCCTGTACCGCGAGCTGCTCGACTTCCTGCCCCGCTGCGGCATGCCGCACTTCCTGCGGCTGTGGAACTACCTGCCTCACATCAACCGCGAAGACGGCGGCCTGGAGCGCTATCGCCACTTCAATGTAGGCCGCCAGCGTGCACTGCTCGACGCCCACAGCGCGGCCTTCGAGGGCGCCCCCGCCGCCTGCGCGCTGGGCACCCTGGAAGGGCCGCTGTGCGTGCGCTTCCTGGCCAGCACACGCCCGGCGATGGCCATTGAAAACCCGCGGCAGGTGTCGGCGTACCACTACCCGGCGGAGTACGGCCCGGTGAGTCCGAGCTTCTCTCGCGCTGCGCTGGCCGAGGTGGGTGGCGGGCAACTGGCCCTGCTGATCTCGGGCACCGCCAGCGTGGTGGGCCATGCCACCCTGCATGCGGGCGACTGGCTGGCCCAGTTGGAGGAAACGGTGCGCAACCTGCACGCCGTCATCGACGTGGCCCGCCAACGCAGCACCGCCGATTTCACGCTGGCGGAAAGCCACTGTGTGATCTATGTGCGCGATGCGTCATTGGCCGCGCCGGTGCAGGCTGCATTCGCGCAGATGATCGGGCCCCGCAGCGTGGCCGCGCAGACCGCCCTGATCCTGCATGCCGAGGTGTGCCGCAGCGATCTGTTGTTGGAAATCGAAGCCCATGCCTGGGCCCCCGGCCAGCTGCGCAACGCCCCTTGAAAGGATCCTGGATGACGTTCAAAACCGCCCTGGCGCTGCTGGCCGGCGTGTTGGCACTGCCCGCCCTGGCGCAAACGCTGCCAACCCCTGCCACATCCGATCGACCCCCGTCGGCATTGCCCTCGCTGGGCGAGACGGCAACGCCCCCTGCCCGCCCCTTGTGGGAACTGGGCCTGGGTGTGGGCGTGCTGAGCCTGCCGCACTACAAGGGCTCCGACCAGCGCCACACCTGGGTGCTGCCGGTGCCCCACATCGTCTACCGCGGCGAAACGTTGCGCGTGGGACGCGGCGGCGCGCGCGCGGTGCTGCTCGACGCCAGCCGGCTGGATGTAGACATCAGCCTGGCCGCTGGCCCGCCCACCCGCAGCCGCGACAACGAGGCCCGCGCTGGCATGCCCGACCTCAAGCCCACCTTGGAGCTTGGGCCCAACGTCAACTGGCGCCTGCGCGGCGGCCAGGGCACCGTGCTGGACCAGCCGATGAACTGGCGCCTGGATCTGCGCCTGCCCTGGCGTGCGGCCTTCACCGTGGGCTCCTCGCCGCGCTACATCGGCTGGACTGCGGCCCCGAACCTCAACCTGGACATGCGCACCGCTTCAGGTTGGCACCTCGGTGTATTGGCTGGCCCCACCTTCAACGACCGACGCTTCAACGCCTACTACTACGACGTCGCCCCCGCGTATGCCACCGCCGCGCGCCCCAGCTATCAAGGCGAAGGTGGCTACGCCGGCACCCGCGCGCTCACGTCGCTGTCGCGCCGTGTCGACGGCCACTGGATGGGCGCCTATGTGCAGTTCGACAGCCTGCGCGGCGCCCGTTTTGAAGACAGCCCCTTGATGCGCCAGAAGCAAGGCTGGTCGTTCGGCATCGCCACCTCCTGGAGGCTGGTGGCATCCGACCGCTTGGCCATCGAACGAGACTGAGCGCCCCGGCCGCTGGCCACGACCCAGAACAATGAAACTGCTCCACCTGCCCCTCCTGATCCTGCTCAGCCTGGCGTTGTATGGCGTTCTACTGCTGCTGGGCATGATGTCGACGATCTGGAACACCGTCGCCATGCTGCTGTACCCGCTGCTGCCCCGCCTGCGCGGCCAGGTGGTGGGCCGCGCAGGCATCGCCTACGGCTACCGCCTGTTCTGGTGGCTGGCGTCGCTCACCGGCATGATTCGCCTGCATGCTGAATCGCTGGATGTATTGCGCCACGAACCCGGCGGCCTGATCGTCGTGGCCAACCACCCCAGCTTGCTGGACGCGCTGATGCTGGTGGCCCGGCTGCCGCGAGGCGTGTGCATCATGAAGGCCAGCCTGATGCGCAACGTCTTCCTGGGTGCGGGGGCCCGGCTGGCGCGCTACATCTGCAACGACTCGCCGCGCAACATGATCCGCCTGGCCGTGGCCGAACTCAAGCAGGGCAGCCAACTGGTGCTGTTTCCTGAAGGCACCCGCACCACCCAGGCACCGATCAACGACTTTCGCCCCGGCGTCACGCTCATCGCCAAGCTGGCCGGTGTGCCCATCCAGACCGTCTTCATCGACACCGAGTCGCCCTACCTTGGCAAGGGCTGGCCGATCTGGAAACTGCCGCCGCTGCCCATCGTCTTTCGCGTGCGGCTGGGCGAGCGTTTCGCACCGTCGGAGGATGCTGATGCCCTGCTGAAGACGCTGCACGGCTACCTGGCGCAGGGCGTGCACTGCAAGGCGCCAATGGCATGACGCCCGCATGACGCCCACCCCCTCCACCACGCACCTGGTGCTGATCCCCAGCTACAACACCGGCGCCACCCTTTTCAGCACGGTCAGGGCGGCGCGCGCGCAGTGGTCGCCCGTGTGGGTGGTGATCGATGGCAGCACCGATGACACCGCAGCCGGCATCCAGGCCATGGCGGCCCAAGACGCCGGCCTGCGGGTGCTGGTGCTGCCGCACAACCAGGGCAAAGGCGCTGCCGTGCTGCATGGCCTGGAAGCCGCGCAGGCAGCAGGCTTCACGCATGCGCTGGCGATGGACGCTGATGGGCAACACCCGGCTGGGCTGATCCCCACCTTCATGCAGACCTCGCTGGCACGGCCTGATGCCATGGTGCTGGGCAAGCCGGTGTTCGATGCCAGCGCGCCGCTGCTGCGTGTGCGGGGGCGGCGGGTGTCCAATGGCTGGACTCACCTTGAGACGCTGTGGGCTGGCATCGGTGATTCGCTCTACGGCTTTCGCGTCTACCCGATCGGGCCGCTGGTGGCCATCATGCGGCGGCAGCCTTGGATGAGGCGGTTTGACTTTGATACCGAGGCGGTGGTGCGGCTGGCCTGGCGTGGCGTGCGGCCCGTGAACATCGATGCGCCGGTGAAGTACCTGCGTGCTGACGAAGGGGGGGTTTCGCACTTTCGTTATGGGCGGGATAACGTGTTGCTGACGTGGATGCACGCGCGGTTGGTGGTGGAGTTTTTGGTGAGGTTGCCTGGGTTGGTGGTGCGGCGGGTGATGGGGTGGGCGCCTTTTGGAGGGTAGCTGTGCTGGGTCGCCGCTTTGGCGATGCGCTCCCTCACTGGGTGAGAGCCCGCCGGATGGCAGACCGTGTGAAATCAACCGGGTCATCACAACCAGCAAAAAATAGAGGTCAATCTCGTTTCTGCCACTGCGCCTGGGTCGCAGGCCCAAATTCAGATTCATAGGTGGGCACAGCCCCGGCCCCACCCATCGCCATACCCGACATCAGCTTCTGATACCGAAAGAACACTGGGCCCTGACCGACCACAAAGGATTGTTCCCGCCCTTTGAAAGGCATGGGCAGAAGCATGTGCGTCTCACGAATCGACACCGTATGGGGACCCGCAGGAAGATCAAGGCAGAGCGACTCACCCATCGACAGAGATCCTTGCTTTTGGTCATCTACGTAAACGATGACCTGACCTCGCACGGCGCCCCATTTGCCCGCGGCGTGGTAGACGTTCAAGGCACATGCCGGTTCACCCGCCGTGGCTTGAGCTAGCCGTTCGGGCGTCAGCATGGCAGGCGCAACCACAGCCAGCGATGCCTCTTCGCCCCGCACCGTCTGCACGAGGCCAGCGTCGTCGAACAGCACCCAGAAGAGATCCTGGTCAGAGCGGAAGTAGTACGTCCAGGTCTTGGCATTGAGATCCGGGGTGGCGCTGGCCACCGGGTAGCCGAGCGACATCACCACCTGTTCCCGGTTCATACCGGGCGCCACCCGCCGCAGCCCGACCAAAATCTGCACCTCCGGCGCAAAGGATTTTTTCCGGTCCGCCGGGTTCTCAGCCACCACATAGCGCTGCTGAAAACTCTGAAGATCGAGCTTGCGGCTGTAGTCGTTGCCGAGCCCCACCTCCTTGCCCTGCACACGCAGCTTGACACGCTGACGCCCCAACCCCAGCACCGTGACCGGTGTGCCGGCCGGCAGCACAGTACCGGCCTCGCCATGGAGATTCATGTCACTGATCCAGCCGTCTTCCATGTACAGGTTGCAGCACAGGAACCCCTCCTCTGCAGCATCGACCTGCAATGCCGCGCCTCCCGCCAGCCACAAGCCGCACAGCACACTTCGAACCGCACGAATCACCATCATGTCGCCCTCCTAGTGGGTTATCCAATACCCTTCGACTCAAACTCACTGAACCCGCGCCGCCAATCCCTCCGGCGGTGGTGTGCCTGGCAACCACCGCCGCAGCGCCGGCGTCGTCACCACCGTGCTGAAGATCGCCATCAACACCAGCATCGTGAATACCTCGGGCCCGATCACGCCGAGATCGAACCCCACGTTGATGATGATGAGCTCCATCAACGCCCGGGTGTTCATCATGATGCCAACGATGCGTGATTCACGCGGGCTCAGCCCGGCCCATCGCGCAGCCAGCCAGCAGGCGCCAAATTTACCCAGCGTGGCCAGCGCGATCAGCAAGGCGCACCAGCCCCAGGCTTCGGCGCTGCCCAGCGAGCCGATGTCGGTGCGCAGGCCGGTGAAGGTAAAGAAGATGGGCAGGAAGAAGACGTTGACGAAGCTGCCCACCTTGTCGTTCCAGGCTTGCACGAAGCGATGCTCGCCATGCAGCAGCACGCCCATCATGAAGCCGCCAAAGATGGCGAAGATGCCGAGCTGGTAGGTGGTCATGCCGCCCATGAAGATGGCTGCGATGACGATGCCCATCAGCGTGGGGGGCAGCGTGCGCTCAGGCTGGTCGCGCATCTGCCGCTGCACCACACCGGCGAGCAGCGGTCGGATACCCCACCAGCTCACCGCGCCGAACAGCACCACGCCGGCCACATGCCAGCCAAACTGCCACGGGTCGAAGGCCGAGACGCTGAGCGCGGTCACCAGCGCCAGCAGCAGCCAGCCCACCACGTCGTTGATGGCTGCAGCGCTGATGGCGATCACGCCCAACGGGCTGCGGGTCAGGTTGAACTCGATCATGATGCGGCCCAGGATGGGCAACGCGGTGATCGAAAACGCCGTGGCCACGAAGAGCGTGAAGCCCAGGCGGTTGGGCGTATGCACCAGCCAGTCGGGCACGAGCACGGAGAACAGCAGGCCCAGTGCAAACGGCGCCACCAGCCCGGCCGCGGACACGGCCATCACTGCCTTACGGTTGCGCCGCTCGCGCAGGTGGCCGAAGTCGAACTCCAGGCCGATCTGAAACATCAACAGCAGCAACCCCACCTGCGACAGGATGGTCAGCGGCTGCGGCGGTACCGAGCGGAACACCAGCGCAAACAGATCCGGCGCCAGCGCACCAAACAGCGATGGCCCGAGCAGGATGCCGGTGACGATTTCGCCCACCGCCACGGCCTGGCCCAGCCGCTGCGCCAGCGCTCCACCGGCCCGCGCGGCCAGCACGATGATGCTCAGTTGCAGCAGCGTGTAGAACAGCAGCTGCTCGGTGGCATGCACGCCGGAGGCAGGGGCCATCAGATCATGCCGCCGTTGATCGAGATGACCTGACCGGTGATGTACCCGGCCTCAGGGCCCGCCAGGAAGGCGGCGAGCGCGGCCACTTCTTCCGCGGTACCGGCCCGCTTCACCGGCACCAGCTCGGCAATGGCCTTGGCATCAAAGGCGACATCGGCCATCGGCGAGGCAATGATGCCCGGCGCAATGGCGTTGACGGTGACCCCGCGGCTGGCCACTTCGAGCGACAGCGCCTTGGTGGCGCTGTTGAGCGCACCCTTGGCAGCGGCATAGTTCACCTGGCCGCGGTTGCCCGCGATGGCGGCCACCGACGAGATGTTGAGGATGCGGCCCCAGCGCGTGCGCAGCATCGGCAGCATCAGCGGCTGGGTGACGTTGAAGAAGCCGTTCAGCGACACGTCAATCACGCGGTCCCACTGATCACCGCGCATGCCGGGGAAGACGGCGTCGTCATGCAGGCCGGCGTTGTTGACGAGCACCTGCACCGCGCCCCCCACCAGCATGGCTTCGCAGGCGGCGGCGGTGGCGGCGCGGTCGGTGAGGTCGAACACCACCGTCTCAGCCTGCCCACCGGCGGCACGGATCTGCTCGGCCAGCGCCTGCACCGCCTCGGGCCTGGCGTTGGCATGCAGCAGCACGTGGGCGCCTTCACGGGCCAGCCGCGTGGCGATGGCACTGCCCAGCGTGCCGCTGGCGCCGGTGATGAGGGCTCGTTTGCCGTGCAGGGTCATGCGGGGGTCAGGACAAGGTCAAAGGGGTGTTCAGCACCACGGTGGCGCGGCCGCACAACAACTCGCGGCCCGCGGCGTCGCACAGCGTCAGGGCGTACAGGATCTGGCGTTCATCGCCGGCCAGGCGCTCAGCATGCACCTGCAGCTCGCCGGGCACGTCATCCAAACGCAGCACCTGCGCCTGCACGCCGCGCACGCTGGCCAGGAAGCCGGGTGTAGGCACGCCATCGGGCGGGGCCACCAAGCTGCCGTGCAATGCCATGGCCTGGGCGGCGTATTCAATGCCGGCAGGCACCAACAGGCCACTGACGGTGCGCAGCGGGTGGTCTGCGTCGTGGTGACTGCGCGCGGTGCAGTGGATGTGCTGGGCATCCCAATGCACCAGGCGATCGAGCAGGCACATGCGGCCGGCGTGGGGGATGCGCGCGGCGATGCCGGCGTGGTCCAGCGTGGTGGGCGGGCTCACGGGCTGGCTCGCTGGCTGGCTCATGCAGTGAGCCTCACAGCGGCGCCAACGTCACCTGCAGCGCGCAGTGCGGCAGGTGTTCCAGCACCACCTCGCCCACCGGGCCGCACGACAGCGCCTGCATCAACGGCAGGCTGCGCGCTGCGGGCACTTGGCTGCGCAGGCGCTCCAGCCCGGCATCGGCGCAGCGATCAGGGGCGGCCGCAGCGCCCAGGCTCAGCGACAGGGCAGCCCGGCTGCGCGCCGTGGCCTGCGGTACCAATACCAGCGCCACACCAAAAGCAGCCGGCAAAGGCCGCGCACTGTGTAGCGGCTCGGGGTAAGGCACATCGGCTGCCACCAGCAGCACCGGGCGGCCGAGACTGACCGCCTGCACCGCAGCTTCGAGCAGGCCCGCCGCAAAGCTGGCGTCGTGCGCACACAGGCTGGTGGACGGTGCCCGGCTGTGCGTGGCGATGTGCCAGTAGCCCGCCGGGGCGTTGTGCACCGAGTTTGTGAAGCGGGTGGGTGACACCAGCCGGTCGTCGCTGGCCAGCACCTCGCACAGCGCATGGCAGTTGGTGCCATCGCCACTGGACGAGCTGAACACCGTGGCCAACCCGGCCGGATCACAGCCAGCATCGGCACAGGCCTGATCAGCCACAGCGATGGAGAGCTTCACCACGGCGCCCGCACGGCGCCGCTCGGCCGCGGGCAAGCGCTGCGGCGCGGGGATCTGCAGATCGCTGAAGGCCCAGCCGCCCTGGGCCAGTAGCGGCGCGGCCTGGGCCCAGTCCGGCAGGCCAGGGCCCAGCAGGCCCACACCGTCGATGAACACGTTCAGCGAGGGGCTCATGGCTTGGCTCATACCGCACCTCGCAGCACCAGGCAGGCATTCGAGCCACCAAAGCCAAACGAATTGCTGGCCACATGGCGCAGCGCAGCCGCCCTGCCCTCGCACTGGTAGTTGGCCTGGAGCGCGGGGTCGATGGTTCGCACATTCAGCCCACCCGGCAGCCACTGCTGGGCCATCGACAGCATCGACAGCGCCGCTTCCACCGCCCCGGCCGCGCCCAGCGTGTGGCCGGTGGCGCCTTTGGTGGAACTGCAGGGCACGGCGCCAAAGACGCGGCTCACGGCCATGTCTTCGGCCTGGTCGTTGTTGGGTGTGGCGGTGCCGTGCAGGTTGACGTAGTCGATGTCCTGCGCCGTCAACCCCGCCTGGGCCACTGCGTCCTGCATGGCTTGCGCAGCGCCCAGGCCTTCGGGGTGGGGGCTGCTCATGTGGTGGCCGTCGCTGCTTTCGCCGCAGCCCAGCAGCCAGGCCTGGGGTGAAGCGCTGTCGCGCTCCAGCAGCGCGTAGGCGCCCGCCTCACCCAGCGACAGGCCGTGGCGCTCGGCGTCCCACGGCCGGCAGATGTCGGGCGACAGCAGCTCCAGCGAATGGAAGCCGTACAGCGTGGTGAGGCACAGGCTGTCGACACCGCCGACCACAGCCGCGTCGATCAGGCCCAGCGCGATCATGCGCGCCGCGTTGCCAAACACCTTGGCGCTGGAAGAACAGGCCGTCGAGACAACAAACGCCGGCCCTTGCAACCCCAGATGTTGGCGCACGAAGGCGGCCACCGAATAGGTGTTGTGCGTCTGGGCGTAGTGGAAGTCAGCGGGCAAGGCACCGTTAGCATCATCACGGCGGCGATAGGCCAACTCGGTTTGCAGGATGCCCGAGGTGCTGGTGCCCAGGAACACGCCCACCCGCTGCGCGCCCCAGCGTTCACGCGCTGCAAGCACCTGTTGCTCGAAACCATCGGCCTGCAAGGCCAGCAGGGCGAGGCGGTTGTTGCGGCAATCAAAATCGTCCATGCCCGCGGGCATGGCCTGCGCATCCACACCGGGCACTTCGCCGATCCAGGTGGGCAGCGTGACGGTCTCAAACGGCTTGGCGGCCAGGCCGCTGCGTCCTTCGCGCAGGGCCTGGGCATGCATGCCGCGGCCCACACCCAGCGCGGTGGCCAGCGTGTAGGCGGTGATGGGCACCGGCTGCATCGGCGTCATGCGCGAGCCCCGTTCACTTCACTCGCTTCACTCACTTCAGCCACCAGCAGCACGTTGGCAAACGGGGTGCCCTGGCTCATGGGCACGGGCTGCACCACAAAACCCAGGCGTTCGAGCAGGCTGCGCCAGTCGCTCACCGAGCGGCCCCAGGTGGGCGGCACGCGATGGCCACGCACCCAGGTGACAAGCCGGTCGACCCACTGGCTGATGACAAAGCCGCGGCGCTGGCCGGCATCGCCCACCCGCAACAGCAGGCGCCCGCGCGGCTGCAAGGCCTGGTGAACACGCTGCAGCAAGGCTTCCTGTTCGGCGTGATCCACATAGTGCAGCACATCGAGGATCACCACCACGTCGCACGGTGGCAGGGCGGCCTGGCGCATGTCGGCGCAGTCAAAACTGGGCTGCTGCGGCAGGCTGGCCAGCGCGGCTTCGGCGCGGGCCACGTCGCGCTGCATCAGCTCGATGCCGTGGTAATGGGCGCCACGCGGCGCAGCCGGCCACTGTGCAGGCCAATCCTGCGCTTGATCGATGGCCGCCAGCAGGCTGGCCAGCAAGCCCTGGCCGCAGCCGATGTCGACCACGCGGGCGCCGGGTGTCAGCGCACCACGCTCCAACAGGCCGCGAAACACGGGATCGCGGCTGAGCTTGCCCTGCGCAAAATGAAAGGCAAAGCGGCCCACCGCGCGGTACGGCGTGCAGGCGGCGCGGTGCAGGCGCCGCCAGGCCTGATCGGCAGCTGGGCTGCGCGCAGGCTGGGTGGTGCCGGGCAGGCGCACATCAACAGAGGTCATGAAGCAAGGGGAACGGTGGCAAGGGAAACGGCGGCCACCGGCGTGGGCAAGGCCTCGGCGAGGGTGACCCAGCGCCAGCCGGCGCGGCGGCATTGTTCCAGTAAAGCGGGCAGCACTTCGAGGATCACCGGCTGCCCGGTGGCCGTGACAGCGCCATGGCCGTCATGCAGCAGCAGGATGTCACCAGGCCGCAGGCCGCGGGTCAGGCGCGCCAGCACCTTGGCCGGGTCGCGCTCGCGGGTGTCGTAGCCGCGGCGCGTCCAGCTCACCAGGTGCAGGCCCAGGCGGTGCAGCACCGGGTCCAGAAACGGGTTGCGCAGGCCCGCGGGAGCGCGAAAGCAGGTGGGCCGGCAGCCGGTGAGACGGGTGAGCACCGCCTGGGCCGCTTCGATCTCACGCGCAAAGCCCGCCGGGCCTTGCAGCGAGAACGTGTGGCGGTGCCGGTGGCTGTGGTTCTCCACCGCATGCCCTTCGGCCAACAGGCGCCGCACCAGCGCGGGATGGGCCTCGGCTCGCTCGGCAATGACGAAGAAGGTGGCCCGCACCCCGTGGGCGCGCAGCAGATCCAGCACCGCCGGGGTCACGGCCGGGTCGGGCCCATCGTCGATGGTGAGGGCCAGTTCGCCCCGTGCGGCACTGGCCTCGGGCAGGCGCGTCACATTGGGGCCCAGGCCCTGGCTGCGCGGCCACAGGCCGGTGGCGGTGAGCACGGCGTGGTTGAGCACCAGCGCCCCCAATGCCCAGGCCCACTGCGCGGGTGCCAGCAGCCAGCCCAACAGCGCCGCCCCGTGCACCAGGGCGCTGACGATCAACAGCAGTGATGGCCGCCAGCGCCTGGGCGCAGCAGCAAAGGGGGAAGGCTTGGGCATGGAACGGAGGCGACTCGGGCGCGGCGCTGAGGCAGCGACCAACGCACGAATTTTCCCATAGCCCTTGTCAGACCTTCGCGCGGGCGAAGCACCCCGAAAGGAGGAGCGCCAGCAGCGCCCCGGGTGCCACCACCTGGCCGATGGCCGACAGCGCGGGGATCTTGGACAGCGCGATCAACCCGAACGACGCCACCGTGGTGAGGTTGGCCAGCAGCAGCGAGGCCAGCGTGTCGTCATCAGCCTGGCCTGTGGCCTGCAGTTGATCAAAGAACAACGCGTAGTTCGACCCCACCGCCACCACCAGCAGCAGGCCCACCAGGTGCAGGATGCCCAGCGGCACGCCCCCTGCTGCCAGCCCGCCCAACGTGAGCAGCACGGCCCACGCCAAGGGTTGGCACACCGCCAGCAGGCGCGGGCCGCTGCGCAGGTACAGGCCCAGCAGCACCACCACCGCTACCGCGCCCAGCAGGGCCTGCCACAGCGCCTCGTGCAAGTAGCGGCCATAGAGGCTGTCGAGTTGCTGTTTGATGTCGAGCACCTGCACCTGGGGCAGGCCCTTCAGCGCGGCGGCCACCGGCGCGGCGTCCAGCGCCCGGCCCGCGGCCGGTTGCAGGGCCAACAGTGCGAACCAGGGGGCGGCTGCGCCCTCGCCTGCGGCACTGCCGCGGAACAGCATCGCATCCACCATCGGCGCCAACGCGGTGCCGCGAAGATCGTCGGGGCTGACAAAGGGCTGCGCGCGTGCCTGGGCCACAGCATCGACAAAAGGCCCCAGTCGTGCCGCTGGCAGCGGCCCGCCGCGGGTGGCTTTGGCCAAGGCGGCCCTCAGCACCTCGGGCGATGGCAGGCTGGCCCGGCGCCCGGCCTGCGTGGCCAGGCTGGGCAGCACCCGCGTGGGGCTTTCGAACCCGGCCAACAGGCCTTGTGACACCAAACCCTCCAGCCGCACGGCCGCCGCCTCGGCCGCGCGCAAGGCGGCTTGCGGGTCATCGCCCTGGGCGATCACCAGCAGGCGGGCATCGGTGGCCGAAAGATCCTGCCGCAAACTGGCATCGAGATCCTGCGCTGCCTTCGGCACGGGGCTGAGCGAGGCCAGGTCGCCGCGCCAGATGGCGTCGTGATGCAGCGCCAGCCAGCCGGCCGCCAACAAGCCCAGCCCCCACACCGGCCAACGCAGCTTCGGCAGGCCCCGCACGCCCAGACGCGCCACGCGGCCCAGTTGACGGCGCAGGGCCGAACCTGCGGCGCCCCAGGGCATCAACACCGGCAAGACCCACCGGGTGCACAGCGCCGCGCCCAGCAGCCCAGCGATGGAAAACACGCCCAGCTGCGCCAGCCCCGGAAAGCCCGAGAACACCAGGGCGGCGAAACCGCAGATCGACGTCCACAACCCCAGCCGCACCGTGGGCCAGCCCTCGGCCAGCCAGCGTCGCCAGCCGCCGGCTTCGGCGCCGACCCGCGCCTGGATCAGGTAGTAGATGGCGTAGTCCACCGCCTCGCCGATCAGCGTGCTACCAAAGCCCAGCGTGATGCCATGCACCGAGCCGAAGCTCAGCAGCACGGCCACGATACCGGCCACCACACCCGTGGCCACGGGCAGGAAGGCCACCAGCAACGCCCGCCACGAGGCAAAGGCCAGCGTGAGCAGCCCGCCCATCACCAACGTGCCGGCGATGGCGAGCTGCTTCACCTCCGCTTCGATCTGGGCGCGGCTGTGCACCGCAAACAACGGTGGGCCGCTGACCAGCAAGCGCAGGCCTTGCGCTTGGAAGGGTTGGAAGGCCTGCGCCAGCAAGGCCTGTGCGGCGGCTTGCTCATCCAGATCCGCACCCGGCGCCTTGGAGCTGGCCAGCAGCAAGGCCCGCGGCTGCTCGCGCGAGACCCACACACCCTGCGCCACCCGTGGGGCTGACGCCGGGATCAGCGCCTCCACCAACAGGGGCAGCTCGCCGGTTGGATCGCTGTCCAGCGTGGCCTTGAGGGCGTGGCCCGCTGGCGTGCCGAGCAGCGACAGCGTCTCCTCCACCGCCCCACGCAACCCCTCGGCGGTGAACCGCTCGGGCGTGACTGCCGGGCTCAGCAGGTACCGGTGTTGGTAGAGCCACCGGCCGGTGGCGCCCCAGCCGCCGTCATCGCTGCCCTGGGCATCGATGGCGCCGTTCTGCACCTGCTCAAACAACCCGCTGCGGCGCAGCGCCTGGGCCAACGACCGGGAAGCTGCGGCGCGGGTGGCTTCATCGCCGCCTTCGATGCCGATCAACAGGCTGCGCGCGGCCGCGCCGCTTTGCAATTGATCGATCAGCACGCGCTGCTGCGCATTCGGGCTGGCGGGCAAGAAGGCCGAGAGATCGGCGGTGTAGTGCCCCCGCGCGATCAGCACCAGGCCGAGCACCATGGCGCTCAGCCACAGGCCGAGCGCCCAGGCGCGGCGTTGCAGACTCAGGCCGGTGGCGTTCACGGTTTGGCGGGCTCAGGCTCGATCTGCATCACTGAGCGGTCGCCGTCGGCCATCTCCATGGTGACGCCGCGCAGCTCGCCACGCTGGCCGTCGAGCCGGATCTCGCGCACCTGATGCGCCAAGCGGGCATCCAGCGGCACCAACAGCAGCGACCACTGCTCGGCCCGCCCGCTGAGCTGGGGGCGGAAGTGGCGCTGCAGGCTCTGCGCATTGCCGGTGAGCGTGCCGCGAACGGCCTCGACGATGGCCACCATCTCCGGGGCCGCATCCAGCGTGAACTGGCGGCTGCGCCCGCCTCGCGAGAGCGTGAGCGTGTTGCCCTCCACCGCCATGGTCTCAGGCCGCGGCAGCAAGGTGCGGCGGGTGAAACGATCGGGCGCCTCGAAGCTCAGCGTGCCGCTGGACTTGAGCGGTGCATCCAGGTTGGCCACATAGCGCTGCTCGGTGAAACGCGCCTCGCCGCTGCGTTGCTGGCTCAGCAGGGCCATCAGGTCGGGCATGGCAAAAGCCCAGGTCGGGCCGGCGAACAGACAGCCCGCCAGCCACAGCCAGGTGCGTCGGGCCACCAACTCACGCAGCATCGTCACCCCAGAAGTCATGGAAGTTGAACCAGTTGTCAGGCGCCTCGCGGCACAGCGCCGCCAGCACATCAGCATAGCCCTGCACCGCCTCGCGGATGTGGGCCTCGCGCTGCGCGGCATCGGCGCATCGCTGGGTGAAATCGGCCAGCGGCAGGAAGCGCACCTCGTAACGACGCCCCCCAAAGTAAAGGCCAACCATGAAGAAGACTTTGCGGCGCAGCAGCGCGGCCAGGCGGAACGGCCCGTCGTTGAACACGGCTTCCGTGCCAAGGAAGGGCACCTTCAGGCTGCCGCTGCCGTGGCGCGGCGAATCGGCCGGCAGGGTGCGATCGGCCAGCATGCCAGCCAGACCGCCGGCATCGAGCCAGTCGCGGATCGCCAGCATCGATTCCATGCGCCCGAGCGCGATGATGCGCGGCTGCGAGCCCGGTGCGATGGCGGCCAGCGCCTGGTTGATCTTGCGGGCGTTGTCGGGGTACATGACCATGGCGATGGGCGGCGTGCCGTGCTGCTCACCCGCCGCGCGCAAGGCCTCGAAGCTGCCCATGTGCGCGCCCACCAGAAAGGCGCCCTCGCCTTGCGCATACAGCGCGCTGAGCGCCTCGCCACCTTGCACGGTGATGTCGAACTGATCAAAGCGGCCGCGCAGCAGGTAAACACGGTCCAACACCGTGGCCGCAAAGCTGTGGCACTGGCGGTAGAGATCACGCCAGCTTGCCGGCCGGCCCAGCGCGCGCTGCAGGTAGTGGCGCGCATGCCGGCGCATCGCGGGCGCGGTGAGCAGGAAGTAGAGCGTGATGGGGTGCAGTACCAGGCGCGCCGCACGCCGCCCGCCCTGGAGGGCGATCCAGCTCATCACCTGCAGGGCCAGGGCGTTGCTGCGCTCGGGGGCGGCGCTCCAGTCGTCAGGCGCGGTGGCCTGGCCGGGCACGGCAGGTATCACTGGCGTCACGGGCGGTGGGGTGCTCATGGCGCAGGGGCATCCCAGCGCCCGGACGCCACCGGCCGCTCACCCACGCGCACCTCGAAGCGCAGGCCTTGAGGCTCATCGAAGACCAGCAACTCGACCGTCTCCCCAGGCCGCAC
>Ga0209066_10003475_pt1 | contig 17934 bp, 15 predicted proteins | sample All_14_2_FD_187198 | JGI IMG/M metagenome (GOLD analysis project Ga0209066, IMG submission 187198) | Freshwater microbial communities in response to fracking from Pennsylvania, USA - Allegheny Zone_MetaG_DW_15 (SPAdes) (version 2) ... | reverse complement strand
GTCCCAACCCTCCTTCCCCGGCACCTGCCGCCAATCACACCGGCAGCACCAGGGCCGTCGGCACCAGCAGATTTTCATAAACGCAGACCCGCCGGCGCAGCAGCAGGCGGCCATCGGGCTGACGCTGGAATTCGTCGTGATAGACGCCGGCCTGCTGCAACCGCGTGGTCAACTCGTCCTGCAAGGTTTCCAGCAGCAGGAAATTGGTCGTGGCGCGGATGATGTCGCCATCTTCGCCAATAATCCGCGTGTTGCTGAGATGATGGCGCAGATAGCGCGGCGCGAACATGGCCGTGTTCTGGATCGCAAAAGCGCGGTCCTTCAGCATGCCCTTGCCTTCGCAATAGACCAGCCCCACCGGCAGATCGACGTCGAAATTCTCCTTGCCGGTGATGGTATAGAAGCCATCCTCGGTGAAGAATTCCGGCCAGCGCTGCAACCCCCCATCATCCAGCGCATGGCAGTATTCGGCATTGAAGGCCTCGATATCCAGGCGCACGGCGTGCCGCGCCAAGGGGTCGTTTCGTCCGGATCGGTCCATCGCCGCCGAAACCGCTGCGCCCATTGTCATAGCCCCAGCTCCTTGCGCCAATACTGGTACATGCCGCGAATGGCGGATTCCGAAATCAATGTATCGGAAGTGCCGACCGGCATATCGGGATCGAGCGCCACCAGATGCTCGCCCGGGCGGCTGCGCAGCATACCGTCCTGCACGAATTTGATCGCCTCGTTATCCTCCAGCCCCAGAAACCCCGCCGGCCCCATCAGATTGCCCTGGCGCAGACGATGGCGGGTCATCTCCGCATCATCGCCTTCGAAGCCGAACATGGTCCAGTTCATGACGAACTCATTGGGGCCGCGCGGCACGATCTGGCGCACACCCAGCGTGTTCATCTCCCGCTGCACGATCAGATTCGGCCAGATCGTCTGCATCGTGACGGACCAGGGGCTGTCAAACTCCTCCACGAAATCCATGAAGCGGGGTTCATTCAGCCCCATGCCTTCGCGATAGGCCCGCATTTCCTTGCGCGCGGATTCATCGACCTTGCCGCCGTCGCTCTTGGCCGACGCCATGGTGCCGTGCCGGCCGGTCGCATCGCTGATCATCGCGGATTTGTTGCCGGCCACCAGCAGACCGAAGGTCACCAGGAAGGTGTGCAGCAGGGTCGCGTGATAGGGGTCCTTCAGATTCTCGTGATACAGCTTCCAGTTCCCGGGCAGGGAGTTGCGGTAATAGCCCAGGATTTTCAGCTTGCGCCCATCGAAGGTCGCATCGAAATCCTCCAGGATTTCCGGCCCCATATAGTCTTCAAGTGGTTCCATATCCTGGGTATAGGAGGCGAAGACCACGCCGCGCCGCATGGTGACGGCCAGCTTGCGTACCCCGTGGTCCTCCGGCTTGAAATCCTTGGGCATGCCGCCCTTGCCCGCAACGCCGCGCCGGAAGGGCACGCCGGCCAGATTGCCTTCCAGATCATAGGTCCACTGGTGATAGGGGCAGACGAATTCCTGCGCCTTGCCGCGCTGGCTGCGACAGAATTCAGCCGCGCGATGGGCGCAGCGATTCTCGAACACATTGACGCGGCCATCCTTGCCACGTACCACGACGACGGGTGTCGGGCCGACATGGGATCGCACGAAGTCCCCGGCTTCCGGAATTTCCGCTTCCAGCGCGACATAGTTCCAGGTTCGGCCATGGAAGATCTTTTCGACTTCCAGCCGATAGATCGCCTCGTCGGTGTAGACCCAGTCGGGGATGCTGTTCATGCCGCCTTCCGGCCAGGCATAACGCCGGGACGAAGGCAGATCGGCTTCGGACATGCTGCTCATATCTTCCTCGCTCTCAATGCCGCAGCCCCGTATCGGGCCGGATTGAATGGATTCTCCGCGGACGATCAGCTCTCGCCCCTGGCGAATGGCGGCAGGATTGTCGAAAGCAATGACGGCCACCACGCGCCCCTTGGCATCCAGGCAATGAAAGGCGGGGCCGCCGCCACCATCGTCCGAGACCGGCTCCAGACGACCGTCCGCCAGGGGGATGCCCAGAACCTGGATCGTGCCGCCGAACTGATCGGACCAGAACCAGGGCAACGCGTCATAGGTCGCGGTCTGCCCCGCCATCGCACGCCCGGCCGAAATCGCCTGTTCCTGCGCATTATGCCAGGATTCCAGGCGAATCTCGCCACCATCGGCAAGGCGGTGGGGCCAAAGGGCCACATCCCCCGCCGCCCAGATCGCCGCGTCCGAGGTTCGCCCGGTCCCGTCCACCACGATACCACCGCGCACGGCAAGGCCTGCCTCGGCCGCGATCTCGCCATTCGGTACCGATCCGATCCCGACCACCACCAGATCGGCGGGAAGTGTTCGGCCATCGTCCAGCGTCACGCCGGACACGCGTCCAGCCTGCCCCTCCAGGCCGACCAGCTTGGCGCGGGTATGGATGGTCACACCCGCCATTTCGGCCCGGCGCGCGGCCTCCATCCCTGCGGCTTGCGGCAGCACGCGGGCCATCAGGCGCGCCTCGCGCTCCAGCAGCGTCACCGCCAGCCCCATGGCGCGGGCGGCGGAGGCGATCTCCAGCCCGATGAAGCCGCCGCCGATCAACACCACCTGTGCGCCCGCGCTCAGGCCGGCCAGCGCAGCCCTCAGCGCCCGTGCATCTTCCAGGGTCCTCAGCATATGCACATGGGCCAGGTCGATCCCCGGCACCTCCAGTGTCCTGGGCCGCGCACCGGTCGCAATCAAAAGCCGGTCATAGGACAGCACCCGAGCATCGGACAGCGTCACCGCACGCGCCGCGCGATCGATCCGCTCTGCCCGCACGCCGGTGAGCAATGTCAAATCCAGCGCCGCGATCCGCTCCGGCGTCAGCACCAGGACCGGCTCCGGCTCCGGCCCGGCCTGCAGGAAGTCCTTGGACAGGGATGGGCGTTCATAAGGCAGTGCAGACTCCGCACCAATCAAGGTGATGCTGCCGGCAAAACCCGCCTGCCTGGCCGCCTCGGCCGCCCGCGCCCCCGCCTGGCCTGCACCCAGAATGACGATGCGCTCTCCCGCGCCGACAGGCGCGTCACCGTCTCCCCCGATTGTACAGGGCGCGGGGGCGAACGCGCCCGGCCGGTCGGGATCGACATGGACCACGCCATCCTCCACCTTCACGGCATAGGTGGCGATATCCCGCGTCGCCGGCGCGCCCAGCGCCTTGCCCGTGCGCACATCGAACTGCCCCTGATGGAGTGGACATTCGATACAGCCATCCTCCAGGAAGCCGTCCGTCAGCAGGGCAAACTGATGGGTACAGACATTGGCCGTGGCATAGACCGCCCCATCCACGGCATAGACCGCCACATTGCGCGCGCCCAGCATCAGCGCGACCATCCGCTTTTCCGTAATCTCCGCGACCGTTGCGGCTCGCAACCACGCCATCGCCCAACCCTCTCCTGCCCGCTCGGACTCTTCATGTCATCCGATTTTTAATCACTATACTTCTCTTTTTTTTAAAGAACAAATACCTATTTTTTAGGATCTTCTTCGGTGTTCTTATATTTTTTGATTTGAAATCATATATTTATGTAATTTTACGAGACAGGAAGATCCCAGCGCGACATCTCCAAAAGAATTTTTTAATCAGTATCACCTCTTATTATGCAGCTTCCAGAACAGGCAACGCCTCATCCAAGGTCAGCACCGCGGCATATTTCTGGGCCATATCGAACAGGTTGGCTTCGTGCGGCGCGATCGCCCTGTCCCCGACACAGTCGGAAATCACATAGGGTCGGAAACCCCAGCTCATCGCATCCACCACGCTGGCGCGGACACAGCCGCTGGTCACCGCCCCCGCCACCGCAAGCGTGCGCACGCCACGCTCGGTCAGCCAGGGTGCCAGCATGGTACCGAAGAAGGCCGAAGGCACGGTCTTGCAGACGACCAGCTCACTCTGGCGCGGGGTCAATTCCGGCACGATCTGGCTGATCGGGTCGTCCTGCGTCAGACGCAACATGCCCGGCACCTTGATGGAAAAGACATTCCCGTCCGCGCCCTGGTCGGCAAAGACGATGCGGCTATGGGCAATCGGCCAGCCATTGCGCCTGGCGCGGTCCAGCAAATGGGTCGTCCGCGCGATGGCCTGGGGAATATTGCCGCCTCCGAAGACCGCCGGGTCGGCAAAGCCCACGACCAAATCCACGATCAGCAGCCCCACCCTGCCCACAGGTGCAAGCGGGCTGCCGAAGCCCTGGCGACGATAGGGTTCCAGCGTGATTTCGTCCGCCATCTCAGCGCCCCACCCCGCCCGGCCAGGTGTCGATCGTGCGCCCGGCCTGCACCACGGCCTGATTATCCAGCATCACCGTACAGTTTCGCAGGGGAATATCCATATGACAGGCCGTGGTTCGCGAGCCCCCGCCTTCATTGTTCGGCCCCAGGGAGAACAGGAAGTTGCCTTCCACCGCGCGGGCATCCATGCCCATCGTCGCTTCCCGGTCATAGAGGCCCAGCGTCGACCATTTGGCCCGCGGCTGCAGCCCCCAGCCGATATGCGACATGGCATAGGCTTCCGGATCATTGAAACCCGCCATGTATTCGCGAAGCAGCTCGGCCTCGTAACCGCCCTCGATCCTGCGGGCATAGCCGTTTTCCATCGTGACGATGATCGGCTGCGTGACATAGGATTTCTGCGGCAGCAGGATGTCGCCACGATCGATGACGATGGTACCGTTGCTGCCCCCCTCATTGGGGAAGGTGAACAGAAAGCCGCTCGGCCAGTGATCCCAGCGGCCAGGCTCGTCCACGAAGCCATATTCGCAGGTGACCGGGAACTCGCCCAGCTGGCAGGTCAGATCCGTCCCGGCGGGCGAGGTGACGCGCATCAGCTTGGCCGTTTCCAGCATTTTCGAGGCATTGAGTACGCGCACACGATCCGCCTCACTCGGCAGCAGTCGGACCAGCACTTCCGGCGGCTCAACCGCCAGCAGAATTTTCGTACCGGTCTTCAGGATCTCCAACTGTTCCGGCGAAAACAGCAAGGTCATGAGATCAAGCACGAGATCGCTTTCCGTCAAGGCGGCGATGGCCGCCCGATTGCCCGTCAGCGGCGTCTCGCCCAAATAGGCCAGCGTGTCGCGGCTGAGTGCCTTTTCGCCGTTGACCGGCGGCAGATCGACCACGGTCAACACGGCACCGGCCGTCTGTACGGCGGTCCTGGCCGTTCGTAATGTCTGCGGATGGGTGGACGCCCCGGTCAGGATGGTGACCACCTGTCCGGCTTCCAGCTTCGACAGGCGCAGGACTTCCTTCCACGCCTCGATCATCTGATAGTCACTGATCGGCATCGTCGTCCTCTCCTTGCCTCACGCCAGTGTCGCGCCCAGGAAATCCCCCAGCGCCGCATACAGGCCAGGCTCATTGTCCCAGGGGATCATGTGCCCGGCCTCCGGAACCGTTTCGACCAGCAGATCGGGCTTCAAGGCCTCAAGTTCCGCCACATCCTCGTCCAGGATCACCCCGCCACGCGCGGCCCGGATCAACAGGGATGGCAGCGCGACATGCGGCACGTCGGCATGGAAATCGTCGGTGTGAAATTCCTCGAAACTCTGCCGGATCGCACGGGCATCGCAGGTATGCAGCCATTCGGCGCGCAGACGCAGCTGATCTTCGCTCCAGCTCGGACAGAAGGCCCGCATCGCCTCCCCATCCATGCCACGCGCCGCCAAAGCGATGCTGTCCATATACCAGGGCAGTTTCGACGGATACGCGCGTCGGCCCGGGCCGGATACCGGCGGATCGATCAGCACCAGCCTTGCGCAACCCGACGCATCGCGCCGCGCCGCCCGCATGGCGATGCGCGCGCCCATGGAATGGCCCATCAGGCTGTAGCGCTGCAGCCCCAACGCCTTCGCGAAGGTGATGGCATCCTCGGCCTGGGCATTGACCCCATAATCCAGGCTGTCCGATGCCTCCGACAGGCCGCGGCCGCGAATATCCAGGATATAGGTGTCGAAGACCTGCCCCAGCCTCTCGCCCACGAAAGCCCAGGTGATAGCCGGGCTGGTGATGCCGGGCAGCAGGATAATCGGATCCAACCCCGGCTTTGCACCTCCGAAGCGCAGATAGTGCTGACGAATGCCGTTGGCATGGACGTTGGCGCCGTAGAGTTGGGTCGACATCATGCACTCCGCCTCAGTAGGCGCCGGACAGCAAAGCGCCCGCGCCCGGCGCGCGCCGTTCCAACCCAAGCGCCTTCAGCATGGCATAGGTTGTGGCCACGGCCGCGCTGATCACAGGCTTGCCGGTCATCGCCTGCACCTTCTCAATGGCTGGAAGCGAGGGCATCTGCACACAGGCGGACAGCACGATGGCGTCGACATCCTTGGTCTGCATGCCGGCCACGATATCCGGCAGCCTGGCGGGGTCATGGCGCCCAACTTCCAGATTGTCGGGGATTTCCAGGGCCCGCCATTCGGCGACCTGATAGCCTTCATGTTCGATATAGGCGACAACGGTCTCGGTCAGCGGACGCATATAAGGGGCGACCAGCGCGATCCGTTTTGCCCCGATCACGCCCAGCGCGTCACACAGGGCCCCGGCGCTGGTCACCACCGGCGCTTCGCCGCCATTCTCCGCCGTGATCCTGCCAAGCCGCTCCGCGGACTGCCGATGATAGCCCAGCCCCATCGCCATGATCGCAACCAGGCAGGCATAGCCCATCACATCCATCCGTGCATCGCTGAGCTCCAGCGCGCAGCGATCCGATTGCGCATCCATCGCGGCCAATTCTTCCTTGCGTACATGCTTCATGCGCATGCGGCTGGAATGGAAAGTGAAACGCTCGGGCAGGATTGCCTGACGTGCCGTCAGAATGGCGGGAATCTCCGTTTCCATCGTCGTGTTCGAACTGGGAACGATCTGGCCGATACGGAACGAGGTTTTCATCAACCCTCCCAAAAGGCCATGCGGCCTTCCATTTCTGTGAAACTGGAATCAGAGCTTGAAGAGGCGCACCGCGTTGTCGCGGCAGATCTTGCGCAGGACGTCCGGGGCAAGCGGCGCCGTCTCGATGAAGTCGCAGGCCGCCTTCGTATCCTCATAGGGGAAGTCGACGGAGAACATCACGCCCTCCACCCCCATCTCGCCCACCGCCCCCAGCAGGGCGGGATGCGAACAGACGCCGGAGGTGGTGATCAGGATGTTCGCACCGAAATATTCCGATGGCCGGCGGTCCAGCGACACGCCGCAGGAATAGGTCGCGAACCGGCTGTCGAAGCGCCAGCGCAGGAAGGGCAACCCCTCGCCCATATGGCCAAGCAGGATTTTCACGCCCGGAAAGCGGTCGAACACACCACCGAACAGCAGGCGCAGCGCGTGGCTGCCGGTTTCCACGCCCCAGCCCCAGGTCGCACCCAGCAGTTCCGGATGGTCGGCATAGGCCAAAGGCGCCTGCTTGGCATTGGCCGGATGCAGATAGAAGGGCACATCCAGCGCCTGCAGCCGCTCCCAAAAGGCGTCATACTGCGGCGCATCATAATAGACGCCATCGCTATGACCATTGACCAGCGCGCCCTTGAAACCAAGCTCTGTTACGGCGCGTTCCAACTCCTCGGCCGCAGCCGCCGGGTCCTGCATCGGCAACGCGGCAAAACCCGCCAGGCGTCCGGGATGCCTGCCCACGCGCTCCGCCAGGAAGTCATTGCTTTCGCGCGCCCGATCAATGGCCCGGGCCAGGCTCACCTCACCCTGCACGCCGGGACCGGTCTGCGACAGGATCGCCAGTTCGATTCCAGCCTCATCCATGATTCCAAGGCGGTAGGCATCGAAATCCGATAGACCCTGAGCAATTTTTCGGGCTTCCTCCGCATCAATCAGGCCAAGAAAGCTTTTCGAGTATTCCTCGAATCCCGGTGTCATGAAATGTTCTTCGAACGCGACTTTGCCCATGACAGGCACGCGATCATGCATCTCAACCACAATAGCCATCCCTTCTCAAAGCATCCCGGTCGCTGGTCCCGCATGTGGATTTCGAGCGGAACCTTTATTGTATTTTTAATCAGTATACCCCGTGTTTTTCCGAAATCAATCACCGCAATGAAACCGGCAACGCAATTCCTGCAAAATTCCCGGATGTCGAAATGGGAACGGGGCACCCAAAGGGTGCCCCGGCACAATGGCTTCACATCCTGCAGGCCCGGGCAGGCTGTCGGCGTTCAGACCGCCTCCCAGCCGTCGCTTTCGTCGGACCGGAAAATGGCGTCGATCACCTTCTGGTTCCGCACGGATTCCTCCAGCGTGAAGATGCGCTCCGCCCCGCCCCTGGCCGCGCGCACGAAGGCCTCGCATTGCAGCCGGTACTGTGCCACGCCGGGGAAGCGGAACACCTTCCCCTCGGTATGGGTCTGGTTGTGCAGTTCCAGACGCGGATGGTCGTACAGCCCGGAATTGAAGGGGCAATGCACCTCGATGAAGCCCGCCTCGCCATGGAAGACCATGAACTGGCGCAGCGCCATCTGGGTCGAGACATAGAAGCTGAGATCGAAATCGCCGAAATCGGCCTGGACGGTGGAATAGATATCGGTGCCGAAGCTGCGGTCAAACTCCACCCGCGCCCGAACCCGCACCGGTTCCCGGCCCGATGCGAAGCGGGTCGTCACGGTGGGATAGACGCCGATATCCGGCAGGCCGCCGCCGCCCAGCTCGGGCTTGTTGCGCATATTGCCGGCATCGACATTGTAATAGCTGAACGCGCCCTGCACATGGCGCAGCCGACCGATGGCCCCATCCGCGATCAGGTCGCGCACCATGGCCCATTGCGGGTGATAGGTCACCATGAAGGCTTCGGAGATGACGACTCCGTTGCGGTCGCGCGCGGCGATGACCGGCGCGATGTCCGCCGCATTCAGCCCCAGCGGCTTTTCCACCAGCACATGCTTGCCGGCATCGGCCGCCTTCACCGCCCATTCGACATGCTGGGAGGTGGGCAGCGGAATATACACCCCGTCCACCTCCGGATCGGCCAGCAGTTCCTCATAGCTGCCATAGGCGCGCGGAATGCCGAAACGTTCCGCCAGTTGTTCCGCCCGCGCCACGGCCCGGCTGGCCAGTGCCAGGGCCACGCCATTTTCCGAATCCTGAATGGCTGGAATCAGCTGTTCCCGCGCGATCTTGGCCGTCGACAAAATGCCCCAGCGGAACATGGCCTTCCCCTCTCCTACATGGTTGATTACTGGCCCCAGCGCAGCGCCAGGATGTCCAGATCGCGCGCCAGTTGCAGCAGGCGCGCCTTGGTCCGTTCCGACATCGGCTTCAGCGGATGGCGCACCCGGTCGCTGCCGATCACGCCACCCTCCTTGAACACGGTCTTGCAGGCCCTGAGCCCGCATTGCCGGTTTTCATGGTTGATCAGCGGCAGGCACAGCTTCCACTGCGCCAGCGCCGCATCCTGCCTTCCGGCCAGATAGTCGATCACGATCGGCCGGATCATCTCCGGGAACATAGCCGAGGTCATGGTCCCCGTCGCCCCCGCATCCAGATCGGCCAGCAGGGTCACCGCCTCCTCCCCATCGAAGGGGCCGTCGATATGATCGCCCGCCGCCTCGATCAATGCCGCCAGCTTGTCGGCGGCAAAGGGGCATTCGATCTTGAGATAGGAGACATTGGCCAGTTCCCGCGCCATCCGCGCCAGCAGATCGACCGTCAGGGTCACCCCGCTCAACGGCGCATCCTGCACCATGATCGGGATGGAGATGGCATCGTTCACCGCCTGGAAATGTTCGTACACACCCTGGGGCGCGGGAAACAGGCCCGAACCGTGATAGGGCGGCATCATCATCACCATGGAGGCGCCCATGGCCTGGGCATCACGCGCCCGGCGCACCACCAGATCGGTGGAAAAATGGCTGATCGTCACGATCACCGGCTTGCGGCCTGCCACATGTTCCAGGCACAGGCGCATCAGTACCGCCCGCTCCTCATCCGACAGCAGGAACTGTTCGGAATAATTCGCCAGGATGCAGATCGCATCGACCCCCTGATCGACCATGCAGTCGATCACCCGGCGCATGCCGTCCAGGTCGAGCGTACCATCCTCGTGGAAAGGGGTCGGTGCGATGGGCAGAATGCCGGTCAGCGGTGCCGTCATTTGCATAATCTCCTGTCAGTCGGAATGGGACATGGCCGCGTCATAGGCCGCCACGATGGTTTCTGCCTTGCGTCTGACCGTGGCTGCATCGTCGCCCGGACGGTAGAGCGCGGTACCGATGCCGAAGCCATCCGCCCCGGCGTCAATCCATTCGGCGAAATTCTCCGCCCCGGCGCCGCCGACTGCCCAGACGGGCACCTCCTTCGGCAACACGGCTTTCAGGGCCTTCAACCCGCCGGGTCCCGCGACGGAAACCGGGAACAGCTTCAGATCACGCGCCCCGGCCTTGATGGCGGCGAAGCATTCGCTGGCGGTGAATACGCCGGGCATCGGGCGCAACCCCAACCGTAGCGCGGCCGCGACCACATCGGCATCGAAATTGGGCGATACGCAGAGCCGCCCGCCGGTATCGGCAAGCCGCCCGGCCTGTTCCGCCGCCAGCACGGTACCGGCCCCGATTTCGGCATCCTGGCCGAAGCGTTTCACCAGGGCGGCGATACTGTCGAACGGATCGGGAGAATTCAGCGGCACCTCGATCATGCGGAACCCCGCCGCGATCAGCACTTCGCCCACCGGCAGGGCGTCGCGTGGTGGCAGGCCACGCAGGATGGCGACCAGCTTGCGCATCACGCCTCCCCCTCCACCCGTAACTGCGCGGCCATTTTCAGGCCGGCCAGCGTCAGCGCCTCGGCATCTTCCGCCACCGCACGATGGCCCAGCGCCGACAGGGCGGCCACATAGGCGCGGGCCAGCGTGCCGGAGCCTACGACATGGATCACGCCTTCATCCCAATAGCCGCGCATCGCTGCCAGCTCCGCCCCGATCAGCAGACCGGACAGGCGGGCGCGCACCCGCTCCGGCGGCCAGCCTTCCAGCAGGGGGCCGGCCCGCAGCTGAAAAAAGCCGGAGAGCACGGTTTCCGGCCGCCCAAAGCCTTCGCGCGCGGCCTCCAGAAATGCCTCTTCATCCCAGCCATCGGTCGTGGCGGTCAGACGCAGGATCGACTGCGTCGACAGGACATGGAACAGCTCGCCCGTCATCACGGTGGAAAAACGCGTGACCAGACCGGCTTCCAGCCGCACCCATTTGCTATGGGTGCCGGGCAGGCAGACCGCGCCTTCGAAGTCCGGCCGCACCGCCAGCAGCCCGGCCAGCTGCGTCTCCTCGCCGCGCATCACATCGGGCGGATCGTTCTGGCGCAGCCCCGGCACGATCCGCACCCGAATGCGCCGGTCATGGGTCGGCACCGCGACCAGGGCGCCCGGCTGCACCGGGGCACAGGGGACGGCCCGATAGGGGGCTTCCTGCCAGCCATTGCGGGCTCCGGCCATGCCGCAGACGGCAACGGCGCGCGGGCCGCCACCGCCCAGCCAATCCCCGGCCAGGTCCAGCAGCACCTGTTCGAATTCCGCCGGGCCGGACAGACGGTTCATGCCCCTGTCCGAATGCGCCTCATGCAGCACGGCACCATCCGGCCCCAGATGCCAGAGGCGCAGATTGCTGGTGCCCCAGTCGACCGCGATACAGCCCGCCCCGATATCCGTCATGCTTCCAGCCCCTATTTCAATAGTGAAACGGGGCGACGTTGATTCTGCGCCCCAGGGTGAAAGCGTCCGCTACATGCAGCATCGGCGCAAGGTCCACGTCGATGGCGCCTGTCGCGACCAGCTCGGCGAAGCGGGCATAGAGCCCGGCATATTCCCGGTCAGGCCCGCTGGCCACGACCTGCCCGTCAATGCTCAGCACTGCCCCGCCCTGCGACAGGGTCATACTGCCTTCGTCCGTTTCGACATGAATATCCCAGCTCTGCGGGCCTTCCTGCCGGAAGTCGAACTCCGCCGCCATCTCCGCCCCGCCGGGATCGAAGAAGGCCAGATCGGCGGCGATCGGCGTTTCCCGGTTTTCCGGGAAGAACAGCGTGGCGGAGGTCAGATGCACCCGCCTGGGATAGATCGCGGTCAACACCGACAGCGCATTGATGCCGGGATCGAAAATGCCCTGCCCGCCCGCCTGCCACAGCCATTCCTGGCCCGGATGCCAGCGCCGCACATCCTCCTTCCAGATAATCCGCAGCTTTCGGATGGTCTTGCCCGCCAGCCAGTCGCGCGCGGCCGCCACGCCATGGGCATAGCGCGAATGCCAGGTGGCCTGCAGCGCCACACCAGTCGTGCGGGCCAGCCCCACCAGATCCTCCACCTCGCTGATCGTGGCGCCGGGCGGCTTTTCCAGCATCACATGGCGACCAGCCATAATCGCCTGCCGGGCGATGGCATAGCGCACCTGCGGCGGAGTACAGATGGCAAGGCAGGAAATATCCGGCCGGGCCTGCAGCAGCGCTTCTATCCCTTCAAAGGAGTCCACCCCGCCGATATTGGCGAACCGGCTGGCCGTGGCTGCCAATTCGAAATGCGGGCTGACGGCGATCGTCGGCAGATGCTGGTCGCGGGCGATCTTGCCCACGCCCACGATACCGATCTTCCAGGGTCTGGCTGCGGCCATGCTCCCCTCCCCTCAATGCGAGTCCTTGGGAACGGCGGCGCCACGCCGACCGCGCAGGAAATCGAAATCCGCCCCGGTATCGGCACCCGTTACATGGTCGTGATAGAGCCGCACATAGCCGCCATCGGGCGGGGTGATCGGGCAAACCCAGGCGGCCAGCCTGCGCTCGATTTCCTCCTGCGGCAGGTCCAGATGCAGGCGACGGTTCGGCACGTCCAGTTCGATGAAATCGCCATCCTGCACGATGGCCAACGGCCCGCCGCGCGCGGCTTCCGGGCTGGCATGCAGCACCACCGTGCCATAGGCCGTGCCCGACATGCGCGCATCGGAAATCCGCACCATGTCATTGATGCCCTTGCGCAACACTTTGGGAGGCAGGCCCATATTGCCCACCTCCGCCATGCCGGGATAGCCGCGCGGCCCGCAATTCTTCAGCACCATCACGCAGCTTTCATCAATATCCAGCGCCTCGTCATTGATGCGCGCCTTGTAGTGGTCGATATCCTCGAACACCACGGCGCGGCCGCGATGCACCATCAGATGCGGCGAGGCGGCGGATGGTTTCAGCACCGCCCCATCCGGCGCCAGATTGCCGCGCAGCACCGCGATGCCGCCGCTCTGCGTCAGGGCCTTTTCAACCGGGCGGATCACTTCGGGATTCCAGTTCCTGGCCTCCTCCACCTCCTCCCAGATCGACTGGCCGGAAACGGTCAGCGCATCCTTGTGCAGAAGCCCGCCCTCGCCCAGCATGCGCAGCACCACCGGCAGCCCGCCGGCATAGAAGAATTCCTCCATCAGGAAGCGGCCGGACGGCATCAGATCGACGATGGTCGGGATGTCGCGGCCCAGCCGGTCCCAATCATCCAGCGTCAGATCAATGCCCGCGCGCCCCGCCAGCGCCAGCAGATGCACCACCGCATTGGTCGACCCGCCGATGGCCCCGTTGGTGCGGATCGCATTTTCGAAGGCCGCGCGCGTCAGAATATCGGAAGGCTTCAGGTCATCCTTCGCCATCTGCACGATGCGTCGCCCGGAAAGCTGCGCCATCACCCGTCTGCGGCTGTCCACCGCCGGGATCGCCGCATTGCCCGACAGCGCCATGCCGAGTGCTTCGGCCATCGACGCCATGGTGGACGCCGTGCCCATGGTATTGCAGGAGCCGGGCGAACGGCTCATCGCCTGTTCGGCCTCCAGGAAATCCTCCCGCGTCATGGTGCCGGCCTTGATCGCCTCCGACATCTGCCACAGGGCCGTACCGGACCCCACCCGCTCGTTGCGGAACCAGCCATTCAGCATCGGCCCGCCGGAGACCACGATGGCCGGGATATCGACCGAAGCCGCGCCCATCAGCAAAGCCGGCGTGGTCTTGTCACAGCCCACCAGCAGCACCACCGCGTCGATGGGATTGGCGCGCAGCGCCTCCTCCACATCCATCGCGGCCAGATTGCGATACAGCATGGCGGTCGGCCTCAGCGCGCTTTCGCCCGTGGAAAAGACCGGGAATTCGACCGGCAGCCCGCCTGCTTCATACACCCCATGCATCACCCGTTCGGCCAGATCGCGCAGATGGGCGTTGCAGGGCGTCAGCTGCGACCAGGTATTGCAGATGCCGATCACCGGGCGCCCGTCGAACAGATCGGCCGGCAGCCCCTGATTCTTCATCCAGGAGCGGTGATAGATGTGATCGCGCGACGTGCCACCGAACCATTCGGTCGAGCGCAGCTTGCGTGGCCAGGGTGCCGGAACGAAACCCATGATAACTCTACTCCTTTTCAACCGGCGTGAGGCCGGTCAGCGCTGCTTGCTCTTGTTGTAGACGTCGAAGATCACGGCCGCGAGAAGCACCAGCCCCTTGATCACCTGCTGGTAGTCGATGCCGATGCCCAAAATCGACATGCCGTTATTCATCACGCCCATGATGAAGGCGCCGACCACCGCCCCGATCACCTTGCCCACGCCGCCGGACATCGACGCCCCGCCGATGAAGACGGCGGCGATCACATCCAGCTCGAAGGCGACACCGGCCTTCGGCGTCGCGGTGTTCAGACGGGCCGCGAAGATCAGTCCGGCCAGCGCCGCCAGCAGCCCCATATTGGCGAAGGTCAGGAAGGTCAGGCGTTCGGTATTGATACCCGACAGCCTGGCCGCCTTGGCATTGCCGCCCAGCGCATAGATGCGCCGGCCAATCGTCGTGTTCTCCGTCAGGAAGGCATAGACCGCGATCAGGGCCGCCATGGTAATCAGCACATTGGGCAGGCCCCGGAAGGTCGCCAGCAGGTAGGAGATATAGATGATGGCAAGCGCGATCAGCCCGTTCTTCGCCATGAAGAAGACCAGCGGTTCGTCATCCGTCCCGTGGCGCTGCTGGCGCGCGCGACCGCGCAGGGCCATGGCCAGAATGGTGCCCGCCAGCAGAATTCCAATGATGATGGCCGTCAGATTGGGCTTGTCCAGGCCGAACACATCCGGGATGAAGCCGGTCGACAGCGCCTGGAAGGAGCGTGGGAAAGGCCCGATCGACTGGCCGGCCAGCAGCCACAGCGTGGCGCCGCGAAAGACCAGCATGCCCGCCAGGGTAACGATGAAGGACGGGATCTTCCAATAGGCGACCCAATAGCCCTGCGCAGCCCCGATCAGGGTGCCGACGATCAGGCAGACCGGAATCACCGCCAGGGGATGCATGCCCCATTCCACCGTCATCACGGCAGCCAGCGCACCGATGAAACCGACGACGGAGCCGACCGACAGGTCGATATGCCCCGCCACGATCACCAGCAGCATGCCCAGCGCCATGATGATGATGTAGGAGTTTTGCAGGAACAGATTGGTGATGTTGACCGGCCGCAGCAGCGTGCCGTCGGTCACGATCTGAAAGAAGGCCATGATCGCCACCAGCGCCAGCAACATGCCGTATTCGCGCAGATGGTTCGCCATGAAGGTCTTCGCCTTGGAACTCTGGGACATGACGCCGCCCTATCCTTTAATGATCATGGACATGATCTTCTCCTGGCTGGCTTCCCTGGCCGGAAGCTCGCCCACCAGCGCACCTTCCTTCATCACATAGATGCGGTCGCACATGCCCAGCAGTTCCGGCATTTCGGAGGAGATCATGATGACGCCCTTGCCGCGTTCGGCCAGCGCGTTGATGATGCCGTATATTTCGTATTTCGCCCCCACATCGATGCCGCGCGTGGGTTCGTCCAGGATCAGCACTTCCGGTCCGGCGAACAGCCATTTCGACAGCACGACCTTCTGCTGGTTGCCGCCGGACAGGTTCACCACTTTCTGAAAGACGCTGGGCGTACGGATGCCAAGCTGCTGGCGATAGTCCTCCGCCACGCTGCGCTCCTGCGCCCCGTCGATCACCCCGTACCGGGAAACCGCCTTCAGATTGGCCAGCGTCGTATTGCGCAGGATGTCTTCTTCCAGCACCAGACCCAGCGCCTTGCGATCCTCCGTGACATAGGCCAGCCCGCCCGCCACGGCGGCGGAAACGGAGGACAGGTCGAGCACCTGCCCGCGCAGCCGCGCCTGCCCGGATATATTGCGGCCATAGCTGCCGCCGAACAGGCTCATGGCGAATTCGGTCCGGCCCGAGCCCATCAGGCCGGCGATTCCTACCACCTCGCCCGCCGCGACGCGCAGCGACAGTTCGCGGATCACCTGGCGTTCGGTATGCAGCGGATGCCAGACATTCCAGCCTTCCACCTCCAGCAGCGTCTCGCCGATGCGCGGCACGCGCGGCGGATAGCGGTTCGCCATGTCGCGGCCGACCATGTCATGGACGATGCGGTCTTCCGTCACTTCCCCCGTTTCAGCTTTCAGGGTGGAGACGGTCGCACCATCACGCAGAACCGTAATCGTGTCCGCCACATGTTTGATTTCATTGAGTTTGTGCGAGATCAGAATGGAGGTGATGCCGTGCTCCTTCAACTCCAGCAGCAGGTCGAGAAGCTTCTGGCTGTCATTCTCCTGCAGGGCCGCCGTCGGCTCGTCCAGGATCAGCAACCGGACCTTCTTGGACAGCGCCTTGGCAATTTCCACCAATTGCTGCTTGCCCACGCCCAGCGTATCGACCAGGGCAGCCGGGTTCTCCTCCAGCCCCACCTTGTCCAGCAACTCACCGGTACGGCTGAAGGTTTCGTGCCAGTCGATCACCCCGTTGCGGGCAATTTCATTGCCCAGGAACAGGTTTTCGGCGATCGACAGCAGGGGAATCAGCGCCAGCTCCTGATGGATGATGATGATGCCGCGCTTTTCGGAATCCGCGATGCCGCCGAAGCGCATCACCTCGCCGTCGAAGACGATATCCCCGTCATAGGAACCGTGCGGATAGACGCCCGACAGCACCTTCATCAGCGTGGATTTGCCGGCCCCGTTCTCGCCGACCAGCGCATGAATTTCGCCGCGCGCGACCTGGAAGGAAACCTCGTCCAGCGCCTTGACGCCGGGGAAGCTCTTGCTGATCGAGCGCATCTCCAGAATGGTATCCATGACCCTCACCAACAACAGGCAAAGCCGCCCCCGCCGGACAGGCCGGCAGGGGCACAGTTTCGCAGGGTTATTGGACCTGAGCCTTGGTGTAATAGCCCGAGCCGATCAGGATCTTCTCCCAGTTCGACTTGTCGACCGCCACGGGTTCGAGCAGATAGGACGGCACCACCTTGACGCCATTGTCATAGGTCTTGGTGTCGTTGATCTCGGGCTTGCCACCGGCCAGCACCGCATTGACCATGCCCACGGTGACGCGGGCCAGTTCCCGGGTATCCTTGAAGATGGACGAATACTGTTCGCCCGCCAGGATCGACTTGACCGAAGGAACTTCGGCGTCCTGGCCGGTGACGATCGGCATTTTCAGGTCGCCCGTGCCATAGCCCACGCCCTTCAGCGAGGACAGGATGCCGATGGACAGCCCGTCATAGGGCGACAGCACGCCATGCACGCGCTTCTGGGTGTAATGGGCGGAAAGCAGGTTATCCATACGGGCCTGGGCCACCGCCCCGTCCCAACGCAGCGTGCCGACCTTGTCCATGCCCATCTGGCCGGAAGCGATCACCACCTTGCCGCTGTCGATCAGCGGCTGCAGCACCGACATGGCGCCGTTGTAGAAGAAGAAGGCGTTGTTGTCGTCCGGCGAACCGCCGAACAGTTCCACATTATACGGGCCGTCGCCGAAGCGTTCCTTCAGCCCGGCCAGCAGCGAAGATGCCTGCTGCACGCCCACCTTGAAATTGTCGAAGGTGGCGTAGTAGTCGACATTCTTGCTCTCGCGGATCAGCCGGTCATAGGCGATGACCTTGATCCCC
>Ga0209066_10003474_pt1 | contig 17934 bp, 16 predicted proteins | sample All_14_2_FD_187198 | JGI IMG/M metagenome (GOLD analysis project Ga0209066, IMG submission 187198) | Freshwater microbial communities in response to fracking from Pennsylvania, USA - Allegheny Zone_MetaG_DW_15 (SPAdes) (version 2) ... | reverse complement strand
TTCTTCACCGGCGCGCATCCCGCCACGGTGCGCGACGGGCCCTATCGCGGGTTTCGCCTGATCGGCGCGTCCGAAGACCTCGCGCGGCAGATCATGGCCAGCCTCAACGACCCGCAGCGCCGCGCGGCGATCATCGCCGACCGCTCGTTCGGCGAGATCGTGGCGAGCCCGCAACGGGAGCGCGATCTCGGGGTGCCGCGGGGCTTGATTCTCGGCGACATGTCGGGCGCCCAGCGCACGCTGGTCGAGGCGCTCATGGATCGCTTCCTGGGTACGCTGGCCGCCGACCTGCTCGCTCAGCAGAAGCGGCGCGTCCTTGAGCAGGGGCTCGCGACCTTCCGATTCGCCTGGGCCGGCTCACTGACCCCGGGCGAGGCCCATTACTTCCGGATCCACGGCCCCGCGACGCTGATCGAGCACGACAATACGCAGAACGGCGCCAACCACATCCACGCGGTCTGGCGCGACCTCGCGGCCGATTTCGGCGGCGATGCCTTGGCCGATCACTATCGTCAGCGGCAGCATCGCTGAGCCGCTCAGCTCGGGCGCACGAGCCGGTGAATGAAGCCCAGCTTCTCGATCACGGGCGCCGAAAGCACGAAGGGATAGAGGTCGGACTGGCCCATCGCTCGATTGAGGCTGTTCAGCGCCAGCGACAACGGCATCCACGCGTCGATCAGCTGGCCGATGTCGGCCGCGCGATAGGGGTCGAAGTCCACCGTCGCATCTAGCTCGTCGCCCTTCGCCAGGCGCGGCTGCACCGACAGCCCGAAGGCGCGCGCGATCTCCAGAGTGTCGACGATGTGCAGGTAGTGCGCCCAGGTCTCGGCGAAATCCTCCCATGGGTGGGAGCTGGCGTAGTGGCTCACGAAATTCGCCTGCCAGTCGGGCGGCGCCCCGTTGGCATAGTGAGCCTGCAGCGCCTGCCCGTAGTCCTGGCTGTCATCCCCGAACAGCTGCCGGCAGGCCTCCAGTTGGCCGCCGTCGCGCACCAGCCGGTCCCAATAGTAGTGGCCGATCTCATGCCTGAAATGACCAAGCAACGTCCTGTAGGGCTCGTGCATGGCGACGCGGTTCTTCTCACGCACCGGGTCGTCGGCCTCGGCCAACGCGATCGTGATGAGGCCATTGTCATGACCGGTCATGACGCGCGGGGCACCTGGCTGGGGCAGCTCGGCCAGGAAGTCGAAGGCTAGCCCGTTTTCCGGCGATTCCGCCTTGGTCGGGAGCGGGAGCTTCAGCCGTAGGAGCGAATAGAACAGACGATGCTTTGCGATCTCGATCTTCTGCCAGTGTGACAGGTTGTCGGCGACGGTGAGGTCAGGGATCGTTCTGTTGTGCCGGCAGGAGAGGCAAAGCGTTTCCGGGGACGACGCTTCGACCAGCCAGTTGCAGGCGGCATGCTGGGCATTCGTGCAGAAACGGTAAAGCACGTCGGGCGAGGCCAGCGCGCGCCACAACTCACCCTCCGGCTCCAGCGCCGAGACGATCGCGACTTCGGGAACGTATCCGAGCTTGTGTCCGCATTTCACGCAGACATCGTTCTCGAAATACAGGATCTGCTGGCAGGCTTGGCATTTGAAGAGTTTCATCGCGCCCGTAACGCAGAGCCCGCCCCGATGTTGCCCCGTCGTCGCGCCGCATCCTTCATGGGGCAGGAATATCGTCTAGGAACTTTATCCCCTTACCGGCCGTTCATGAGGCCTTACAGGGGAGATGCGCATGAGCGCCCGGAGTGGAACCGAGAACGCGACATCGGCCGACGAGCCCGTCGAAGCGCCAACCGTCTTCGCGCATGGCGGTCGGGTCCTCCCCTCCGTCACCGTCGACACCTACAACGAGGAACTGCGCGACGACGAGGGTTTCGTGGGTGACCGCGCCAGCCGGCGCGCGTTCCAGGCCATTCTCGCCGACTGGCGCGACCGGTTGAAGAAACGTGGCGAGGACCCGTTCGGCGATGCGCCTATGGAAGAGATATCGAAGTCCAAGCTCGACAAGATGCTGAACGCCGGCGACCCGGTCTCCGCCGGCCTCATCCACACGGTGGTCGAGGAGTTCGCAGGCGAGCTGGCGACGGTGGTGCGCCGTTTCCTGCGACTCGGCTCATGGAAGGACACGGAACGCATCGTCATCGGCGGCGGCATGATCGGCAGCCGGATCGGTGAACTCGCCATGGGGCGCGCGAAGATCATGCTGGCCGCCGAGGGCGTGAACATCGAACTTCATGCGATCGAGAACGATCCCGACGAAGCGGGGCTGATCGGCGCCGTACATCTGGCGCCGAGCTGGGTCATGGCCGGACACGATGCGATCCTGGCCGTCGACATAGGCGGCACCAACGTCAGGGTCGGCGTGGTGGAGTTGAACACCGGCAAGCGCGGCGAGGTCGAGGAGGCCGACGTGTGTAAGCGGCAGGTCTGGCGTCACGCCGACGACGAACCCGACCGGGACGAGGCCATCGAGAAGATCGCCGCCATGCTCAACAAGCTGATCGACCGGGCCAAGCAGGAGAAGATCAAGCTGGCGCCGTTCATGGGCATCGGCTGTCCCGGCCTGATCGACGAGCACGGCTTCATCCTGAAGGGCGGCCAGAACCTGCCCGGCAACTGGGAGGGCAAGTCGTTCAACCTCGCCGCCGCCCTCTCCGCCCATCTTCCCAAGATCGACGGACACGAGATCTTCATCCAGATCCACAACGACGCCGTCGTTCAGGGTCTGAGCGAGGTCCCGAACATGAAGGATGTCGAACACTGGGGCGTCATGACCATCGGTACCGGCCTCGGCAACGCCCGGTTCACCAATCGCGAGTAACGCGGCGGACTATCCCATCTGATAGCCGGGCGTCGACTTCGAGATCGCGATCTCCTCTGCGTCCATGTCGTCGATGATGCCCTCGAACAGCGGCGTGGTGAGATAGCGTTCGCCGGTGTCGGGCAGCATGCAGAGGATCACTGAACCAGGAGCGGCCTTGGCCGCCACCTGGAGCGCGATGGCGAAGGTCGAACCGCCGGAGATACCGGTGAAGATGCCTTCCTTCTGTGCCAGGGCCTTGGCGCACTTGATGCCTTCGGCGCCGGCAACCGGCAGCAGCTCGTCGTAGTACTTCTTGTCGATCGATTCCTGCAGCACGAGCGAGATGAAGTCCGGCGTCCAGCCCTGGATCGGATGTGGTTCGAAGGCGGGATGGCTGACCGAGGGCGAACCGTCGGCCGCCCGCTCCTGTGCCTTGCCGCTGCCAACGAGCTGGGCGTTTGCGGGTTCGGTCAGGATGATCTTGGTTTCCGGCCGTTCCTTGCGCAGCACCCGCGCCACGCCGGTCACCGTGCCGCCGGTCCCGTAGCCGCTCACGAAATAGTCGAGCTTGCCGCCTGCGAAGTCGGCCAGGATCTCGCGCGCCGTCGTCGCCTCATGGATTTCGGCATTGGCATCGGTCTCGAACTGATGGGCGAGGAACCAGCCATTGGCCTTCGCGAGCTCGACCGCCTTCTGGTACATGCCGAACCCCTTCTGGGCGCGCGGGGTCAGCACCACCTTGGCTCCCAGCATGCGCATCAGCTTGCGCCGCTCGATCGAGAAGCTGTCCGCCATTGTGACGACCAGCGGATACCCCTTCTGGGCGCAGACCATGGCCAGGCCGATGCCGGTATTGCCGCTGGTCGCCTCGACCACGGTCTGCCCCGGCTTCAGCGTGCCATTGCGCTCGGCCGCTTCGATGATGTTGACGGCAAGACGGTCCTTCACGGAACCGCCGGGATTGAAGGCCTCGGCCTTGACGTAGATCGTGACGCCCTTGGGTGCCAGGGCGTTGATGCGGATACAGGGCGTGTCGCCAATCGTGTCGAGTACGTTGTCGTAAAGTCGTCCGCGTCCCGCCGTCGTCCGGATCTTGGCGCCCATTTCAATCTCCCTATGCGTGAGCCCGAATTCTACGCCGCTTCGGCAGCGGCGCGAAACCGGAGTAGAGTGTCGGGATCGGGGAGAGCAATCGATGAAGCGCAGGATATTTCTGGCAGGCCTGGGGGCTGCCACGCTGGTGACGGGGGCGCGGCCGGGCTTCGCGCAGACCGACGGGCTACCGTCCTGGAACGACGGGCCGGTGAAGCGCTCGATCCTCGACTTCATCGCGCGCACGACGGCCCCGGGCGGGCCGGATTTCGTGCCGGAGCCCGAACGCATTGCGTGTTTCGACAATGACGGCACGCTCTGGACGGAGCAGCCGATCTACGTCCAGATCGCCTTCGCGGTCGATCGCGTGAAGACGATGGCGCCACAGCATCCCGAGTGGCGCACCCGGGAGCCCTTCCGGTCGGTGCTGGCCGACGACCGCGCCGCCCTGGCGGCAGTCGGCGAGAAGGGTTTCCTCGAGATCATGGCGGCGACCCACACCGGCCATACGACCGAAGAGTTCACCAAGGCAGTGGTCGAGTGGCTGGCGACCGCGCGCCATCCGCGATTCCAGCGTCCCTACACCGAGCTCGTCTATCAGCCGATGCTCGAACTGCTGGCGCTGCTGCGTGCCCATCGGTTCAAGACCTTCATCGTCTCCGGCGGCGGCATCGAGTTCATGCGCCCGTGGACGGAGCGCGTCTACGGCATTCCGCCGGAGCAGGTCGTGGGCTCGTCGGGTGTGACACGCTACGAGCTGAGGCCGGACGGCACGCCGGTCCTGCTCAAAGAGCCCAGGATCCAGTTCGTCGACGACGGCCCCGGCAAGGCGGAAGGCATCAACCAGTTCATCGGCCGGCGCCCCGTCTTCGCCTTCGGCAATTCCGACGGCGACCAGCAGATGCTCGAATGGACCGCGGCCGGCAGCGGCGCCCGCTTCATGGGCCTGGTTCATCACACCGACGCGGTCCGCGAATATGCCTACGACCGCCCCTCGCTCGTTGGCCAGCTCGACAAGGCCTGGGACGAGGCTCTGCGCCGCCACTGGACGATCGTCGACATGAAGAACGACTGGAAGGTGATCTATCCGTTCGAGCTGCGCTGAAGTCTTCCTGCCCCCCCGCTAGAGATCGAATTCGACGAAGAGCGGCCAGTGGTCGGAGGCGACGATGCCGTAGCCGATCCATGCCTTCTTCACCCGCGACGCGAGATCGTGCGTGACGAAGACATGGTCGATGCGGCCCTCGCGGGGAAAGGACTCCACTTCCTCTTCGCTGTTGCCGGCGGCGATCCAGGCGTCGGCCAGGTGCATCGTCGTGCCGAGACGGCCGTAGTAGCTCGTCTCGCCGCAGACCAGCGGATACTCGGGATGATCCGGCGTGAAGTTGAAGTCGCCGGCGAGGATGGCGGACCGAGACACGTCAGGCCGGCGTTCCTGGAACATGAAGGTCGAGCCGGCGGCGCTGTCCCAGGTCGCACCGATGCGCTCGGCATTCAGCACCGTGTCCATCAGGGCGCGGACCTGCGGCAGCCGCTGCTGCGGACCGACATGGCTGAGATGCACGCTGTAGACTCGCAGCGGTCCCGCCGGCGTCGCGATCGACGCCTCGACGAATCCGCGCTGCAGGTCGAAGCGGTCGACGAGCGCCGTCTTGGGCAGGAGATGGCCACGCGCCCAGACGATCGGCCAGCGCGAGATCACGGCATTGCCGAAGCTGCGACGGCGATTGACGATGCGCCCATCGGCACCGACCTCGCTGGCGTCGGATTCCATGGCGCCGTGGTACCAGTGATAGCGATCGAGCCTGGAGGCAATCTCGGCGGTCTGATCGGCGAAGCCGTTCTGCGGCCAGCCGGAGACGGCTTCCTGCAGACAGACGATGTCGGCCTCGGCCACCGTGTCGGCGATACGGGCCACGTCGTAACGGCCATCCGAGCCGACGCCATAGTGAATGTTGTAAGTGCAGAAGAGCATCGAACTACCTAACCATTTGATTCTCTCAATGTAAGCTCTACCCCGGCTGGATTCTCGTCCTCCTGGTCAGCCAGAGTTGCCCGCCCCGGCCCAAGGCGGGTCCGATCACGGCTCTAGACGATTTGCGAGAAACCCCGGATAACGCAGCCGCTGCAGCTTCAATGAAAACAAGAGGAAACCCAGTGAAGAAGTTTGTCCTTCCGAGACGTCGTGCATTGATCCTGTCGGGTGGCGCGCTCGCCGCGCCGATGATCGCCTCGGGCGTTGCCCGCGCATCCGACAAGTGGCCGAACAAGCCAGTGAAGTACATCAATCTGTTCCCGGCAGGCGGGCCCACCGACGTGCTGTCGCGCATCGTGTGCCAGAAGCTGACCGAGCTGACCGGGCAGCAGTTCGTGGTCGAGAACCGCGGCGGATCGGGCGGCAATGTCGGCGCCGAGGCGATCAAGAACTCGGCTCCCGACGGCTACACGATCGGCCTGATGAGCGTCAGCTCGCATGCCATCGCGCCGTCGCTTTACAAGAAGTTGCCCTTCAATGCCGACAGGGACTTCACGCCGGTCACGATGCTGTGGTCGCTGCCGAATCTCCTGATCGTGCGCAAGACGCTTGGCCCGAAGACGGTGCCGGAACTGATCGCCCTGGCGAAGGAGAAGCCAGGCAAGGTGTCATACGCGTCCTCCGGCTCGGGCACGACGGTGCATCTGTCCGGTGCCTTGTTCGCCTCGATGGCCAAGATCGACATCCTGCACGTGCCCTACCGGGGCAGCGCACCCGCGGTCCAGGACCTGCTGGCCGACCAGGTCGACATGATCTTCGACAACATACCGGGATCGCTGGCCCAGATGGGCGGTGGCAAGGTCTATGGCCTCGCGGTCACCAGTCTGGAGCGCAGCCCGATGGCGCCCGAAGTGCCGGCGATGACGGAGTTTCTGCCGGGCTTCGACATCAATTCCTGGGGCGGGATCTGTGGGCCCGCCGGCTTGCCGCAGCCGATGGTCGAGAGGCTGAATGCGCTCGCCAAAGAAGCGCTGGAAAGCCCCGATGTCAAAGCCGCGTACCTGAAGAACGGCGCGACGCCGCTTTGGAAGAGTGTGGCGGACACGGTGGCCTACCGCCGCTCCGAAGAAGCCCGTTTCGCGCCGATCGTGAAAGCGTCCGGCGCCAGCGTCGACTGACCGCGCTTCGAGCCCCGCCCGCGGTTCCGACTCGCGGGCGGATGGCCGAACGCGGCCGTTCGTCAGCCGTACCGGTTGGTCAAAGTACCGATGTCGTCGATGACGATCTCGACCACTGTCCCCGCCTTCATCGGCAGCACGCCGAGCGACGTGCCGCAGGCGATGACATCGCCCGGCACGAGCGTCATGTCCTGCGAGAGGCGGCTGACCAGCTCGGCCGGTGGGAAGATCATGTCGTCGACCCGGTAGTTCTGGCGCTCCCGGCCGTTGACCAGGGTGCGCACGGTGAGCGACGCAGGGTCGAGGCCGGTCGCGACGACCGGGCCGAACACGCCGAACCCGTCGAAATTCTTGGCCCGCGTCCATTGTGCGAAGGACGGGTCGCGCTGCAGCAGTTCCATCGCCGTGACGTCGTTCACGCAGGTGTAGCCAAGGATATGGTCCGCAGCCTCATGCGGCGAGACGGCGCTGCAGGCCCGCCCGATCACGATACCCAGCTCTCCCTCGTAGGCGACGCGGCCGTCATAGGATTTCGGTACCGGGATCGCCTGACCGTGGGCGGCGAAACTGTTCGGCGCCTTCAGGAAGGTGAGCGGCTCCGCCGGGATCGTCCAGCCGTTCTTCTCGGCGGCGGCGCGGAAGTTGTTCCACAATGCCACCATCTTGGTCGGCTCGGTGGGCGTCAGCCAGCGCGCGTCGGCGGCCGGCACCTCCTCGCCCGTTGCCGAACCGGGATCGAAGATCGTGCCTTCGTGCAGGCGAATCCGGTCGCCTTCCAGGATGCCGACACGCGGGCGCCCGGCATGTTCGATACGGGCCAGCAGCGTCATGACGCGTCGGGAATGCGCTTGCCGGTCTGCGAATCGAACAGGTGCAGGTGGCCGGGATCGGCCTTGAATCGCCGCTTCTCACCGGGCTGCGCCAGCACATGGCCCCCCTGTCGCACCGTCACCAACTCGCGCGCCTCGCCGAAGCGGCCGTGCAGCAGCGTGTCGGCCCCCAGCGGCTCGGCCAGCTCGATCTCGAACTCCAGCGGACCGTCGGCCGCCGGATGCAGATGCTCGGGCCGGATGCCGACCGCGACCGGCGTTCCCGCCGCGGCCGTGGTCGCGAGGCCGATCGGCAGCACGACGCGCATCGCGCCGGTGCCGGCCAGCTCGATCGAGCGGCTGCCCTCGACCACCTTGCCCGCGAGGAAGTTCATGGCCGGCGAGCCGATGAAGCCCGCGACGAAGACGGAGGCCGGCCGCTCGTAGACGTCCATCGGCGTGCCGATCTGGTCGGCGACGCCTGCGTTCATGACGATCAACCGGTCGGCCAGCGTCATCGCCTCGACCTGGTCGTGGGTGACGTAGATCGAGGTGACGTCGAGTTCGCGCTGCAGGCGCTTGATCTCGAGCCGCATCTGCACGCGCAGCTTGGCGTCGAGATTGGACAGCGGCTCGTCGAACAGGAACACGGCCGGCTCGCGCACGATGGCGCGGCCCATGGCGACCCGCTGGCGCTGGCCGCCCGAAAGCTGGCGCGGCTTGCGCTGCAGGAACGTACCCAGTTCCAGGATCTTGGCCGCCTTCTGCACCCTCTGGTCGATCTCGGCCTTGGACAGGCCACGGATCTTGAGTCCATAGGCCATGTTTTCGTAGACGCTGAAATGCGGATAGAGCGCGTAGTTCTGGAACACCATCGCGATGTCGCGATCCTTGGGCTCCAGCTCGTTGACCACGCGGTCGCCGATCGCGATCGTGCCGCCGGTGATGCGCTCCAGCCCGGCTACCATGCGCAGCAGGGTGGACTTGCCGCAGCCTGAGGGGCCGACGATGACGACGAATTCGCCGTCGGCGATCTCGACGTCGACGCCGTGGATGACCTCGAGCTTGTCGTAGCTCTTCCTGACACCGCGCAGATGGACTTGCGCCATGGCCTACTTCTCCGTCTCGACAAGGCCGCGCACGAACTGGCGCTGCATGAACACGACCACCAGGACCGGCGGCAGCATGGCGAGCATCGCCATGGCCATCAGCAGGTTCCAGCTCGGCACCGAATCGACCACGTTGGCCTGGCGCGAGACCGTCATGACGACGGTGTAATAGCTTTCCTTGGTCGTGATCAGCAGCGGCCAGAGATACTGGTTCCAGCCGTAGATGAACTGGATCACGAAAAGCGCCGCGATCGAGGTCCGGCTCATCGGCAGCAGGATGTCCCAGAAGAACCGCATCGGCGAGGCGCCGTCGACCCGCGCGGCCTCGGTGAGTTCGTCGGGAACGCTGAGGAAGAATTGGCGGAACAGGAAGGTCGCCGTCGCCGAGGCGATCAGCGGGATGATCAGACCTGCATAGGAATCGAGCATGCCGAGCGAGGCCACGACCCCGTAGGTCGGCACGATGCGCACCTCGACCGGCAGCATGAGCGTCACGAAGATCGCCCAGAAGAAATACATGCGACCGGGGAAGCGGAAGTAGACGATGGCGAAGGCCGAGATGATCGAGATGGCGATCTTCCCGATGGCCACGCCCAGCGCCATGATCATGCTGTTGGTGAGCGTCATCATGACGGGCGTGCTGCCGACCCTGCCATACCCTTCGGTCAGCACTTTCGTGTAGTTCTCGATCAGATGCGCGCCGGGCAAGACAGGAATGGGCGACTGCAGCATGGTCTGCTGGTCGTGCGTCGAGGCAACGAACGTCATCCACACCGGGAAGGCGATGATGACCACGCCGAGCAACACGACGAAGTGGCTCAGCAACGTCAGGAAGGGCCGGTTCTCGACCATCAATAATGCACCCGGCGCTCGATGAAACGGAACTGCACGAAGGTGAGCGCGATGACCACCACCATCAGGATTACCGACTGCGCCGAGGACCCGCCGAGATCCTGGCCGCGGAAGCCGTCGTTGAAGACCTTGAACACCAGGATTTCCGTGGATTTGCCCGGCCCGCCCTTTGTGAGCGAATCGACCACGCCGAAGGTGCCGAAGAAGGCATAGATGATGTTGACGACGAGCAGGAAGAAGCCGACGGGCGAGAGCAGCGGGAAGATGATGTCCCAGAACCGCCGGCCGGGGCCCGCGCCGTCGATCGCCGCCGCCTCGATCAGCGATTTCGGGATCGACTGCAGGCCCGCCAGGAAAAACAGGAAATTGTAGCTGATCTGGTTCCACACCGCGGCGATGACCACCAGCAGCAGGGCCTGGTTGCCGTTGACCACATAGTTGAATTCGATGCCGATGCCCTGGAGCATCCAGGCGATGATGCCGACCGAGGGATTGAACAGGAACCCCCAGAGGACGCCGGCGACGGCCGGTGCCACCGCATAGGGCCAGACGAGAAAGGTCTTGTAGGCGGTGGCCCCGCGGATCACGCGATCGGCCATGACGGCAAGCAGCAGCGAGATGCCGAGCCCGATGGCGGCCACCAGGAAGCTGAACACCACGGTGATCTGCGCCGAGTGGGCGTAGCTGTTGTCTCGGAAGAGCTGGGCGAAGTTCTCGAACCAGACGAACTTGGAATTGCCGCCGAAGACATCCTCGATCAGCACAGACTGGTAGATCGCCTGGCCCGACGGCCAGAAGAAGAAGACCAGCGTGATGATCATCTGCGGCCCCAGCAGAAGATAGGGCAGCCAACGTTCGTTGAAGGTGACGCGTTTTTCCATCGAGCTAGTCCGTGGCCTCCCCCCTCCCTGCCTCCCCCGCCTTGCGGGGGAGGTGGTCCGAAGGACCGGAGGGGGAAAGCAACGGTGAGGCCTTACTTGTTCGCGGCTTCGAAGCGCTTGAGCTGCTCGTTGCCCGCCTTGACGGCGTCGTCGAGCGCGGTCTTCGCGTCCTTCTTGCCCGACCACACGTTCTCGAGCTCGCCGTCGACGATGTCGCGGATCTGCACGAAGTTGCCGATACGCAGGCCCTTCGAGTTAGCCGTCGGCGGGTTGAGGGTCAGCTCCTGGACGGCCACCTCGCGGCCCGGGAACTTCTTGTAGAAGCCTTCCTTCTCGGTCGCCTCGGCGGCCGCCATCGTGATCGGCACGTAGCCCGTCTCCTGGTGCCACTTGGCCTGCACCGGGGTGCTGGCGAGGTAGCTCATGAACTTGGCGACGCCCTTGTACTCGGCGGCCGGACGGCCCTGCAGCACCCACAGGGTGGCGCCGCCGATGATCGAGTTCTGCGGCTTGGGCGCCACGTCGGGCGAATAGGGCATCATCCCGATGCCGTACTTGCTCGTGCCACCCAGCGCCTTGTCAATGCCCGCAGCCGAACCGGACGAGGCGATGTGGAACACGCAGTCGCCGGCGGTGAACAGCGCGGTCGACTTGCCCTCGCGGCCGCCATAGACGAAGGTCTTGTCCTTGGTCCAGTCGGCCAGCATCTGGATGAACTTGACGCGGGCCGGGTCGTTGAACTTCAGCTCGATGTCGGTGCCGCCGAAGCCGTTGTCCTTCGTGGCATACGGCAGATTGTGCCAGGCGCCGTAATTCTCGATCATCGTCCAGGTCTGCCATTGCGGCGTGAACCCGCACTTGGCGCCGGCGGCAACGGCCTTCTTCGCCATCTCGCCCAGCTCCGGCCAGGTCTTCGGCGGCGTGTTCGGGTCGAGGCCCGCCTTCTGCATCAGCTCCTTGTTCCAGTAGAGAACCGGAGTCGAGGAGTTGAACGGCATCGACAGCAGCTTGCCGTCGGTCGTCGAATAGTAGCCGTAGACCGGGCCGATATAGGCCTTGGGATCGAACGGCTCCTTGGCATCGGCCATGAGCTGGTAGACCGGATAGACCGCGCCCTTGGCGGCCATCATGTTCGCCGTGCCGACCTCGAACACCTGCACGATGTGCGGCGCCTGCTTGGCGCGGAAGGCGGCGATCGCGGCCGTCAGGGTCTCGGTGTACGAGCCCTTGTAGACCGGGTTCACCTTGTATTCGGTCTGCGACTTGTTGAAGCCCTCGGCGAGGGCGTTGACCGTGTCGCCCAGATTCCCGCCCATGGCGTGCCAGAACTGGATCTCGGTCTGCGCGAACGCGGTGGAAGCGCTCGCCAGCACCGCCGCGGCGGCGACGGAAGACAGTACAATCCGTGTCATTTCGAACAGTTCTCCCAGAATGAATCCCCGGCGATGTATCGTCGGGCCGCAAGACTGCGATGTGTCTCTTTTGTTGCGGTCTGATGACAGAACACCAAGACTGCGCAGCGAGCGCAACCCCCAAATGGTCGAACCTAGCGGAGGGCGGCCAGGATCACGTCCGGCGCGTCGCTGATGACGCACTGCACACCCATGCCGACGAGCGCCCGGGCGACGTCGCCGTCGTTGATCGTGTAGACGCTGAGCACATAGCCGGCCTTGCGAATTTCGACCGCCCGGACGGCGGTCAGGCGCTTGCCGTTGGTGTTGATGCCGGCCGCCGCGACCGCCTCGGCGCGCGGCCGCCAGTCGTCCCTGATCTCGTCGATCAGCAACGCCCGTGTAAACTCCGACGCGGCCTCGCGCGCGGCGGCGAGCGATGCATCCCTGAAGCTCGACAGAAGCGGCGCCGGCAGCGCGGCCGGCCACAGGCGTCGCAAGGTCTCGACCGTGACCCGAGCGGTTTCGGCCTCCCGACCCTCGCACGGCTTGATCTCGACGTTGCAGCCCAGGCCCAGCTCGGCGAAGCAGGCGATCGCCTGCTCGAAGGTCGGCACCGAGGCCGGCAGTTCGGACGCGCGCAGCTCGGACGCCAACCGGTCGATCCCGGTCGTCCGCTTCAGCGACGAATCGTGCATCACGATGGGCACGCCATCGGCCGTCAGCTTGACGTCGATCTCGACCCAGGTCGCGCCGCGCCGGCGTGCTTCCCGGAACGAGTCCAGCGTATTTTCCGGCGCATAGGCCATGGCCCCGCGATGGCCGATCACGTTAGGCAGTTGCAGCATCTGCGATTCCATAGCTAAGTCGGCTGCCGAAATAGCCGAATGCCCCGATACATGTCGACCTTCCCGGAAAAATTCCGCCTCGACGGCCGGACGGCGCTGATCACCGGATCGGCGCGCGGCCTGGGCTGGGAGATGGCCAAGGGCCTCGCCGAGGCTGGCGCGCGGGTGCTGCTGCACGGCCGCTCGCCGGAGCGACTCGCGCCAAGGGTGGCCGAGCTGCGCGCCGCCGGCCGAGCGACCGACGCGGTGGTGTTCGAAATGGCCGACCGTCCGGCCATGAAGCGGGCGCTGGCGGGGGCGGGACCGGTCGACATCCTGATCCACAATGTCGGCGAGCGCGACCGCCGCCCCTTCACCGAAATCGGGTCCGCCGATTTCGCGCGCCTGGTCGACACCGACCTGTCGGCCGGCGAGGCGCTGATCCGCGAGGTCGTACCCGGCATGGTCGAGCGTGGCTGGGGCCGGCTCATCCTCGTGACCTCGATCGCCGCGACGCTCGCCGCGCCCGGCGCTTCCTCCTACATCGCCGCCAAGGCCGGCCTCGAGGCCCTGGCCCGGGCGCTCGCCTCCGAACTCGGTGCGACCGGCATCACCGCCAATGCGCTCTCGCCCGGCTTCTTCGCCACCGAAACCAACGAGGCGCTGATCGCCTCGGCGGCCGGGGAACGGATGCGGCTGCGCTGCCCGGCGAAACGCTGGGCCGACCCGTCGGAAATCGCCGGCGCGGCACTCTTCCTCGCCTCTCCTGCCGCGAGCTACGTCAACGGCCATACCCTGACCGTCGATGGCGGCGTCACCGCAACCTACGTGGGCTGATGAAACTCCGACACCTCGTCCCCGGCCTGCTCACCTTCGGCGTCGCGTTGCCGGCCCTGGCGGCCGGCGCCGACGCCCCCGCGATCAACGGACGCCATCTCGGCCTCCTCTGGATGATCCCGTTCGCCGGCATCCTGCTGTCGATCGCGATCATGCCGCTCGCCGCACCGAGCTTCTGGCATCACCATTTCGGCAAGGTCTCCGCCTTCTGGGCAGCGCTGATCGTCGTCCCGTTCGCGCTGATCCACGGTGTTCCGACCGCCGTCTACGAGGTCGTCCACCTTCTGCTCCTCGACTACATCCCCTTCATCGTCCTGCTGACCGCACTCTTCACCGTGACCGGCGGCATCCACATCAAGGGCAACCTGCACGGCTCGCCGTCGATGAATACCGCCCTTCTGGCGATCGGAACGGTGCTCGCGGGCTGGATGGGCACGACAGGGGCCTCGATGCTGCTGATCCGTCCCGTCATCCGCGCCAACGACGATCGGCGGCACAAGATCCATGTCTTCGTCTTCTTCATCTTTCTGGTGTCGAACATCGGCGGCGCCCTGACGCCGCTCGGCGATCCGCCGCTGTTCCTGGGCTTCCTGAAGGGCGTGAGCTTCTTCTGGACGACCACGCACCTGTTCTCGGAGATGCTGGTCTGCGCCATCGTGCTGCTGGGATTGTTCTACGCCATCGACAGCTACTGGTATCGCAAGGAAGGTCGTCCGAAGCCCGATCCGACCCCGGAGACGCCGGTGCGCATCGAGGGCGGCGTCAACATCGTCCTGCTGGCAGCCATCGTCGGGGCGGTGCTGGCCAGCGGTACCTGGAATCCCGGCATCCAGTTCACCGTCTTCCACGTCACGCTCGAACTGCAGAACGTCCTGCGCGACCTGATCCTGGTGGCGATCTGCTTCCTGTCGCTACGCCTCACCTCCCGGGCCTCGCGCCTCGACAACGGCTTCAGCTGGGCCCCCATGCTCGAAGTCGCCAAGCTGTTCGCCGGCATCTTCATCACCATCGCCCCGGCGCTGGCCATCCTGCGGGCCGGGAAGGACGGCGCCCTCGCGCCGCTGGTCGCGCTGGTGACGGGCCCTGACGGCCAGCCCAACGACGTCTGGTACTTCTGGCTGACCGGTATCCTGTCGAGCTTCCTCGACAATGCACCAACCTATCTCGTCTTCTTCAACCTCGCCGGCGGCGATCCCACCGTGCTTATGGGGGCGCTCGCGAGCACCTTGGCCGCCATTTCCTGCGGCGCGGTGTTCATGGGCGCCAACAGCTATATCGGCAACGCGCCCAACTTCATGGTCAAGGCGGTCGTCGAGGAGGCCGGGATCCGCATGCCGAGCTTCTTCGGCTACATGGCCTGGTCGTGCGGCATTCTCCTGCCGCTCTTCGTGCTTCTGACGGTGATCTTCTTCTGACCTCAGGCATGCGCGCAAATCACGGCAATTCTGCCCTTCGGATTTTCTGGCACGGACGGAAATTGGCATTAGAATGGCTATTGGCTGACAAAAATTAAGCGAAGACCGGGGGAGGCTCCTAAGACATGGCCGCACTTCTCAAATTGAGCGCTGTGATCGACCGAATCACGGAATTCGTCGGACGCTCACTTTATTGGCTGATCCTCATCATGGTGCTGGTCAGCACCCTGAACGCGATTTCCCGCAAGTTCCTGAACGTGAGCTCCAACGGCTGGCTCGAACTGCAGTGGTACATGTTCGCTGCCGTATTCATGGGCTGCGCCGGCTATGCGCTGCTGCGCAAGGAGCATATCCGGATCGACATCATCGCCAATCATCTGTCCGACCGGGCCAACCAGCGCATCGCCCTGTTCGGCCATATCTTCTTCCTCGTGCCGCTCTGCCTGATCATGATCTATTTCTGCTGGCCCTATTTCCTGGAGTCGGTGCGGGTCAACGAGCATTCGAGCAATGCCGGCGGCCTCGTCCGCTGGCCGGTCAAGCTGATGATGGTCATCGGCTTCGTGCTGCTGTTGATGCAGGGTATCTCCGAAATCATCAAACAGGTGGGCGTGATGCGCGGGGTCTATGTCGACCCGCGCACCGCACCCTCCTCGCACTGAGGCCCGCGCCATGAAAGTTCTTCGCGGGATCTTCTATCTCTTCCTCATCTTCATCGCCGCACTGGTGGTGTCGTCCTTCTTCGCGCCGCAAAGCGCGCTCGCGGGCTGGGTCAAGGCCGAGATGGCCCCGATCATGTTCGTGTCGCTGATCTTCTTCCTGCTGCTGGGCTACCCGGTCGCCTTCTCGCTGAGCGCCCTGGGACTGCTCTATGCGGTCATCGGCATCGAGCTCGGGCTGTTCACGCCCAACCTGCTGCAGGCGCTGCCGAACCGTCTCTACGGCGTGATCGAGAACGAGACGCTGCTGGCGATCCCGTTCTTCACCTTCATGGGACTGATCCTCGAACGCTCCGGCATGGCCGAGGACCTGCTCGACACGATCGGCCAGCTGTTCGGGCCGCTGCCCGGCGGCCTCGCCTATGCGGTCATCTTCGTCGGCGCGCTGCTGGCGGCGACGACCGGCGTGGTGGCGGCATCGGTCATTTCCATGGGCCTGATCTCGCTGCCGATCATGCTGCGCTATGGCTACGACCGGAAACTCGCGTCCGGCGTCATCGCAGCCTCGGGCACCCTGGCACAGATCATTCCGCCCAGCATCGTGCTGATCGTGCTCGCCGACCAGCTCGGCCGGTCGGTCGGCGACATGTACAAGGGTGCGCTCATTCCGGGGTTCGTCCTCACCGGACTTTACGTCGGCTACGTCTTTTCCCGGACGATCCTGACCCGGGGCGTGGCGCCCGCCCTGCCGCCGGAGGCACGCCAGCTCAAGGAGGACGATGGCAGCGCCGGCTATACCTCCCTGCTCGTACTCGTGATCTGCGTCGTCGCCGGCAGCTTGGTGCTGGCTTATGGGCTGCATTGGGAGGGTATCTGGGCGGCATCGATGGCGGGCCTGCTCGCGTACGTGCTGGCCGTTGCCAACCGCGCCTTCAAGCTCGGGCTGCTGAGCCGGCTGGCCCAGCAGGTCGTCATCGTGATGATGCCGCCGCTGGCGCTGATCTTCCTGGTGCTGGGCACGATTTTCATCGGCCTCGCGACTCCGACCGAGGGCGGAGCGATGGGCGCCACCGGCGCGGTGCTCCTGGCACTCGCCAACCGGCGGCTGGACTTCGCCCTGCTGCGCCAGGCGATGGACGTGACGGCCAAGCTCACGGCCTTCGTGATCTTCATCCTGGTGGGCGCGCGCGTCTTCAGTCTGAGCTTCTACGGTGTCAACGGCGACCAGTGGGTCGAGCACCTCCTCCTGGGACTGCCCGGCGGACCGATCGGCTTCCTCATCGTCGTCAACATCCTGATCTTCCTGCTGGCATTCTTCCTCGATTTCTTCGAGCTGGCCTTCATCATCATTCCGCTGCTGGTGAAGCCCGCCGAAGCCCTGGGCATCGACCTGATCTGGTTCGGCGTGCTGCTGGGCGTGAACATGCAGACGTCGTTCATGCATCCGCCCTTCGGGTTCGCCCTCTTCTATCTGAGGTCCGTGGCCCCCGAGGGAAGCTACGTCGACAAGGTCACGGGCAAGCTGATGGACGGTGTCACGACGGCCCAGATCTACTGGGGGGCGGTGCCCTTCGTCTGCATCCAGGTCGTCATGGTCGCCCTGGTCATCGCCTTTCCGGGCATGGTCACCGCGAACCTCGACAAGGGCACCGGCGTCGATCCCAGCAAGGTGACGATCGAGATCCAGGCGCCCCCCTCCGTGGACGACGCTCCGCCGATCTCGTTCAAATAGGCCGGCCTTGGCCCCCGCCCGGTTCACCGGGCGGGGGACCGCGGCGAGCACGTGCGCGCCGCAATTCGACCGCAGTTCCGACGCCATGATGGACAACAAACCACAGGATCAGCCCGACGGATTTCTGTAGGTTATGTCCTGCCCCGGCCCAAGGCAGCCTGCCCCCGGCACCGCGCATCGGGGCAAAGAGCTATAGAACAGCCTCGTGGCCCACGCCGTCAGCGCCTTCTCCGAACGATCCGATCGCATGTCGCCCGTCGCACTCGCGCTGGCGATCCTGCTGCACGTTCTCGTGGTAGCGGCCTTGTGGTGGCTGGCCCATCAGAAGCCGCCGGTGCCGCCGGTCGAGGAAGCGATCACGGTCTCGTTCGAGCAACCCAAACC
>Ga0209066_10003473_pt1 | contig 17937 bp, 18 predicted proteins | sample All_14_2_FD_187198 | JGI IMG/M metagenome (GOLD analysis project Ga0209066, IMG submission 187198) | Freshwater microbial communities in response to fracking from Pennsylvania, USA - Allegheny Zone_MetaG_DW_15 (SPAdes) (version 2) ... | reverse complement strand
TGGTGATGGTGTACGCGGGGGCTCGGCCACAGCGTATTCGCCGTCTGGTGAACCTGGAAGGCTTTGGCATGCCCGCCACCCGGCCCGCCCAGGCGCCCGGGCGCTGCGCACAATGGATGGACGAAGTGAAAGCGCTGCACCGGGGCGAACAGGCATTGAAAGCCTACGACTCGCCCGGCGCGGTGGCCCGCCGCCTCATGAAAACCAACCCGCGCCTGGCGCAAGACAAAGCCGACTGGCTGGCCCGCCAGTGGGCTGCCCCCAACGCCCAGGGGCAGTGGGAGATTCTGGGCGATGCCGCCCACAAGGTGGTGAGCGCCTACCTCTATCGGGTGGACGAGGCGCTGGAAATGCACCGCCGCATCACCGCGCCGGTGCTGTCCGTCACGGCCAGCGACGACAGCCTGAGCCAGTGGTGGAAAGGCCGTTTCACCCTGGCCGAGCACCACGAGCGCCTGCGCGCCGTGCCGCATCTGGACAACGCGGTGGTGAACGACGCGGGCCACATGCTGCACCACGACCAGCCCCGGGTGTTGGCGCAAATCATTGAGGATTTTTTGGCCCGTCCCGACCTGGACTGACCCCTCCAGGCGCACCGCTCTCCAGCGGACCCATCCGCATGGCAGCCTGCCCACCACGCGGCCTTGGACCTGCGGCTGGTCAGACGTGAGAAAATCGCGGTTTCGGCCCGACCCCACCCGCGCGCGCTGCGCTGGGTGGCGCAACAGCAGCCGCCCCCTTGTCAGAACACCGCACCAAAGGATCCCCCATGGAAGCCGAACGCAGCAACGCCATCCGCAGCCAACTTGAAGACCTGACCACCCGCGTGGTCGAGCTCCGGAGGTATCTTTGACTACGATGCCAAAGCATCGAAACTGAAAGAAGTCGAGTCGGCGCTGGAAGACCCCACCGTCTGGAACGACCCCAAACGTGCCCAAGACCTGGGCCGCGAGAAAAAATCGCTGGAAGACGTGGTGCTGGTGCTGGACCGCCTGACCAACGAATTGGCCGACAACACCGAGCTGTTCGAGATGTCCAGCGAAGACGGTGACACCGCCGGCTTGATCACCATCGAAGGCGAAGCCGCCAAGGTGGCCGCCGAGGTGGAAAAGCTCGAATTCCGCCGCATGTTCAGCAACCCGGCCGATCCGTTGAACTGTTTTCTGGACATCCAGGCTGGCGCCGGTGGTACCGAAGCCTGCGACTGGGCCAGCATGCTGCTGCGCCAGTACCTGCGTTATGCCGAACGCAAGGGCTTCAAGACCACAATTGAAGACGAAACCGCAGGCGACACCGCCGGTATCAAGGGCGCCACCATCAAGATCGAAGGCGAGTACGCCTTTGGCCTGCTGCGCACCGAAACCGGTGTGCACCGCCTGGTGCGCAAGAGCCCGTTTGACTCGTCGGGTGGGCGCCACACGTCATTTGCCTCGGTGTTTGTCTACCCGGAAATCGACGACTCGATCGAGATCAACATCAACCCGGCCGACGTGCGCACCGACACCTACCGCGCATCGGGTGCCGGTGGTCAGCACATCAACAAGACCGACTCGGCCGTGCGCCTGACACACATTCCTACCGGTATCGTGGTGCAGTGCCAGGATGGGCGCAGCCAGCACGGCAACCGCGACGTGGCCTGGAAGCGCCTGCGCTCCAAGCTGTACGACTTTGAGCTTCGCAAGCAGCAAGAAGAGCAGCAAAAGCTGGAAGACACCAAGACCGATGTGGGCTGGGGCCACCAGATCCGCAGCTACGTGCTGGACAACAGCCGCATCAAGGATCTGCGCACCAACGTCGAGATCTCAGCGACCCAGAAAGTTTTGGACGGTGACCTGGATGCCTTCATTGAAGCCTCGCTGAAGCAAGGCGTTTAAGCCTAAAAATTCAATGGTCCAAGCCCTGATCTTCGACATGGACGGCACCATGATCGACTCCATGCCCTCGCACCAGCGCAGCTGGGTCGAATTCACGCGACGCCAGGGTCTGAACATCGATGTGCCCGAGCTCATGCGCCGCACCACCGGCCGCACAGGCGTGGAGTGCATGCGCCAGTTGTTTGGACAAAACCTGTCCGAAGATCAGGCCACGGCCTTCGTGGCCGACAAAGAAGCCGTCTACCGCGAGCTGTTCGCCCCGGTTTTCAGCGAAGTCGCAGGCTTCAAGGCTTTCTTGGAGTTGGTCCAGGCACAAGGCTTGGCCGTGGGCGTGGGCACCGCAGGTGACCGCCACAACCAGGCCTTTGCTTACCAGCATCTGGCACTGGGACAGACGCTGCCCACCGTGGGTGGCGACGAAGGCCTGCCCGGCAAACCCGAGCCTGCCATTTTTCTGGAAGTGGCGCGCCGCCTGGGCGTGGCACCCGAGCGCTGCATCGTGTTTGAAGACGCCCCACTGGGTATTGAAGCCGCCCGGCGCGCCGGCATGCGCGCCGTGGCCATTTGCAGTTCACACCCCGCCGACGAACTGGACGGGCCCCATGTGTTGGCCCGCGTTCCCGACTACCACGCACTGATCACATCCCGTTTTCTGGAGACCCTCCATGTCCCTTTTGCGTGAGGCCAATGGCCCAACCACGGCGGTTCGCCGCGAAGACTACACCGCCCCGGCCTACTGGATCGACACCGTCGACCTGAGCTTTGACCTGGACCCGATCAAAACCCGGGTGCTGAACAAGATGCGCCTGCGCCGCAACCCAGACGTGGCGGCGCAGGCGCTGCGTCTGGACGGCGAAGACCTGAACCTGGCGCGCGTGCTGGTCAACGGTGCGGGCTGCTCTTTCAAGATGGATGGCAACCAGCTGGTGTTGGAAAACCTGCCCTTGGACGATGCGCCCATTGATCTGGAAATCTTCACCACCTGCGCGCCCGAGAAGAATACCCAGTTAATGGGCCTCTACGTGAGCCAGGGCACGTTTTTCACGCAGTGCGAGGCCGAGGGATTCCGACGCATCACCTACTTCCTGGACCGCCCGGACGTGATGGCGAGCTACACCGTGACGCTGCGCGCCGACAAGAAAAAATACCCGGTGCTGCTGTCCAACGGCAACCTGGTCGAAGAAGGCACGCTGCCCGATGGCCGCCACTTTGCCAAATGGGTCGATCCGCACAAAAAACCCTGCTACCTGTTTGCCCTGGTGGCCGGCGAACTGGTCGCGCGCGAACAACGCATCACGTCGCGCAGCGGCAGCGAGCACCTGCTGCAGGTCTACGTGCGCCCGGGCGACATGGACAAGACCGAGCACGCCATGAACTCGCTGATTGCCAGCGTGGTGTGGGACGAAGCCCGCTTCGGACTGCCCCTCGATCTGGAGCGCTTCATGATCGTCGCCACGGCCGATTTCAACATGGGCGCCATGGAGAACAAGGGCCTCAACATCTTCAACACGAAGTACGTGCTGGCCAACAGCGCCACCGCCACCGACACCGACTTCGCCAACATCGAGTCGGTGGTGGGCCACGAGTACTTCCACAACTGGACCGGCAACCGCATCACCTGCCGCGACTGGTTCCAGCTCTCGCTGAAAGAAGGCCTGACCGTTTTCCGCGACCAGGAATTCAGCATGGACCTGTGCGCCGAGCCCTCGGCCCGCGCGGTCAAGCGCATCGAAGACGTGCGCGTGCTGCGCACCGCGCAATTCCCCGAAGACGCAGGCCCCATGGCGCACCCGGTGCGGCCCGACAGCTACGTGGAAATCAACAATTTCTACACCGTCACCATCTACGAAAAAGGTGCCGAGGTCGTGCGCATGATGCAAACCCTGGTCGGGCGGACCGGTTTTGCCGCTGGCATGAAGCTTTACTTTGCCCGCCACGACGGCCAGGCCGTCACCTGCGACGACTTCGCCCAGGCGATGGCAGACGCCAACCCGCTGTCGGACCTGGCGCGCCTGCTGCCCCAGTTCAAGCGCTGGTACAGCCAGGCCGGCACCCCGCACCTGCGTGCCGAAGGCGTTTTTGACGCAGCGGCGCGCAGCTACACCCTCACGCTCACGCAGCGCTGCGACCCGTCCCCCGGTCAGCCCGTCAAACAACCGTTTGTGATCCCCGTGGCCCTGGGCCTGCTGGACGCCAACGGAACCGAACTGCCCTTGCAACTGGCGCACTGGAGCCAGCCCGAGACCGGCACGCGCACATTCGTCCTGACCGAGGCCAGCGAAAGCTTCACCTTCGTCAACCTCGACAGCGAGCCCGTGCCCTCCCTCTTGCGCGGCTTCTCGGCCCCGGTGGTGCTGGACGTGGACTACAGCGACGCACAACTGCTTGGTCTTCTGGCGCACGACATCGACTCGTTCAACCGCTGGGAAGCCGGACAGCGGCTGGCCCTGCGCCGTGCGCTGCAGGCCATCCAGGCACAAGGCCCCGTGCCGAACGATCCTCTGGACGCGGCCTACCTGGCAGCCATGCAAGCCGTGCTGCACCACCCCGCGCTGGACGCGGCGTTCAAAGAACTCGTGCTCACCCTGCCGTCCGAGACCTACATCGCCGAACAACTCCACGTGGTGGACCCCCAGCGCATCCACGCCGTGCGCGAAGCCATGCGCGAACAACTCGCCCACGCCCTGCACAGCGATTGGGCCTGGGCATTTGAAACCCACAAAAACAACGGCGCTTACCGCCCCGACCCCATCGGTACCGGCCGGCGTGCGCTGGCGGGCATGGCGCTCACCATGCTGTGCCTCACCGCACGCAGCAGCGGCGACACGGTGTGGCCCGGCAAGGCCTACCAGCGCTTCAAAGACGCTGGCAACATGACCGACCGGTTCAACGCGTTGTCGGCCTTGGTGGTGAGCGGCCAGCCCTTGGCCCAGGATGCCCTGAGCCGCTTCCACAGCATGTTCCGCCATGAAGCGCTCGTCATCGACAAATGGTTTGCCCTGCAAGCCAGCGCACCCGACCGGGACGGCAACGTGTTGCCTGCCGTGCGCCAGCTGTTGGCCCACCCCGACTTCAACCTGCGCAACCCCAACCGCGCCCGCAGCGTCATCTTCAGCTACTGCAGCGCCAACCCGGGCGGTTTCCACCGTCCCGATGCGGCGGGCTACAAATTCTGGAGCGAGCGCGTCATTGAGCTTGACGGCTTCAACCCGCAGGTGGCCGCTCGCCTGGCGCGTGCGCTCGACCGCTGGAAAAAGCTCGATGAACCCTACCGCAGCGCGGCACGCGAAGCCATTGCGCGCGTGGCCGCCAAACCCGACCTGAGCAACGACGTGCGCGAAGTCGTCACGCGCTCCCTGGCCGACTGACCCCGTTCCCTCCCCGCCACGCGCAGACCACTGTCAACCCAGAACAGGCTCCCAGCGCTTCGCAACACCGCCTTCACCAATAGCGAACAACCATGTCCAAACGCATTTCCCTCACCCGCTACCTCGTCGAACAACAACGTGTCGACGGTCACATACCGGGCAACCTGCGCCTGCTGCTTGAAGTGGTTGCACGGGCCTGTAAACACATCAGCCAGGCCGTCAACAAAGGCGACCTGGGCGACGTCCTTGGCGCAGCCACCACCGAAAATGTGCAAGGCGAGATGCAAAAGCAGCTCGACATCATTGCCAACGAGGTGCTGATTGAGGCCAACGAATGGGGCGGCCACCTCGCGGCCATGGCCAGCGAAGAAATGGAAGGCATCTACGTGGTGCCCAACCGCTTTCCCCAAGGCGAATACCTGCTTATGTTCGACCCGCTCGATGGATCCTCCAACATCGACGTCAACGTATCCATCGGCACCATCTTCTCGGTGCTCAAAAAAGGCAACGAAGACCCCACCACCATCGAACCCGTCAACGAGCAAGACTTTTTGCAACCCGGCAGTCAACAGGTGGCTGCGGGTTACTGCGTCTATGGTCCGCAAACCACTCTGGTGCTCACCGTGGGCGACGGCGTGGCCATGTTCACCCTGGACCGCGAACAAGGTTCCTTTGTTCTCACCAAGGAACACCTGCAAATTCCGGCAGACACGAAAGAATTTGCCATCAACATGAGCAACATGCGCCACTGGGAAGAACCCGTGAAGCGCTACGTGGACGAATGCCTGGCCGGCAAAGAAGGCCCGCGCGGCAAGGACTTCAACATGCGCTGGGTGGCCAGCATGGTGGCCGATGTGCACCGCATCCTCACCCGTGGCGGCGTTTTCATGTACCCATGGGACAAGCGCGAACCTGAAAAAGCCGGCAAGCTGCGCCTGATGTACGAAGCCAACCCCATGAGCTGGCTGGTAGAGCAGGCCGGGGGCGCCGCCACCAACGGTCGCCAACGCATCCTCGATATCCAGCCCAGCAAACTGCACGAACGCGTCAGTGTGATTTTGGGATCAAAGAACGAAGTAGACCGGATCACCAGCTACCACACCGCGCTATAATCTAGAGCGTTGCCGGTGTAGCTCAGTCGGTAGAGCAGCTCATTCGTAATGAGAAGGTCGGGTGTTCGATTCATCTCTCCGGCACCAATGAAATCAACGACTTAGCCCATCCCACAAGGTTGGGCTTTGTTGTTTCTGGCGGAACTTTTTGGTTTTACAGACTGTTTACAGACTGCGGTACCGGGTTTTGTACACCCGGCGTTCCGGGCTTGTAGGGTGTGGCTCACCATGCCGGGCTTGTGTATGGAAACAATTGGACCGGCTTTGTTGAATCAGGCCGGAAACAAGGAAGCCTCCAAGTTCCCCGTCGCTGCACCAGCTTGCGCTGTCATGGACATGGGGTCGGTGGAGGCTTCGCGACTCATTCTAGGGCGATAGGCTGACTTCAAACGAAATCGCCCCCCATGTTCGCCTACATTCGAAAACCGTCAGACGGCTCAAACAGTGTGCGCGCGTGGGTCGATGGGGCTCGAATGCTGTCTTTTGCTGACATAAGTGGCAACGGGGAATTCGGGGGCTTCCTTGTTTTCAACTGTCCTTTGCAGCAGTCGCCTTGGTAGCCCATAATGCCGTCAAGGGTCGGCTCAGCCGGTCCTGAACCCTCATCGGGAGGCGTGGCTCTTACCCACGTTAGGCCTGATGGGGGTTCTTTTTTGCCAGACTCAACCCGCTTCTTCCAGCGATCCTCACGCAGCACCAGCAATGCAGCCGTGGACGTTGGGTCGCTGGGGGCTTCGTAGGGGCTTCGAAGGGGGCGATAAGCGAACTGTCGGCGGTTGCGAGCAACAGCGGGCAGAAATGAAAAAGCCGATACTCTTCGATCCGCACTTGAAGCCCCTGATGGTGACCAAGCGACGCGGGGTAAGAATACCAGCCTAAAAATAATAGACGCATCGGCGGCAACTGTCAACGACCGTCAGAACATCGAAATCCTACCGTTATGGGACTCCGACGCCGTCAAGCTCCGCGCTGATATGCCTCAGGCGGTCGCAATGTCTCGAATAGATGCCGCCAGGCGCTCATGTGCACGCATGCGTTCCGCTGCCGTGGCGGTCATGACTTCATCAACCTGAGCGGCTGCATCGGACGCCTCTGCCGCCGCTCGCAGCACCGTTGCGCCTCCCTTCAGGTCGTTGAAAGCATCCTCGTTCGCGGCCTGCATTCGCTGCACGGCCTTGGACAGCGCTTCAACCTTGGTCAGCAGTGCCACACCCCGCAACGTGCCTTCCACGTCAGCGCCACCGCGCAGCAGCTCATGGGCCAAGGTCGTTGCAAACGCTTCGGTCGAAGCCTTCACCGTGGCGGCCATCGCGTTTCTGCGCACAGCTCGAAAATCAGTCTCTGGTTCTTCTGTGCGCCCAACCAGGTAATCCAGGGACACCCCAAGCAAGTCGGCCGACTGAATGAGCGTGCTTATGTGCGGCATTCTCTGCCCGCTCTCCCATAGGCAGACCTGGGTGCTGTTCGCGTGCCCGATTGCATCCGCAAGCTCTGATTGGCTCACGTTCAAAGCCTCGCGCGCTGCACGGACGCGAACACCCATGACGGTCCTGATTCGCTGCGTGTCATAGGCCCAGCGCCGCCCCTCATGGTTCAGCCCCTTCACCAGAACCGGCCCCATGTCCTGCTCCTCTCCCTCGGAGTTCATGAGCGTTATTTTTTTGAGCCTTCTGCCGGTCGGCTTCAAGTCGCTGCGTGTCAATAAATTGTCGGCCATGTCTGTCATTGGGCTTGTCTCTGTGTCTGCGCCGCTCTCAGCGGTCGCGGGTGTGGTGGAACAGGTGGTGGGGCTTGGTGGTTGCAGAAAGACCGCTTCAACTGCCTGTGCAATGGCGCTGAGCCGCTTCATGGGGTTGCGTTGCCTCGTGGTCATCAATGCTTGCCCCCCATGCCACCGGTGACCACATGGGCAATCGTGCGGTCGCCCACGTCCTGCCCCACCTCGCCCCGCACGCTCACATTGATCGGGGGCTGTTTGCTGCTGTTGAGCCGCTCCGGGATGTTGGCCGCCTGAGCTGCTGGCATGTGCTTGGGGGTTGACATGGGTACCGAAACCGAATGCACGGGCACCAAGCTGGCCATGTCCACGGTGGCAGTTGGTGCTGATCGCATACCGGCTGCCGCCGCGCCACCCACCACGGAAACGGTTCCGGTTTTGAAGCCCTCAACGCGCTGCATGGCGTCGAGAATTGCGCTTCGCTCGGCGGGTGAGTAGTCCGCCATCTTGCGGTTTGCACCCCCCACCGAAGCCAGCACGGTGCGCTGATAGGTCGCGGTGTCGTTCTCCGAAGGTGGGGCATAACGGCTGATCGCATCTTTCAGGCTCAGGTCGCGGTAGCTCTTACCCTCAAAAATCAGTGAAGCCTTTGCCTTGCGCCCCGTCTCGTAATCCGGGAACACGGCAAAGCGCCCATCTGTGCCAATTGCGCCCATGCGCTTGGCAAACGGCCCGTACTCGATATTGCCGGGGTTGTTGTTGCGCCAGTTGCGCGCGCCTACTTGTCGAGTCACGCTGCCGTCTGCGTTCTTTGTGACGTTGAAGCCTGGCCCCGTCTCAATCACACCCAGTAGTCGCCGAATGGCACCTCCCGCCACGTCCGCACCCCGCATAACGGTTCCCGCCACCGCGCCAGCCTTGTACGCCATTGAATCTGGGGCTGAGCCACGCCTGTCAAGTCGGGCCTCCCTCCGGTCTTCTGGCGTCAGTGGCCGGTACCGGGCTTCATCGCTGCCCAGTTTGGAATCGCTGGCCACCTTTGCGCCAGCTGCAACGGCTTTTTTGACCCCGCCTACCATCTCGTCGAAGGCGTCAAAAATCTTGCCCATCAAACCACTCTCGGTCAGCCAGTCGTAAAGCTTCTTCCCGAGCCACTGGCCAACCTCCCACGATGCCCACGCCGCCGCTACGGGGGCAAACACCCGCGCCAGCAGCCCACCAACCGACCCCAGAGCACCCAGCACCTGGCCGCTTATTTCGCCCAGAGCTCCCAACAACTTGCCGCTGATTTCACCCAGCATCGTCCCGAAGAAACTCCCGCTCTTCACGTCCGCACCACTGACACCGGCGCCGCCGCCCTCGCCCTTGCCCTTGCCGCCCTTGATCGCCTTCAAAATTCGGTCATACCAACGCTCTTTTCTGCGCTCGGCCAGGCGCTGCCCCAGCGACATGACGCCGCGCCCCACCGGGCTCACAACGTCGCGCACCTCTTTCAGCGCCGCCAGGGTCGGGTCGATCCGATCCGTATTGCCCACCGCGCCCCCAATGCCGTCCAGCGTCTTCGAAATCTTGCCCAGCAGGCCATCGCCCCCGGCGTAATCGCTGGACTGTTGCCCGCCACCTGCAAACCGGCCACGGGCATCGCGCTCACCGGTGCCCGCCTGCCCGCTCGTGGCCGCCAAGCCCGCCTTGGGCACCACCGCGCCACGCTGCATGGCCACCACCACCGGTTCAGTGTGCGTGCTTAAAAACCGGCCCCGGGCATCGCGTGCGGGCATGTTGCTGGCGCCGCGCGCCGCGTTCTGCACCGTGGCTACCCCGGCCCCAGTCGTTCGCAGTCCTGCGCTGCGCCTGTCGGCCACAGTCGCAGCAACGGCCCCCACGGGTACCGAAGCACCACGCCCGCGCGCTGTCACGGCCTGCGCCTTGGCCGTGCGCATGCGCTGGCCAGCACCAGCCTCCAGCAGGCGCCGAATCACGCCCACGTCAGTCCGCATGCTGCGCAAAATGGAGACGCCGCTCATGGCGTCGGGCTGCGCCCCCGTGGCCACGCGCTCGCCCACCAAAAAGCCTTGGCTGTCGCTTTTCATGCTCGCGTTCATGGTATTCACGGCGTTACAACCCCCACGTCTTCACGCAGGACCAGCACCAGCTCACCCGGGCGCGGTCCGTCCACCATGAGCGGCGTCCAGCCCGGGGTTTGCGTCATGTCTTCACCGGTCAGCAGCACCTCAAAGGCCACGGTCAGGGAAGCCCCAAGGCTCACGGCCAGCGTGTCCGCCATCTGGGGCTGAGGGCAACCGGCCAGGGGCTCGAAGCGGGCGCGAACGGCCATGGCCTCGCTGCTGTCGTCAACCTGCTCCAGCGTGGCACGGTCATCGGCCACCAGCACCGTGAAGATGCCGCGCCCCACGGCCACCAGATCAACGTCGCCATCGTCGCGCCAGGTGCTGGGATCGTCGGACTGCTCGATATGCGGCACGCCGTCGGCGCCAATCAGGCGCGGGCGCAACAGGGTTGCTTCGATGCTCGTTGGCAGGTCATCAAACATGGTGAATCTCAGGGTTTGGCACTCGGCCATGGGGTGGAGGGAACCCGATCAGCAAGAGATCGGTAGGCGTTTGGCAGTCGGTCAACACACTGGGCGTCATTTGGGCGCCCCGGTTTTGAGCAGCGTGTTCAGCGCCGCCAGCAGTGCCTGTGCGGTCACGTCAGGGCGGGCCTGCAGCGCCTTCACGGCCTGCGCAATACCGGCCTCCACAGAAGCGTCGGCGGCCTTGGGCATGGCCGCCCTGATCGCTTTGAGGGCCTGGGTGCGCTCGCGCTCGCTGGTGGTTCGGATCGCCTTGGGTTTCGCTTTGGCCAGGCGGTCGGCCTGTTCAGCTGTCGTGGTGATGACGCGGGTACGGGCGCCAGGGGTTTCGAGTCGCTTGCGGTCAGCGGCAATCATTTCCGCCAACCTGGCGCGCACAAGGGCCGATTCCAGCGAAGCCAGCGTTCGCAGGACGTGCTTGCACGCCACGCCGATCAGCGTCGGGTTGGTCAGCTTCGGGTACCCGGGTTCTGCGCGGCCTGAATTCGCGCCCAGCGCCGTGGCGATGTAGCGATGGCGGTACCGGTGGTGCTCGCAATCGCAATCGAACTTGAGGGGCTGATCGGTCAGCATCTTGGCCGCTTGCAGCGGCGTGCCCGGCCATGAGACTGCCGCACCGTAGCCGGGCCAAACCAGGTTCACCAGGTGCCGCGTGACCTTGCTGCCCGGCCCCGCCGAAGTCGTGAACAGCACAGCCCCCGCCGTCAGGCGCGTGGGAATGGCCGTCCTGATCTGGTCGCGTGCACGCTCCCGGTCGCCCGGGGTCGATTGGTCGATGATGTCCCGCGCGCTCATTCCCTCGCGGTACTGCTTGCCCAGCGCTTTCGCGCGGGCCTTGAACACCTTCAAGTCTCCGGCGGTGATGGCCCGCAAGCTGCCGCCCAGCGTCGTTTGCAGCAGCTTGGCGGTGCTGATCCCGTTGCGGGCACCCACCACATCGGGTCCGAGAATGCCGTCTGCGCCCTGTCGCTGGCGCAGCTCGGCCTCTTGTCGGCGTTTCAGTTCGGCGAAGGCGCCGTGAAGTGAGGGTCTTGTGGCCATCACACCCTCCGAACGCCGTTCCAGTCGTTCGCGTCGATGGCCGTCAGCGTCGAGAGCTGCATTTCCACCGCTGCCGACAACATCGCACCGTTGCGGTCGCGCGGCCCCGTCATCGGGTAGGGAATGAATTCGATCACCAGGGGCAGAAGCTGCATGTTCGCGTAGCTCATGCCAATGATCCGGGGAATTCTGGATGGGAACAGCGAAAAGTCACCGGTCCTGAGGAACTGCTGCAACGGGCCATCTGGCGCCAGTTCCTGCGGCAGTGCCCAGCGCATGAGTTGGTTCAGCGGGTCTTCAACTTCCACCCGCGCATCCTTGAGCGCCCGAAAATGCGCGGTCAGCGTCAGCTTGGCCGGGGGCATGCCCATGAACACCTGGCGGCTGTTGAGCTTGGTGATGGATGATCTGCCCTCAAAACCTTTCGTTTTACTGGTCGCCCATTGAGTTGCAGCGGTCAGGGGCGCGATACCCAACTTATCCACAAAATCCTGAACCAGCATCATCGTCTGCGCCGCGGCACCCGTTTGCAGTAACGCGCTGATCGAGGAAAACTGCTGACCCAAGTCCATGTTCTCGAACGGACTGTGCCAGTTCTGCGTGGCCTCAAGGCGGCCATCGGTGATCGGAGCGCGCACCTCTGGCTCTGTCGGATCGCGCGCCCAACGTTCCGCCCTCTGACCGTCACTGATCCGTTCGACCGGGTAGAAGCTGGCAATAAGATGTGGTGACAACCCCGTCCAGTCGGACCACAACACGGCCTCGTTCCCTCGGTTGCTGCCCGTCACCTCCACGCGGAACGGCTCAGTCATTCGACACCTCACTGTCGGTCTCGATCATCAGGGCGCGCAGCCGTTGCTGCACACGCGCTTCAATCGGTTGCTCGCCGACCTGGCGTGCCCGAGTCACCTCTTCGAGGGCAAGAGCGCAGGCCACGCCGCCCAGGAATGCGGTCTGTGCGGCCTTGCAGCGCTGCTGCAGATCATCGGCGTTGGCCGGGGTGAAGGGTTGTTGTTCGATCATGGTCAATCCCCTGTGAAACCTGCCTGCCGGCGCCGCTCAATCGTGGCAGCGTACTGCTCGCGCGAACGCTCCATGGCCTCGCTCAAGGCGATCAGGGCAGCGGGGTCCGCAGCTTGGGCCGCCGACTGCTTGTTGTCAGCCTCGTACAGGCCGTGGAAGCGGAACATCTTTTCCACCATCGCAACCTTGTCGAGCATCTTGACCTCGATGCCGTCCTTGCTCTCTTTCACGCTCACATAAAGGGCCGCTGCCGCCCGGCTGAGGCTTCGCGTGTCTTTGATCACCACCCGGCCAACTCCATCGCCCCCACAGCTCGGGCATTGCGGATGGGGGTCCAGTCGCAAGTCGAAGCCTTCCCCGCCCTGTTCATCGAACCCGGGGTCTTCGTAGTCCTTGTTGCGCTCCTGTCGGCGCTCCACCAGGGCATCGTGTTTCGCACGGTCCCGGGCCATCTCACCCTTGGTGCGCTGGTACATGAACTGGTCGCCGTGGCAGAACCGACAGCATCCACGCCGGTACTCCACCAGCTCACGCGGATCTGCACGCAGCACGTTCGCCACGAACTCCAGTGCTTCCTGAGCGGAATAGCCAACCCGCTCGGCGATTTTTGCGCGCACATGGGTTGTTGCGGCCTGAATGCTGTCTTTTGCTGTCAGGCGGGCCGCGTTGTCGTTTGCATTCTTCGCAGCGTATCCAGCCCGCACGTACGCAGCACTGGCGTTTTCGTCCACCACCAGCTCCATGACGAAACGGGCCTCACGGTTGCTGAGCCCGAAGTCACGGCGGATGTCGGCCCGCAGCTGGGCGTAGCCGTGCGCGTCTTTCATCGCGGGGCCTCCGTTTCGTCCAACGTTTGTGCGGCCTTGATGAGTTCATCGAACCCAAGTCCTTCAAGATGCGACGGGTTGCGCGCTGGGTCGGCGGTGTAAGCGCTCAAGCGGTCCAGCTCAGAATTCACAACAGGCAACCGAAGTCGGTATTCCTCAAGTTGCTTCCGGTCCTTTACTTCGGGGTCCACAGGCCCACCCGCCGCCCGGATCTGTTCAGAAGTCAGTCCCAAACGAAGCAAATCTTGGTAGGCCGCGGTGAGGTCGCCGTGCTTTTTGTGCGCCAGCAGAGGAATGCGCTGCAGCAGCTCGTTACGCTCACAACTCAAACCGTATGATCGATGACCAACAGCAATGTCCAAGGGCATCAACTGATCACCCCTGGCCTTTTTGCGTTGGCTCACACGCACCTTGGCCAGCTCGGCTTTCTGTTGCTCGGACGTCAGTTCCTCTACCCGATTTTTCAGCCACTCGATGGGTTGAAGCCCTTCACCCGCTGCCTGCTCAACAGCCTCGCTCAGCATGGCCAGCACGCCAACGCTGCGCAGTATCTGGATCTGCAATGCCCTGCACTGGTGAGCCAGGCCAACAAGCTCAGGGGTGGACAATGCCGCGCAATGGCGGGTCAATGTGTCGGCACTCAGCAAACCTTCGGATGCCAGCACCGGCATTTTGGATGCTTGCATGCTCCCCGCTTGTGGCGGTGTGTGGGTGGTGCCATCTGAAGTTTGAAGCGGGTTGGGGGTTGTGCTCATGGGTGATTCAATCGGTTGAACTGGTACGGTCTTTTTGGACGTGAATGGGAATCTCATGTGGCCTCCTGTGAAACCTCTTGTGAAACGACACGCGCCGCAATGAAGGCATCCACATCCGAACGCCGGTACCGGACCATCCGACGGTTGAGGCGAACGAAAGGAGGCCCCTCGCCCGGCTGGGCTCGCCATTTCATAACGGTGCGGGGCTGATTGCCTACCAGGGCTGCAACGGCTTTCGTGGTAAGCAGGGTGGTCTCGGTGGGTACAGGTTTGGTGCTCATGGGCACACTCTGAGACCTGTTCAGCGCGCCCCGTGGTCGCTTTTTCCCGATAGCGTTCCCTTCAAAGATGGGCGTCTATCGCGGGTGGGGTTGGGCAGATAGATGGTCCAAAAATGGACCATCACGCTGGAGTGTTGTGGTTGCCGAAAATGCTGGCGAACGCGTTTTCGGATCGAACACTTGAACCCGCCCGCCAGTTGTCAGCCGCTGCCTGGTCGCGCACCATCGTTTCCGCATGCCAGAAACACAGGCACACGCGGTCCCTGTCATTTTGGGCGATGGCGTTCCAAACCGGAATCGCACGCAGCTCTCGAATCACCAGACCATCGCGCTCCAAGGCCAGCAGGCTGACGCGTAGGTTGGAGGGGTCCATGTTCAGGCGCTGCGCCAGGTGCGCCACGCTGTAGGGCGGTGTGCCGTACTCACAAAACATATCGGGGTCACCACTCAGACCCGCCAGAATCAATGCCAGCTTATCGGGGTCGCGCGGCCTGCCTCGCTTGGGGGTGTCAGTCATTTTCTACCTCTTGCGCAAAAGGTTGATTTTTCAGGCCGCCCATGCACGCGAATCGTGTGTTTTCAGAGGTCATTTGTGTACGGTCGGGGTTTCTGTGTTGAAGGCACGGGCACTTCGCGGGTCTCGCTCCAGCGTTGGTGTTCCCCATCGAAGGCGAGGAACAACTCGCCCTTCGGCCCCGACCGGTTTTTCGCCACGTCGGCGCGAATCACCTTGTGACCGGCCGACGTCGTGGCGCCGGTGTCGCTCAGCAAGATCACGACGTCAGCATCCTCTTCGATGGCGCCACTTTCCTTGAGGTCGGCCAGGACAGGGCGCCCAGACGTGCGTTTTTCAACCTCCCGATTGAGCTGGCTCAGAACGACGGTTGTCAGGCCCAGCTGCTTGGCCAGCACCTTCAAGCCGCGCGACAACTCTTCGATCTGGTGGTGCCGCCCCGCATCTTGGCGCCGGGTGCTCGGGGCTGCGAGCTGCAGGTAGTCCAACACCAACAACTGCACACCACACTGGCGCTTGAGGCGGCGCGCACGGCTGCGCAGGTCTGCCAAGCCCAGGGCGGGCGTGTCGTCGATATGCAGCGGCAATGTGCGCAGCGCTTCGGCGGCCTCAGTCAGACGGGACCACTCTTCGGCGTTTAGGCGCCCAATTGAAAGCTGCGCGAGACTCACCCGCCCCAAGCAGGCCACCAGGCGCTCCATGAGGTCCGCCGTCGGCATTTCCATGCTGAACACGGCCGCTGGATGTCCCGCCTTCGCTGCAGCCATTGCGATGGCAGTCGCCAATGAGGTCTTGCCTACGCTGGGACGCGCGGCAATCACGATCTGTCGGCCAGGCTTCAGGCCACCAAGAAAGCGATCCAGCGCCTCGAACCCGGTCGAGATTCCAGGCGCTATGAGGCCGTGTGCCAAGTCGTTGATGCGAACGACCAGGCTGTCCACCAAGTCGCCCACCGCCGTCGCCTCACGCACCTTGGCATCGCGGTCTGGGGCATCGAACAGGGCCTGCACCTCGGCCAGTGCCGCCGGGTAGGTCAGTTCCCCGTCGCCAGCCAGCTCGTGCGCCCGGTGTACGTTGGCCAGCAGCGCGCGGCGGTCGGCACGGTCCCGCACGATCTCGGCGTACCGCCGGATGTTGGCCGCGCTGGGCACGTACTGGGCAAGCGCGTTCAGGTAGACCAGCCCGCCGGCTTCATCTGCCTTGCCCCGGGCCTGCAGGTGCTCGAACACCGTCACTACATCCGCCGGCTTGCCCGCGTCGATCAGCTCGATCACAGCCTCGAAAGTCGTCCGGTGCTCAAACCGGTACAGGTCGGCGGCTGACACCAGGTCGACCACTCTGTCGATGGACGTGTTGTCCAGCAGCAGCGCGCCCAGCAGACTGGATTCGGCCTCAATGGAGTGCGGCGGCAGAACGGCCATCAGATCGTCGTCATGCATGCTCGGCCTCCTTTTGCGCCATGCGGGCGTCCAAAACGGTCTTGTGGGTCATGCCGATGGATGACCACTGCATCCCGCCGTCACCAGCAAACCACAGCTTGAACCAGTTGTTTTTGATCGCCGTGGCGAAGTGGGCGGGCCAGTCCTTGTAGCGCTTGCCTTTGCCCTTCTCGCCCTCGACGTACCGCTCACGGAACTGCACCCAGGCAATCTGCAGCATCTCGTCGGTAATACCCGCCTCTTGTGCCCAGGTCCGCAAGCTGTGGCCATCAGGGATTGGCTTGGTTTTCGCGGCTTTGCAGGCTTCCAAGTAAGCCGTCAGGGTAACCTCATCACGCTTCTGTCGAACCGGTTTGGAGGGGGTAGGGGCAGCTTGCGCACCCCTCTTGGTGGTTACTGATGGTTCATTGATGGTTTGGGTCGCATGGGTGCGACCCGTCTCGCCGCACCCATGCGACCCCTCTGCCGCATCCATGCGACCCGTCGCACCGGCGCTACCCGTCGCATCTATGCGACCCGTAGGGGTGGCATCCAAGCGACCCGCCAAGCGGTCCACCATGACGCGATACCGGCGGGTTGATCCCGGCGCACCGCCCGACGGATTCCCCTCGACCTGAACCACGCCTGAAGCGATCAGGCTGTGCACGACTCGCTGTGCCTGCGACTTCGACAGGCGCGTTTTCTTTGCGATGGTCGCCACGCTCGGGAAGCATCGACCATCGTCGTCTGCAAAGTCTGAAAGGGCCAGCAGCGCGAGTAGTTCAGAGCCGCCGCCAGGAAACAGCTCCCACACTGCGGCCATGATCTTGACGCTCAAGCGAACGCCCCTCGGTCGGCACGCGCGCACTCCGCAATCAGTCCGTCTCGGGTGTTCACGCGTAGGCTGTCGCTGCCGCCGTGGAATTCGCAGCGGGTGGTTTTCCACTTACCGGGGCCGCGCAGGTTCAGGCCCACGCCCTCAAAGTAGGTGGTCGGGTCAGGTAGGTTGTCGCGACTGAAGCTCATGTGTCGACCCCCATCCCGCGCTCAATCCAGTTCACAAGCATCGTTGCAGCGCCAGCAGCGGCATGCGGGTTGCCGTCCGCGACAAGTGCCACCAGTTGATCGCTCAAAATGCTGAAGCGTTCGGCCTGATTGCGTGCTCCACGCATCGCGGTCAGTGCTGTGTGCATCTCAAAAGCCCCAGCCTGTTCGGCCAGCAGGGCGGCATCGGCGGGGGGTTGGTGGTGGTTGCTCAAGGCGCACCCCCTGGGGTTTGAAGGCTGGCCACGTCGAACCCGGCCCCCGCCAGCGCTGCGCTGGCCTGTTCCACCAGGTGAGCGGGTAGGAAGCTGTCGGGGCTGTAGGGGCGCTTTTTGGGGTAGTCGATCACCTCGGCCAGGATGGCCACAAG
>Ga0209066_10003471_pt1 | contig 17947 bp, 16 predicted proteins | sample All_14_2_FD_187198 | JGI IMG/M metagenome (GOLD analysis project Ga0209066, IMG submission 187198) | Freshwater microbial communities in response to fracking from Pennsylvania, USA - Allegheny Zone_MetaG_DW_15 (SPAdes) (version 2) ... | reverse complement strand
CATGCGCACCGTCAGCGCACCATGGAGCAGTTCCACGGTGCGCTGACGGTGCGCATGACCGCGCTCGGAGCAGACATCGTGATGCGCGGTAGCGCCGTCATGGTGCTCTCTGCGCGACTCGGGGTCTCGTAGGCGCATCGCGTCGCCGAGAGGCCCCCGCACCACCGGACGCCGGCATTCGCCGGAGACCATCGCCCTAGGAAAGGAACACAGCATGAGGAAGCTCAGCATTGTCGCGCTCGGCGCGGCAGCCGCCGTCGCTCTCGCCGGCTGCGCCGCCGAGGCCCCCGAGGCCGAGACCGGCGCGGAGATTCGCGTCTGGCTCGTCGGCACCGACACCCCGCAGGAGGCTCGCGACTACCTGGTCGAGACCTTCGAGGCCGAGAACCCCGGCAACACGCTCGTCATTGAAGAGCAGGCGTGGGGCGGTCTCGTCGACAAGCTCACGACGAGCCTCTCGGGCAGTGACAGCCCCGACGTTGTCGAAGTGGGCAACACGCAAGCGGCTGCCTTCACGAGCGCCGGCGCCTTCCTCGACCTCACGGCCGACTACGAAGCTCTTGGCGGCGACGACCTGCTGCCCGGCTTTGTCGAAGCGGGCTCGTACGACGGCGCATTCTACGCGGCTCCGTACTACTCGGGCGCCCGCGTGGTCTTCTACGACACCGCCATGTACGAGGCTCTCGGCCTCAGCGTTCCGACCACGCTCGAAGAGTACGTCGCGAACGGTCAGGCCATTGCCGAAGCCAACGACGGCGTCTCGGGCATCTACTTCCCTGGCCAAGACTGGTACAACGCGCTGCCCTACATCTGGGAGCACGGCGGCGAGATCGCCACGTTCGAGAACGGCGAGTGGGTTCCGGGCTTCTCGAGCCCCGAGTCGATCGCGGGCCTGGAGATGGTGCAGGAAGTCATGACGACCGCCTCGGTGGCGCCGAAGGACGGCAACGAAGCCGAAGCTCAGGTGCCCTACTGCGCCGGTCAGATCGGGCACTTGAGTGCTCCGAGCTGGTTCAAGTGGAGCATCCTCGCCCCCGCAGATGCTGAAGCGCCCGGTTGCCCCGAGAAGGAAGAGACCCTCGGTGTCTTCGCCCTGCCCGGCCTCGACGGCGGACCTGCCCAGGTCTTCGCCGGTGGATCGAACATCGCGGTGTCGGCGAACTCGGCGCACCCCGAGCTCGCGAAGAAGGCGCTTGCGATCCTGCTCAGCGAGGAGTACCAGACGATCATGGGCGGCGCGGGACTCGTGCCGGCTCTCGTCTCGCTTGGCGACACCATTGGCACCGACGCGACCGCTCAGGCGATCTCGGCGGCTGCGAGCAACGCCAAGCTGACCCCTGCCTCGCCCGCATGGGCCGAGGTCGAGGCTGCTGGTGTGCTGCAGGACTTCTTCGTGCAGATCGCGCAGGGTGGCGACGTCGCCTCGCTCGCGGCTGACGTCGATGCCCGCATCGCGGAGATCTTGAACTAACCCGAAGTTCACGACGCTCCGCAGTCGCTGCACTCGCAGCGCATCGAACCGGTGGTGGCCAGTAGCCGCTGGCCACCACCGGACGGTGACCATCGCCCTAGGACGGTGACGGCACCGATCCAGTCTAGAAGGAGAGCCCTCTCATGGCCCTGGCATCCACCGCCGTCGGCGTTCGCCGGCGACGCAGCGGAGCCCTCGCCCCCGCGATGCTGCTCGTGCCCACCGGCATCGTGCTGCTCGCGATCATCGGCTGGCCGCTCGTCCAGCTCATCATCATCTCGTTCCAGGAGTACGGCCGGGCCCAAGTCTTCGGCCGCCCGCCAGAGTGGGTGGGCCTGCAGAACTACATCGACGTGCTGGGCGACCCCTTCTTCTGGGATGTACTCGGGCGCAGCATCCTCTTCGCCGCCGCGAACGTCGCTCTCACGATGCTTCTGGGCACTCTCGTGGCGTTGCTCATGATGCGCTTGCACAAAGCGTTCCGACTGCTCGTCTCGGTCGGCCTGTTGCTCGCGTGGGCGATGCCAGCACTCACCGCCGTTGTCGTCTGGGGCTGGATGTTCGACACCCAGTACGGCGTCATCAACTACGTGTTGAGCCTGATCCCGGGTGTCGATCTCATCGGCCACTCTTGGCTCATCGAGCCGCTGAGCTTCTTCGCCGTGGCGACCATCATCATCACCTGGCAGAGCGTGCCCTTCGTGGCCTTCACGGTCTACGCGGGGCTCACGCAAGTGCCCGATGAAGTGCTCGAGGCCGCACAGCTCGACGGCGCGGGTGCCGTCAGCCGCTTCCGACTCATTGTCTTCCCCTACCTGAAGTCGATCTTCCTCGTCGTCACGATCTTGCAGGTCATCTGGGATCTGCGCGTGTTCACGCAGATCTACGCCCTGCAGGGCATCGGAGGCATCCGTGAACAGACGAGCACGATCGGCGTGTACATCTTCCAGACCTCGCTCGGCACGGGCGACTTCGGAGCGGGAGGCGCGATCGCCGTCATTCTCGTGATCGTCATGATGACGATCTCCATCTACTACGTGCGAAAGTCGATCCAAGAGGAGACGCTGTGAGCGCCGTCATCGCGCGCCCCGTGGCCGCCCCCACCGTGCAACCCGCCACAAGTTCTGGCTCGCGCCGGCCCATGAGTGCTGCCCGATTGCGCCGACGGCTCTGGAACATCGTGCTCAGCGCGATCGCCGTCGTCGTCTTTCTCGTGAGCGTCTTCCCCGTCTACTGGATGATCAACACGAGCTTGCTGCCGAACAACCTCATTCGCGGCCCCGAGCCTCACTTCTGGCCCGACGAACTCACCTTCCGCAACTACGAGCTCGTGCTCTTCGGTGACACTCGCGCACCGTTCCTGCCAGCGCTCGGCAATTCGCTCGCCGTGACTCTGCTCACGGTCATGGTCGCGTTGCTGTTCGCCTTCCTCGCGGCGCTCGCCGTGACGCGCTTCCGCTTCCGCGGTCGCAAGGCCTTCATTCTGACGATCCTCGTCATCCAAATGATTCCCGGCGAGGCGATGATCGTGTCGACGTTCCGGGTGCTCGACAGCTGGCAACTGCTCAACACCATCGCGGGCCTCACGCTCGTGTACGTCGCGACGGTGCTGCCGTTCACCATCTGGACGCTCCGCGGCTTCGTCAACGGCGTGCCCATCGAGCTCGAAGAAGCGGCCATGATCGACGGTTGCACGCGCACTCAGGCCTTCTGGAAGGTGACGTTCCCGCTACTGGCCCCCGGTCTCGTCGCCACCGGTGTTTTCGCCTTCATCCAGGCTTGGAACGAGTTCTTGCTTGCTCTCGTTGTCATGAGCCGCCCCGAGATGATGACGCTGCCGGTGTGGCTGCGCACCTTCCAGCAGGCCACGCAGACGACGAACTGGGCCGCGATCATGGCCGGATCGACCCTCATGGCGATCCCCGTCATCATCTTCTTCCTCGTGGTGCAGGGGCGCATGACGAGCGGACTCGTTGCAGGGGCGGTCAAGGGATGACCGGCCTCACGCCTGCAGAAGCCCGACGACTCGCGGCCGCCACGCTTCTGCCCGGCTTCGTCGGCGCTGAGCTGCCCGTGTGGCTTGCCGAGCGCTTGCGCGGCGGCCTCGCTGGCGTCTGCCTCTTCGGCTCGAACATCGTGTCGCGGCACCAGCTCGCGGCGCTTGTCGACGACATCAGGGCGGCGAATCCGCTCGCGGTCGTCGCGATCGACGAAGAGGGCGGCGATGTCACGCGGCTCTACTATGACGTCGGCTCGCCGTACCCTGGCAATGCCGTGCTCGGCCGCCTCGACGACGAGCAGTTCACCGAGCACGTCGCGCGCATCGTCGGGTGGGAGCTGCGCAGTGTCGGTATCGACCTCGACCTCGCACCCGACGCCGACGTCAATTCGAACCCGCGCAACCCCGTCATTGGCACGCGTTCCTTCGGCGCCGACCCGGCGCGCGTCGCGCGGCATACCGCGGCGTGGGTGCGTGGACTGCAGTCGACGGGCGTCGCCGCCTGCGTCAAACACTTTCCTGGGCACGGCGACACCGAGCTCGACTCCCACCTCGCGTTGCCTGTCGTGCACGGCGCACTCGAGCAGTTGCGCGAGCGAGAGCTCGTGCCTTTCAAGGCCGCGGTCGCCGCGAGCACCCGCACCGTCATGACGTCGCACATTCTGCTTCCCGACGTTGACGCCGAGCATCCGGCGACGTTCTCGAGCTACGTTCTTCAGACGGTGCTGCGCGACCAGCTCGGCTTCGACGGAGTGATCGTCACCGACGCGCTCGACATGGCGGGAGCGAGCGCCCAGTCGGGCATTCCGCTCGCGGCTGTGCGCGCTCTCGCGGGCGGAAGCGACTTGCTCTGCCTTGGCACCAATAACACGGCAGAGCAGCTCGACGCGATCGAGGCGGCCGTCGCCGACGCGGTGGCGGAGGGTCTGCTGGCGGATGCTCGACTCACCGACGCCGCCACTCGCGTTGCGGCCCTCGCGCGCGAGTCGGCCGCGCTCGCTGCGCAGATCAGTGTGCCCGAGTGGGTCACACCCCACGACGAGCCTGAGTTCGATCCCGCTCTCCTGCGTTCGGCCATCGACGTGCTGCCCGGCACTGTCGTGCAGCACGATCGCGTCATCGTCGCGTTGCAGACCGAGGCCAACATCGCCGTCGGAGTCGCCCCCTGGGGCCCGGCCGCAGCAGGAGCGGTCGTGCTTGAGATGCATGAGAGTGATGACCTCGAAGCGCTACTGGTCGGAGTGCCGCGCGAGGTTCAGGCGGTTGTCGTGGGGCAGGGCATCCACCGTCACGACTGGACGAGCGCGCTCGTTGCCCGGTTGCGCGCGGAACGCCCAGGCACACTCGTGGTCGAGATGGGGTGGCCAGACGCGAGTGCCCTCTCGGCAGACGTGACGACGTGGGGCGCGTCACGCGCGATGGGGCATGCCCTCCTCGGCGTGCTCGACGAGCTCGCGGGGTCGTCGTCGTGACCGGTCCAGTTGGTGAGCGCGTCGGCATCGACATCGGCGGCACCAAGACTCACGGGGTCGTGCTCGACGATGCCGGCTCCATTGTCGAGCAGTGGCGGAGCCCGACCGGTTTTGGTCCTGAGGCGGTCGTCGCCACCGCAGTCGCGGCTGTCGAGCGGCTCGCTGCGCTTCGCGGAATCAACCCTGCCGACTTCGCGTCGGTCGGCATCGGCATTCCCGGCCGGGTCGACAGCGCGCGCGGCCACGTCGGTCACGCCGTCAATCTCGGCGTGCACTCCCTTGACCTCGGGGCGCAGCTCGCGGTGCGGCTCGGTCGCCCGGTGCGTGTCGAGAATGACGTCAACGCGGCGGCGCTCGGCGCGCACCATCTCCTGGCGCCAGGAGAGTCGCGTTCGATGGCCTACTTGAACCTCGGCACCGGTCTCGCGGCCGGCATCGTGCTCGACGGCGCACTGTGGCGAGGCGCCCGCGGAGTCGCGGGAGAGATCGGACACATTCCCGTCGATCCGCGCGGCGAGTTGTGCCCGTGCGGCCAGCGCGGCTGCCTTGAGACTCTCGCTTCTGGCTCGGCGCTCGCCCGGCTGTGGCCCGAAGGTTCGGTCGATGGCCGCGCCCCCCGCGCCGGAGAGCTCTTTGCGGCCGCCGCAGAGGGAGAGCCGGCTGCGGTTCGTGCCGCCAAGCGGATCATCGAGAACATCGCCGCGGCCGTGCGCATCCTCGTGCTCACGGTCGACGTCGACGCGGTCGTGATCGGGGGAGGCCTGAGCTCCCTCGGCGCGCCGCTCATCGGCGGGGTGCGCGAACGGCTTGCGGCCGACGCGCGCACCTCGCCGTTTCTCGCCTCACTCGACCTCGGCGAACGCGTGCTGCTCGTACCCGGTGAGGTCGATGTCGCTGCCGTGGGCGCTGCTCTGGTGGGTGCCGCCGTCGTCGGAGGAGCTGACGGCCCGCTACCGGAAGTGGTGCCAGCGTGACCGAAGTCATCATCGTCGAGTCACCGGCGCACGCTGGCCGGCTTGTCGCCGAGGAGATCGTTGCGCTCGTGCAACGCCGCGCTGACACTGTGCTCGGTCTCGCCACCGGGTCTACGCCCCTGCCCGTGTACGAGGCGCTACGGCCACACGCAGCCCTGCTTCGCGAGATGCGCGGGTTCGCGCTCGACGAGTATGTGGGGCTTGCGGCAGGGCACCCCGAGTCGTATCGCGCGGTCATCGAGCGAGAGGTGATCGTGCCACTCGAACTCGACCCCGCACGAGTGCGGGTGCCGGGCGATGATGTTCCCCCGTGTGACGAACCAGGCTATGGGGCCTCGATGGCCTCGGCGGGCGAACGCTACGAAGCTGCGCTCGCCGCGGCTGGAGGCGTCGACCTGCAGTTGCTGGGCATCGGAGCGACCGGGCACATCGGTTTCAATGAGCCGGGCTCGTCGTTCGCCTCGCGAACGCGCGTGAAGACTCTCACCGAGCAGACGCGCCGAGACAACGCGCGCTTCTTCACCTCCATCGACGAGGTACCCCTGCATTGCATCACGCAAGGCCTCGGCACCATTCTCGCTGCGCGTCATCTCGTGCTGCTCGCCTTCGGCGAGGCGAAGGCTGAAGCTCTCGCGGCCGCCGTCGAAGGCCCCGTGACCTCATCGCTGCCCGGTTCAGCGATCCAGTTGCACGGTCATGTCACGGTCATCGTGGACGAGGCCGCCGCGTCACGGCTGCGCTTCACCGACTATTACCGTCATGCCTGGGCCCACAAGCCCAGTTGGCAAGGGCTCTAGGCCCGCCGATCTACGCGGGGTGCAACTCGGTGTCGGCCGGCGTGATGCGCCAGTCAAGAAAGCGCACGCGGAAGCCAGCGCGCGTCGGCGCGCACAGCATGGGACCGATGCTCGCCGACTCGTGGGGAAACCGGGCCACGCGCACGAGCCTGAACTCGGGATCAACTGTCGAACGCGCCCTGATGACGACCGCGTCGTCGAAGCGGGATGCTCGCACCGTCACTGCGCTGCCCTCCCAGTGATCGACCGCGCCTGTCGACCAGTCGCTCGACCCGACGGTGACGACGGCGCCGAGTTGCTGGTGGCCGTCGCTGTGCTCGATGCCCGCCTTGATCCAGCGTGATTCTTCCACGATCACGGCGAGTCCGGCCTGGTCGAAGGTGCCGTCGAAACCTTCGAGAGCGAAGGTCACCTCGACCGCTGTCTCGGGCTGCCACGGCGCCAGGAGTGCGTGCCCGTTGTCGTGCCGAAAACCGTAGGCAGTATCGCGCCACCAGTCGCTGCCCTCGGCTGCCTCGACGACGAGAGCGCCCGAGGCGTCAAGCGTGCTCGAGACGGGCTCGCGCGTCCACGTGCCTGTCGCGAACAGACTGCGATCCGCGGTCATGAGCGTGCCGCTACCGGGGCGCCCGCTGCCCAGACTCGTTCGACGTTCCACTCGTCGTCGAACACGACGAGATCGGCGGAATATGCCGGTGCGAGCATGCCCCACTCGTGGGCGCGCCCGAGTACTCGCGCGGGAGTCGCGGTGAGCGCCTCGACCGCGATCGCTTCGTCAACTCCGGCGACCGTGACGGCGCACCGCAGGGCTGCGTCTTGAGTGAGCGTCGAACCGGCGATCGTCGAGGTGCCCGCGAGGTGGGCGATACCACCGCGCACCTCGACGTTGAGCGAACCGAGCCGGTAGTAGCCGTCGTCACCGCCGGCTGCCGCCATGGCGTCGGTCACGAGCGCGACGCGGTGCGGGGCCGCCCTGAAGGTCATCTGGGCCACCGAAGGGTGTACGTGTACACCGTCGAGCACGAGTTCGAGCGTCACGCGCTCATCGTCGAACCCGGCAACGATCGGCCCCGGGTCGCGATGATGGATGCCCGGCATCGCGTTGAAGATGTGGGTCACGAGGCTCGCACCAGCGTCGAAAGCCGCGCGAGCCGCGTGCTCGTCAGCCTCAGTGTGCCCCACCGCCACCACGACACCCTCCTCAGCGAACTGCCGCACGGCGTCGAGGGCGCCGGGAAGCTCAGGTGCGATCGTTACCTCGCGAATCGTGCCAGCCCCGGCTTCGAGTAGCGCAATGATCGTGGCCTCGTCGGGCTCGCGCAAGAACTCTGGGGCGTGCGCTCCGCGGCGTCCGATCGCGAGAAACGGTCCTTCGAGGTGCGAGCCCACGATGGTGGGGTCGTCGGCAGCCAACTGCGCCACCAGCGCGAGCGAGGCCTGCACGTGCTCGAGCGGGTTGGCGACGAGAGAGATCACCGAGCGGGTTGTGCCGTGAGCGCGATGTACGGCGACGGCAGCGGCGATCTCCTCCGCACCGTTGTCGTAGGCCGCCCCTCCGCCTCCATGACCGTGCAGATCGATGAACCCTGGGGTCACGGTGCGGCCGCTGAGGTCGAGCACCGTGTCGGCGTGGGGGAGAGCATCCGCCAACGATGCAGCAGTCTCGCCCTCGCCCGCGGCGGTGCCGCCGATCGCGGCGATGCGATCGCCGTCGATGAGCAACCAGCCTTCGCGAGAACCCGCGGCGTCGAGCAGCCGAGCCCCCGTGATGAGTGTCGTCGACATAGCGCCTCCTGGCTCGAGTGGCTACTGGAAGATGATCGTGCGCTGTCCGTCGAGCAAAACGCGGTCTTCGGCGAACCACGTGACGGCGCGTGTGAGAGTGCGGCTCTCTTCGTCTTGACCGATCGCCACGAGCTCTGCCGGGCTGCGCGAGTGGTCGACTCGCACGACGTTCTGCTCGATGATCGGGCCCTCATCAAGATCGCTCGTGACGAAGTGCGCGGTGGCGCCGATGAGCTTCACGCCACGAGCGTGGGCCTGGCGATAGGGGTTCGCACCCTTGAAGCCGGGCAAGAACGAGTGGTGAATATTGATGATGCGTCCTGACAAGCGCTCGCACAGCTCGGGCGACAGAATCTGCATGTAGCGGGCGAGCACGACCAGTTCGATGTCGTGCTGCTCGACGGCTTCGACGATGCGCGCTTCGAACGCGGTCTTCTCGTCGGCATTCGTCACCGGGTGCGATTCGAAGGGCACGTCGTAGAACGCGGCGAGCTCGCCGAGGTCAGGGTGGTTGCCGAGCACGAGCGGAATCTCGACCGGCACGTGCCCGGAACGCTGGCGAAACAGCAAGTCGTTGAGGCAGTGCGCGGCCTTCGACACGAGAACGAGCGTGCGCAACGGGCGCCCCACACGGTCGATGCGGCACTCCATGCCGTACCGCTCGACGACGGGGGCGAGGGCGCGCTCCATTCCCGCGTGGTCGGTCGGAGTCTCGGTCTGCAAGCGCAAGAAGAAGCGCCCAGACTCAAGACTCGAGAACTGCTGTAACTCGGTGATGTTGCCGCGGGCTTCGACGATGGCGCCCGTGACCGCGTGAACGATGCCGGGGCGGTCGTCGCAGACGAGCGTGACGATCCAGTGGTGGTGGTCGGGACTCACGGCTCCAGGCTATCGGGGGCACGGGATGCCGCGCGCACGCCGCGCGCCCCGTGCTCGGCCGCTCGGCTCGGGCACGTACGCTGGGCGCGTGCGACTGCCCTGGTTTCCGCTGCTGACGTTGTCCGCGGCGATCTTCGTGGCAGTGACGAGTGAGTTCTTGCCGATCGGACTACTACCGCAGATGGCGGCCGAGCTCGAGGTTACCGAGGCGCAGGTCGGCATGCTCGTCACCGTGTTCGCGGGCACGGTCGTCGTGGCGACCGCGCCGCTCGTGCACGTGACGCGCGCCCTACCGCGTAAGACGCTGCTGTTGATTCTGCTCGCGGGCTTTGCCGCCGCCAACCTGATGGCCGCTCTCGCACCGGGCTATGCCGTGCTGCTTGCTGCCCGCGTGCTGGGCGGTGCGGCACACGGAGTGTTCTGGGCTGTTGTCTCTCCGTACTCGGCTCGACTCGTGCCGCCGGAGAGGCTCGCGAGCGCCGTGGCCATCGCGACCTCCGGTGCCACGCTCGCCTCGATCGGCGGGCTGCCGCTCGGCACGTTGCTCGGTGTCGCGCTCGGATGGCGCGCATCGTTCGCCATCATCGCCGGAGTAGTTGTCCTCATCGGTGTCATCGTCGTCGTCGTGCTCCCGCCGGTGTCGGTTCCGCTCCCTGTTGCCGAAGCGCGTCAACGGGCGTTCCGCGACCCGACCTTCTGGCCTGTCGTCGTGCTCTGCCTCACCGTGGCGCTCGTGACCCTCGGCCACGCGAGCTACTACACCTACATCGCGCCATGGGTCATCGACGTGGCGTCCTTCGCGCCCGAGACCGTTGCCGGTGTTCTGCTGCTCTTCGGCGCAGCGGGCGCCTTAGGGGTCGCTGCCGCTGGCGTGCTCGGCGACCGATTCCCACGGTCGTTGCTCCCCATCATGTTGCTCGGCGTCGTCGGTGCCGTGCTCGGGGTGGCAGCCATCGCAGCCGTCGCCGCCGCTCCCTCGCCCGTGCTCGTCGTCGCCCTGCTCGTGGCGTGGAGCGCATTCCTCGGGGGAGTGCCCATTATCTTCCAGGCTCGGCTACTGCAGACAGCGTCTGAGGCCTTGCGCGACATCGGGTCGGCGTGGCTCACGGTCGCCTTCAACGCGGGCATTGGCGGTGGCGCGCTCGTGGGTGGCCTCGTGCTCGATGGGCCGGGCCTTGAAGCACTGCCCCTGGTGACAGCGGCCTGCGTGCTGGTGGCTCTCGTCGTCGTGCTCGCTACGCTGCGTCGATCTGCTCCAGCTCGACAGACTCGTCCTCCTCATCGTGAGGCCACACGAACTCATCGATGACAACGACGAGGGCGAGCACTCCGTTCGTGATCCAGGTGATGCCGAGAGCTGTCAGACCAGGAATCGCGGGAGCCGCCACGTAGAGAGCGCTCAGCGCCGCCATACCGATGAGGTGCGAGCGCAACCAGGGCCGGCCGATCGAACGCTTGAACAGCAGATTGCCGAGCAAGTACAGCGCGGGAGCGGCGATGACGACGGCGAGCGTCGTCGCATCGACCGGGTCAGATGGGTGCGCGAGTACGAGTTCGTCTCCTACCGCGACGAGCACGACCCCCGCGACGAGAATCATGTGCAAGTAGGTGTAGGTGAGGCGCGCGATCATGCCGGTCCGTGTCGACCGCCGAATGAATCGCGAGCCATGTTCGGCGCCGTGGCTGAAGTAGAGCAGCCAGAACAGAATCGTGCTGACGAACGCGGCAAGGAAGGCGGCGACCGCCGGAAGGTCTTGTTCCGAGCGGCTGAAGACTGTGCCCGTGACGATGATCGATTCGCCGAGAGCGATGATCATGAACAGGCCCGCACGCTCGGCCATGTGCCCACCAGCAACCTGCCACGTCTCCGGCGGTGATGTCGCGAGGAACGGCGTCCAGTATCGGAAGACTGGCCCCAACAGCTCGATTCCCAGCGCCGCGGCCCAGAGCAACAATTGGGCGTCAGGGCCGAGCAGTGGTCCGACGATCCACAGCGGCGCCGCCACGATGAACCAGACGGCAATGCGCACGAGGTTGAGGCTGTTGAGCCTGTCTCCACACAGGTGGTAGCTCACCGCAGTGAAGATCGTGCGGCCCACTTGCATGCCAACGTAGGCGAGGGCGAACTGCAGGCCCTGGCCGGTGAACGCTTGCGGAATGGCGGTGCTCAACACGAGCCCCGCGAGCATCATCGTGATGAGCATCCACCGCACAGGGCCTTTTTCAGGGTTCATCCAGTTGGTGACCCATGTCGTGTAGATCCACAACCACCACACCGCGATGAGCATGACGACGCCCTCGAGAACACCACGCGGCGTGAGGTGCTCAATGACGTGGTGCGACAACTGTGTCACCGCGAAGACGAAGACAAGGTCGAAGAACAGCTCGATGAAGGCGACGCGGTCGCTGCCCTCGGTGCGTGCGCGAAAGAGGCGAAGAACGGGAATGGCGGCAGTCATGGGGTCTCCTGCGGTCGTCGCGGTGGCGCTAGCGTAGACGACGGATGCCCGCCTCGGGCTTCCCCGTGCGCGTCGGCCCGCTCTGCCGACCTCGAGAGCTGCTCCACTGTGTCTACCACCTCGTCCACCACTACCGACCGCCCCTTCCCCTGGGTCGGGCTCTCCACCCTCGCGGTGGCCATCTTCGTGCTCGTCACGAGCGAATTCCTGCCCACCGGTCTGCTGCCCGCGATGGCGCGCGACCTCGGCGTGAGCGAGTCGCAGATCGGCTTCCTCGTCACGATCTTCGCTGGCACCGTCGTCGTGAGCGCGGCTCCGCTCGCGGCGCTCACGCGTCAGTATTCGCGCAAGAGCCTGCTGCTCGTCGTGCTCGTCGTCTTCGCGTTGTCGAATCTGCTTGCCGCGATCTCTCCGAACTATGAGGTGCTCGTCGGTGCCCGCGTGCTTGGCGGCCTCGCCCACGGTCTCTTCTGGGCCGTCGCCGGCGCCTATGCGGGGCACCTCGTGCCACGGCACCAGCTCGCCCGCGCTGTCGCCGTGACGAACGCAGGAGGCACGACGGCGTTCGTGCTCGGGGTGCCCCTCGGTACCGCCCTGGGGTTTGCGCTCGGTTGGCGAGCGGCCTTCGGGGTCATCGCAGTCTCAGTTCTCGTGCTCGTCATCATGGTCTGGCGATTCCTGCCGCCCGTCTCGCACCACGTCTCGCTCGCGACGGGCGAGATCAGGCTGCCCGCGCGCCGTGACCCCACGTTGCCTGCCGTGCTGTTCGTGTGCCTGCTCGTCGTGCTCATCATCACCGGGCACAACGTCTTCTACACCTTCATCGCGCCCTTCCTGCTCGACACCTCGGGGTTCTCGGCCGAGAGCTTGAGCATCCTGCTGTTCCTCTACGGCGGTGCGGGAGCGATCGGCCTCGTGCTCGCGGGTGTCATCGGCAGCCGCTACCCCCGAGGCGGTCTCTACGGGATGCTCATCGCAGTCATCGTCGCCGTGCTCGCTATCGCGGCCTTCGCCGAGGTGTCCATCGTGGTCGTCATCGCTCTCGTCGTGTGGGGAGCCGCCTTCGGTGGCCTGCCTACGCTCTTGCAGACGCGCATGCTGCACGCAGCCTCGCCGAACGTGCGCGATGTCGGCGCTGCTCTGCTCACCACCGCGTTCAACATCGGCATCGGCGGTGGTGCTGCCATCGGTGCCGTGCTCTTCGAGCGCACCTCGCCCACCGTGCTTCCCGTGGTGGAGGCAGCAACGCTCGGTCTCGCGATCATTGCGTTGCTCATCTACGAAGCTCGGCGCCGTTCGCAAGGCCTGTCGCTCGCGACGCGGCCGGTGCCGATTGTGGGTGGCGGGCACTAGGTCCAGGGTCAGCGCGCGAAGGTCACGGCGGGCATCTGGGTGTGGACGCGTCGCCGCGCGTGCCGGGGACGTACGGCACAGTATGCGCCCGTGACTATCGAATCCATGAACGTACCGACAGCCTCGAACAACCAAGCGCTGCGTAGTGCGCAACGCGCTACACTGAGCTAGTGATCAAGTCCTTCCGTCACAAGGGCTTGCGCGCACTCTTCGAGTCAGGGAGCGCGGCGGGGGTGCAGCCTCACCACGCCTCCAAGCTTCGCTTGCAGTTGGCGGCGCTGGACTCGGCACGCACCATCAATGATGTGAACCTTCCTGGCTATCGACTGCACCTTCTCAAGGGCAACATGAGTGGGCGTTGGGCAATCACCGTGAGCGGTAACTGGAGGATGACGTTTGAGTTCCGCGACGGGAACGCCCATGTACTGGACTACGAGGACTACCACTAATGAGCGATCTCGCACCGATGCACAATCCTCCGCACCCCGGGGAGTTCATCACCGCCACCTACCTCGAGCCGCTCGGCATGAGTGGTCGAGAGTTGGCCACTCGACTCGACGTTTCGGCGTCGACGTTGAGCCGAGTACTCAATGGCTCGAGCCGAGTGACACCGGAGATGGCCCTGCGACTCTCCAAAGCAGTCGGCCGAAGCGCGGAAAGTTGGCTTGCGATGCAAGATGCTCATGATCTGTGGGTCGCGCGCCAGACACTCGACCTCGCACGTGTGCAAGCACTCGATACGGCGAAAGCCTCGTGAGCGGCGCACGGCGGTCCAGTCGGTCGAAGACGATCGTGACGTATGCGCTCGTCGTCGGCGCTGTGGGCGGAGGTGGCAGCGCTATCGCGCAGGCGACGAATGCCGAGGGATGGGTGTTCTCGTCATTCTCAGCGTGCTGGCGTTTCCGTTTGTTGGAGTCTCCATTGCAATCCAGTCGTTCGTCGCGGTCGTGACCGGTTACCTTTTGGGCAACGCACTGAGCGTCCTTTATTAGTGGATTGACGTTGTTCACTTTCTTCGCGGGGATCGCCGCCGTTCAGGCTTTGGCCTGGACTGCGTGGGGTGCGCGCCGTGAACTCGCCGCGAGGACCCGTGCCGAGCATCCAGCACCGCCACAATCGGCACCCACACACGAAGGCACCGCGATAGAATGACCTCGTCGCGACTGGCGTTGAGATGGGTCACCATCAGGGAGCGACCGACACGGTGAGGGGCCGTACGCCTGGGCCCCGCAGCAGACCCACGCCGGCTGCGCCCGGCAGACCTTGAAGGAGCCCCCGTGTCCGACCGCCTCCCCAGTTCGTTCAACGACGCCCTCATCGACGTAGACCCCGAGATCGCCGCGGTGCTCGATCAAGAGCTCAGCCGCCAGCGCCACACCCTCGAGATGATCGCGAGCGAGAACTTCGTGCCGCGCGCCATTCTCGAAGCGCAGGGCTCGGTGCTCACCAACAAGTACGCCGAGGGTTACCCCGGCAAGCGCTACTACGGCGGCTGCGAGTTCGTCGACATCGCCGAGAGCCTCGCCATCGAGCGCGCCAAGAGCCTCTTCGGCGCCGAATTCGCCAACGTGCAGCCGCACTCGGGCGCCACCGCCAACGCCGCAGTGCTGCACGCCATCGCCACTAAAGGTGACACGATTCTCGGCCTCGAGCTCGCCCACGGCGGCCACCTCACGCACGGCATGAAGCTCAACTTCTCCGGGCGGCTCTACAACGCAGTGAGTTACGGCGTCGACCCCGAGACGATGCTCATCGACATGGATGCCGTGCGCTCCGCCGCGCTCGAGCACAAGCCCAGCGTCATCATCGCCGGGTGGTCGGCCTACCCGCGTCAACTCGACTTCGCAGCCTTCCGCGCCATCGCCGACGAGGTCGGCGCCAAGCTGTGGGTCGACATGGCGCACTTCGCCGGACTCGTCGCCGCGGGCCTGCACCCCAACCCGCTGCCGTACGCCGACGTCGTGAGCTCGACCGTGCACAAGACCCTCGCCGGTCCGCGCTCGGGCGTCATCCTCAGCAACAACGAAGAGCTGTTCAAGAAGCTCAACTCGGCAGTCTTCCCGGGTCAGCAGGGCGGGCCGCTCATGCACGTCATCGCCGCGAAGGCAGTCGCCTTCAAGCTCGCTGCCGAGCCCGAGTTCGTCGAGCGTCAGCAGCGCACGTTGCGCGGTGCGAGCATCCTCGCCGACCGCCTCACCTCTGACGACGCGCGCGCTGCCGGCATCGACGTGCTGACCGGTGGCACCGACGTGCACTTGGCCCTCGTCGACCTGCGCTCGAGCGAGATCGACGGCCAGCAGGCCGAAGACGTGCTGCACGAGGTCGGCATCACGGTCAACCGCAACTCGGTGCCCTTCGACCCTCGCCCTCCGATGGTCACGAGCGGCGTGCGTATCGGTACTCCCGCGCTCGCGACGCGCGGCTTCGGCGACGACGAGTTCACCGAAGTGGCCGACATCATCGCGCACTCGCTCATGCCGAAGCCCGACATCGCTGGCCTGCGCGCTCGTGTGACGGCGCTCGCCGACGCTTTCCCCCTCTACCCGGGGCTGTGAGCGTGAGCGCCTCGAACGTGGCGCAGCGTCTCGACGGCACGGCAACCGCCGCTGCCATCAAGGCTGAACTGCGCGAACGAGTGGATGCTCTGCGCGAGCGCGGCATCGTGCCGGGTCTCGCCACGGTGCTCGTCGGCGACGACCCCGGCTCGCAGTGGTACGTGGCAGGCAAGCACAAAGACTGCGCCGAGGTCGGCATCGCCTCGATTCGCCGTGATCTGCCCGAGACGACCACGCAAGCCGAGCTCGAAGCCGTCATCGACGAACTCAATGCCGACCCGGCCGTCACGGGCTTCATCGTGCAATTGCCGTTGCCGAAGCACCTCGACACCGACGCGATTCTCGAGCGCGTGCATCCCGACAAAGATGCCGACGGTCTGCACCCCACCAACCTGGGGCGGCTCGTGCTGCGCGTCGACCGCCCGATCGAGACGCCGTTGCCGTGCACGCCGAGAGGCGTCATCGAGCTGGTCGAGCGTCACGGGCTGTCGTGGGCCGGCAAAGACGTCGTCGTCATTGGCCGTGGCGTGACCGTCGGTCGCGCGATCGGCAGTCTGCTCACCCGTCGCGAGTACAACGCGACCGCGACGCTCACCCACACCGGCACGACCGACCTTGCGGCACACCTGCGCCGAGCCGACGTCATTGTCGCCGCAGCGGGAGTGCCCGGCATCGTGTCAGCGGCCGACGTCAAGCCCGGCGCGATCGTGCTCGACGTCGGCGTCTCACGCATCGTCGACCCCGACACTGGCGTCTCGCGCGTCGCGGGTGATGTGGCCGACGACGTCGCGACGGTCGCTTCGTGGATCTCGCCGAACCCCGGCGGGGTCGGCCCCATGACGCGCGCGCTACTGCTCGCGAACGTCGTCGAGACTGCGGAGCGCCAAGCCCGCTGACAGTCACAGCCGGGCGGCCGAGATGCGAGATCTGGGCCGCACCGGTACCCTGGTCGTCATGGAGCTGTGACGCAGTTGATCGTCCCGTGCCCGAGGCTGAGCCCGGCGGGAATCCTGCGAACTACGGCGGTACTCCATGTCTTCAACCCTGTCTTCTGCGACGCTGCACTCCGACCCCCGTGCGCCCCTGCGTGCACGCGGCGTCACCCGCATCTTCGACGGCCGTGCCGTGCTCTCTGAGGTCGACCTGCTCGTGCCACCCGGCGCACGGGTCGGACTCATTGGCGAGAACGGCGCGGGCAAGTCGACTGTGCTGCGCCTACTTGCCGGAGTCGATGAGCCTGACGCCGGCAGCATCGAGCGCCCCGCGCGACTCGGCTGGCTTCCGCAGGAAGTGCCGTTCGCGAGTGGGATGCCCGTGCTGAGCATCCTCGAGACCGCCGACGCGCCCCTGCTCGCGATCGAACGTCGCCTCGATGCCGCCGCGGTGGCATTGGCTGAGGGCACCGCGCAGGCCGCGGCCGACTACGCCGACGCTCTCGATGATGCAGAACGCGTCGAGTTGTGGAGCCGAGAGGCGCGCCGAGATGCCCTTCTGGACGCGTTCGGCGTGGCGAGCATCCCCCTGCAGACGCCCCTGGGTGAGATCTCGGGTGGTCAGCGCAGCCGGCTCGCCCTCGCTGCCCTGCTGGTGAGCCGCCCTGACGCGCTCGTGCTCGACGAACCCACCAATCACCTCGACGATCGTGCGGTCGAGGCCCTGCGTGACCAGTTGCTCTCGTGGCAAGGGCCCGTGCTCTTCGCGAGCCACGACCGTGCCTTCCTCGACGAGGCCGCAACCGAACTCGTCGATCTCGACCCCAGTCGCCGTGCGGCGACGGGTGAAAACGGCGGTGGGCAAGCGGTGCGGTACGGAGGCGGATTCAGCGACTATCTCGTCGAACGTGACCGCGAGCGAGAACTGTGGCACCGACGGCACGTCGCCGAACAGCGCGAGTTACGGCGGTTGCGCGAGACGGTCGCCGTCACGGCACACTCGCTCGACACCGGCGGCCGACCGCCGCGCGACAATGACAAGTTCATCGGAAAGTTCAAGGGGGCGCGCGTTGAGGCCGAAGTGGCGAAGCGCGTGCGCGACGCCGAGCGCCGCCTTGCCGAGCTCGAGACGGAGCAGGTTGCCGCGCCGCCGGAGCCGTTGCGATTCGGCGGGCTACCGCCTGGGCACTCTGCGCTCGGCGGCGACGAGGCGTTGATAGCGCTCGACGAGGCGGCGGTACGTGGTCGGCTCGCTCCGATCTCGCTCACAC
>Ga0209066_10003470_pt1 | contig 17947 bp, 15 predicted proteins | sample All_14_2_FD_187198 | JGI IMG/M metagenome (GOLD analysis project Ga0209066, IMG submission 187198) | Freshwater microbial communities in response to fracking from Pennsylvania, USA - Allegheny Zone_MetaG_DW_15 (SPAdes) (version 2) ... | reverse complement strand
AAGCAGCCCTCACCCGGCGCGCAAGGGCGCGCCACCCTCTCCCGCAAGCGGGCGAGGGTTGATGCTGCCCGATACGAGGTCCTGGCATGAGCGAATTGCTGCTCGAAATCTTCTCCGAGGAAATCCCGGCACGCATGCAGTCCCGCGCCGCGGGCGAGCTGATGCGTCTTTTGGGTGAGGAGCTGACGCGCGCCAATCTGGCCCATCAGGGCATCCGCGCCTTCGTCACGCCGCGCCGTCTGGCGCTGCTGGTGGAAGGTCTGCCCGCGACCCAGCCCGATCTGGAAGAAGAAAAGAAGGGGCCGCGCGATAGCGCCCCCGATGCCGCCCTGGCCGGTTCGTTGAAGCCGCTGGGGATGGATGTGCCGGATTTGGCGGCCATCCGTGCGCTTGCGGCCGATGGCCCGGCGCTGGAGGTGGAGACCGAGCAGGGTCGTCTTTCCATCCGTCTGGTGGGGGAAAAGAAGGGCGCATCCTTCCTTTATACCCGCAAGGTGAAGGGGCGCCCGACGGCCGAGGTGCTGCCTGGTCTGATCGAAACGGCGATCCGTGCCTTGTCCTGGCCGAAATCGATGCGCTTTTCGACCCAGGTTTTCCGCTGGGTCCGCCCGCTGCGCTCCATCATCGCGCTGTTCGACGGCAAGGTGCTGGCGGGTTCGCTTGATCTGGGTGGCGGCGTGGTCAAGGCCTTCGGGGCGGAAACCGCCGGCCATCGCTTCCTGGCGCCCGAGCCGTTCACGGTATCCTCGTTCGCCGAATACGAGGCGAAGCTGGAAAAGGCCTTCGTCATTCTGGATCAGGTCAAGCGCCGCGCCTCCATCGAAGCGCAGCTGGCCGCGAAGGCCAAGGCTGAAGGCTTCACCGTCAAGCCCGATGCCTATCTGCTGGACGAGGTGGTGGGGCTGGTCGAATACCCGGTCGTGCTGATCGGTCGGATCGACGAGGCTTTCATGGATGTGCCGGCGGAGGTGCTGACCACCTCCATGCGCAGCCATCAGAAATATTTTGCGCTGGAAACGGCCGATGGCAAGCTGGCTCCGCGCTTCGCGGTGGTGGCCAATATGGCCACCAGCGATGGCGGCAAGGCCATCATCGGCGGCAATGAACGCGTGCTGCGCGCCAGGCTGTCCGATGCTCGCTTCTTCTGGGACCAGGACCGCAAGGTGAAGCTGGATGACCGCCTGTCCAAGCTGGAAGAGGTGATCTTCCATGCGAAGCTGGGCAGTGTCGCCAGGCGGGTGGAACGTCTGGCCGGCCTGTCGGAAGCGCTGGCCGAATATGTGCCGAACTGTCCGGCGAACGAGGCGCGCCGCGCCGCGCGCTTGGCGAAGGCCGATCTCTCCTCCGGCATGGTGGGCGAATTCCCGGAGCTGCAGGGAATCATGGGGCGCTATTATGCGCTGGGCCAGGGCGAAGCTGCTGCGGTCGCCGATGCCATCGCGCAGCATTACAGCCCGGTCGGCCCCGGCGATGCCTGCCCGACCGCACCGGTTTCGGTCGCGGTAGCCCTGGCGGAAAAGCTCGATACGCTGGTCGGTTTCTGGCTGATCGACGAGAAACCGACGGGCTCCAAGGACCCCTATGCGCTGCGCCGCGCCGCGCTGGGCGTGATCCGGCTGGTGCTGGAAAACGGGCTGCGGGTGCGGCTGGGCCAGCTGTTCGGGCTGGCTGCCGGATTGTATGGCGAGCAGGGCACGCTGAGCGTCGGGGTGAACGAGACCCTGGTGGCGTCCCGCGAACTGCTGGATTTCTTCGCTGACCGGCTGAAGGTGCATCTGCGCGAGGACGGCGTGCGTCACGACCTGATCGGCGCGGTCTTCGCGATGGAAGGCGAAGACGATCTGGTCCGCCTCGTCGCCCGGGTGAAGGCCCTGCAGGCCTTCCTTGGGTCGGAAGACGGGGCCAATCTGCTGACGGCCTATCGACGCGCGGCCAATATTCTGCGCATTGAAGAGAAGAAGGACGATGCGGTCTATGCGCCGCTCGTCAGCGCTTCGGGATTGCAGGCAGATCAGGAAACGGCGCTGCTCGTGGAACTAGCGGCGGCGGAAGTCGGGGTGAAATTTGCCATCGCGAAGGAGGATTTCGAAGGGGCGATGCGGGCGCTTGCCGAACTGCGGCGGCCCGTGGACGTTTTCTTCGAGGAAGTCACGGTGAATGCCGAGGATGCGCCGCTGCGGCGTTCGCGACTTGGTTTGTTGGCGCGCATCCGCTCCGTGATGGAGCAGGTTGCCGCGTTTCGCGCGATCGAAGGCTAGAGCATGCTGCCATTAGATTGAACCATTCTGACGGAGCAGTTCCGCCTGAGTTTCGGGCTGCGAGGACGAAGGACATGCCAAAGCATATTCGAGGACGAGCAACGCAGAAATCGGGCGGAACTGCCCGTCCCTCCGGGTTTCCGATTGGCGGATGCCCTGCGGCAAACCGGTCTTGCGCGATGCTCCGCATCGCTCCGCACCCGGTTTACGCACAGGGTCATCTCGCCAATCGAGAAACAGAATTGATTCAACCTAATGGCAACATGCTCTAGATGACTGCGGGGAGCGAAATGGCGAAGTGGGTGTACTCCTTCGGGGACGGTTCGTCGGAAGGGCGCGCGGATATGCGCAATCTTTTGGGCGGCAAAGGTGCCAATCTGGCGGAAATGTCCAATATCGGGCTGCCGGTTCCGCCCGGCTTTACGGTCACGACGGAGGTCTGCACCTATTACTATGCGAATGGTAAGAGCTATCCGCCGGAGTTGAAGACCGAGGTCGAAGCCGCGATCAACCGGATCGAAGCCGCCATGGGCATGAAGTTCGGCGACAATGCGAACCCGCTTCTGGTGTCGGTTCGTTCCGGCGCGCAGGTTTCCATGCCGGGCATGATGGATACGGTGCTCAATCTCGGCCTGAATGACGAAACAGCGGCCGGCCTGGCCAAGGCGTCCGGCGATGCGCGTTTTGCCTATGACAGCTATCGCCGCTTCATCCAGATGTATTCCAATGTCGTGCTGGACGTGGATCACCATCTGTTCGAGGAAGAGCTGGAAGTCGCCAAGGAAGCCAAGGGCGTGGTGCTCGATACCGAGCTGGACGCCGATGATCTGAGAGCGCTGATCGACACCTATAAAAAGGTGGTGAAGCGCGAGCTGGGCCGGGACTTCCCGCAGGATACCGAGGAACAGCTCTGGGGCGCGGTCGGGGCGGTCTTCTCCTCCTGGCAGACGCCGCGCGCGGTCACCTATCGGCGCCTGCATGCCATTCCGGAAGAATGGGGCACCGCCGTCAATGTCCAGGCCATGGTGTTCGGCAATATGGGCAATGACTGCGCCACGGGCGTCGCCTTCACGCGCGACCCGTCGACCGGCGAGAATATCTTCTACGGCGAATATCTGGTGAATGCCCAGGGCGAGGACGTGGTCGCCGGCATCCGCACGCCGCAGCATCTGACCATCAAGGGCAAGCAGGCGCATCAGTCCAACCTGCCGGCGATGGAAGAGGTGATGCCGGAAGTCTTCGCCCAGCTGGCCGAAGTCCGCCTGATCCTGGAACGTCATTACAAGGACATGCAGGATATCGAATTCACGGTGCAGAAGTCGAAGCTCTTCATGCTGCAGACCCGCAACGGCAAGCGCACCAGCCAAGCCGCGCTGAAGATCGCGGTCGACATGGTCCAGGAAGGGCTGATCGACAGCAAGACCGCCGTGCTGCGCGTCGAACCGCAATCGCTGGACCAGCTGCTGCATCCGCGCCTTGACCCCAAGGCGGTCAAGAATGTGATTGCCAAGGGCCTGCCGGCGTCGCCGGGTGCGGCTTCGGGCATCGTCGTGTTCACCGCCGATGAGGCGGAAACCCGGGCGGGCGAAGGCCAGGAGGTGATCCTGGTGCGCATCGAAACCTCGCCGGAAGATATCCATGGCATGCATGCGGCGCAGGGCATCCTGACCGCGCGCGGCGGCATGACCAGCCATGCGGCGGTGGTTGCCCGCGGCATGGGCCGGCCCTGCGTGGCCGGTGCCGGGGAAGTCGCCATCGACTATGCCAAGCGGAAATTCACCGTGGGCGGGGTCGAGGTGAAGGAAGGCGAGCGCATCACCATTGATGGCGGCACGGGCGAGGTCATGCTGGGCGCGGTTCCGACCGTGCAGCCGGGCCTGTCGGGCGATTTCGCGCGCATCATGGAATGGGCCGATGCCGCGCGCCGGCTGAAGGTCCGCGCCAATGCCGAAACGCCGGAAGATGCGCGCACTGCGCGGAAATTCGGCGCCCAGGGCATCGGGCTGTGCCGCACCGAACACATGTTCTTCGATGCCGACCGCATCCTGGCCGTCCGGGAGATGATCCTGGGCGAAACGGAGGAGGCGCGCCGCGCTGCGCTGAAGAAGATCCTGCCGATGCAGCGCGACGACTTTGTCGAGCTGTTCAAGATCATGCAGGGCCTGCCGGTGACGATCCGCCTGCTGGACCCGCCGCTGCATGAATTCCTGCCGCGGGAGGAGGCCGAATTCGCCGATCTGGCCCAAAGCCTGGGCGTGTCGGAGGAGAAGCTGCGCCGCCGGGCCGCCCAGCTGCATGAATTCAACCCGATGCTGGGCCATCGCGGCTGTCGCCTGCTCGTCACCTATCCGGAAATCTGCGAGATGCAGGCCCGCGCCATTTTCGAGGCGGCCGTCATCGCCAAGCAGGAAACCGGCGAGGCCGTACTGTGCGAGGTGATGATCCCGCTGGTCGGCATGAAGAAGGAGCTGGACCTGCTGAAGGCCGTGGTCGACAAGATCGCAGCCCAGGTCGTCAAGGAAAAGGGCGTCGAGATTCCCTATACCGTGGGAACCATGATCGAGCTGCCGCGGGCTGCCCTGCGTGCCGGCGAGATCGCGGAATCGGCGGAGTTCTTCTCCTTCGGGACCAATGATCTGACCCAGACCACCTTCGGCCTGTCGCGTGACGATGCGGCGTCCTTCCTGCAGGATTACCAGCGCAAGCACATCATCGAGGCGGACCCCTTCGCCACGCTGGACCAGGAAGGCGTGGGCGAGCTGATCCTGATCGCCAAGGAACGCGGTCGCAAGACCCGGCCGGACATCAAGCTCGGTATCTGTGGCGAGCATGGCGGCGATCCGGCCTCGGTCGTGTTCTGCCACAAGGCGGGGCTGGATTATGTGTCCTGTTCGCCCTTCCGCGTGCCGATCGCACGGCTGGCGGCGGCCCAGGCCGCGATCCGCGAGCAGCTGTGATCCGGGCGTTTCGCTGCGGTGTCATCCCGGGCTGAGCCCTTTGGGCGCAGACCCGGGATCTCCATCCCGCGCGGGCCACAGGCCCCGGGTCTCGCGTTGATAACGCTCGCCCGGGGTGACATGGCATCCGTGTGGCTGGTGATCACCCCTCCGGCGGCAGATTGCCGATGGCAGGGGGCAGGGGCGTGCCGCGCTGGCGTTCCCGCAGCAGGGTGAGAATGCCCGAGGCGATGATGCAGGCGGTGCCCAGCAGCATGATCGCGTCGATGCTGTCGCCGAAGACCAGATAGCCCAGCAGCAGCGCCCAGAGCATCTGGCTGTACTGGGCGGGGGCGACATAGGCGGCGGGCGCGCGGAAGGCCGCATGCATCAACAGCACATTGGCCAGCGCCGCCAGCAGGCCATAGCCGGCAAGCCAGACCCATTGTTCCAGGCTGGGCATGCGGAAGCCCGGGATCATGATCAGCCCGCACAGGATGACCGCGCCCAGCACGCCCGCGCCATACAGGGAAATATGCTTTTCCCCGACCGGTGCGGCCCGGAAGGTGACGACGGCAATCGCCCCGCCCAGCCCGGCCAGGAGCGCGCCCAGATGGCCGATGGATAACTCCCGGAAGCCGGGGCGCAGCACGATCAGCACGCCGATAAAGCCGATCAGCACGGCCGCCCAGCGCCGCAGACCGACCTTTTCCTTCAGGATCAGGATCGACATGATGGTGACGAAGGCCGGTTGCAGGAAGATCAGCGCGAAGGCTTCGGCCATCGACAGATGGGTGAAGGCCGTCACGCTGCCCATCACCCCGATGGGATAGGCCACGAAACGCAGCAGCCACATCCTGCGGTTCGATGTGCGCAGGATATCGCCCCAGCGATCATCCGGCCGCATCAGGAAGGGCAGGGCGGCCAGTCCGAACACCGCGCCGAAGAAGGCGGATTCATAGGGCGGCAGCCCGCCGTCGATCAGCTTCACGCTGGCATCGCTGAAGGAAAAGGCCGCGAAGGCCGCGAAAGCCAGCAGAATGCCCGCGGCCGGGCCGCCGGCCCCGTGGCCCGACATCACGCGCCTCAACCCGCCCGCAACAAGGCGTGCTTCTTCTTGCCGACGGCCAGCTTGACCACGCCGTCCCCATCCAGCATGGCGGCGGTCAGCAGCAGGGCCGGGTCGTCCACCTTGGCATCATTGACCTTCACCGCGCCCTGCTGCACCAGCCGGCGCGCCTCGCCATTGGATGCGGCAAGCCCGGCCGAGACCAGGGTGGCCAGCAGGCCCACCCCCGTCTGAAGCTCCCCCGCCGAGGCGGTGACGGTCGGCAGCTCCGCCCCGATGCCGCCCTGTTCGAAGGTCTGGCGGGCGGTATCGGCGGCGGCGATGGCGGCCTCCTCGCCATGGGCCATCTTCACCGCCTCATGCGCCAGGATCTTCTTCGCCTCGTTGATGTCGGAGCCTTCCAGCGCTTCCAGCCGGGCGATCTCCTCCATCGGCAGATCGGTGAACAGGCGCAGGAATTTGCCCACATCGGCATCTTCCGTATTGCGCCAGTATTGCCAGTAATCATAGGCGCTCAGCATATCCTCGTTCAGCCAGACCGCGCCGGAGGCGGTCTTGCCCATTTTTGCGCCCGACGAGGTGGTGAGCAGCGGCGTGGTCAGACCATACAGCGCCATATCCTCCACCTTGCGGCCCAGCTCGGTGCCGTTGACGATATTGCCCCATTGGTCCGAACCGCCCAGCTGCAGGCGTACGCCATGGCGTCGGTTCAGCTCGACGAAATCATAGGCCTGCAGCAGCATGTAGTTGAATTCCAGGAAGGAGACGGGCTGGTCCGCCTCGATCCGGCGCCGCACGATGTCAAAGGACAGCATCCTGTTGACCGAGAAATAGCGGCCATAGTCACGCAGGAATTCCAGATAGTTCAGATGGTCCAGCCAATCGGCATTGTTGACCATGATCGCATCGGTCGGGCCGTCGCCGAAGGTCAGGAATTTGGCGAACACCTTTTTGATGCCCGCCATGTTCTCCTCGATGGTCTCCACCGTCAGGATCTGGCGCGCCTCGGTGCGGCCGGTCGGGTCGCCCACCTTCGTGGTGCCCCCGCCCATCAGCACGACCGGCTTGTGGCCGGTCTTCTGCAACAGGCGCAGGGTCATGATCTGCACCAGCGAGCCCGCATGCAGCGATTTCGCCGTCGCATCGAAGCCGATATAGGCGGGCACCGGTGTGCCAGCGGCCATCAACGCGTCCAGCGCGTCCATATCGGTGCATTGATGCAGCATGCCGCGCGCGATGAAGGCGCGCAGGAATTCGGATTTGGGCGTCATGACCTGAAATACTCTTCGCCAGCACTTGGGTTTCTCGGCGAGCCGATTTAGCATGGCCCCCATGCAGGAAACAAGGAAACCCGCGCCGCAAGGACCGATCCGCGCCATCGGGCTGATGAGCGGCACCTCCATGGACGGAATCGACGTCGCCGTGCTGGACAGCGATGGCGAGGTGATAGCGGGCTTTGGCCCCGCTGCCACCTATCCCTATGACCGCCAGACACAGGCGCGCATCACCGCGATCCTGGGTCGGGAGGATCGGCAGGCGCAGGAGGTGCAGGAGGTGGAACGCCTGCTGACCGAGGCCCATGCCGATGCGGTGGAGCAATTCCTGGCCCGCCATGGCGAAGCCTGCGCCGGTGTCGAACTAATCGGCTTTCATGGCCAGACCATCTTTCACGCCCCCGACCGGCAGGTGACGGTGCAGATCGGCGATGGCGGGCGGCTGGCCAGGCGGCTTGGCCTGCCGGTGGTATTCGATTTCCGGTCCGCTGATGTCGCGGCGGGTGGGCAGGGTGCCCCCTTGGCGCCGGCCTATCATGCGGCCTTTGCCGGGCTGGCGGGGGAAGCGCCGCTCGCCATCCTCAATCTCGGCGGGGTTGGCAATGTCACCCTGGTCGGAGCGGACGGGTCCCTGTTTGCCTTCGATACCGGCCCGGCCAATGCGATGGTCGATGACTGGGTGCGGGCGCGCAGTGCGCTTGCCTATGACGAGGATGGGAGGCTGGCGGCGGCCGGGCGGGTGGACGAAGCCGCGCTGTCGGCATTGCTGGTGCATCCCTATTTCGCGCAGGCCCTGCCGAAATCACTCGACCGCAACGCCTTTTCAGCCGGGCCGGTGCAGGGGCTGGGGCTGCAGGATGGGGCCGCCACGCTGACGGCGTTTGCCGCCGCGACCGTGGCGCTGGCGGTGCCGCTACTGCCGCAGGCGCCCAGGCGCTGGCTGGTCTGCGGCGGGGGGCGGCGGAACCCTACCCTGATGCGCATGCTGGCAGAACGGCTGGACCGCCCCGTCGATCCGGTAGAGGCGGTCGGGGTCGATGGTGATGCGGTGGAGGCGCAGGCCTTCGCCTATCTGGCGATCCGCGCCTTACGCGGGTTGCCGCTCAGCTTCCCCGGGACGACCGGCGTCCCCCGCCCGATGACCGGGGGACGGCTGGCCTATCCCTAGGCTGGCTCTGCATTCAGGCCGCTTTCGACACCGCGTTGGAATGGGCGTCGACATAGCCGCCGACGGCTTCCGACACTTCTTCCAGCTGGGCACCGAAGAAATGATTGGCGCCGGAAATCAGGCGGTGATCGATCTTGATGCCCTTCTGCTGCGACAGCTTCTTGACCAGGGTCTGCACGCTGTCGGGCGGTACGACCTCGTCCTTGTCGCCCTGCAGAATAAGGCCCGAGGAAGGACAGGGAGCCAGGAAGGTGAAATCATACAGATTGGCCGGCGGGGCGATGGAGATGAAACCGGTGATCTCCGGACGGCGCATCAGCAGCTGCATGCCGATCCAGGCGCCGAAGGAAAAGCCGCCGATCCAGCATTCCGGGGCGTTCTCGTTGATCGATTGCAGCCAGTCGAGCGCGGAGGCGGCATCCGCCAGCTCCCCCTCGCCACGGGCATAGCTGCCCTGGCTGCGACCCACGCCGCGGAAGTTGAATCGCAGGCAGGCAAAGCCACGCTGCGCGAAGGAATGGAACATGGTGTAGACCACCTTGTTGTTCATCGTTCCCCCGTGCTGCGGGTGGGGATGCAGGAACAAGGCGATGGGCGCACTCGGCGACTTGCCCGGGGAATAGCGCGCTTCCAGGCGGCCTTCCGGCCCGTTGATCATCACGTCAGGCATGCTCGACCTTCCATCGGATTCGCGCCGCTGTCACTCGACGAGGGGGCCCCCTTGTCTTCGATGCGCCGCGTTCACAGATCTCTGTCGGCCCGCGCCCCTTCCCTGATGCCTATCGGGCTATCAGATTTGACGCGAGACCCGCGCCGGGGGATATAGTGCAGGCGCGCCTTTTTTGCGAGAGTTTCATGCATCCCGGTGCAGTGTTTGGCCGTTCGGGCCGTGAGGAGGCAGCTATGTGGAAACGAATGGCGGAGGATATCGCGGCAATGCGTGCCCGCGATCCGGCGGCGCGGTCGTCGCTGGAAATCCTTATCTGCTATCCCAGCCTGCATGCGCTGTTCGCCTATCGGGTCGCGAATTTCCTGTGGCGCAGGCGCTGGTATCTGGCGGCGCGCATGATCAGCCAGACCGCGCGCTTCCTGACGGGGATCGAGATTCATCCGGGCGCCACCATCGGTCGGCGCTTTTTCGTGGACCACGGCATGGGCGTGGTGATCGGCGAAACGGCGGAAATCGGCGATGATGTGACGCTGTATCATGATGTCACGCTGGGTGGCGTGTCGCCTTCGGAAAATTCCGACCAGCAGCGCTGCGTGAAGCGCCATCCCACTTTGGAAGACGGGGTGATCGTGGGTTCCGGCGCGCAGATATTGGGGCCGATCACCGTGGGCAAGGATGCCCGTGTGGGCTCGAACGCCGTGGTGGTGCGCGATGTGGCCGCCGGCGTCACCGTGGTGGGCATTCCCGCGCGTGTCGTGCTGCCGCGCTCGGAACGGACCGAGGCTTTCTCGCCCTATGGCATTCCGACCGGCGATCTGCCTGATCCGGTGGCGCGCGCGCTGGACGGGTTGCTGGATCAGGTCGCGAGCCTGCGCAGCCAGGTTCAGGCTTTGGAGGAGCGGCTGGAGGAGCGGGAACGGAGCGGGGGCGAGGGCAATTTCCCGCCGCAGCAGCCAAAACCGCGTGCCACCCGGCCGAAAGGACCGAATTTAGCCTGAACGGCCGGCTTGGCCGTGTGGCACTTTTCGGAACACATGGGCCCGCAAAGCGCTTTATCATAAGGCCGCCATGATGCGCAGCCACAGCTATCTTGACTGGAATGCCACCGCCCCTCTTCGGCCGGAAGCGCGCGCGGCGATGCTGGCCGCGCTGGATCTGCCGGGCAATCCGTCTTCCGTGCATGGGCCGGGCCGGCAGGCGCGTGGGCTTATGGATCAGGCGCGCGCTGCCGTGGCGGCGCTGATCGGGGTCAAGCCGGCTCAGTTGGTTTTCACATCCGGCGGGACGGAGGCCGATGTGCTGGCCCTGACCGGAACCGGCCGCAAGGCCGTGTTCGTGTCGGGTATCGAGCATGACGCGGTGCGCCGGGCAGCCCCGCCCGATGCGGTGACGCTGCCGGTCGGGCCGGATGGGGTGCTGGATCTGGCTGCGCTGCAGGCTGCGCTGGCGAAGGTGGCGGCGCCTGCGCTGGTGTCCGTCATGGCGGCGAATAACGAGACCGGGGTGATCCAGCCGATTGCCGAGATCGCCCGGATCGCCCATGCCCATGGTGCGCTGTTCCACTGTGATGCGGTGCAGCTGGCGGGCCGGGCAGCCTTGGATATGACTGGGCTGGGTATCGACCTTCTAACCCTGTCGGCCCATAAGATCGGCGGCCCCAAGGGTGTTGGCGCGCTGGCGCTGCGCGAGGGACTGGGGCTTGCGCCCCTGATCCCGGGCGGCGGCCAGGAAAGCCGGCGGCGGGGCGGGACGGAAAACCTGCCGGGCATCGCGGGCTTCGGTGCGGCGGCGCTGGCGGCCCGGGCCAATATGGCGGACGAAGGCGCGCGCATCGCAGCCCTGCGCGACGGGATGGAGGCGGCGCTGAAAGCGGCCCTGCCCGATCTGGTGATCTTCGGCGAAACCGCGCCGCGCATTCCCAATACCAGCCTGATCGGCCATCCGGGTCTGAAAGCCGAAACCGTGGTCATGGCGATGGATCTGGCCGGGGTGGCGGTCAGCGCCGGGGCTGCCTGCTCCTCCGGCAAGGTGGAACGCAGCGCGGTTCTGGATGCGATGGGTGTCGATCCGGCCCTGGCCGCTTCCGCCATCCGCATTTCGCTGGGCTGGACGACGACGCCGGAGGAGGTGGAGCGCTGCATCGCGGCCTATTGCACCATCGTGAAGCGTCAGGCCAAGGGTCAGGCGGCATGACGGGCGCGCGCATCTATTTGGATTATCAGGCCACCACGCCCTGCGATCCGCGGGTGGTGGATGCCATGCTGCCCTGGTTCACGCAGAAATTCGGCAATCCGCATTCGACCGAACATGCCTTCGGTTGGGAAGCCGCCGATGCGGTGGAGGAGGCGCGCGGCCATCTGGCCCGGGCCATCGGGGCCAGACCGCGGGAGATCGTGTTTACCTCCGGCGCGACGGAGGCGAATAATCTGGCGATCAAGGGCGCGCTGGCCACCCGGATGGCGGAGGGGCGCGACGAGATCGTGACCCTGGCCACGGAGCATAAATGCGTGCTGGAAAGCGCGCGGGATGCCGCGCGCCTGCTGGGCGGCAAGGCAGTGATCGTGCCGGTGGGGACCGATGGTCTGGTCGATACCCAGCGCCTGGCCGCCGCGATTGGGGAGCGGACCGCGCTGGTCAGCGTGATGGCCGCGAATAACGAGATCGGGACCATCCAGCCTTTGGCGGAAATCGCCGAGATCGCCCATGCAGCCGGCGCCTGGTTCCACAGCGACGCGGCCCAGGGCGTGGGCAAGATGGCGCTGGACGTGCAGGCGATGGGGATCGATCTGATGTCCATCTCCGGCCACAAGCTCTATGGGCCGAAGGGGGTGGGTGCGCTTTATATCCGCTCTCGCGGGCCGAAGGTGGAACTGGCCGCCCAGATGTCGGGCGGTGGGCAGGAGCGGGGCCTGCGCTCCGGCACCGTGTCGCCGCCGCTGGTGGTCGGGCTGGGGGAAGCGGCCCGCCTTGCCGCCCAGGAATGGCGGGGGGAGGCCGAACGCCTGACCGCGCAGCGCGACCGGCTGCTTATGGGACTGCAGGCGATCCGGTCCGATATCCGGGTGAATGGCACGATGCAGGCGAGATTGCCGGGCAATCTGTCGATCACCATTCCCGGTATCGCCGCCAATGATCTCTATCCCCGGCTGAACGGGCTGGCGGTCTCCTCCGGCTCCGCCTGTTCGTCGGAAAAGGCCGATGCCAGCCATGTGCTGCTCGCCATCGGGCATGATCCGGCCCGGGTCGATACCACGCTGCGCCTGGGGCTGGGCCGGATGACGACGGATGCGGAGATTGAACAGGCACTGGCGATATTCGGGCAGGCGTTGAGATAACGGCTTGCACTTGCTACCATGGCGCATGCGAGGGAGAATCCGATGTCCCATAGCTTCTCTTTAGGTGACCATTTCGAGCGGTTCATTGATGCCGAGGTAAAATCCGGCCGCTACGCCAATGCCAGCGATGTGGTGCGCGCAGGGTTACGCCTGCTGGAGGATCGGGAGCAGGCGCAGGATCAACTGGCTGCCTTGATCCAGGACGGTATGGATGGGGGGCCAAGCCGCGATTGCGAGGAGGTGTTGGCAACCCTCGAACGCAAGTACCGGCGTCAGGGCCATCTGCGCAGGTGAAGACGGTTCGGCTCTCGCCACGGGCTGCAGACGACCTGGAAAATATCGTTGACGTGATCGCCGTCGATGACCCTGCACGTGCCCTGGAGTTTGTCCAGGAATTGCGGGAGCGCTGCGCAGTTCTGGCGGATATGCCGGAATGTGGTGTTGAGCGTCGCGATCTTCAGCCCGGTATCCGTATGCTGGTTCACGGCGGTTATCTCCTGTTCTATCGTGTGCTGGGAGATGAGGTCCGGATCGAGCGCGTTCTGCACGGCGCCCGTGATGTCGTTCGCCATCTGCCGGCAAAATGAACCGACCAGCATGCTTCTCTCCCTGGCGCCGACGCGATAGGCTGGGGGCCGCCTGAGGCGGTTTCGGGGGTTGGAACGGTGTTGGAATTCCTCTGCGGTTTTTCCTGGATTGCCGGGCTGCTGGCGGGTTGTGCAGGGGCTGGTCCCGATGCGATTGGCTATGCCGAGGGCGATTACATCTCGCTCGCCCCCATCGAGACGGCGCGGATCGAGGAGGTCCTGGTGCGCCGGGGCGAAAGCCTGGCGGCCGGTCAGATCGTCGCCCGGCTGGAACGCCACGATGCCGAGATCGCGGTGCGGGACGCACAGTCGCGCTTGCAGGAGGCGGAAGCGGCCCTGGCGGATCGGCGCCTGGGCCAGCGGCCGGAAGAGCTGGCGGTGCTGGAAGCGGCGGTGACCTCCGCCGAGGCGGAGCTGCGTGACGCGGTGCGCTCGCTGGCCCGCCAGCGCACCCTGTTCGAGCGGGGAACGGGCACCCAGGCAGCCCTGGACGAGGCGGTGACGCGCGAGGCGGTGGCCCGTGCTTCCCTGGGTCAGGCGCGCGCCAATCTGGAGGTGGGGCGCCTGCCGGCGCGCCCGGACCAACTGCGCGTGCTGGAGGCGCAGGTAGAGCAGGCCCGCGTGGCGCTGGAGCGGACGCGCTGGGCCTTGGACCAGCGCACCATTTCCGCCCCGGCGGCAGGACGGGTTTCGGATGTCATCCGCCATGCCGGCGATGTGGCCGGCCCCGCCTCCCCCGTCGTGTCCTTTCTGGCGGCAGGGGCGATCAAGCTGAAGCTCTATGTTCCGGAAAGCTATTTCGCGCGGCTGGCGCCGGGCGATCTTCTGGCCCTGTCCTGCGATGGTTGCCCGGCCGGCATGACGGCGCGGATTTCCTATATCGCGCCCGAACCGGAATTCACCCCGCCGGTGATCTATTCGCTGGAGACGCGTCAGACCCTGGTCTACCTGATCGAGGCCCGGCCGGATGGGGCGCAGGCGGCGGCCCTGCAGCCGGGCCAGATCGTCGATGCAAGGCTGGTCGGGCGGTGAACGGGCAGGCCGCCATCGATGTGCGCGGGCTGAGCAAAAGCTTCGGCGACCGCAAGGTCGTGGATGATGTGGCGCTTCAGGTCGGTCGCGGGCAGATCGTGGGCTTTCTGGGGCCGAATGGATCGGGCAAGACCACGACCATCCGCATGATCTGCGGACTGCTGACCCCCGATGCCGGCGAAGGCCGCGTGCTTGGCTTCGATGTGCGGCGCGATTCGGCCAGGATCAAGCGCGAGACGGGCTATATGACCCAGCGCTTTTCCTTCTACGAGGATCTGACGATCCGGGAAAATCTGGCCTTCGTCGCCCGGCTGTACGGATTGCGCCCGATCGACAGGGTGGTGGCCGATACGCTGGCCGATCTGGGCCTGAGCAGCCGCCGCGATCAGCTTGCCGGCTCGCTTTCCGGCGGTTGGAAGCAGCGACTTGCCCTGGCCGCCTGCCTGATGCACCGGCCGCAGCTCCTGCTGCTGGACGAGCCGACGGCCGGGGTCGATCCCAAGGCGCGGCGCGAGTTCTGGGATGAAATCCATGCGCGGGCCGCCGATGGGCTGACCGTGCTGGTGTCCACCCATTACATGGACGAGGCGGAGCGCTGCCACCGCATCGCCTATATCTCCTATGGCAGGATGCTGGCCCATGGCACGGTGGGGGAGGTGATCGCGGCCGCCGGGCTTTCGACCTATGTCGTCGAAGGGGATGATCAGGATCTGGCCCGACGAATCCGCGCTCTGCCGGGGGTGGAGGAGGTGACGAGCTTCGGGGCCAGCCTGCATGTCGTCGGCACGGATCGCGCGGCGCTTGCCCCCGCCATGGACGGGTTGCAGGCGCAGGGGCTGCGGGTGACGGAGGCGCCGACCGGGCTGGAGGATGTGTTCATCAAATTCATGGGCGCGGCCCAGCGCCGGGGCGAGGGCGCATGAGGCTGAACCCCTATTTCTCGCCCAGCCGGCTCTGGGCGGTGCTGATGAAGGAGCTGGTCCAGATGCGCCGGGACCGGCTGACCTTCGCCATGATGCTGGGGGTGCCGCTGATCCAGCTGCTGCTGTTCGGCTTTGCCATCAACAACGATCCTAAAGGTCTGCCGACCGCGCTGGTCGCCCTGGGACAGGACCCCTATAGCCGGGCGATCGTGACGGCGCTGGAACTGTCGGATTATTATGCCATCACAGAACGACCGACGACCCGGGCGGAGGCGGAACGGCTGATCGCGGGCGGGCGGGTCAGTTTCGTGGTGACCATTCCCGGCGATCTGGGCGTGCGCGTGATGCGCCGGGAGGCGCCGGAAATCCTGGTCGATGCCGATGCGACCGACCCCGTCGCGATGAGTGGCGCGATCGGCGCGCTGAACACCATCGCGCAGCGCGCCTTGCAACGCCAGTCCGGCCAGGATCTGGCAGCCGCCCAGCGTCCGGCCCAGACGCTGTCCATCACCGTGCACCGGCGCTACAACCCCGAAGGCATCTCGCAATACAATATCGTGCCCGGCCTGTTGGGCGTGATCCTGCAGATGACGATGGTGATGATGACGGCCATGGGCCTGACGCGCGAGGTGGAGCGCGGCACGATGGAAAACCTGCTGGCCCTGCCGGCGACGGGGCTGGAGATCATGCTGGGCAAGATCCTGCCCTATCTGTTGGTAGGCGCGGTGCAGGTGCTGGTGGTGCTGGCCTTCGCCAAGCTGGTTTTTTCCGTGCCCTTCGCCGGGTCCTTCGGCCTGCTGATGGCGGCGATCCTGATCTTCGTGCTGGCGCTGGTGCAGCTTGGCTACGCCTTTTCCACCGTCGCACGGACGCAGATGCAGGCGATGCAGCTGACCTTCTTTTTCTTCCTGCCCTCCATCATGCTGTCCGGCTTCATGTTCCCCTTCGCGGGTATGCCGGGCTGGGCACAGAGTATCGGCGAGGCGCTGCCGCTGACCCATTTTCTGCGCATCGTGCGGGCCATCATGCTGAAAGGGGCCGATCTTTCCGCCATCGGACTAGAGGTCGCCATCCTGACCGCTTTTGTGCCCGCCATTGCCGTTCTGGCCCTGCTGCGCTTCCGCCGCACCCTGGATTGAGCCGGGCGCAAACCTGCCTTTCGTCAAATAGGACTTGAAAAGTACGGATTAGCGGTACATATCGCCTTTCATAGTCCGGCGGCCTATAAGGTCGCCCGGTTTCGCGCTGGAAGCGAGGAATGATAAGGCCATGCTGCGCCTGTCCAAACTGACCGATTACGGGGTGGTGGTGTTAAGCCATATGGCCCGGCGTTCCGGTCGTCTGCTCTGTGCGGGCGAGGTGGCGGAAATGACCCTGCTGCCCGAGCCGACGGTGGCCAAGATCCTGAAGCTGCTGGCGCGCGAGAATATCGTGCAAAGCCTGCGCGGCGCCCAGGGCGGCTATATCCTGGAACGCGATCTGTCGGAGATTTCGGTTGCCGCCCTGGTGACGGCGCTGGATGGGCCGGTGGCCCTGACCGCCTGTGTCGACGGGCAGGAAGGCGCCTGTTCGGTGGAATCGCTCTGCCCCATGCGCGGCGGCTGGGACCGGGTGAATGCCGCGGTCCGTGCCGCGCTGGAATCGGTGACCCTGGCGGAGGTGGCAGGTCCCATACGCCCGCTGCCCGAAGCCCCGGCGGTCGCTGCCGGGCGGCTGGAAGCCGCGCCCCGCATCTGAAGAAGTAAGGGTGGTTCCATGTCCGCGACGACTGACACGATCGAAGCCGTTTCCGCCCTTGGCGAGCGCTATAAATATGGCTGGGCGTCGGATATCGAAATGGACTTCGCCCCCAAAGGCCTGGGCGAGGAGATCGTGCGCCTGATTTCCGCCAAGAAGGAGGAGCCGGAATGGCTCACCGAATGGCGGCTGAAGGCCTATCGCACCTGGCTGGAAATGCCGGAACCGACCTGGCAGAAGCCGGATGTGCCGCCAATCGACTATCAGGACATCTATTACTACGCAGCACCCAAGACGCAGGACAAGCCCAAGAGCCTGGACGAGGTCGACCCCAAGCTGCTGGAAGTCTATGCCAAGCTTGGTATTCCGCTGAAGGAACAGGAAGTGCTGGCCGGCGTGGTGGGCGCGCCCCGGGTGGCGGTGGACGCGGTGTTCGACAGCGTTTCGGTCGCCACCACCTTCCGCAAGGAGTTGCAGGCGGCCGGCGTCATCTTCTGTTCCATTTCCGAAGCGGTGAAGGAATATCCCGATCTGGTGCGGAAATATCTGGGCTCTGTCGTGCCCTATTCGGACAACAAGCATGCCTGCCTGAATGCCGCCGTCTTCACCGACGGCACCTTCGTCTACATCCCCAAGGGGGTGCGCTGCCCGATGGAGCTGTCGACCTATTTCCGCATCAATGCGGAAAAGACCGGCCAGTTCGAACGCACGCTGATCGTGGCCGATGAAGGCGCCTATGTCAGTTACCTGGAAGGCTGCACCGCGCCGATGCGCGACGAGAACCAGTTGCATGCCGCGGTGGTGGAGCTGGTGGCGCTGGATGATGCGGAGATCAAATATTCCACCGTCCAGAACTGGTATCCGGGTGACGAGAACGGCAAGGGCGGCATCTATAATTTCGTGACCAAGCGCGGCGCCTGTCGCGGCAAGCGGTCCAAGATTTCCTGGACCCAGGTCG
>Ga0209066_10003468_pt1 | contig 17956 bp, 17 predicted proteins | sample All_14_2_FD_187198 | JGI IMG/M metagenome (GOLD analysis project Ga0209066, IMG submission 187198) | Freshwater microbial communities in response to fracking from Pennsylvania, USA - Allegheny Zone_MetaG_DW_15 (SPAdes) (version 2) ... | reverse complement strand
GAGCTGCGGCGCGGCACCTGGCTGCGGGAGCCCGTCATGCTCGGCACGAACACCGACCCGTACCAGCGCGCCGAGGGGCGCTACAGGCTCATGCCCGCGATCGTGTCGGCGCTGACCGAGTCGGGCACGCCGTTCTCGATCCTCACGAAGGGCACGCTGCTGCGACGTGACCTGCCGCTGCTGCGCGAGGCGGCGGCATCCGTGGATGTGTCGATCGCGATGTCGATCGCCGTCTTCGACGATGGCCTGCAGAAGCGGCTGGAGCCCGGAACCCCCTCGGCGGCGGCTCGCCTCGACACGGTGCGCGCGGCGAGGAACGCCGGTTTCGCCGTGACCGTGTTTCTGATGCCGATCCTCCCCCACCTCACCGACTCGATCGCCGCCCTCGACAGCGCGTTGACGCAGATCGCGGATGCCGGTGCGGTGCGTGTGGTGTTCGGCGCGCTGCATCTGCGGCCAGGCGCGAAGCAGTGGTTCATGCAGTGGCTGGCGCGCGAGCATCCCGAACTCGTCTCGTCCTACCTCGGGCTCTATCCCGGCGCATCGTCCGGCGCTCCGAAGGCGTACCGGGCGTGGTTGGCAAGACGAGTGCGACCGCTGCTGCGCGTGCACGGACTCGACGGGAGCGCCGAAGACGACGAGCCGCGTCGGTCGACCGTGCCGGGTCTCGGGGCGCGGCCGCAGCTCGTGGCCACTTCGCGCGGGCGAGCCCCAGAAGAGACCGCTCGCCTGTTCTGAGCCGACTCGGTAGGGCGTCGATGACCGGTTGTCACGGTTACGAGCTCGGCGCAGCGCGGTGCACAACTCTTGCAGAATGACGGCCGATGCGCCGAAACCCCCGGTTTCCGGGGTTTCGCCATCCGTTTGCAGGAGAAGTGCGCCGCCGCCCTGGTCAAGCGAACGAAGCAGCTCCCCAGCGGTGGGCGCGGCCGTGGTCGGCGCGCGGCCGGCCGCGGCTACTGAGCCTGTCGAAGTGCCTCGATCGTGTCGTCGCCGGGACGCACGTTCTGGTACGGCGCTTCGATCTCGGCACGCTCGAGCATCTCAGCCATCTTGCGCTGGCGCTGACGGGTGATGAGGGTCACGACCCGACCGGTCTTGCCCGCCCGGCCGGTGCGGCCCGAGCGGTGCAGGTAGGTCTTGTACTCGTCGGGCGCATCGGCCTGGATGACCAGGTCTATGTCGTCGACGTGGATGCCGCGCGCGGCGACATCGGTGGCGACGAGCACGTTGACGCGGCCCGAGGTGAGGCGCTCCAGGTTGCGGGTGCGTCGGGCCTGGTTCAGGTCTCCGTGCAGCGAAACGGCCGGAATCCCCGCATCGGCGAACTGCTCGGCGAGCATTTCGGCGTAGGCGCGGGTGCGGGCGAACACGAGGGTCTTGCCCTCGCGATCGACGAGCTGGTCGAGGATCTGCGCTTTGTCGCGGTGCTCGATCACGAGGATGCGGTGCTCGATCGTGCTGGATGCCTGGTCTTCGCCCGCGACCTCGTGCACCGACGGGTCCACGAGGAACTCGTCGACCAGCGCCGAGACCTCGCGGTCGAGCGTGGCCGAGAACAGCAGCTTCTGCGAGCCGTCCGCCGTCTCGCGGAGGATGCGCTGCACGGGCTCGAGGAAGCCGAGCTCGCACATGTGGTCGGCCTCGTCGATCACTGCGACCATGACCTCGCTCAGGTCCAGCTTGCGCTGGGTGATGAGGTCTTCGATGCGACCGGGGGTGCCGATGACGATGTCGACGCCCTTCTTGAGCGCACCGACCTGGCGCGCCTGGGGCACCCCGCCGTAGATCTGCGTGGTGAACAGGCCGACGCTGCGGGCGATCGGCTGGATCGTCCGGTCGATCTGGAGTGCGAGCTCGCGCGTCGGGGCGAGGATGATCGCCTTCGGCTTGCGGCCGAACTCGCGCTTCTTGCCGGCACCGGCACGCAACACGTTCTCCACGAGCGGTGCGCCGAACGCGATGGTCTTGCCCGAGCCGGTGCGTCCGCGCGCGAGGACGTCGCGACCGGCGAGGATCTCGGGGATCGTCGCGGCCTGAATGGCGAACGGAGCGGCCGCCCCGAGGTCGGCAAGCGTGCGGACGATGTTCTCGCCCAGCCCGAGCGAGCCGAAGCTCACCCCGTCGACATCCGTCGCCTGAATGGCTTCGGCCTGCAGACGCTCGTGCACGACGTCGACGTGCTGCTCGTGCGCCGGGGTGCGCGAAATGGGCGTGTTCCAGTCGGAGCGACCGGCGGGTCGCGTGCCGCGGGGACGGTCACTGTTGATGTCGCGGCGGGCAGGGCGGTCGGCGTTCGAGCGCTGCGGCCGCTCGTCGCCGTACTCACGACGGGCGGGACGCTCGTCGTAAGAACGGGCTGGGCGGTCGTTGCCGTTCGGGCGCGCCGGGCGGTCGTGCGAGCGAGCCGGGCGGTCGCCCGGCGCATGGGTGCGAACGCCGCGGGCTTCGTCGCGGCCGGCGCGCTGAGTAGCCGTCCAGCGGGTCTTGTGGGCACCCGACGGGGCGTCGCTGCGGGCGCCCTCTTCGGGGGCGCGGTAGCCGCGGTGGCTCGGGCTCTTGCTGCCGGGCTTCTGGCCGGCACCCGTGCGCGCGCGGTCGCGGCCGTTCGACTCGCTTCGCTCGCTCCGAGACGGATCAGCGGGGCTGCGCCCGTCGTGGTACCGAGCCTTCTTCTCGCCGTAGCGCGGCTCGAAGTTCTTGGCCGGTCGTCCGCCGGCGGGCTTCTTGCTCTTGGGCATGGTGATGTCCTTCTGGGTTGTCTCAGCTGAGAACAGCACTCTGCAGTTCGCGCACAGACGTCATCTGCGCAGATCCCACTGCCGCAAACGCCGCACATGCGGCACGGAGTTACCCGGACTATCGTCGGCCGGGGGCCATTCAACGTGATGGTCGCCGGAGCGGATTCGCTCCCACCATCGGCCCCTTGGACTCACAAACCCATCCGCACAGCACGTGCGGTGTCCAGAGCCGACGCTTCATTCTAACGGATGCTCCGATCGCGACCCTGTGAGGATGCCGGTGGGCGCGGCATGCAGGTCATACACCGGCGCGAGGACCGCGAACACCGCGACGACGCACCCCGAGGGCATCGCGCCCGCCCCGACACTCCGGGCTGAGTCCGAAGCGATCTACGCTGCAGCCGCCGCAGGCATCCTCGGCGCGATCTACGGGCTCGTTGTCGCCCTCATCGCCCCGGACGTGCCGCTCGCCGACTCCACCGGCGCTTTCGGCCTTCTGGCCGCGATCGGGGCGGGCATCACCGCGTCCGCCGTCTCTGGCTGCCGGCATTCGAGATCATCGTCTTCGCGCTGATCTTCGGGTGGATCGCGGTCTTCATCCGCTTCCTCGGCGTCACGGGCCAGCACGAATAGACCGATTCCCGCCCAGGATTCGCCCGCGATTGCGCGGAGAGGATACTCTCATCCCAAGCAATGCCTGCTGGGAGGGAGCATCATTGCCTGAACAGCACCGACGATCCGGGGGATAAGCGGCTGCGCCTGGAGTTACCTGCAGGGCGGGAGCGCTGACGCTCTCCGCCTCACGAAAGGCCAGACCTCCGCCGTGGCCCTCCTCGCCGACGCACCCGCACTCGCCCGACCCCTTGCGCCCGTTCGACTCGCAGCGCGCCCGCTCGAACTGCTGCGCGACAGCACCGCCTCCCAGGTCGGTCTCGCCACGGCCGCGCTCCTGGTGGTGGGTTTGCTGATCTCCATCGCCACGACCCCCGACCCGCTGTGGTGGCACCTGCACTTCAGCCGGCTGGGCACGTTCGCGGTGTTCTCGGGCTTTGTCTTCAACGCGACCATCGTCATGACCAGCGCAGGGATCGTCGTGTTCGCCCTCCGTCTGCGCCGCGAGATGCAGCGCCACGCCGGCACCGCGGTGCTCGCGAACCGCCGCGCAGCAGCCGTCGTGCCCATCCTGGTCGCGCTGATCGGCATCCATCTGTCCGTCGTCGGATTCGTGCCCGTCAGTACGAACGAGTTCCTCCACGACCGAGGCTCCACCGGCGCCGTCTTCTCGTTCTTCGCGATCCTCGCCTCGAGCCGCTGGATGCTGCGCGGAATGCACCGGGTCATTGCGCGGGCCAGCCGCAGGGTCGGGCTCGGGCTCGCCGCGACGATCGCACCGTACATCGCCGGCTTCATCAACCTCGCGGCGTTCGAGCTCATCGTCTTCAGCCTGGTGTTCTGGTGGCTGCTGCTGTTCGCACGCACGGTCGGCCGCCCCGCGGACGAACCCGCACGACCCGCACGCCGACGCCTCGGCAGCATGCATCGCACGGTCGTCATCGCCCCGCTGGTCCGCGCCGAGCACGTCCCGGGCGCGGCGCACGGCCCGCATCGGTCGGCAGTGCGCCCCGCGCCGCGCGCCCGGCGGAGCCTGCGCGCCCAGCGCCGGTTGACGCGCTCTCAGAGTGTGCGCCAGCCCGAGCCGGAGCCCGAGCACCCGGGCGCCTACCCGGTCCGCACCTAGGGCAGGGACCCGGCGGCGCCTGACCGACTCGCTCCGGACCACCGGCGCGACGGCGACCTGGAGATCGGCGGGCACAATGGCCCGCCGATCTCATCGGTCATCCGCCTACACGGAGTGGTCGCGGTGCTCGTCGCCGTCGGTCGGGTGATCGTCCTGACCGCCCGACTCCGCAGTGGGCTCGACGTCATCCGACAGTGGCTCTGCGTCATCCGACAGTGGCTCTGCGTCATCCGACAGTGGCTCGTCGTGCGCGACGCCCTCCGGCGACTGCTCCGGTTCCTCGGCGGCATCCTGCTCGACGGTGCCGGCATCCGACTCGGTGGTCTCGGGCACATCGGCGCTTTCATCGGTAACCGGTTCGAGGTCCGTGATCGCGGCCGACAGGTCGGCTGAGGCATCGTGCTCCGGCATCTCGATGTCAGGGCCCTCCTCGATCGGGGGCACCTCGACCTCGGCGGCATCCGTCGCTGCCGTACCGGCGGCGGCCTCACGGGCGCGCAGCTCGCGACGGGTGAGCACAGGGGCGGCCGCACCAGCGGCGCCCGCGCCGACGAGCACCGGCTCGAGCGCTCCGGCTGCGGCATCCGCACCGCCCGTGCGACGCAGGGTGCGACGCTCCTTCGCACCCTCGACGAGGTTGTACAGCGTCGGAAGCACGAGCAGAGTCAGGATCGTCGAAGACACCAGACCGCCGATCACGACGATCGCCAGGGGCTGCGAGATGAATCCGCCCTGTCCGGTGATACCCATGGCCATCGGGGTCAGCGCGAAGATGGTGGCCAGCGCCGTCATGAGAATCGGGCGAAGTCGACGCGACGCGCCGGCGACCGTCGCTTCGTGCGCGGACAGACCTCGCACACGGTACTGGTTCACCAGGTCGACGAGCACGATCGCGTTCGTCACGACGATGCCGATGAGCATGAGCACGCCGATCAGCGACGCGACCCCGAGCGGCACGCCCGTGATGATCTGCAACAGGATCGCGCCGGTGGCCGCGAACGGCACCGAGATCAGCAGCAGCAGCGGCTGGCGGAGCGACTTGAAGGTGGCGACCATCACGATGTAGACGATCAGGATCGCTGCCAGCAGGGCCAGGCCCAGCTGCGCGAAGGCATCCTGCTGCTGCGAGACCACGCCGCCGATCGAGGCGTCAGCGGCGTCGGGCAGGGCGACGTCCGCCAGCGCGGCCGTGACCGACGCGGTCGCCACCGTCAGGTCATCGGTGGCGGGCGTGACGGTGACCGTCGCGGTGCGCTGACCGCTCGCGGTCGTGATCGAGGTCGGGCCTTCGCTCTCCTCGACAGTGGCGACGTCCGCGAGGGGGATCGGGCCGGTCGCGCTGGGGATGCTGAGCTGGCGCAACTCGTCGATCGTGGCGGGAACCTCCGATGCCGCGAGATACACGGTGAGCGAGGTGTCGTCGATCTCGACGGTGCCGATCCGCTGCGGCTGCATCGTGCTGGACACGAGCGCTCCGACGGCGACTTCGGACAGACCGAGTGACGCGGCCTTGCCGGCGTCGACGACCACCGCGATGTACGGGAGCGACGCCGAGAGGTTGCTGGAGACCTGGCCCACGCCATCGGCTCCGGTCACCGCGGTCACGACGTCGTCGGTCGCCTCCTGCAGCGTCGCGGAGTCGGGTGCGGTGACATCGATCTCGATGTCGCTGGAGCCGAACCCACCTGCGGCGCTGGAGACCGTGATCGTCCCGGCGTCGTCGAGCGCGGCCACAGCGGCCTGGACCTCTTCGCGCAGGGCGACCTGGTCGGCGTCGGGGTCGGTCGTGATCGAGTACGTGATTCCGCTGCCCCCGCCGGCGAACGCATCGCGCAGCGCCGATCCGCTCGAGCCGATCGAGACCTGCACCGTCTCGATGCCGTCGATGTCGAGCAGAATCGCCTCGACCTCCTGCGACGCGGCATTCTCCGCCTCGAGGCTGGGCGCAGCGCCGATGTCCTGCGTCATGGTGAAGGTGTTCTGACCGGAGTCGCCGAGGAAGTTCGTCTTCATCAGCGGTGCCAGTGCTGCGGTGCCCGCCAGCACGAGCACGGCCAGCAGCAGGGTGACCCAGGAGTGCTTCAGCGTCCAGCCGAGAATCGGCAGGTACCCCTTCTGCAGTCGGCTCGGCGGCGCCTCGGGGGCTTCGGGGTCGACCTGGTTGCCGGTCGCGTCGAGGATCGGCTTTCCGGGCCGCAGGAACCAGTACGCCAGCACCGGGACGATCGTCAGCGCGACGAACAGCGACGCTGTCATCGCGATCGTGACGGTGAGTGCGAACGGACGGAACAGCTCGCCGGTCACGTCGCCGACGAACGCGATCGGCAGGAACACCGCGACGGTCGTGACGGTCGACGCCGTGATGGCCGAGGCGACCTCGCGCACCGCGCGCAGGATCGACGGCAGCTTCTCGGCGTCGCCGACGTAGTGCCGCTTGATGTTCTCGATCACGACGATGGAGTCATCCACCACACGACCGATCGCGATCGTCAGCGCACCGAGCGTGAGGATGTTGAGCGAATACCCGAACGCCTGGATGCCGATGAACGTGATCAGCACGCTCGTCGGGATCGAGATCGCGGTGACGAGAGTCGCACGCACCGACAAGAGGAAGATCAGGATCACGATCACCGCGAACAACAGGCCGAGCAGCCCCTCCTCCGCGAGCGCCTCGATCGACTGCTGAATGTAGGGAGCCTGGTCGAAGACGACCGTGAACTCGGCCCCTCCGATGCTGTCTTCGAGGCCGGGGAGCACCGCGAGTACGCCCGTGGACACCTCGACGGTGTTCGCCGACGGAAGCTTGGTGACCGCGATCGTCAGCGCCGGCTTGCCGTCCACCCGCGAAATCGTCGTGACCGGATCCTGGTTCTGCTCGACGGCCCCGACATCCGCGATCGTGATCGCTCCGGCCTGGAACTGCGCGGCGGTCGACGGCACGAGCGGAAGCGCCGCGATCGCGTCCACCGACGTGATCTTCGTGCCGGTCTGCACGGTGAGGGTCTGGTCGTTCTCGGTGATCTTGCCGCCGGGGAACAGCACGCCGTTCTGGTCGAGCGCGTCGCGGATCGCCTGCTGGGTGTACCCGGCCGCCGCCAGGGCCGCCTGGTCGGGCGTGATCGTGACCCGCTGACCGACGCCGCCGACGATCTGAGCGGCGTTGACCCCCTCGACGTCCTCGAGTTCCGGTATGACGGAAGCCTCGAGCTGCGCCTGGATCGTCTGCTCGTCGTCGTAGCCGGTGACGGCCACCTGGATGACCGGGAAGTCGTCGATGCTCGCGGAGATGACATTCGGCTCGACACCCTCGGGCAGCTGCGCCTTTATCCGGTTGATCGCCTGATTGATCTTCTGCTCGGCGGTCGCGAGGTTGGTGCCGTAGGTGAAGGACGCCTGGATGATCGACGCGTTCGTCGTGCTGGTGGCCGACGTCGATTCGAGACCCGGAACGCCCTGGATCGCGGTCTCGATCGGCACCGAAACATCGTTGCTGACGACCTCGGGTGACGCGCCCGGGTAGGTCGAGACGACGACGAGCTGCGGGAACTCGATCGAGGGGATGAGCTCCTGCTTCAGGCTCGTCAGCGCGAGAGTTCCGAAGATCGCGGCGACGATGGTGACGAGGGCGATGAGCGCACGGTTCTTGAGGCTCAGGACGGCAAGGTTGAACACGGTGGCCTTCACTGTGGTGCAGGTCGGATGCCCGGGTGAGATCGCCGGGTCGTGTGATGCCGCAGAAACCCCTGCGACGGATACGTGGATGTATCGGGGTTTCAGTATCCCATGCCCGATCTGCGCCATCGCCAATCGAGGCGCAATCCCGGGAAATCCCCTCTCGACGGGTCTGGGGTCTAGACGAGGTTCCCGAGCGCGAGCCCGGCAGCGGCCGCCGAGACACCGAGAACCAGCGTGCCCAGTGCGTTCGTCCAGCCTCTTCGGCTCTCGCCGGTCCGCATGAGCAGCACTGACTCCACCGATACGGTGCTGTAGGTCGTGTACCCGCCGAGCAGGCCCACGCCGAGCACCCACGAGAGGTCGCTGTCGACCATTGCCGTGCCCAGTCCGGTGAGCAGGCCGAGGGCGAACGAGCCGGTCACGTTGACCAGCAGAATGCCGAACGGCAGGCGCGCCGGCTTGCCGCCGACCACGAGCACGTCGACGACGTAGCGCAGTCCCGCACCCGCGCCGCCGGCGAGGGCCGCTGCGACCAATGCCCAAGCGCTCACTCGGCGGCCTCCGGTCCGCGGGATCCGCCGGATCCGGCGGATCCCGCGGCTCGCTGTGTCAGGCGCAATCCGAGCGCGGCCGCGGCGAGACCGAGCAGCACCGAGACCACGGAGAGCGCGATGCCGGCCAGAGGGGCGGGTGCGAGGAGCCCCGCGGTCTGCACCGCGAACGCGCTGTACGTGGTGAACCCGCCGAGCACCCCGGTGCCGAGGAAGGCGCGGGTGAGCGGATGCCGATCACCGAGTCCGCCTACGACGATGCCGAGCACGAACGATCCGACGATGTTCACGCCCGTCGTCGCAGCCGGCAGTGCGAACGAGCCCGGTGCGGCATCCTGCGCCGCGAGCGGCAGGAGCAGCAGCTCCCGCAGCGCGACGCCGATCACGCCGCCGGTGACGACCACGCCCAGCATCCGGGCACGGAAGACGGGTGGGCGCGGCACGCCATCACCCTATTGCGTCAGCCGACGAGCAGCCGCTGGATCACGCCGTCGGGCCTAGCACCGGCGATCGCCGCTCGTCAACCCCCTACCACGCTTCGGCGGGTGGGTGCCATTGTCTTGTCCGTGCCTCCCGAGGCATCCGGGTCGCGCCAACCTCGCAGATCCCGGCGACAGAAGGAGAACCCTCCCATGAACCTCGCCCTCATCATCATCATTGTCATCGCCGTGATCCTTGCGATCTTCGGTGGATTGAACTCTGCGTTGAACTGGCTCCTGTGGGTCGCGCTCATCGTCGGTGTGATCGCCCTGATCGTGTTCCTGTTCCGTGTCATCAGCGGCAGCCGCCGTACCTGAGGGCAGGTTCAGGCCGCTGCACCGTGAGTCGAGTCGGTGTCAAGACTGATGTCTTGACACCGACTCGCGTTATATCGTGTTATCCTGGGATCCATCGCGATATATCGCGAGCTACGGCCTCAGGAACGGAAGCTCACAATGACTCTCGAGAAGTGGATCATCCACCCGGGCGAAACCCGCGTCATCGACATCGAAACGGTGCGCAAGCTCAAGGTCGGCCTCGTCGGAGGTCAGATCGACGTGATCGGCCACGACGAACCGGGCGCGCGCATCGAGGTGCATGGCGTCACCATCAAGGACCTCCGCATCGAGGTCACCGGCGACGTGGTCGAGATCGACCACCCGCAGCTGCGCTGGGACAACTTCCTCGAGGTGTTCCGCAACTTCGGCGCCGGCGGCCCGAAGGCCGAGATCAGTGTCGCGGTCCCCCGCGAACTCGCGCTCACGCTCGGCGTGGTCAGCGCCAGTGCGCTGGTGTCCGGCATCCGCCGCGATGCCCGCCTGAACACGGTATCGGGCGACATCATCGTCGACGGATTCACCGGCGATCTGACGGTCAACGCGGTCTCGGGCGACGTGCAGATTCGCGAGCTCGTCGGCTCGCTCAGCGCGAACAGCGTATCTGGCGACGTCGCGGCGACCGGGACCCTGCGCAAGGCCACGATCGACACCGTGTCGGGCGCAATGCTCGTCGACTCGGCCGGCGACGCCCACCAGGTCGCACTGAACACAGTGAGCGGCAATGCCACCGTGCGCCTCGATGACACCCTGCCGGCCAATTACGTCGTGCGCAGCGTCAGCGGGCGCGTGCAGATCGACGGCGTCGTGCGCTCGCGTCAGGGCGCCGGCCCGACGACCAACTTCACCGGTTCGACCGGCGAGCTCAGCGGGTCTTTCGTCGATGTGCGCGCCAATTCCGTTTCGGGCGATGTGACCGTGCTGCGCCGCGCCGGCGCCCCGGCCGACGCGTTCACCACGACGACGGATGCCGCGCACGGCGCCATCGCCGACGAGGAGTGGTGATGGCGCCCGTCTTCTCGCATGGAGACCTGCGCCTCTACCTGCTGAGCCTGCTCGAGGAGGGGCCGCGCCATGGCTACGACCTGATGCAGGCGCTGTCCGACCGCACAGGCGGCACGTACACGCCCAGCGCCGGCACGATCTATCCGCGCCTCGCGAAGCTCGAGGAGGAGGGCCTGGTCACCAAGAGCGTCGACGGCCGCAAGACGGTCTACGAGATCACGGAAGCCGGCCGCGCCGAGGTGGCCGCCCGCGCCGGTGACCTCGAGGGTATCGAGGCGGGTCTCACCGATTCGGTGCGCCTGATCGCCGACGAGGTGCGCGGAAGCGTGCGCGCGGCCATGAAGAGTCTGCGCGCCGACCTGGCCGCGGCGACGCGCGACGAGCGGGCGACCGCGAACCAGACGCCGCCCGCCGAGGGTCCGCGCATGGCCAGTCGCGAGCAGGTGCACCGGGCGGATGCCGCGATCAACGAGTTCCGCGCACAGGTGCGCACCGATCTGCGGTCGCACGTCGCCCGCGGGGGCGAGCTGGCGGCATCCGTCGTCGACGACCTCACGACGGCTCTCGACGACATCGCGCGCAGCATCACGCGTTCGCTGCGAGGCTGACCCGGAGGGGCTCAGCTCGGCCAGACCTCCTCGTCGTCCGCCACCGGCTCGCCCAGCGGGATGACCAGGATCGGCCGCTGCTGGCGGTGCGCGAGGCGTGCGGCCACAGAGCCGGTGAAGAACTCGCGGATCGACTCGCCGATTCCCCGCTTGCGGGTGCCGACGACGAGCAGCCGGGCGTCGACCTGATCGGCGAGTCGATTCATCGCCATGGCCGGGTCGCCGACGAGCTGCCTGACGCTCCAGTCGACCTCCCGGCCCTCGAGGATCGTCGCCGCCTCGGCCCGGACGATCGCGAGGTCGCTCTCACCGGCCGTCACGTTGATGTCGATGGGGGCGGTGTGCACGTAGCCATCGGGATCCTCGAACGTCACGAACCGCGTGACATCGACGTGGGCCACCACGAGAGGGGCGTTCAGCAGCTTCGCATACCGGGCCGCCTCCTTGACGACACGGGTCGGCAGACCCGGAACCACTCCCACCAGAACAGCGCCGTGCAGTACCACCGCATCTGGTGCGTTCTGGTCATCGGGTGCGTGATCCGACATGCGTCATCGCCCTTTCCGTCCCAGGTCGAGCGGTCTGCGACCAAGGGCTCCGTGTTATCCTGAATTCTACTCTTACCGGCCTCGAGCCGGTTTCGTGAATGCCCGGGTCGACGCGGCGAACAGCCCCGCACCACCCGTTACTCAGAAATGAGGGGGTCTCGCATGGGGCGTGGCCGTCAGAAGGCGAAGCACACCAAGATCGCTCGCGAACTCAAGTCCTACAGCCCGAGCGTCAACTACTCCGCGCTGGAGAAGGAACTGGGTCATCCGGACGACGAGCAGTACGTCGACAAGTGGGCCGATCAGTACGCCGACGAATACGAGGACGAGAAGGCGTAACCCGCCGCCTCGGCTCACGGGCACGTGCCGTGCGCCGTCGTCCCCTCCGCCGAGTCGTCCCCTCTGCTGAGCGCCGATACAGGGCAACGGAAAGAGGCCTCGATGGAGCGACCGGCGTTCACCATGGGGATAGAGGAGGAGTACCTCCTCGTCGATCGCGATTCCCGGGCACTGGGCGTCGCCCCGGAGGGCTTCCTCGAGGATTGCCGCGCCGACCTGCAGGATCAGGTCAGCCCCGAGTACAAGAAGTGTCAGGTCGAGATCGGCACACGGGTGTCGCAGAACGTGGGTGAGGCCCGCGACGACCTGCGCCGGCTGCGCTCCACGATCTCGCATCATGCCGCCCGCTACGGTCTCGCACCGATCGCGGCATCCTGTCACCCGTTCTCGGACTGGAAGCACCAGCACCACACCGACAAGGAGCGCTATCGCGGGCTGGAGAGGGATCTCGCCGGGGTGGCCCGGCGTCTGCTGATCAGCGGCTGCCATGTGCACGTCGGGATCGGCGACAATGCGCTGCGCACCGACCTGCTGCGTCAGATGCCGTACTTTCTGCCGCACCTGCTGGCGCTGTCGACGTCATCGCCGTTCTGGCAGGGCGAGGACACCGGGCTGGCCTCGTACCGCATCTCGGTGTTCGACAACCTCCCGCGCACCGGCCTGCCACCGGACTATCAGAGCTGGGCGGAGCTGCAGCGGTCGGTCGGAGTACTCGTGGACCTCGGCGTCATCGAGGACTCCTCGAAGATCTGGTGGGACATCCGCCCGTCGCACCGGTACCCGACGCTCGAGACGCGCATCATGGACGTCTCGCCGCGCGCCGAGGACGCCCTCGCGCTGGCCGCCGTGACGCAGTGCCTGCTGCGGATGCTGTGGCGGCTGCGCATCCGCAATCAGCGGTGGCGGATCTACGACCGATTCCTGATCGGCGAGAACCGCTGGCGCGCCCAGCGCTACGGGGTGACCGAAGGTCTGATCGACTTCGGCGCGAACGAGATCGTTCCGTTCCCGCAGCTCATCGCCGAGCTCGTCGAGATGATCGCAGAGGATGCCGATGCCTTGGATTGCCGGGCAGAGGTCGAGCGCGTGGTCACGATCGCCACGGCCGGCACCTCCGCCCAGCGTCAGCGCGCCGTCGTCGCGGCGGCGACCGCCGCGGGTGCCGATCAGGATCAGGCCATGACGGCCGTCGTCGATCACCTGATCGAGGAGTACCACCACGACCTGTGACGTTCAGGACTCCTGGGTGCCCTCGACCCAGGCGAGATACTCCTCGGAGACCGTGCCGGTGATGTAACGGCCGTCGAAGCAGCTCATGTCGAGGTCATCGATGTCCGAGCCCTCGAGGATCGCCGCCTTGAGGTCTTCGACCTCCTGGTAGACCATGTAGTCCGCCCCGAGCTCCACGGCGATCTCGGGGATCGTGCGTCCGTGCGCGACGAGTTCGTGGCGCGAGGGCATGTTGATGCCGTAGACGTGCGGGTAGCGGACGGGCGGAGCGGCCGAAGCGAACGTGACGCTCTTGGCCCCGGCATCCCGCGCCATCTGGATGATCTCCTTGCTGGTCGTGCCGCGCACGATCGAGTCGTCGATCAGCAGGACGTTCTTGCCCTTGAACTCGCTCGACATCGCGTTGAGCTTCTGGCGCACGCTCTTCTTGCGCACCGCCTGACCGGGCATGATGAACGTCCGCCCGATGTAGCGGTTCTTGTAGAAGCCCTCGCGGTACTCGAGGCCGAGCTTGCGCGCGACCTGCATCGCGGCCGGCCGCGCGGAGTCGGGAATCGGCATGACGACGTCGACCGTGCCCTTGGGCGTGTATTTCGCGATCGTGTCGGCGAGGCGCTCGCCCAGCCGCAGCCGCGCCTCGTAGACCGAGATGCCGTTCATGATGGAATCGGGGCGGGCCAGGTACACGTACTCGAACGAGCACGGGACGAGCTTCGGGTCGGTCGCGCACTGCTTCGTGTGCAGGTGCCCGGCGACATCGACGAACACGGCCTCACCCGGAAGCACGTCGCGCACGACCTCGAAGCCGCCGTTCTCGAGCACGAGCGACTCGGAGGTGACGATCCACTCGTAGGAGCCGGCATCGGTCTTGCGTGTGCCGATGATGAGGGGACGGATGCCGAACGGATCGCGGAACGCGAGCAGGCCGTATCCCGCGATGAGCGCGATCGCCGCGTACGAGCCCTCGACGCGCTCGTGCACCCGCGAGACCGCCTGGAAGACCTGCTCGGGGTCGAGCTCGATGCCCGAGATCGAGGCCTGCAGCTCGTTCGCGAGCACGTTCACGAGCAGTTCGGTGTCGCTGCTCGTGTTGAGGTGCCGCCGGTCGGTGTGGAACAGCTCGTCGGTGAGCTCACGGGTGTTCGTGAGGTTGCCGTTGTGCACGAGCACGATGCCGTAGGGCGCGTTGACGTAGAACGGCTGTGCCTCTTCTTCGCTGGATGCCGTGCCCTTCGTGGCGTAACGCACGTGGCCGAGCCCGATCTCGCCCAGCAGCGCCCGCATGTCCCGCGTGCGGAAGGCCTCGCGCACCTGTCCCTTGGCCTTGGCGATGTGGAAGATGCCGCTGGCTTCGGCCGTCGCGATCCCGGTCGAGTCCTGCCCGCGGTGCTGAAGGAGAAGGAGCGCGTCGTAGATCTCCTGGTTGACCGAGCCCTGCGCGACCATTCCGACGATGCCGCACATGGGATCTAGTTCGCCCCGCCGTCGCGGTACGTGCCGACCAGGCGCACTGCTCCGCCGTCCACACCCTTGGCGCCCTGCTCGAAAGCGCCGTGCGCGTGGTCGGGGAGTGCTCCATCGTGCACCGTGCCGATCTGCCAGGTCGAGATGCCGTCCTGGCCCAGAGCGGATGCGGCGGCACCCGCCTTCTCGGCCGCGACGATGGCCACGAAGCCGATTCCGAGGTTCCAGGTGCCTTCGGTCGCCTCGAGGTCGAGTTCGCCGAGGTCCGCGAGAACGCGGAACACGGGGTGCGGCGACCACGTCGAGCGATCGACCTCGACCCACGTGCCCTGTGGGAGCACGCGGGCGAGGTTCGCCGCGATGCCGCCGCCGGTCACATGACTGAGTGCATGGACGCCGTTCGGGATGCCGGCGATCAGGCGCAGCACCGGCGAGGCGTACAGGCGGGTCGGTTCGAGCAGCGCCTCGCCCCACGTCCCACCGAATTCGGCCGCGTTGTCGCCGTACTGGATGCCGGCGCCGGTCACGATGTGGCGCACGAGGGAATAGCCGTTCGAGTGCAGACCGCTGCTCTCCAGCGCGAGGACGACATCTCCGGCCCGCACGCGGTCGGCGCCCAGGATGCGGTCAGCCTCGACCACGCCTGTCGCCGCGCCCGCGACGTCGTAATCGTTGATGCCCAGCAGACCGGGGTGCTCGGCGGTTTCGCCGCCGAGCAGCGCGGTGCCGGTCTCGGCGCAGCCGCGGGCGATGCCCCCGACGATGTCGGCGATGCGCTCGGGGAAGACCTTGCCGCACGCGATGTAGTCGGTCATGAAGAGGGGCCAGGCGCCCACCACGACGATGTCGTCCACGACCATGCCTACCAGGTCGAGCCCGATCGTGTCGTGCTTGTCGATCGCCTGGGCGATCGCGACCTTCGTGCCGACGCCGTCGGTGCTCGTCGCGAGCAGCGGGCGCGTGTAGCCGCGAAGGGCGGAGGCGTCGAAGAGCCCCGCGAACCCGCCGACGCCGCCCAGAACCTCGGGTCCGTGGGTGCGCCGCACCGCGGACTTCATCAGCTCCACCGCGAGGTCGCCGGCGGCCGTATCGACCCCGGCTGCGGTATAGGGATTCACGGTGCCGCTTCCAGACCAGGAAGGGGCGTCGTGGGAGGGTGAGACCACGCCCCCAGCCTACCGGTGAGCGGGCAAGCCGGATTCCCGCGGTGCGAGCGCGGGGCCGCGCGGTGCGGGCGCGGTGCAGGCGCGGTGCAGGCGCGGTGCGAGCGCGGTGAGAAGGGGTGCGGCATCCCGTCGCAGGTTGCGAGCATCGACCGAGCCGGCCGGCACCGACGATCAGCGCGGACGGGCGGCGAGGCCCACCGTACACTGGACGGCATGGGCGGCACGGGGGCTCCGGAATGGCTGATCCGCGAAGACGCGAGTCAGCCCGTCCTGCTGGCCCTCTACCTGCGCCAGGTGCTCGGCATCCGCTCCCCCGATGAGCTGCCGCATCTGCGCGGCATACCCCCGCGTGTCAACGACCGCGCCGCGGAGGCGCAGTCGCTGCTCGAGCGGCAGTGGCGCGAGTACTGGGCGATGACCGTCGAGCCGACCGCGCATCCGTCGCCGGTGCCGCTCGAACTGGTCGACGGGTTCGCGACGCTCGTCGCACTGCCCTCCCAGGGATCGGACGCGCTTAAGGCTGCGATCATGCCCTACGGAGGTGAAGCGCTGGCATTCTCCCAGTCGGCGCACGAGCGCTACCGCAAGGATTCCGCGGCCAAGCCCGGCGTCTCATACCGGGCGTACGCCAGCGCGATCGCCGAGCACGAGCGTCAGGTCGGCCGGCGGGCGCATTCGTTCGAGCTGAACGTCCAAGTGCTGCCGCTGACGCAGCGTGGCGTGTGGTGGATCGGCTCGCTCACGATCGCGGTGACCGACGGGCTGCGCGGAGACGTAGCCGCGTTCGACTCGGCGATCCACCCGATCATCGCCGAACTCGCCTGAAGCGGGCGCTCAGTCCTCGACGCGCACGCTCTCGCGGTCGACGATCACGTCGCGGGTGCGCTTGGCGAGAGCGCGGTCCAGCAGCAGCGCCACGACGCCGCCGACCACCACGCCGACCGTGATGCAGATCAGCAGCAGAAAGCCGAAGACCTGGCCGGACGAGTACACGAGTCCGGTGTTGGGGCTCGTGCTGCCGGTGCCGCTGAACGTGAAGGTCAGGATCATCGCGACCACCACGCCGAGGGCCGCGCCCCCGCCCAGGAACACCGAGTACTTGGGCGAGCGGCGCACCCGGACTGTCTCGATGTGCTCCTCGACGACGGAAATCGGCTCGAGGTCGTCGTCGAAACCGGATGCCGGAGCCTGCGGTTCGTCGGGGATGTTCGGCTGTGCGGCCATTTCTCCATTCTCGCACTTCGCACAGAGCCGAGACGCCCCGGCGGAGTCAGCGGCTCACGGACGCAGCAGCTCACGGACGCAGCAGCTCACGGACGCAGCGGCAGCAGGCCGGTCAGGTCGGCGCGGACGCCCGAAGCCAGAATGCGACCGGATGCTGCGGCATCCGCCCACTGCTCCGCACCGGTCGCGAGGGCGATCCACGTCACAGGGTCGGTCTCGACGACATTGGGCGGCGTACCCCGGGTGTGCCGCGGGCCTTCGATCACCTGCACCGCCCCGAACGGCGGCACGCGCACCTCGACCGCCCCGCCGGGCGCCTTCTCGACGAGCAGCTGCAGCAGATAGCGCACCGCCGTCGCGAGGTCGGGGCGCCCCGGCTTCTCGGATGCCGCGTCCGCCGCGCGCACGGCGGCGAGCGCGGCGCGTCCTTCGTCGGTGGTGATCTTGCGCGGCGGCATCCGACAACGGTACGCCCGCGCGAGGACGGCCGGTGGGGCTGGCGGGCCCCGACAGATCGTCGGGGCGGTCTCGGGGAAGGCTCGGTAGGCTGGGCGGGTGAGAATCCTGGTGCTCGGCTCAGGCGCGCGCGAACACGCCATCATCCTCGCGCTCCGCTCGGAGGGCGCCGCGCACGAGGTGTTCGCCGCTCCCGGCAATGCCGGCATCGCCCAAGATGCGACGATCGTCCCGGTCGATCAGAACGACCCTGCGGCGGTCACCGATTTCGCGAACGAGAACGCCGTCGACCTCGTGGTCATCGGCCCCGAGGCACCCCTGGTCGCGGGTGTCGCGGACACGCTGCGCGGGCGCGGCATCCCGGTGTTCGGGCCGGGCCGGGCCGAACACCGGGAT
>Ga0209066_10003465_pt1 | contig 17963 bp, 19 predicted proteins | sample All_14_2_FD_187198 | JGI IMG/M metagenome (GOLD analysis project Ga0209066, IMG submission 187198) | Freshwater microbial communities in response to fracking from Pennsylvania, USA - Allegheny Zone_MetaG_DW_15 (SPAdes) (version 2) ... | reverse complement strand
GTCTTGTCCTGCTCGCTGAGAGTATCGTTCGTCGCCTGCTTGCTGACGCCTGCCTTGGCGAGTTGCTCGAGCAAGGCCGTCGCCGGCATCTTCAGCTCGGCGGCAAATTGTGAGACGTTCATCGTTGCCATTGCCGTTGCCCTATTGTTGCTCGTCCGCAAACCAGTGCGCGCGCGCGGTGGTGATCAGCGCCTTCGCGCGTCCCTCTTCGATGCCGGTCATTTCAACGAGTTCATCGACGGCCAGGTCGGCCAGGTCGTCGCGGGTGCAGACGCCGTTGCGCGCCAGCTTGGCGGCGAGCGACTTGTCCATGCCGTCCAGGTTCAGCATGTCCTCGGCCACCTTGTCGAGTTGTTCCTCGTCGACGATGGCCTCGGTCAGCAGCACGTTGCGGGCGCGGTCGCGCAGTTCATTGACCGTCGCTTCGTCGAACGCGTCGATCTCGAGCATTTCCTGCAGCGGCACGTAGGCGATTTCCTCGAGCGTCGAGAAGCCTTCCTGGATCAGGATGTCGGCCACTTCCTCGTCGACGTCGAGCTTCGCCATGAACAGCGCGCGGATCGTCGCCGTTTCGACTTCCTGCTTCTGCTGCGATTCCTCGACGGTCATCAGGTTGATTGTCCAGCCGGTCAGTTCGGTGGCGAGACGCACGTTCTGGCCGCCGCGGCCGATGGCGATCGCGAGGTTGTCCTCGCTGACGACCACGTCCATGCAGTGCTTTTCCTCGTCGACGACGATCGAATTGACCTCGGCCGGCGCCAGCGCGCCGATGACGAATTGCGCCGGATCGGCCGACCACAGCACGATATCCACGCGCTCGCCGGCAAGCTCGTTGGTGACGGCCGTGACGCGCGAGCCGCGCATGCCGATGCAGGTGCCCTGCGGATCGACGCGCGGATCGTTCGACTTGACGGCGATCTTGGCGCGGATGCCGGCATCGCGCGCCGCGGCCTTGATCTCGATGAGGCCGTCCTCGATCTCGGGAACTTCGAGCTCGAACAGCTTCATGATGAATTCGGGGGCGGTGCGCGAGAGGATCAGCTGCGGGCCGCGGGCCTGGCGGTCGATCTTCTTCAGCCAGGCGCGCACGCGGTCGCCGGGGCGCAGGTTCTCCTTCGGGATCATCTGGTCGCGCGGCAGGCGCGCCTCGATGCGGCCGGCCTCGATGATGGCGTCGCCCTTCTCCATGCGCTTGACCTGGCCGGTGACCAGATGCTCCTTGCGCTCGAGGAAGTCGGAAAGGATCTGTTCGCGCTCGGCGTCGCGAATCTTCTGCAAGATGACCTGCTTCGCCGCCTGGGCGCCGATGCGGCCGAAGTCGACCGGCTCGAGGCCCTCCTCGAGGTAGTCATCGAGCTGCACGTCCGGCAACTGTTCGCGGGCGTCGGTGAGGCCGATCTGCTGCTCGGGGTTCTCGACCAGGTCGTCCTCGACGACAAGCCAGCGGCGGAAAGCCTCGAAGTCGCCCGTCTCGCGATTGACCTCGACGCGCACGTCGGCCTCGTCGTTGATGCGCTTCTTCGTCGCAGAGGCCAGGGCCAGCTCAAGGGCGGCGAACACCGTATCCTTGGCCACGTTCTTCTCGCGCGCCAGGGCGTCCACCAACAGCAACATCTCGCGGCTCATTCGAGTCCCTCCGACAGATTCATAAATTCAGAACTTGGGCACCAGTCGCGCCTTTTCGATGTTGTCGAGCGCGAACTCCATCTCCGCGCCGCCGACATCGAAGCGCACGCGGCCGTCTCCCTCGCCGAGGATGGTGCCGGTGAAGTTGCGCTGGTTGCCGACCGGCACGCGCAGCTTGAACTGCGCCTCCTGGCCGACGAAACGCGCAAAGTCGGACGCCTTCTTCAGCGGACGATCGAGCCCAGGGGAGGAAATTTCCAGCCGGTCGTAATCGATGTTCTCGACGGTAAACAGCCGCGTCAGGTGGTTGCTGACGGTGGCGCAGTCATCGACGGTAATCCCTGCGTCCTTGCCGTCGCCCGCCGGGCGGTCGATGAAGACGCGGAGCAGGCGGCCGCGGGGACTCGTCTCGATATCGACGAGTTCGTACCCAAGTCCGGTGACAGCCTGTTCGATCAGTTCAGCCAGTTGCATTTCCGAAACACAAATAAAAAATGGGCTCGAAAGCCCATTCTTTCTCTCTACCCCGAGAACGGTGCCCAACAACAAAACGCGCGGAGTATATCAGCGCGCCCGGGGCCGATGCAATCAGGCTGCGGATTTTTCTGGGTTTTTAGGCTTCGGCGGGGGGCTCCGGCTCCCCGGTTGCCGGCTGCGAGGCCAGCACCGCGAGCAGTTTGGCGACCACCTCCGGCTCGAGTTCGCGCACCTGGCCGCGCTTCAGGCTCGAGGGCAGTGCAACCGGGCCGTAACGGACCCGCATCAGGCGGCTGACGGTGACGCCCACAGCCTCGAACATGCGCCGTACCTCACGGTTGCGGCCTTCCGTCAGGGTGACGTTGTACCAGCGGTTGGCTCCCTCGCCGCCCGCTGCCAGCAGGCGCAGGAAGCGCGCCGTGCCGTCGCCGAGCTCGATGCCCGTCGTCAGCCGCTCGGCGGCTTCCTCGCTGAGCTCGCCGAGGATACGCACGGCGTACTCGCGTTCGAGGCCGTAGCGCGGGTGCATCAGGCGGTTGGCGAGCTCGCCGCTGGTGGTGAACAGCAATAGGCCGCATGAGTTGAAGTCGAGGCGGCCGATCGCGATCCAGCGCCCGCCATGGACGCGCGGCAGCTTTTCGAACACGCTGGCCCGCTTTTCCGGGTCGTCGCGCGAAACGATCTCGCCTTCGGGCTTGTGATAGATCAGCACGCGCGGCAGGCGCGCCGAGAACTTGATGTTCACCAGCCGGCCATTGACGCGTACCCGGTCGCCGGCGCCGATGCGCTGGCCGAGATGGGCCGGTTCGCTGTTGACGAAGACGCGCCCGTCGGCGATCCACTGCTCGAGTTCGCGGCGGGAGCCCAGGCCGATGTCGGCGAGCGCCTTCTGCAGCTTGACGGTCTCCTCGGCGACGGGCTCGACGGGCGTGCGGATGCGTCCGCGGCCGCCCGGCGGCGCCGCCTTGGCGGCCGGCGGCCGCAGCGGGCTACGCTTGCTGCTGCTGGTCCGCTTGGGGCTCGGCTGCGGTGAGGAGGTCTTCTTCGGGCGCGGGGGTGTCGGCAAGGTCCATCACCTCTTGGGTATCGGTCGGATCGGCGGCTTGCACCGGCGTTTCGGGTTCGGGGGCGGCGGCTTCGGTCGGTGCCGCCGGGGCAAGTTCCTGCTGGCCGGCGGGCGACTCGCCGACGTCCATCACTTTCTCGATCTCCGTCAGCGGCGGCAGTTCGGACAGGCTGCGCAGCGCGAGGTCGTCGAGGAACTTCCGCGTCGTGGCGTAGAGCGCCGGACGGCCCGGCGCGTCGCGGTGGCCGACGGTGTCGATCCAGCCGCGCGTCTCCAGCGTCTTGAGGATGTTCGGCGACACGGCGACGCCGCGGATGTCCTCGATGTCGCCGCGCGTCACCGGCTGGCGATAGGCGATGATCGCCAACGTTTCCATCACGGCGCGCGAATACTTCGGCGGCTTCTCGTTCTTCAGGCGGTCGAGGAAGGCCTGGTACTCGGGGCGCGTCTGGAAGCGCCAGCCGGTGGCAAGCTGCACCAGTTCGACGCCGCGGTTCGCCCAGTCGCGGCGCAGGTCATCGAGCAGCGTGCGCCAGGTGTCGTCGTCGAATTCCTCGTCGAACAGCTTCTTGAGCTCGGGCAGCGGCATGGGATCGCCGGCCGCGAGCAGCGCGGTCTCGAGCACGATCTTGTAGTCGTCAGGCTTGTAGAGCGTGAGTGTCATCTGGGTTTTCCGGCAGTTTGACGTAGATGGGCGCCAAGGCCTCGTTCTGGGTGATTTCGATCAGGCTCTCGCGTGCCAGTTCGAGCACGGCGAGGAAATTGACGACCAGGCTCGCGGCGCCGGCGGCAACGTCGAACAGGTCCTCGAAGACGACATAGCCGCGCCCCTGGAGCTTGCGCAGCACGAGCGTCATGTGCTCGCGCACCGACAGTTCTTCCTTCTTCACCCGGTGGTGCTGCGTCATGCGCGCCTGCTTCATCAGCGTCAGCCACGCGACTTGCAAGTCATGCAGGTTCACCTCGGGCATGCGCTCGGCGACCTCGTCGGTGACCCACACGTTCACCCACTCGAAGTCGCGGCGCGCCTGCGGCAAGGCATCGATCTGCGCCGCAGCGGCCTTCATGCGCTCGTATTCGAGCAGCCGGCGCACCAACTCGGCGCGCGGGTCTTCCGGTTCCCCGGTGTCGGCCTTGGGCGGCCGCGGCAACAGCAGGCGCGACTTGATCTCGACCAGCATCGCCGCCATCAGCAGGTAGTCGGCGGCCAGCTCGAGGTTGCGCTTGCGCATCTCGTCGACGTACTTCAGGTATTGCGCCGTCAGCGGCGCCATCGGGATGTCGAGGATGTTGAGGTTGGCCTTGCGGATCAGGTAGAGCAGCAGGTCGAGCGGCCCTTCGAATGCATCAAGGAAGACCTCAAGCGCATCCGGCGGGATGTAGAGGTCGCGCGGCATCGCCGTCATCGGCTCGCCGTAGAGCTTGGAGATGTGGGGCTCGTGCGGCGGCGGCGCGGCTTCCGGGTTTTCGATCGCTTCGGCTTCGGTATTCATCAGGACACCGTGTAGGCGCCGGTGGCGACCGAGATCAGCTCGCCGCCATCGTTGCGCAATTCCATGGTCGCCACCGCGACCTTGTTGCCGGTACGCAGGGGCATGCCCTTGCAGGTGAACCACTTGCCCAGCCCCGGCCGCAGGTAATCGACGCGCAGGTCGATGGTGCCGATGCGCGCGAAGCGCTCCATGCGCTCCTCCATCGGCCGGTCCTTGAGCTTCTGCTGCAGGGCGAGATAGGCGACCAGCCCGCCGGTCAGGTCGTGCACAGCCGAGATCACTCCGCCGTGCAGCATGCCGCGGTTGAAGTTGCCGACCAGTTCGGGCCGCATCTCGAAGCGCACCTCGGGGCAGTCGTGGTTGAGCGAGACGACGTCGATGCCGAGCACGCGATTGAACGGAATGCGGTTCACGAAGATCTCGTGGATCGCCTTCAGCAGTTCTTCTTCGGTGGCGGCGTTCAGCATCTCGGGGGCGTCACGAATAGTCGAGGCCGATCGACTCGCGCACGTCGCGCATGGTTTCCTGCGCCAGCTTGCGTGCCTTCTCGCAGCCGTCGGCGATGATGTTCTTCACCAGCGCCGGATTTTCCTCGTACATGCGGGCGCGCTCGCGCATCGGCGCCTGCTCGGCCAGCACGCCGTCGATGACCGGCTGCTTGCAATCGATGCAGCCGATGCCGGCCGAGCGGCAGCCCTCCTGCACCCATGCCCTGACGCCGTCGTCCGAGTAGATCAGGTGGAACTGCCAGACCGGGCACTTCTCGGGATCGCCCGGATCTGTGCGGCGCACGCGCGCCGGATCGGTCTGCATGGTGCGGATCTTCTTCCTGATCGACTCCTCGTCCTCGCGCAGGGCGATGGTGTTGCCATAGGACTTGGACATCTTCTGGCCGTCGAGGCCCGGCATGCGCGAGGCGGCCGTCAGCAGTGCGCCCGGTTCGACGAGGATCATCTTGCCGCCGCCCTCGAGATGGCCGAACAGCCGCTCCTTGTCCTCGAAGCCAAGGTTCTGGGTCTCGTTGAGCAGCGCCTTGGCCTGCTCGAGCGCATCCTCCTCGCCCTTCTCCTGGAAGCGCGTGCGCAATTCCTCGTAGAGTTTCGCGCGCTTGGAGCCGAGCTTCTTGACCGATTCCTTCGCCTTTTCCTCGAAGCCCGGCTCGCGGCCGTAGAGGTGGTTGAAGCGGCGCGCGATCTCGCGCGTGAATTCGATGTGCGGCACCTGGTCCTCGCCCACCGGCACCTTGTCGGCCCGGTAGATCAGGATGTCGGCGGCCTGCAGCAGCGGGTAGCCGAGGAAGCCGTAGGTGGTCAGGTCCTTGTGCGTCAGCTTCTCCTGCTGGTCCTTGTAGGTCGGCACGCGCTCCAGCCAGCCCAGCGGCGTCATCATCGACATCAGCAGGTGCAGCTCGGCATGCTCGGGCACGCGCGACTGGATGAACAGCGTCGCCTGCGAGGGGTCGACGCCGGCCGCCAGCCAGTCGACCACCATGTCCCAGGTGTTCTGGGTGATCGTGCCCGGCTCGTCGTAGGCCGTGGTCAGCGCATGCCAGTCGGCGACGAAGAACAGGCAGGGATACTCGTGCTGGAGCTTGATCCAGTTGGCGAGCACGCCGTGATAGTGGCCAAGGTGCAGCCGCCCGGTCGGGCGCATGCCGGAGAGGACTTTTTCCGCGTACATATCAGATACCGAACAGGGCCTTGATCAGCAGCAGGAAGATGCCCATCAAGGGAAACAGGATGTCGTTGAGCACGCCGAGGAACAGCAGTCCGAGCAGGATGAACAGGCCGTAGCGCTCGATCTGGGCGAATTTCCAGGCCGCGCGCGGCGGCAGCAGGCTGACGGCGATGCGGCCGCCGTCGAGCGGCGGGATCGGCAGCAGGTTCAGCAGCATCAGGCCGATGTTGACCAGCAGGCCGGCGCGGCCCATCTCGGCCATCGCCTCGCTGTACGGGTGCTCGGGCATCAGCACCGTCAGCTTGAGGATGAAGGCCCAGCAGAAGGCCATGAACAGGTTCGCCGCCGGCCCGGCCGCCGCCACCCAGAGCATGTCCTGCTTCGGCCGGCGCAGGTTGCCGAACTCCACCGGCACCGGTTTCGCCCAGCCGAACAGGAAGCTGGCGCTGGTCGCGAACAGGATCAGCACCGGCACCAGGATGGTCCCGACCGGATCGATGTGCCGCAGCGGATTCAGGCTGACGCGCCCGAGCTTCCAGGCCGTGTCGTCGCCGAAATGGCGCGCGACGTAGCCATGCGCCGCCTCATGCAGCGTGATCGCGAAAATGACCGGAAGCGCGTAGATCGCGAGCTTCTGGATGTCGAAGTCCATGCGGAGGGGGAGCCGAAACGGGAGGCGACGATTCTAGCAGAGGGGCTATTCGAGCCCGAACGGCTCCAGCGGCCCGCGCCCGGCCCGCACCAGCTCCGGCGAACCGCCGGTCAGGTTCACGACCGTCGTCGCCTGGGCGCCGCAGGGGCCGGCGTCGATGATCAACTCCACCTGCTTCGACAGCCGCTCGCGGATCTCCTCGGGGTCGGACAGCGGCTCCTCGTCGCCGGCCGGGATCAGCGTCGAGCTCAGCATCGGCTCGTTCAGTTCTTCCAGCAGCGCCAGAACCAGCGGGTGGTCGGGCACGCGCAGGCCGATGGTCTTGCGCTTCGGATGCAGCATGCGGCGCGGCAACTCGCGCGAGCCTTCGAGGATGAAGGTGTAGCTCCCCGGCGTCGTCGCCTTGAGCAGTCGGAAGGTGGTGTTGTCCACGCGGGCGTAGGTGGCGATCTCCGAGAGGTCGCGACACAGCAGCGTGAAATGGTGGCGCTCGTCCACGCCGCGGATGCGCCGGATGCGGTCGAGCAGCGCGGGGTCGCCGAGGTGGCCGGCGAGCGCGTAGGCCGAGTCGGTCGGCAGCGCGATGAGCCCGCCGCCGCGGACGATCTCCGCCGCCTGCTTGACCAGCCGCGCCTGCGGTTGCTCGGGATGGACCGTGAAGAACTGGCTCATGACAGCTCGCTCCACACCGGCGTCAGGTCGTCGGGCAGCGGCGGCAGCTTGCCGAGGTCGATCCAGCTCTCGCCAGGACCATGGAAATCCGATGCGCGCGAGGCCAGGAAACCGAATTCCCGCGCCGCCCGCGCGCATTCGAGCGTCTGGTCCTCCGCGTGGGAGCCCGAGATCACCTCGATGCCGCGTCCGCCGAGGTCCTTGAAGGCGACGAACATTTCGCGCAACTCCGCCTTGCTGACGCGATAGCGCCCGGGATGGGCCATGACAGCGATGCCGCCCGCCGCCCGGATCCAGCCCAGCGCCTGCTCCATCGTCGCCCAGGGGTGAGAGACGTAGCCCGGCTTGCCCTTGGCCAGCCACCAGTCGAACACCGATTTCACTTCCTTGGCGTGGCCGAGTTCGACGATGTAGCGCGCGAAATGCGAGCGCGAGATCAGCGCCGGGTTGCCCGCGTACTTGAGCGCGCCCGCATAGGCGCCGTGGATGCCGACCTTGTCGAGCTCCGCCGCCATGCGATGGGCGCGCGAATCGCGGCCGCTGCGCACTGTCGCCAGCCCAGTCACGAGCGGCTCGTAGGCGGCGTCGAAGCCGAGCCCGACGATATGCACCGTCTGGTCCTCGCCCCAGGACACCGAGATCTCGACGCCATTGACGAACGGCAGGCCGACCTCGTCCGCCACGGCGCGCGCCTCGCCGAGGCCGCCGATCTCGTCATGGTCGGTCAGCGCCCAGAGTTCGACGCCGTTGGCCTTGGCGCGGCGTGCCAGGTCTCCGGGCGAGAGCAGGCCGTCGGAGACGGTCGAATGGCAATGCAGGTCGGCGTTCAGGTTCGGCGGAAAGCTCAAGCGAAAAACTCCTCGGTCAGACGGGCCACATCCTCGGGCCTGTCATGGTGCAGATTGTGCCCGCAGCCGGCGAGTTCAACGGAACGCGCGCCGGCGACGCAGGCAAGCCGCGCACTATAGTCGGCATCGTCGCGAATGTATTCCCGCACATAGGCGGAGTCATCGCCGCGTAGCCACAGCGTCGGTGCGGCAATCCGCCGCCAGCAGGCCTGCGCCTCCTCCATGCGATAGAGCACCGGATTCACCCAGCGGTGGCAAGGGTCCGCCGCCATGCGCACGCCGCCCTCCGCCGGCTCGGTCAGGTACGCGGCCAGAAACGCCGCGCGCTCCGGCGTCAGCCGCGGGTTGTCGTGGCGCAGACGCGCCGCGAACGCCGCGGCATCCGGGTAGGTACGAAAGCCCGACCCGCCGTCGCGAATCTGGTCGAGCCACTTGGCGAAGCGCTGCGGCGCCAGCCCCGGATCGACCGGCGCCAGCCCGAAACCTTCGAGATTGACGATGCCCGCCACGCGCTCGGGCCGGATGCCTGCATAGAGCATCGCCGCGTTGCCGCCGAGACTGTGACCGACGATGCGCGCGGGTGTGCCCGGCGAATAGTGTTCGAGCAACCCGTCTAGGTCGGCGATGTAATCTGGAAACCAGTAGGCGTCGTCGTTGCCCTCGGAGCGCCCGAAGCCGCGCCAGTCCGGCGCGATGACATGCCAGTCGCGCACCAGCGCATCGACCACGAACTGGAAGCTCGCCGAAGCGTCGCCCCAGCCGTGAAGCATGAACAGTCTTGGCGCTTCGACCTCGCCCCACTCGCGGCAATGCAGGCGACGTCCGCGCAGGGTGACGTATTCCGAACGGCTGGTTTTCATCGGCCGATTTTATCAGCCGGTACTTGGCTGCCCGCGCCACGCACGCCGGGGTCGGGCAATTCCGCCGTCGTTAGCCGCTGGGAAGCGCGGAATGCCTCCGTCGCAATCGCCCGGCCCCTCGGTACGAAGCACTTCAGCGGATTCGCCCCATCAAGGCACACCTTGGCCGACGATTCGTTTGCCTCCCAGGCGTAGCCTTGAATGCAGGCGGTATATGTGCCAGCATCACCACCTCTTCAACCGCCTGCCACTGGATGAAAGGGGCCAGGGTCGTGCCATTCAGCAGCAGAAGCCAGCCTTGGCGCCGCCTGCGCCAGAGTCGATTTGCCTTCGCCCCGCCCATCTTTCTGCTGGCAGCGACCGCGTTCGCCAGCGGCCCTTTGCCGCCGGACGTTGAACGGTTCATCGAGCGCCGCGAAGTCTGTGAGCATTTCCGCGGCGAGCCCTGGCCGGAGGGCCGCACGCGCGAGGATGAGGAAAGGCGATCCCTCATTGCTCGCGAACTCAAGAAGCATTGCGCCGGGTCCGATGCGCAGCTCGGGGCGCTCAGGCACAAGTACCACGACGAGAAGACCGTCATCCGCAAGCTGGAACGCTACGAGGACGCCATCGAGGCGAGGTGAGACGTCGGCGCTTCGCGGGCATGCCCAATGCCATGAGCCCACGATGGAACGGTACAAGAACCGCAGCGGCAACTCTGGCGTCGTCGCCTACGAGATCGGCGACGACTCGATCGCGGTCGAGTTTCACAGCAGCTTCATCGCTCGCATCGTTCGTAATGGTTACGCGCAGAGACTGCGCCAATGAATAGATTCGTGAATAGATTTCCGCGACCTCGGCGACCTACCGGAACGGCGGTAAGACGCGCTGTTGAGCGGTCTTGCCCGCCAGCAGGCACAAGTTGCATTGCCCCGGTGAATAGATTCTGAATAGATTCCTGAATCGATTCTCGGCCGACCTGCGGCTTCGACGGCCGGCCAACTCAATGCATAACATCCGGTCGACGCCGCCTCCCGCTTCCGGCATAATCCGCCACGATCGTCGGGAGAGAGTGATTCGATTCACCGCCGAAGGCGCAACCGCCCGGGAACCGCTCAGGCAAAAGGGCCGACGACGCAGGACAAATCTGGAGAGCGATGGCGCTCAGTTTGCAACGAGGGCCATCCACCGACGGGGCAGCCGGCAGCCGCAAGGCCGGTAATCTCTCAGGTCACATGGACAGATGGGCACGCCTATGAGGGGTGTGCCCATTTTTCGTTCACGCCAAGTTGCGTGAGCATCCGGGCGCAAGTCCATGATGTCTGAGGGGGTTCAATGGCAAATCGCACGCCGCTTTACGAGGCCCATGTCGCCGCCGGCGCTAAGATCGTCGACTTCGCCGGCTGGGAGATGCCGATCAACTACGGCTCGCAGATCGAGGAGCACCATCAGGTGCGCCGCGACGCCGGCATGTTCGACGTTTCGCACATGCGCGCCGTCGATGTCGCCGGCAAGGATGCGCAGGCGTACCTGCGGCGCCTGGTCGCCAACGACGTCGCCAAGCTGACGCTGCCCGGCAAGGCGCTCTACTCGTGCATGCTCAAGGAAGACGGCGGGGTCATCGACGACCTGATCATCTATTTCTTCACGCCCGAGCGCTATCGCGTCGTCGTCAATGCGGGCACGGCCGACAAGGACCTCGCGTGGATGCGCGCGCAGGCCGCCGGCTTCGCGGTGACGGTCGGCGACCGCCCGGAACTGGCGATGATCGCCGTGCAAGGGCCGCAGGCGCGCGAGCGCTTCTGGACCGCCTTCCCGGTCGCGCGCGCGCAGACCGTGCTGCTGCAGCCCTTCCAGGCCGCGGAGTGGGACGGCTGGCTGGTCGCCCGCACCGGCTACACCGGCGAGGACGGCTTCGAGATCACGCTGCCGGCGGCGGACGCCATCGAAGTCTGGGACAAGCTCAAGGCCGCAGGCATCGCCCCCATCGGCCTCGGCGCGCGCGACACGCTGCGCCTCGAAGCCGGCATGAACCTCTACGGCCAGGACATGGACGAGTCGCAAAACCCGCTCGAATCCGGCCTGACCTGGACCGTCGATTTCAAGGACGCCGGCCGCGACTTCATTGGCCGCAAGGCGCTTGAAGCGCTCAAGCCGACGCGCCAGTTCCTCGGCCTGCTGCTGCTCGACCGCGGCGTGCTGCGCGCTCACCAGAAGGTCGTCACCGCCAAGGGTGACGGCGAGACCACCAGCGGCTCGTTCGCGCCGACGCTCGACAAGTCGATCGCGCTCGCCCGCGTTCCCGTCGGCGTCGCCATCGGCGACATCGTAGAAGTCGAAGTCCGCGACAAGCGCCTCAAGGCCAAGGTCGTGAAACCCTCTTTCGCCCGCAACGGCAAATCCTTGATCCAGGAGTGATGCACATGACCAGTCCCGCGAACCTGAAGTACACCTCGTCCCACGAGTGGGCCAAGCTCGAAGCCGACGGCACCGTGACCATCGGCATCACCGACCACGCCCAGGAAGCGCTCGGCGACATCGTCTTCCTCGAACTGCCGGACGCCGGCCGCACGCTCAAGGCCGGCGAGGAATGCGCGGTCGTCGAGTCGGTCAAGGCGGCATCCGACATCTACGCGCCGATCGCCGGCGAAGTCATCGAGGCCAACCAGGCTGCCGTCGACGCGCCCGAGAGCGTGAACCAGGACGCCTACGGCACCTGGCTGTTCAAGCTCAAGCCCGCCAACGCCGCCGACCTCGACAAGTTGCTCGACGCCGCCGCTTACGAGAAAGTCGCTTCCGAAGGCTGATTCCGAAAGACGATCCATGACCGCCCTGCCCCTCTCCGCACTCGAACAGCACGACGAATTCCTTGCGCGCCACATCGGCCACGACGGCTACGAAATGGCCGCGATGCTCGCGGCAGTCGGCGCCGCCAGCCTCGACGAACTGATCGCCCAGACCGTGCCCGCCGCGATCCGCCTCGAAAAGCCGCTGCCCCTGCCCGGGCCGCAGCGCGAGCACGAAGCGCTGGCGAAGCTCAAGGCCATCGCCGCGAAGAACGTGCTGCAGAAGTCGCTGATCGGCATGGGCTACTACGGCACGCTGCTGCCGAAGGTGATCCTGCGCAACGTCCTCGAGAACCCCGGCTGGTACACCGCCTACACGCCCTACCAGGCCGAGATCGCGCAGGGCCGGCTCGAAGCGCTGCTCAACTACCAGCAGATGGTGATCGACCTCACCGGCATGGAGCTCGCCAACGCCTCGCTCCTCGATGAGGCGACGGCGGCGGCCGAGGCGATGACCATGGCGCGGCGCATCAGCAAGTCGAAGTCGAACGCCTTCTTCGTCGACGCCGGCTGCTTCCCGCAGACCATCGACGTGGTGAAGACGCGCGCCGCGCTGTTCGGCTACGAGCTGGTGATCGCGCCGGCCGCCGCGGCCGCGGAGCACGACGTCTTCGGCGCCCTGCTCCAATACCCGGCGCAGGACGGCGAATGCACCGACCTGACGGCGACCATCGCCGCGCTGAAGGCCAAGGGCGCGGTCACGGCCATCGCCTCCGACCTGATGGCGCTGGTGCTGCTGAAGTCGCCGGGCGCCATGGGCGCCGACGTCGCCCTCGGTTCGTCGCAGCGCTTCGGCGTGCCGATGGGCTTCGGCGGCCCGCATGCCGCCTTCTTCGCCTGCAAGGACGAGCACAAGCGCTCGGTGCCCGGCCGCATCATCGGCGTCTCGGTGGACAGCCGCGGCAAGCGCGCGCTGCGCATGGCGCTGCAGACGCGCGAGCAGCACATCCGCCGCGAGAAGGCCAACTCGAACATCTGCACCTCGCAGGTGCTGCTGGCGAACATGGCCGGCATGTACGCCGTCTATCACGGCCCGCAGGGCCTGCGCACCATCGCCGGCCGCATCCACCGCCTGGCCTGCATCCTCGCCGAAGGCCTCAAGGCCGCCGGCACCAAGGTGCTGACGCAGCGTTTCTTCGACACCATCCACGTCGAGACCAAGGCCGACGTGCCCGGCTTCAACCTGCGCGTCGTTTCCGACACCGTGCGCGGCATCTCGCTCGACGAGACGACCACGCGCGCCGACGTCGCCGCGCTGCTGAAGGCGATCACCGGCAAGGACGCCGACCTCGCCGCACTAGACGCCAAGGCCGCCGCCAGCAGCCCGCTCGCCGGCCTGCTGCGCGAAGACGCCATCCTCGCGCACCCGGTGTTCAACCAGCACCACAGCGAGCACGAGATGCTGCGCTACCTCAAGAAGCTGCAGAACCGCGACCTGGCGATGGACCACGCCATGATCTCGCTCGGCTCCTGCACCATGAAGCTCAACGCCACGAGCGAGATGATCCCGATCACCTGGCCGGAGTTCGCCGACATGCACCCGTTCGCGCCCGTCGAGCAGGCGGCCGGCTGCCTTGAGATGATCGCCTCGCTGACCGAGTACCTGAAGGCGGTCACCGGCTTCGACGCCATCTGCATGCAGCCGAACTCGGGCGCGCAGGGCGAGTACGCCGGCCTCGTCACCATCCGTCGCTACCAGGCGGCGCAGGGCCAGGGCCATCGGGACGTCTGCCTGATCCCGAAGTCGGCGCACGGCACCAACCCGGCCACCGCGCACATGTGCGGCCTAACGGTCGTCGTCGTCGAGTGCGACGACAGCGGCAACGTCGACGTGCCCGACCTCCACGCCAAGATCGCCGCGCACAAGGACAAGCTCTCCTGCCTGATGCTCACCTACCCGTCGACGCACGGCGTCTTCGAGGAGGCGGTCAAGGACATCTGCGCCGCCGTGCATGCGGCCGGCGGCCAGGTCTACATGGACGGCGCCAACCTCAACGCGCAGGTCGGCCTGACCTCGCCGGCCGCGATCGGCGCCGACGTCAGCCACATGAACCTGCACAAGACCTTCGCCATCCCGCACGGCGGCGGCGGACCGGGCATGGGCCCGATCGGCCTCCGAGCGCACCTCGCGCCCTACGCGCCGAACCATGCGGTGCAGCCAATCCCCGGCCCCAACGCCGGCCAGGGGGCGGTATCCGCCGCGCCCTACGGCTCGGCGGCGATCCTGCCGATCTCGTGGATGTACATCGCCATGCTCGGCGGCGAAGGCCTGACCCAGGCGACCAAGGTCGCAATCCTCAACGCCAACTACGTCGCCGCGCGCCTGAAGGAGCACTACCCGGTGCTCTACGTCGGCACCCAGGGCCGCGTCGCCCACGAATGCATCCTCGACGTGCGCGCGATCAAGGCGGCGACCGGCGTCGCCGAGATCGACATCGCCAAGCGCCTGATGGACTACGGCTTCCACGCGCCGACGGTGAGCTTCCCGGTCGCCGGCACGCTGATGGTCGAGCCGACCGAGTCGGAATCCAAGGCCGAACTCGACCGCTTCTGCGCCGCGATGATCGCGATCCGCGACGAGATCCGCAAGGTCGAGCAAGGCGCCTGGCCGGCCGAGGACAACCCGGTCAAGCGCGCGCCGCACACGCAGGCGGACCTTGCCGAAGCCGAATGGAACCGCCCCTATTCGCGCCAGGAAGCCTGCTTCCCGCTGCCGTGGGTGGCAGAGAACAAGTTCTGGCCGTCGGTCAATCGCATCGACGACGTCTACGGCGACCGCAACCTGTTCTGTTCCTGCCCGCCGGTGGAGAGCTACCAATGAGGGCGGCGCTCGCGCTGAGCGCACTGCTGCTGGCCGCCGCGCTGCCGGCGGCGGCGCAGGGCGTGCCGGAGAAACTGCTCAAGGGCTGCGCCGACTGCCACGGCATGAACGGCGTCGCCGTGAAGCCGGACGTGCCACATGTCGACGCGCAGAAGCCGCAGTACCTCGTCGACTCGATGAGAGCGTTCGTCAATGGCTCGCGCAAGACGGCGGTGGCCGAGCACGCCAGCCTGACCGACGAGCAGGCGACGGCGCTGGCAACGCACTACTCCGCCCAGCCGGTTGCGCGGCCGAAGGGCCAAGCGGATGCGGCGCTGTTCGCGGCGGGCGAGACGGTCTATCACAACCGCTGCGCCGACTGCCACTTCGAGAACGGCCGCGCCGCCGACAAGGACGCGCCGCTGATGGCGGCGCAGAACCTGAACTACCTGCTGGCGCAGACGCTGGCCTTCCGCAAGGGCACGCGCAAGTTTCCGTTCATGATGGACGACGCCTATCGCGGCCTGAGCGACGCCGACCTCACGGCAGTCGTGCACTTCTTCCACGGCCAGGACCCGGCTCTGCCGCCGGAAACCGGCAAGCGCCGCCGGCGGAGATAGCTCAGGCCGTCGTTTCGCCGAGGCGCCTCCGGGCGCTGTGGCGGCGTTCCTGTTCCCTCTCGGTGTCCGCCATGCTCTGGCGCACGAATTCGATGTGATCGCGCGCGGCGCTCGCCGCCGCCTCCGGCTTGTGCTCGCGGATCGCGTGCCAGATCGCGTGGTGCTGCGATTGCAACTGCGCCCATCGCGGCGGTCGGGCATGCAGGTGTTCCAGGTTGCGCGAGATGTGGCCGTGGATCACGCGCAGCAGGCTCGCCGTCAGGTGGCCGATCAGGACGTTGTGGGCAGCCTCGGCGATCGCCTGGTGGAAGGCAACATCGGTGTCGATGCAGGCGGCCAGGTCGTTGCTCGCATAAACCTCATCCAGCGCCGCGACGGCGGCATCGAGCCGTTCGATGTCGGCGTCGGTCGCCCGCTCGGCGGCGAGCGCCGCCGCCTGCGCTTCGAGCATGTGGCGGAATTCGAGCAAGTCACTCTGCAGCGTGGGGTGGCCGTCGAGCATGTCCTGCCACGGATCGACGAAAGGCGCCTCGAGGCGGTCGGTGACGGTGGTGCCGCCGCCGTGCCGCGTCGTCAGCATTCCCTTTGAAACCAGCTTCTGGATCGCCTCGCGCAGCGACGGGCGCGAGACGCCCAGTTCGACGGCGAGGTCGCGCTCTGCAGGGAGGCGATCGCCCGGCTTCAGCGAGCCTTCGAGGATGCGCGACTCGAGCTCGGTAGCGACGGTATCGGCGATGCGTGCGGCGGGACGGCGTTGCGGCATGGCATTTCTTCTTTTGGTATGACCACTTGGATGATATTAACCGCCTCCGCCTTCGTCAACACGCTGGTCGTTGACAAAGGCCGTTTTATGGGCCTATAGTCCGCTCCGCGATTGGTAATACCACTTTACCTGTCGTTAATAAGACTACGAGGAGAGTGGAGCATGGGGTCCGACGCCCAACACCCGCGGCGCTATCCGGCGAAACCTGCCGACGCCTATTTCTTTGCCACCTGCCTCGTCGATCAGTTCGCGCCCGAAGCCGGCCTCGACGCCATCCGCCTGATCGAGCGCGAAGGCATCGCCATCCACTTTCCCGAAGAACAGACCTGCTGCGGCCAGCCCGCCTACACCAGCGGCTATCCCGACGAGGCCCGCGCCGTCGCCCGCCGCCAGATCGAACTCTTCACGCAGCCCTGGCCCGTCGTCGTGCCCTCGGGCTCCTGTGCGGCGATGATGCGCCACCACTACCCGAAGCTGTTCGCCGGCGACCCTGTGCTGGAGCGCCAAGCCGTCGAACTCGCCGAACGCGTCTTCGAGCTCACCGAATTCCTCGTCCATGTCGTCGGCTTCGCCCGCGCCGATTCCGGCGAGCCCTGCATGATCGCGCTGCATACCTCCTGTCACGCACGCCGCGAAATGGGCGTGCACGAGACCAGCGCCGCCCTGCTCGACGGCCTCGCCGCGGTAAAGGTCGCGCAGCAGGCGCGCGCCGAGGAATGCTGCGGCTTCGGCGGCACCTTCGCCGTGCGCCACGCCGACATCTCCGCCGCCATCGTCAGCGACAAGGTCACCAGCCTCAAGGAAAGCGGCGCCCAGCGCGTCGTCAGCGCCGACTGCGGCTGCCTGTTCAACATCCTCGGCCGCGCCGAGCGCCTGGACCAGGAAGCCGGCCGCAGCTCGCCGAGCCTGCCCGGCGAGCACATCGCGAGCTTTCTCTGGCGCCGCACTGGGGGAACGGCATGAGCAGTAAGCAGGGGCCCCGCGAAGCGGGGATGCGCACGTCCGCGATTACCGTTCGGCGCCGACGCGACGCCGATTGGAGTCCTCAGGCGGCTCGGAGGCGCCCGGTATGAGCGCCCGTGACGCCATCCTCGCGCGCCTGCAGCTGGCGCCGGCAGGGGCCCCGGCGACCCTGCCCGATCTTTCCGGCTGGCGCGGCATCGACGAACCGGCCGCCGCACGCACCGCGCGCTTCCGCGCCAACATGGAGGCCGCGCATGCCGAAGTCCACGACTGCGACGAGCAGAACTGGCCCGAACTGCTGCTGGCCATCGCCGCCGCCAAGGGCCTGCGCACCCTGCTGTTCGCGCCGCAGACGAAGCACGGCATCCGGCTCGCGGCCTGCGCGTCGCAAGCGCCGCACCTGGTTCCGTACGACCGCCCGGCCGCCGCCTGGAAGCCCGAATTCTTCGACGGCATCGACGCCGGCTTCACGGCCGCGAAAAGCGCCGTCGCCGCCACCGGCAGCCTGATCCTCTGGCCGGATACGCGCGAGCCGCGCCTGATCTCGCTGGTGCCGCCGGTGCATTTCGTGCTGCTGGACGCCGCCGCCATCCACGCCGACCTCGTCGCCGCGATGCGTGC
>Ga0209066_10003463_pt1 | contig 17967 bp, 21 predicted proteins | sample All_14_2_FD_187198 | JGI IMG/M metagenome (GOLD analysis project Ga0209066, IMG submission 187198) | Freshwater microbial communities in response to fracking from Pennsylvania, USA - Allegheny Zone_MetaG_DW_15 (SPAdes) (version 2) ... | reverse complement strand
AACAAAAAAGCCCATGATATACATGGGCTTAGTTGGTTTTTTTTGCTAGTGCCTGCTAGACCTTGCTAGCCTCCGAATCATTCCCATTCGATCGTCGCCGGTGGCTTGCCGGAGATATCGTACACCACGCGATTGATGCCGCGGATTTCGTTGATGATGCGGTTTGACACACGCCCTAACAGCTCGTGCGGCAGTTCTGCCCAGCGGGCTGTCATGAAGTCAGAGGTTTCTACGGCGCGTAAGGCGACGACGTATTCGTAAGTTCTGCCGTCACCCATCACGCCCACGCTTTTCACGGGCAGGAAGACAGCAAAGGCTTGGCTGGTTTTTTCGTACCAGCCCGCAGCACGCAGTTCGTCAATGAAAATCGCATCAGCCTGACGCAGTAAATCAGCGAATTCCTGTTTGACTTCGCCCAGGATGCGCACGCCCAAACCGGGGCCCGGGAAGGGATGGCGATAGACCATGTCGTGCGGCAGACCAAGAGTTACGCCCAGTTCACGTACTTCGTCCTTGAATAATTCGCGTAGCGGTTCCAGCAATTTGAGCTTCAACGTTTCGGGCAGGCCGCCGACATTGTGGTGGCTCTTGATGGTGTGGGCTTTTTTGGTTTTAGCGCCTGCGGATTCGATCACGTCCGGGTAAATTGTGCCTTGCGCAAGCCATTGGGCATTGGGCAGTTTTTGCGATTCCGCCTGGAATATTTCGACAAATTCGCGGCCGATGATTTTACGTTTTTGTTCAGGGTCGGCCACGCCTTTTAAATGCCCCATGAATTGCGCGGTGGCATCCACATGAATGACTTTAACGCCCAAGTGCATCGAGAAAGTCTCCATCACTTGCTCGGCTTCATTCAGGCGCAACAAGCCGTTATCGACAAACACGCAGGTGAGCTGATCGCCAATGGCGCGGTGAATCAAGGCGGCAGCCACGCTTGAATCCACGCCGCCGGAGAGCCCGAGGATGACCTCTTCGCTACCCACTTGCTGGCGTATGGCAGTGATGGCTTCATCCACATAATTGGGCATGGTCCAGCTGGCGTCACAATGGCAAATGTCATGCACAAAACGCGCGAACATTTCGCGGCCTTTGAGAGTGTGCGTGACTTCCGGATGGAACTGCACCGCGTAAAAGCCGCGCGCTTCGTCGGCCATCGCGGCAATCGGGGTGGATTCGTTACTGCCGATGACGCTAAAGCCCGGCGGCAAAGCCGTGACCTTATCGCCATGGCTCATCCACACATCGAGCAGGCCATGACCATCAGCATTCGTGTGGTCTTGCAGGTCGCGGAACAGCTTTGAATGGCCACGGGCGCGGATGGCGGCGTAGCCAAACTCGCGCTTTGCACCGCTTTCCACTTCACCGCCCAGTTGCTTGGCCATGGTCTGCATGCCGTAGCAAATGCCCAGCACCGGCACGCCCAGTTTGAACACTACCTCTGGCGATTGCCATTCTTCACCGGCGTACACCGAATTGGGGCCACCGGAGAGAATAATGCCGCGCGGGTTGAAATCGCGGATGAAGTCTTCGGTGACGTCAAACGAGTGCAGTTCGCAATACACCTGCTGCTCCCTCACACGACGGGCAATCAGTTGCGAGACCTGCGAACCAAAGTCGAGGATGAGGATTTTCTGGTGGGATTTATTTTGCGAGATCTGTGACATGGGCTGAGTGTGAAAATAAAAAAGGCGGCAAAGGCTTAACGCTCAGCCGCCTCAATGCATTAGAAAATATCAGTCGATATGATAGTTAGGCGCTTCTTTGGTAATTTCGACATCATGCACGTGGGATTCACGAATACCCGCCGAGGTAATCTCGACAAACTCGGCCCGCATACGCATTTCTTCAATCGTGCCACAGCCCACGTAACCCATGGCGGCGCGCAAACCGCCCATGAGCTGATGAATCACCGCGCCCACCGGGCCTTTATACGGTACGCGGCCTTCAATGCCTTCAGGCACGAGCTTTTCAACATTCGCGTCTGACTCTTGAAAATAACGATCTGCTGCGCCATCTTTCATCGCCGCCAAGCTGCCCATGCCGCGATACGCTTTGTATGAACGACCTTGAAACAGCACCGTCTCGCCCGGTGCTTCTTCTGTACCGGCAAACAAGCCACCAAGCATCACGACGTTTGCGCCTGCTGCCATAGCTTTGGCAATGTCGCCTGAATAACGGATGCCGCCATCGGCTACCAGCGGCACACCGCTGCTGGCCAGTGCATTGGCGACGTTATCCACGGCGGAAATCTGCGGCATACCAACACCTGCCACAATCCGTGTGGTGCAGATGGAGCCTGGGCCTATGCCGACTTTTACGCCATCCGCACCGTGATCGACCAGCGCTTTGGCTGCGTTGGCAGTAGCCACATTGCCGCCAATCACATCCACCTGCGGAAAATTTTTCTTGACCCATTCAACACGCTTTAACACACCTTCGGAGTGACCATGGGCAGTATCCACCACGATCACGTCCACGCCCGCTTCAGCCAACAGCGCGACACGCTCTTCAGTACCTTCGCCCACCCCTACCGCTGCGCCTACACGCAGATGGCCTAAGCTGTCTTTGGCGGCCATGGGGTGCTCGGATGATTTCAGAATATCTTTTACCGTCATCAAACCAAGCAATTCAAAGTCGTCGCCAATGACCAGGACACGCTCCAAGCGGTGCTTGTGCATTAGTGCCTTGGCTTCTTCTACCGTGGCACCTTCTTTAACCACCACCAAGCGCTCACGCGGGGTCATAATGGCTGAGACCGGATCATCCATGCGTGTCTCGAAACGCAGGTCGCGGTTGGTCACAATGCCCACGACGCATCCGCCCTCAACCACCGGCAAACCGGAAATACGATTTTGCCGCGTCAAGGCAATCGCCTGACGTACCGTCATCGTGGGGGGGATGGTAATCGGGTCTTTTAACACGCCGGATTCAAAGCGTTTGACTTTGGAGACTTCCGCCGCTTGTTGTGCTGGGGACAGGTTCTTGTGAATGATGCCGATGCCGCCTTCTTGCGCCAGGGCAATGGCCAGGCGAGATTCGGTCACGGTATCCATCGCGGCGGATACCAAAGGCATATTGAGTTGGATATTGCGCGTGAGACGTGTAGCTAGACTGACATCACGAGGCAGAATCGCCGAGTGAGCGGGAACCAGAAGAACGTCGTCAAAAGTCAGCGCCTTTTGAATGAGTCGCATAACAAAAATTTCCAGAGTACCAAAACAGCATTATACGCGAGAGAGACTCTCCTGTAGGCCAATTCGGATTGCTCAGAACCAATGCGTCGCCCAATAACACACGACGAGAACGCTTTAGCACGCCGTTTAGCCAGCGCCGACATTTCTACGCGGCGAATAGCACCAAATTGAACGAAAGAGCCAGATAAAAAGCGGGATATGATTTATTCAGCAACATAGATCGTTGCCTGACGAATAGCTAATTTCCATTGACCGCTTTCGTCTGTCCAAACTTCAGTAGTACGGCGTCGAACCTGCTTTCCGGCAAAACGTGCTTGGCCAACAGGCGTTAGCGTTTCCTCCCCCATCAAAACTACATCGTGACTACCTCTGATCGCTGCATATTCAATTGATCTATCCAGCGTGGCGTAATCTATCAACTTGATACGCAAATTCTTTACGGCGTCAGCCTTCCGCGCAATTTTGTTAAACGGATTGTTGACCACAGCATCATCAGTAAAGGTGTCACTAAACACAACTTCATCATGCGCCAAAATCGCCTGATCAAAACGCATTGCAACAGCTAACACAGCCGCAATACGAGGATTTTTTACCGCCTCGGCTGCTACAGGGTTAGCCGCCTGCCACGCCGCGTTAACGGGAAAGGCGATCAACGTAAACAAAGTAATAAATAAAGCGTTTTTTATTATCATGACATGTCCTCCAACTTGGGTTATTATTCAAGGCAATAAGAGTTTCAGCCTAAGGGATAAGCCATGAATAATCAAGCAATCAGGATTATGGCTTGCCAGAGCGCTATGCCGTCATGCTTTCGCTACCACCGCCTTTTTTCATCCCACGACCTTCGCTAGCGCGCTGCTTGCGCACTTCTTTGGGATCAGCGATTAGCGGCCGGTAAATTTCTACGCGATCATGGTCGCGTAACTGGGTGTCGGGTTTGACGAGTTTTGCAAAAATGCCCAGTTTGGATTGGGCAAGGTCAATTTCTGGATGACGTATCAGCAGGCCAGACTGTTCAACTGCTTGCTGAACAGTACTACCTAGCGGCAGTTGAAGCCGAATCACCGCTTGACGTTCGGGCAAGGCATAAACCACTTCTATATTTAGCGTGTCTGCGCCACTGGATATTGTCATGCCCTGCCCTTTCTCAACCATAGACCTTTTGCGCGCGCTTGACAAAAGATTCAACAAAAGTTTCGGTGATATGACCAAACACCGGACCAAGAACTTTTTCCAACAATCGGTTTGAAAACTCGTAGTGCAGCTTGAACTCTATTTTGCAGGCCGTCTCGCCCAAAGGTAAAAAACGCCATTGTCCGTCCATACGTTTTAGCGGGCCATCTGTGAGCTTGATTTGCATGAGGTGCGGCGCTTCCTTGGCATTGTCTGTTGTGAAGTGCGACTTGATACCGTGGTAATTAATGTGCACGGTGGCTGCCGTGCGTGTTGCAGTGCGCTCAATGACCTCCGCGCCACCACACCAAGGAAGAAACTGAGGGTAGTTTTCTACGCAGTCAACCAGTTCAAACATTTGTGCTGGCGTGCGTTCGATCAAAACAGATTTTTCAACCAGGGCCATGGAAGATGCGCACGATGTTCGCGCAGGTGTGAAGTAGAATTAGCTCCATTTTAGCGCACCGTACTGCCCCTGCCCATGAGCATTGCTGATAACAAAAAAGCATTTCACGACTACTTCATTGAAGAGCGTTATGAAGCTGGTCTGGTGCTCGAAGGCTGGGAAGTGAAATCAATTCGCGCAGGCCGCGCGCAAATCAAAGAAGCCTATGTGCTCATCAAAAAAGGCGAACTATATTTGATTGGTGCGCATATTAGCCCCCTGCTGTCTGCTTCCACACATATCCTGCCTGATCCTGTGCGGACACGAAAACTGCTGCTCAATCGCCGTGAAATCGATCAGCTCATCGGCAAGGTAGAGCGCGCAGGCTATGCATTGGTACCGCTTGATTTGCATTACAGTAAAGGGCGCGTCAAGCTGTCTATTGGCCTTGCCAAAGGCAAAAAGCAACACGATAAACGCGATACGGAAAAAGAGCGTGACTGGGTGCGCGAAAAAGCTCGCGTGATGCGTGATAAGCGGGCTTGATCCTTGAAAAGTCTAGTCTAGGACTCGAAGGATTTGCAGGACTTCAACACGCCATTGCAACAAGCTCAGTTCGAACGGAAATCCAGACACCTTCCAGAGGGCTCAATGGTCTTGGCAGATACCCGATTAAAACAAGTCGTCCCCTCGGCCACCCTATCTGCGGCCGCGACCGCGATCGGGATAAATGTCTCGTCCGGCGTCACGAATATCGCGGCGTAACTGCTGCCTATCTTCTGGCGTCATACGGCCATGTCTCTCGCGTTGCGGATAGTCAGCCTCATCAGCACGGCGCTCTTCCCTACGGTTTACACGCTCTTCCCGTCTGCTTTCGCCGCGCTCTCCGCTGTTATCACGATTGCGGGCAATCAGAATTTTTCCAGGGATCACATGGCCCATCCATGGGCTAGTATCTATTTTTAGTGCGGCATGACTTGGCAATCCATGCGCAAATTCGCTGCCTGGCAACCTGGATACCGCATAAGCATTCACCGACAGACTGGCACAGGATAAAATTGCAACGGTCGCAATAGTCAAAACAAGGGAAAGTGCCTGCTTGCCCTGCCAGCCAAAATGCGATGTTGTCAGAAATGATTTCATAAACCATTCTCCTTAAATCAATGTGGCAAATTCTAGCTGCATGCATGGCTACCGCGTGTGACGGTTTGTAATCATTTGTAAGTCAAACTAGCCAATCGGGGAAAATCCGGCTACGATTTGCTTATGAACGAAGAATCTACCCTCCTCAAAAAAATCCTGGTCCTTGATGACGACTTGCGTTTGCGCCAGTTATTGGAGCGCTATCTGTCTGAACAAAACTTTGCCGTGAAAGCCGTAGCAGACAGCTTGAGCATGAATCGTGCGCTGGAGCGAGAGCGCTTTGACTTGATGGTGCTGGATTTAATGCTCCCCGGTGAGGATGGCTTGGCCATTTGCCGCCGTCTGCGCGGAGAAAAAAATGACATGCCGATCATCATGCTCACGGCCAAAGGGGATGAAATAGAGCGCATCGTCGGACTAGAAATGGGCGCTGACGACTATCTGCCCAAGCCTTTTAACCCACGTGAGCTCGTGGCGCGTATCCATGCCGTGCTTCGACGTCGCAGCAACTTGCACACACCTGGCGCACCAGCCACAACAGAAACCACGGTGAAATTCGGCCAGGTTGACGTAAACCTTGCGACACGTGAACTTCACCGGGATAACGAAACACATCTGCTCACCTCCGGAGAGTTTGGTTTGCTCCGCGTCTTGCTAGAACATCCACGTCAGCCGATGAGCCGCGATAAGCTCATGGAATTAGCACGTGGCCGAGAATATGAAGTATTTGATCGCGCCATTGATGTGCAAATTTCACGCTTGCGCAAACTGGTGGAAGAAGATCCGACCAAACCTCGCTATATTCAAACGGTGTGGGGCTTAGGGTATGTCTTTATTCCTGATGGTGAAAAATAGCGCGGTTTCCGGTTCAAAATGTTGCGTCTGGCTAAATCAGATAACCCCTTCACCATCAACAGCAACTTGCCGCCATGAGTAAATTTTCAAAGCGCTGGTGGCCACATACCTTGATGTGGCGTACTTTTTTGCTGGTTGCTTTGTTAATGCTTCTTTCAGTTGCGGCCTGGTTTGTAATTTTTCAAACCTATGAACGAGAGCCCCGTGCTCAGCAATTAGCGCAAACCATGGTAAGTGTGGCTAATCTTACGCGCGCAGCGTTGGTTTCTGCCCGTGTCGACGCTAGGCCAACATTACTACGTGATTTATCTGACCGCGAAGGCCTGCAAATTTATCCGGCAGAAAAAACCGATCGCATCGAGCCCTTGCCTAACAATGCCTTGATAAAAAGAGTAGAAACTTTGGTCAAAGCTTCGCTTGGCCCAAATACCCGCCTGACTTTATCGCGCGAAGGAGAAGCCGCGCTTTTTGTGACTTTTCGCATTGACGACTCAGAGGAAGGTGAGTATTGGCTTGCTCTGCCAAGCGAACGGATGGATCGTGTCTTGCCGAGAAGCTGGATCGGCTGGAGTGCAGCAGCGCTGCTAATCTCGCTGTTAGGCGCATGGCTGATTGTTTTCCGCATCACGCGACCGCTCAAGCTATTGGCAGAGGCTGCGCAAAAAGTCGGCGCTGGCGAGACGGCGACTACAGATTCTGCATTGCCAGAAAACGGCCCTGTTGAATTAGCGACCGTGAGTCGCGCGTTTAATCAGATGCGCGCAGATCTAGCACAGCTGGATCAGGATCGCGCGCTGGTGCTCGCGGGGATTTCACACGACTTACGCACGCCGCTCACGCGTCTGCGCATGGGCATCGAAATGACTACCGATGAAGCTATGCGTGATGGCATGGTAGCGGATGTGGAAGAAATGGATAAAACCATCGGCCAGTTTCTCGATTTTGCGCGCATTGACAGCGGCGAACCCATGACGTCAACGGACCTCGCTGAATTACTTGAGAACCTGGCCAATCAATACCAACGCCGCGGATTTACAGTAACTGCCGCCGTATTACCAGCACCGACTTTGCTCACTGGACAGCCCCAGGCCTTGCGACGTGCAATCGGCAATTTGATTGATAACGCCTTGCGTTATGCGGGGGCAAATCAGCCTGTCGAATTGAGTCTTGAGCGCACAGAGAAAACGATCACCCTGTGCGTTAGCGATCGTGGCCCAGGCATTCCCGCAGATGCCGTAGAACGCATGAAACGTCCGTTCACTCGGCTTGAAACAGCCCGCAGTAACACCCATGGCGCTGGCCTCGGGCTAGCTATTGTCACGCGTATTATTCGCGCTCATCACGGTCGGCTGGATTTACTCCCTCGCCCTGAAGGTGGGCTGATCGCACGCATCACCTTGCCAGCTATTTGAGCCATACCACTAACCACTGCTCCCAGCCTCGACATGAACCAGACCGACCAAACCACACCGGAAACAAGCCAGGACAACACATCGCCTCATCAACTAACGCCTTACGAATTACTGGGTGGAGAAGATGCGATTCGTCGATTAGTAAAACAGTTTTATTTCTATATGGACACCTTGCCCCAAACGCAAGGCATACGACGGCTGCATGCAGCGGACTTGTCAGGCGCTGAAGAAAAACTATTTCTCTACCTGACAGGTTGGCTAGGCGGGCCACAACTATTCATTGAGAAATATGGCCACCCGAGATTACGTGCGCGTCATTTGAGTTTTTCTATCGGCACAGATGAAGCCAATCAATGGATGACCTGTATGCAAAAAGCCCTGACAGATATCACCGCCAATGAAAATTTACGTGCGCAGCTAACAATCGCGCTGACCGATTTAGCGCTGCATATGCGTAATAAAAAAGATACTGCGGACTAAACAAACTTCCGTTAGCAACAACCATCGCACGCGTGATCGTCTTCACTGTACGTATCATTGAGGGGAAATCTTCCGCACACTTGGTAACAAGTTTGCACGCCTTGCGTAACAGATTCCAGCAAAACAAACTCATGCGCAGACCAGCGCAAGGGTGCCCCCAACCGAGGCAGCGAAGCACAGCGGACGCCTCGTGCAAGAGTGACATGCGGTACCAACGCAGTGGGCGATGCGTTAGCGCTGGTATTGTCCGCCGGGGCAAACAATCCTTCCATAGCCAAGGCTATTTTTAACTGATCTGCCAACACCCAGGGCAACGCACCCGCTTGCAACGCTTTATGCATCATCAAGGCATCAGAAAAAATTCTTGACCCTGTTGCCTCATAAGGCAACTGAGCCGCTGAAAATGCACCCGCACCCTTAACCGCCGCTGGCAAACGCGACCCTGCCCAAACAATCCCGCCTTGAGGCCAAAAGCCAAGGCGGTCAAGCTGTACAGAAAAATCGTTTTGCGCACTTTCAGTCTCGGGCAACGAACGCTGTGTTTCTACACGCCACGATAAAAAACGCTCACTCACCTTTTGGCCACAGGCAATCAAGCGCTCTAATTGAGGCGTCGTCACCCTGCCTACAAAGGCAAGCGTCATATGCAGATTATCCAAGGGAATGACTCGACTACCTTTCATCGGTGCAACATGATGTGCCAAGGCAGCGATGTGTGAGGCAATTTCATCGTCGGGCATCAAGGCAAAAAACATGCGATGCTTTTTAACTGTGGTCTTCATGGTTTATGCGTTAAGCCCGAGTTAACAACACAATGGCTTCAGCGGCTATACCCTCGCCTCGACCGGTAAAGCCTAAGCGTTCCGTCGTTTTCCCTTTGATGTTAACTGCGCCACATGCAACACCCAGATCAGCTGCAATACGTTCGCACATCAAAGGCACGTGCGACGAAATTTTTGGCGCTTGCGCAATAATCGTCGCGTCCACATTGCCAACTTGCCAGCCAGCTACCCGCACTTTATTCATGGCAACGCGCAACAAGTGACGGCTGTCTGCCCCCCCCCATTGCGCATCGGTATCAGGAAACAAGCGACCAATATCACCCAAACCTGCCGCACCCAACAGCGCATCGGTAATGGCGTGTAGCAATACATCCGCATCGGAATGTCCAAGCAAACCTTTTTCGTAAGGAATTTCTACCCCACCCAAAATCAATTTTCGATCTGCCACCAAAGCATGCACATCAAAGCCCTGACCCACACGAAAATCAGTTGTCATGCCAGGAGTCACACTAGAAGTCATTACCGCTCCTCAAAATAGATGCTGCCAACAGCAAGTCAGCGGGGTAGGTTACTTTCAGATTATGGGTAGAAGACGTCACCAATCGGGGAGCATAGCCCAGCAGTTCTAGGGCACTGGCTTCATCTGTCACAGACTGCTTAGCTTTGTCATTAGCAGCAGATGCAGCAGACGCAGAAAAAATCGTGCTGAGTGCATCCAACAGCAAACCGTACCGAAACATTTGTGGTGTTTGCGCTTGCCACAAATCCTCACGCGACACAGTAGCTGCTATCCGCGCACCCTCAGTGACTACTTCAGGTAACTGACGCGCGCGCTTTAAGGTGTCGGCAACGGGCACAGCCAATATGCCACCCACAGGATCATCACCCACTTCCGAGATTAAAGCATCAATCAAGGACGCAGTTAAACATGGGCGCGCAGCATCATGCACTAATACCCAATGAGCCGTCATGTTTTCCGAGGCTTCTGCAGAAAGAAGTTTGCCCATCTCTTGCAATCCATTGAGTACTGATTGTGCCCGAGTCTCGCCGCCACAACGCAAAACATGTACCCGCCCACCCAGGCTCTTCATTGCCTCATCCGCCCAATATTTGTCATAAGCAGAAATCACAACAAACACCCGTTCAACAGCAGGATGCGCGCACAAAGCACGCAACGCATGCCAAATTACGGGGTGGCCAGCTAAGGGAACATATTGTTTTGGCGTGGCGTTTGCCATACGCAAACCAGCGCCTGCAGCGGGAATCAATGCATAATAAGCCATTGCTCGATTCTATCTAATCAAGGTGGATATCAGGCTAAAAACACGAGCCTCTCAATGAAAATCGTGTTTTTCAGAAACACTGCTGAACTATTTAACTAAACGCCCGATAAAACATCAGCATGGCAACACCAAGTACCAAAACAGCAAACAGCTGCTGCACCATGCGTTGATTCAAGTGCTGAATCAATATCCTGCCAAGCAGCATGCCGACTGCAGTCGCAGAGACAAAAGGCAAAGCGATTGTCAGCGGGAAATCATGCCCTTGCACTAATGAAACAATAATGCCGCCACCGCCAACGAGGGCAACCACCATTAAAGAAGTGGCTACAACTCCGTGCATGCTGATATCCGTGAACCTGCGCAATGCAGGCACCAGAATAAACCCACCACCTACACCTAATAATCCGGTTAAAAATCCGGTGACAACACCAAGCGCCGCCATGATGCTGAAAGTTTTTGCCGTCCAGTGCAAGCGACCGGTTTGAGGATCAAGATGACAAGGCGCTAACTGCTCATCCCGTGTACCTGCAGAAAAAAATAAGCGCGCAGCAACCATCAGCATGACGAGCCCAAATAAACCGGCAAGCCAAGCTGCAGATAACTTTTGTCCTGCAGCCAAGCCCAGTGGCGTCATTGGAATACCCACACACGCCATAAGAAAAGCGGCCCGGTAACGAACGAGTTTTCGATAAAAACCTTCAATCGTCCCAACAACCGCTGCCCCGGTGACTGCCAACAAACCAATCGGAGCAGCTTGCGCAACACTCCATCCTTGAGTGAATACCAGTGCTGGCACTGCCAGAATTCCCCCTCCAGCGCCGGTCAGACCCAAAACCAAGCCAACCGCTAACCCGCTTAGCATCACCCACAGGTCGGCAGATAGACTAATTAGCATAAAGGACAAGTATTCCAGATAGAAAAGTTAACGCTTTAACATAGCGCTATTGTTTACGCTGCTCTATCAGCTCAAACACCACCATGCCGGCTAGCATGGCCAAGACAAAAATACCGCCCTCAACAATGCCTGTGCCTACAACAACTAACGCAGGCCCAGGGCAAATGCCTGCCAAGCCCCAGCCGATACCAAAAACTACGCTACCGATAACCAGACGCCGATCAATATCTCGCGCAGTCGGCATTTGTAATGGCAAGCCAAGCCACGATTGCGTGCGACGACGCGCGAAAAAAAAACCAATGCTTGCTACGGCAATCCCCCCCAGCATGACAAATGCAAGGGAAGGATCCCAATTGCCGGTAATATCAAGAAAACCATGCACTTTGGCAGGGTTAGACATACCAGAAACAATGAGCCCCAGACCAAAAATAAGACCTGCCAGTGCTGACGTTAATAGGTTCATGGTTATGCGCCCCCTACTAAATTTTTCATGAAAAATACCGTAGCCATGCCCGCCAGGACAAACAACAGGGTAGCCAGAATTGACCGGAACGATAAGCGCGATATCCCGCAAATACCGTGTCCGCTTGTGCAACCTGAACCATATCTTGAACCAATGCCGACCAGCAGCCCTGCAACAATTAGCAGCGCATTACTGCTATCAATTTGAATTGCAGGCAATGAAGCAAACTGGCTATATAACGCAGGGGACACTAACAGCCCAAAAATAAACGCAACGCGCCACAGCATATTGCCTTCAACCGGTCGCAGTATCCCTCCCATGATCCCACTCACACCGGCAATGCGGCCATTCATCAACATAAACAATGCCGCTGCCAAGCCAATAAGTGCACCACCCAATGTAGCTTCTACCGGGGTGAAATTCGCAATATCCATGATCATAATCAGCTCCTTTTTGATGTTTCGTTGGGCGACGGACAGTACAGCTGATAAAGTAATGACAAAATTTTCAATACGTTGTCATCCGCTATCCGGTAAAAAATTTGCTTGCCTTCACGGCGAGTTGCCACTAAACCTTCTGTACGTAAAACAGTTAATTGCTGCGAAAGCGTGGGCTGTCGAATAGCCAGCAGTAGCTCCAGCTCACCGACTGAATAGTCGCCCTGACTTATTTGACACAATAAAAGCAACCGATCCTCGTTCGATAAAGCGCGTAACACCGCCGCAGTGCGAGCAGCAGCGGCACGCATTGCAGTAACAGACAAAGTTAACTCACTGCCTTCCACTTCATTTTCAACCATTGTCATTCCAATCAAATATCCCAAATATTATATATTAATATATAATATAATAATATTATATATAGAATTTCACCCTAGTGCTCAACACTCAATATGAAAAGGAGCAAGAACATGAAGCCAGCTATACAGCCATTCTTTGATGTCGTCACCGGAACCATCACATACATTGTGTTTGACGTACCTGGCGGCCATGCTGCAATTATTGACCCCGTGCTGGACTATGATCCAAAGTCCGGCCGCACTCATACCGCGCTGGCTGACCAGAGTATTTCATTCATTACCCAACAGAAACTTGCCGTAGACTGGATTTTGGAAACACATGCACATGCAGACCATTTATCCGCTGCACACTATCTGAAATCCAAACTCGGCGGACGCATTGCGATTGGCGAGCACATCAAGGTAGTACAAAATGTATTTAAAGGCATGTTTAATCTAGCCGCAGATTTTGCCGTAGATGGGTCGCAATTTGATCATTTATTTACTGACAATGAAGAATTTAACGTAGGGCAACTCACAGCACGCGCCTTATTTGTTCCCGGCCACACACCGGCAGATATCGCTTATCAGTTTGATGATGCAATCTTCGTAGGGGATACCTTATTCATGCCAGATGTTGGCTCGGCTCGATGCGACTTCCCCGGTGGGGATGCCGAAATGTTGTACCAATCTGTACAACGCTTGTTTGCTTTCCCCGACAATACCCGCCTTTTCATGTGCCATGACTACCCGCCGGCAGATCGTGCGCCTGCTTGGCAAACGACTGTAGGATCACAGCGAAAAAATAATATTCATCTGCATAACGGCGTTACCCAAGAAAGTTTTGTACAAATACGCCAGGCTCGTGATGCAACCCTCGACATGCCAGTATTGATACTGCCCTCAGTACAAGTCAATATTCGTGCCGGCGAGATGCCTGCAGCTGAAAGCAATGGCGTGAGCTACCTGAAAATTCCGTTAAATTTATTGTAAGGTCTTTAGCACTATGTGATGCATTGAGTCAGAAAGAACACCTACCCGCCCTGTTTATACCAATGACGACGCAAGCCATGGCACAAACACCACATAGAGAACAGTCGTAATAGTCATGGCGGTGCCGAACAACTCAGCATCCAATCGAAACCGATCGCATAACGCCACCCCTACGCCTACAGGTGGCGCAGCAGCTGTTAACACCGTTGCTGCGAGCGCTGGCCCCTGCAAGCCGACCAGATGCCCTACACTCAAAGCCAATCCTGTGCTCAATATCAGTTTCAAGCACACCACGGAAAACAACAACCCAAAACGCATATTGCGCCCAACATGCAGCGTCATACCAACCATAAGCAGCAATAAAGGCACTGCAGCACTCCCCAAAAGATGCAGCGTCTTCATCATGGGCTCTGGCAAAACAAGACCGAAATAACGAAAGATCAAAGCAATAATCAAGGCCCAGAAAGGTGGCAAACGTAACAATTCTCTACCCAGCCCACCATTAACCACCCGGGTACCAAAATGTGCGCACAGCATCACACCAATAATCCACAAAAACGGCACAGTCGCCAATAAATCATAAACCACAGGAATATCGCGCTGCGGCAAGCCCAATAAAGCCGAAACCGCAGGCAGTGCCATGCCCATACCATTGCCAAACGTACTCGCAACAACGAGCGCCCCGGCTTGTGCCCGGGTGATGACATTCATGCGCAGCAGCATGGTGTACAACGCCAGACTGAGCGATAAAACAATAATAATAGTCACATTCCCGCTAGTAGGAATTTGAAATAACTCCTGCTTGAGATTGGAAGTGAGCAACACTTCAACAATCAGTGCAGGTGCGACAAAATTGATAATCAAAACGCCTAATACAGAACGCACTTGCGCCGTAGGCAAGTTTGCCGGCGAGATATAGCGCCAAAGCACACCCAACAACAGCACGAGGCTCATGGGAATCAATTGCTGATACATGAATAATCTACCTCGTCTGTCAAATTAAAATAGACTGAACCGATGCCGTTTTCTCATGAGGATAGCATTTAGTCATTAACACGCCGTCTCACGAGCGCCGACATTTACAGAGCCCTAAATATGGCGCAAGCCACGTTTTCAGATATGGGAAAGTTAAAATAGACCACCCTGCGCAAGGCGCTTTTCAAGAAACAACGACAATTAAACGCCACTCAAAACTACAACGCAGCAGTCCCTTCAATTTCGATACGCAAACCTGGAAAAGCCAATTGCGCCACCCCCACCAAAGTAATCGCGATGGGCGGGTCTTGCGGCAAATACTGCGAACGAACTTCACGAATTTTCGCTAAATCTGCTGGGTCAAGATCAACGACAAAAATAGTGACTTTAACCAAATTCTTAAAGCTTGCACCCGCTGCATTGAGTGCATGCCCAAGATTTTGCAATGTCAATTCCAGCTGCAAAAATAAGTCGCCCGGCGCAATAACTTGGCCTGCAGAATCGATAGCCACCTGCCCCGAAACAAATACCCAGCGTTGAGCGCCCTCCACCGCCAAGGCATGGGTAAAAGCCTTGGCAGGGACAAGCGCTGGAGAGTTAAATGCAGCTAGCTTAACCATACAGTGTTCACCGAGTGCTGAAAAACTCAGCGCTTAAGGTATTGACAAAGCCTACTGATAAATACGCCGTGGAAGCCATATTACTTTTTAGCCTTCAACAGAAAGGCGGCAAGCGCCGGCATCAGGAAAATTGCACCAATCATATTCACAAAGAACATGTACGCCAGCAAAATGCCCATATCTGCCTGAAACTTCAAATCAGACCAGAGCCATGTTGCTACACCGATACTCATCGTGATTGACGTAAAAATAACAGGCACACCCACTTCTTGCAAAGCATGCGCATACGCGTCCTTCACGTGCAGATTGTTATTCATGTGCGACATCATGCGGGCAATGAGGTAAATACTGTAATCCACACCAACCCCTACCCCCAGCGCCAATACCGGCAGCACAAATATCTTCAAACCAATACTCATGCTAACCATCACCACGTTGGCAAAATACGCTACCAGAATTAACGGCACCATAGCGCACACAGTCGCCCGCCAAGATAAGAAGGTCAGGAACACAAACAAACCAACCGCCGCAAACAAGGTGAGGTTAATACGCAATTGCGCTTCCGCAACTTCTTCGTTGGTCGCCGCCATAATGCCGCCGTTACCCATAGCCAGGCGCAAATTCACGTGCTTATTGCCATGTGCTTTATTAAAGCTTTCCACCGCAGCAGTCACCCGCTTTAAAGTGTCTGCCTTATGGTCAGTCAGATAAAGCCGAATTGGCATGGCTTTGCAGTCGTTAGAGAACATACCTTGCGATGCTTCGATGCGGTACATGTTGGCGGAAATCATCTGGCTATTGAATGGCAAGCCTAAAAATTTCGGGTTTGCTTCATAGTTGCCGATGTTTCGCTCACGAATAATCTCAGACAATGAAACAACGGATTTCACCCCTGGCACGTTTTGCATTTGCCAAACGAAATCATCAATCGTTTTCATCACCGAATAATCAACACACGCCTCAGTGACATCAGATTGCGCCACAACAACCAATTCATCCAAACCCACTGAAAACCGGTTGATGATGGTGTTGATGTCCCGGTTATACACATGGCCAGGCCAGAATTCAGGGCTCCCGGCATCGGTATCACCCACCACCAGGCGATGCTCAGCAATGTAACCGGCAACACCCATCAGCACGCCGACAGCCAGAATACCCACAGCGACTTTACGATCCGCTGCCTTGGCAAGCCAACCCCACACGGCACTGCTGCGAGACATTTTTCTTTTTTCAGCGCGGGCGAGCTCTTTGGAATTAAGCTTCGTCCAAGATAAAAAGATAGGCAGCATCATCTTGTTGGTCAACAACATAATGCCCACACCAATACTCGCAGACACCCCCAACTCACCAATCAATTGCACGGGGATGAGCATAATGACCGCAAACCCGACAGCATCCACCAAAATGGCCGTCGCACCTGGCACAAGTAACTGATAAACCGCTGTACGCGCCGCCTCTTTTGAATCCTCACCATCGACTACCGCCATGCGCCAGGCATTTGTCATTTGCACCGCATGGCTAACCCCGATGGAAAGAATCAAGAAAGGCACCAGAATCGACATCGGATCCAAACCATAACCCAGCATTTGGATTGCACCCAACTGCCAAATCACAGCGGCAAGTGATACTGCCATAGACGATAAAGCCAACTTCCATGAACCGGAGAAGAACAACAGCAAAACAAAGGTCAAGACAAAAGTCACCGCAAAAAACTTGACGACGCCTTCGATACCATCCATTACATAACCAACAAAGGGCGCAAAGCCGGTGATATGGACTTTAATGCCATTTTTTTCGTATTTGGTTTTTAACGCCTCCAACTGTTTGGCAAATTTACCGTAGTCAATCTCTTGGCCTGTTGTCGGGTCCCGTTCAACCAAGTCGGCAACCACCAAGGCGCCGGATAAATCAGTTGCTACGGTTTTACCAATCTCAGTTGATTTTGCCAAATTGCTTTTGACAAGAGCAATCCCTTCAGGCGTTGGCGAAAAAGTCGCAGGCACAATACGAGAGCCGGTAAAACCAACTTCACTGACCGCAACAAAATTGACATTCGGCGTAAAAATTGAGGTTACCGTGCGCGCATCAACCCCTGGCATCACCAAAACATCGCCAGTCACTTTTTCAAATGCTTGAAACCATGCCGGATTAAACATATTGCCCGATTCATCACGGACAAAAATAGTGACACGGTTTGCCCCACCAAACGTATTTCTAAATTCAGTAAAAGTTTCCATGTACGGATGAGAAAGCGGAATGCTTTTATCAAATCCGGCACTTATTTTTAAAAGCGATGCACGATAGCCAAAAAAAGCTGTTAGCAAAACGCTCAACAACAATATCAATATGCGGTGCCGAATCAATATGTTCGCAAATGATGTCGAAATATTGTGCAGCAAGCCGCTTGAATGATTCATTTCACTCATCTTGCTCCCTCTTCTCTGTGTGTATTTTTTAATTAACTGGTTTAGTTTGCGCTGGCTTTGGGCTCTTGATTATTCGACGTCATCAAACTACTCACCTTTAATCGCGAAAT
>Ga0209066_10003462_pt1 | contig 17967 bp, 18 predicted proteins | sample All_14_2_FD_187198 | JGI IMG/M metagenome (GOLD analysis project Ga0209066, IMG submission 187198) | Freshwater microbial communities in response to fracking from Pennsylvania, USA - Allegheny Zone_MetaG_DW_15 (SPAdes) (version 2) ... | reverse complement strand
TTGCGTTTCTTGTCACTCGATTGTTCGAAGAAGCGGTACACCGCTTGCGTTTCCGACCAGTCGGCACAGGCGCCCGGAATGCTTGCCGTCGGTTTGTCGGCAAATCGCGTGGCCAGTTTCACCAACCTTTGATTCAGCCGCTCATCACCCAAGGTTGCTCCAGCAAATTCTTCCATCGCCCACGCCTCCATGATTGTCTCCCTTAGAAAAAACAATCAGAAAGCAAAGGGTGGACCACCTTGCTGCGGTCAACCGAGGAAATCGAGGGAAAATTCACGACAGTTCGTTATTCAATTTGAGTTGTGTGGAACGGCATGCCCTGAGCCGCCTGCAGCAATTCTGGAAAAGGATCAACATCAAAATCAATATCAGGGTTGAGAACACAAAAATACTGAGTGTTAGCAATTGAGAACGCTGCATTGTGATTTGCGGCAAAGCCCTGTGGGTAGCGATTGTCAATAATTCTGATTACCGCGTTTTCCGGAAGAAGCAAGTCTTCCGGTATGTTTTTGGTTAAAATGATCCGAGAGACATTCGGGCGTCGTTGAATTTTTCCGATCAGATTTTTGACCATCTTTCCATGGCCATGACTAACGATCGAAACCGTGATCATGAGAACCTCATCCTAGCGAAGCTTTGCCCGCCTTGCTTCTCGAAGTGCTCAATCGTCTTATGGGTTTTTATAATACCAACCTTCTCATAAACAATGTCACATAGCGGCATATTGGCACTCGGGCTGTTGAAAGAAGGATTTCACCAGCGCGGGCAATTTCTGGATACGGCGCAATGCACCGAGAGCCAGCCGCTTCATTTCGTCTTTGGACTGAACCAACTGCCGGGCGACATTGCGTTTGACGTGCACCCAGACTTGCTCATCAGGATTCAGATGCGCCGAGTATGGTGGCAAGTAAAAGAGCTTGAGCATGCCGTTTTGCGCCTCGACGAAGGTCTTGATCAGCTTCGCCTTGTGAATCGGATGACCATCAACAATCAGGAACACCGGTTTTTTTGCCCCGATCAGCAGGCGCTTGAGGAATTCACGGAATATTTCGGCGTTGACCGTGCCGTCATGCAGCATGAAGCGGAATTCGCCTTGCGGGCTCACGGCCGAAATCATGTTCAGGGAGAAGCGACGTCCGGTCACTTCCACCACGGGGGTCTCACCCACCGGTGCCCAAGTCGTCCCCGTGTGGTAGTCGGAACGAATGCCTGATTCGTCGGCAAAGTAAATCGTTGCCCCGCACGCTTTGGCTTCGGCACGAATCGCCGGATAGATTTCCGCTGCCCATGCCCGCACCAGCGTCGCATCCTGCTGCCAGGCTTGGTAGAGCGGCTTTTGTGCCGAGAAGCCCAACAGCTTGATGATCCGGCTGACCGAGGCCAGCGAGAGCTTCTTGCCGAATTCGCGCTCAATCAGCGCCGCGATCAGCGACAGCGTCCACAAGCCAAAGGCAAACTTGAATTGCAGCGGCGTATGGTCTTTCACTGCCTGGGCCAGCCAGCGCATTTCCTCCGCGCTCACCTTCGGTGGGCGCCCCGGGATCGGCTTGGACAGCAGGGCATTCTGCCCACCGTTGGCAAAATCGGCCAGCCAGCGAAAGACGCTGCGCACATTCACGCCGTAGGCCGCCGCGACCGTATTCACGTCCTGACCCTCACGGATAGCCTTGATTGCCTGTTGCCGCATCACCGGCAACGCAGCTCGGCCATGCTTGCGGCCATCGATTGCTCTCTTGCATTTCATACGCATATTTTATCATGTTTATGACAATACTTTCTGAAAAGTAAGCAAATCAATTCAGACTAAGCCAATTTTGAACCAGCGCAATATCCTCATCCCCCAGCATCCCCGCCGCAGCTCGCAGTCTCAAGCGTGATGAGACATAGCGGTATCTTTCCAGCGCCAAGTCACGCTTGGCTGAGAAAACGAGTTGTTGTGCATTAAGCACGTCAAAGCTTGTGCGCAGCCCGGCTTCCAGCCCTTTTCTGGCCGAATAGAGGGCCAGTTCGTTTGATTTCACTGCCTGACGCAAGGCCTTGATTTGCGCCACCCCATTGATAACATTCAAATATTCTTGCCTGGTCGACTGGATGACCGCGCGGCGCGTGGCCTCGAGGTCATAGCGTGCTTTTTCACGCAGGGAGGCGCTTTGATTGACTCGGCCTTGTGTTGTCCCGCCGGCGAACAAAGGAATGGAGAATTGAACACCCAGGGTGTTGGTCCAGTTGACCGTGTCCAGGGTGGTGTAGCCAGGATTTTCATTTCGGCCGCGCGAGGCAACCAGGTCGACGGTTGGCAAATGGGCCGCGAAGTTTTTATGTACTTCGCTCTCTGCCACGGCCAGCGCAGCTTCGCGGGCCTTGATCGACGGATTGTTGGCGAGGGAGAACTCTAGCCAGGCATTCACATCGCTCGGTTGTGGCAACTCCAGTTCCATGCCGCTGGAAATTCGTTGAAATTTTCTGCCAACATCGCCAGCAATCTGTTCCAGACTCCGAATTTTCAATTCCAGATTATTATCGGCAGCCAATTCCTGCGCCTGGATGGTGTCGTAACGCGCTTGGACTTCATTGATGTCGGTAATGGTGCCGACACCCGCTTCGAAATAACGCTTGGCCTGTTTGAGTTGCTCTTCAATCGCCAGTTTCTGCTCTTTCGATAGCGCCAGATTGTCTTCTGCCAGCAGGACTTCAAAATAGGCTTGCGAGAAGCGCAGGGTCAGATCCTGCGCAGCTTGGCGATAAATGCCTTCCGCCTGTAAAACCTGCGATTTACTCTGGTTGTAGGCTAACCAGGCTTGGGGGCGGAAAAGCGCCTGCGATAAGTTGAGCGAGGCGCTGTGGCTGACGAAGTCGTAATTGCGCCGGACGGTGCCATAGAGCGTTGTCTGGACCTGGTTGTCCAGCGAATTTTTGATTCTGGCACCGTTGACCGCGACTTGCGGCAGCAACTGCCCGCGGGCCTGGGTGACCAACGAGTCGGCGGCTTCCCGTTCGGCGCGGGCGGCGGCGAATACCGGGTCACCATGGAGAGCGGCGAGATACATGTCTTGAAAAGAACCGGCGTTTGCGACACCGGCACAGATCACTGCCAGGGCGGCCACCAACTTTTTGCCACGCGGTTGTTTGAGCCAAGGGAGATTCATCTTATAGCTCCGTCATGCCGGAGGTGATCCGCGACATCAAGGGGCGCATCAGATACTGCAACAAGGTCCGCGCGCCAGTGATGACCACCACGTCAGCCTGCATGCCAGGCTGGACATGGATTTTGTGTCGGGCAACTTCAGCCGCGCCTTTGGCCGTGATGTGAATACGCGCCGAGTAATAAGGTGCACCGGTGCGCTGGTCGGTCAGGCGGTCGGCAGAGATCTGAACGACTTCGCCCTCGATCACCGGCTGGGCGCCGCCACTCAGCACAATCTGCAAGTGCATGTTAGCGAGTTGGCCGACGCGGACCTTGTCAATGAGATTGACCGGCAATTGGGCTTCGACGACCAGGACATCGTCCTCCGGAACGATATCCATGATGCGGTCACCCGGCCGGACGACGCCGCCGACAGTGTGAGCCTCCATGGCAACCACATAACCATCCGCCGGCGCCTTGATATCGGTTCTGGCGTATTGTTCTTCCAGTGCACGCAATTGATCGGTACGCGTATTGAGTTCGCGCTGCACATCTGACATTTGCGACTCGACTTCCTTGCGGTAATCCTGCTGGCGTTGCAACTGACGCAGGCGGGTCTCATTGATTGCCGCTTCAGCCCGCGCGATTTGGGCAATATCGCTTCCACGGGTCCCCGAAATATCGGCCAACACGCGCTCCTGTTCGTACAGTTTGTTGCGGGGCACAAAGCCTTCCTCAGCCAAGCCGCGATAGGAGGTCAATTCCTTTTCGAGCAATTCAATTTGTCTTTTCTTGCCAGCCTCCAGTGAGCGCAGGCCGGTAATCTGATTGTTCAACCCTGCGACCATTTGGTCCATGGTCGCCAGTTCGCTCTTTAGCGCCGCACGTCGCGCCGAGAAGAGCTGCGACTGTGCATCTATCGCATCTTTGGCGCGCGGGTCCGTCTGGGCTGATGCCTGCAAAGCATCAGGAAACGTCATTTTGTCTTGATTCGCCCGCTCGGCACGAAGCCTGGCCTCCATTGCGGCCGCCAGATAGAGCTGGCTTTGGGCAATATCCAGCTGTGCCTTCACGTCGGTCGAATTGAGTCTAACGAGAATATCGCCCGCCTTGACGCGCGCCCCTTCCCTGACCAGGATTTCCTCGACCACCCCACCATGCAGGTGCTGGACTGTTTTGCGCTTGGTATCGACACTAACCACGCCGACACCAGGAACCCCCTCATCGAGTGGCGCCAAGGCTGCCCACAACAGAAAACCGCCAAAGCCTATCGCCAGCGTCATCATGCCGAATTTGACGATTGGCCGCTCGTCGGTGTCGACCTTGCTGAGTGCAGACCTCGCTCCTTCCACCAAGACCTCATCGGTTTCAGCCAGGACTTTTGATTTGAAAAATTGAGAAACCCGTTTGAACATGTTCATAACCTTTAGAACAACTGGCAATTAACCGGCCGCTGGCACAGCAACTGGTTGGGCTGCTTGACTCACGGTCGCCTGCTGGGCGCGTTGCTGGAGCGCCTGCAAGACCTGGTCACGCGGGCCGTAGAGCTGTACGGCCCCCTCGACCAAGAGCAGCAATTTATCAACGGCACTCAGAATGCTGGTCCGATGCGTGATCAGCATGACGGTGGTTCCCCGGCGCTTCAGTTCCAGAATGGCCCGTACCAAGGCGCTTTCGCCTGCGTCATCGAGATTGGAGTTGGGTTCATCCAGTACAACGAAAGCCGGGTTGCCGTAAACAGCACGGGCAAATGCAATCCGCTGCCGTTGCCCACCCGACAGGACGCTGCCTGCTTCACCGATCTGGCTGTCGTACCCCTTGGGGAAACGCAAAATCATCTCGTGAACACCTGCCATTTGCGCCGCTTCAACCACCTTGTCAGGGTCAACGTCACCGAAACGGGCAATATTCTCGGCGATCGTTCCTTCAAACAGTTCGATATCTTGCGGCAGGTAGCCGACCGCGGGGCCTAATTCCCCCTTGTTCCAGCTAAATACATCGGCACCATCCAGACGCACCTTGCCAGCCAAGGCGGGCCAGACACCGACCATCAGACGCGCCAGCGTCGATTTGCCCGAAGCCGAGGGACCAATCACGCCGACAACTTCACCGGGGGCCACCGCAAAACCAATCTGCTTCAGCACCATGGATTGCGTTCCAGGCGGCGCCGCACTCACGCCCTCGACCAACAAATTTCCCTTGGGCTGCGGCAAGGACATTCCCAGCGAACGGGCCGGATGGTCCTTGAGCATGTCTTCCAGGCGATGATAAGCCGTTCGGGCTGACAACAACTGTTTCCAGACGTTGATCGCCAGTTCGACCGGGGCCAGCGCCTTGCCAAGCAGGATGGAAGCGGCAATCATGCCCCCCGGCGTCATTGTGCCTTCGATCACCAGCAAGGCGCCGCCCCCCAGAACGAGTGATTGCACAGCGATGCGGACCGATTTTGTTGTGGCTGAAATGGCTGCCGCCTTGTCGCTGGCTTCATTTTGCAGTGCCAGGAAGCGCAATTGTTTTTCCAGCCAGCGTCGCTTGAGGTTATCCAGCATCCCCATCGCTTCGATGACTTCGGCATTGCGCAAATTGTTGGTCGCATACATGTTGGCCGCCATGGAAACCTGTTGGGCCTCCGCCAGCGGTTTGCGGGTCGAGACCTCGGTCGCCCAGGCCAGTCCAAACAAGATGGCTGCCGCAACGACTGCAAACAAGCCTAACCAGGGGCTAAACAGGAAAATAACCACCAGATAGACCGGGGCCCAGGGCGCATCAAAGAAAGCGAACAAACCATTGCCGGTCAAAAACTGCCGCACATTGGTCAGGTCGCTCATCGCCTGTCCTGCATTACCACCCGAGCGACGAAGATTTCGCTCAAAAGACGCCGTGAATACCCGATCATTCAACCGGGTGTCCATTTGCGCCCCGACGCGAATCAACAGTTTGGAACGCGCCAACTCCAGCATGCCGAGCATTACATAGAACCCCAGCATGATCACGGTCAACATGATCAAGGTGGTCGAATTGCGGCTTTGTAAAACCCGGTCATAGACCTGCAACATGTAGATCGACGGCACCAAACCGATGACGTTAATAAACATGCTGAACAGACCCGCCGTGTAAAACGCCTTACGGAAAGAAAACAGAACTTCAGCAAGTTCGCTTCTGGGTTGCATTAGTTTTTTCATGTTCAACAACCTGCTAGGCAGCCAAAGTGGCTGGTTCAAGAATCAATAAATATTCGGGCACATCAGAAGCCTCGCTGCTACTTTCAGCATCACCAAAAGCAAAGGCAAGGTAAAACCCTTTGTCATTACGAGACAACACGATTTCTTTCAGCTTCTCTTCCCTAAAACGGTTTTCATCGGCAGGCGCCAATCCCAATTGAAAGCGTAGACGACCATCCAGGGTATACATCGACACGACCCCGGCACGAACGCTAAGGGTGTGGCGATCAAAATAAACCGGCGCCGTTTCAGCAAAACGTAGAACGGGCAAGGCTTCACCTGGGCGCTTATCGACCGACCAAGGACTCGCGGGATTCTGGTAAATCAGCCGAGCCGACCGCGATACCGAATAGATCGCATTGCACACCATCTGCGAGCCTAGGCTAGGAAATTGCTCACGCAATTTTTTATACGCCAGATGATGCAAGGCCACCCGATTCCAACAACGATGCTCCGCCACGATGGGCCCCAGAACGGAGCACGCTTCGGCAAAAGCAGACTGCAGACGCGCCAGCGCCGCCGAGTGCTCGGCGGTCGTGGTCAACTGCAAAAAGATACTGGATTTCATATAGGAGACCATTTTAGTAAAAATCCTCCTATATGAATAGTTTTATTTACGACACCAACCCACGCTCCAAAAACAACGATGCCTGTAATCTCTCGATCACAGGCATCATCGTCACCTCAGCCCATCAGGGCTTAATTGCAGCGCCGCCCCAAGCCAGCAAGCGGCTGGGCCGGAACGCACGACCCTTAGTGGCTGGCAGCACCCGAAGCGCCGTAGCCGGTTTGGGCACGAACGTATTGGTCTTCGAAGGCGTCTATTTCCGACTTGGCGCGAACGCTACCGTCTGTCTTCGACATGATGAAGGCCATCAGGAAGGCAATCGGCATGGCAAACAGCGCCGGCTGGGTATAGGGGAAGAGCGGGGCGGCATTGCCCAGCACATCCACCCAGACCGACTTCGAGAAGACGACGAACGCCACCGCCGAAATCAGGCCACTGTAGCCGCCAAACAAGGCACCGCGCGTGGTCAGGCCTTTCCAGTACATGGACAGAATCAGCACCGGGAAATTGGCAGCTGCCGCCACCCCGAAAGCCAGACCAACCATGAAGGCGATGTTCTGTTTTTCGAACAGGATGCCGAGCACAATGGCGACCGCCCCCAGACAAATGGTCGCAATCTTGGAAACACGAATTTCAGCGGCTTCCGAAGCGGTACCCTTCTTGATCACTCGGGCATAGAGGTCGTGCGAGATGGCCGATGCCCCGGCCAGTGCCAGACCAGACACCACCGCCAGAATGGTGGCAAAAGCCACGGCAGCGAGGAAACCAAGCAGCATGTCACCACCAACGGCCTTGGCCAGGTGCATGGCTACCATGTTGCCCCCACCGATCAGTTTCTTGCCGACTTCACCGCCTTCGAAAAACTCCGGATTCTGGCCGACGATCAGGATCGCGCACAGGCCCATCAGGAAGATGACGTTGAAGAAGTAGGCGACAAAACCTGAGGCGTAGAGCACCGATTTGCGTGCTTCCTTGGCATCAGTCACGGTGAAGAAACGCATCAGGATGTGCGGCAGGCCCGCCGTCCCGAACATCAGCCCCAGACCCAGCGAGATCGCCGTCACTGGATCAGCCAGCAAGGCGCCCGGCGACATCAGCTTGTCGCCCAGGGTATGCATGCTCATCGCCTTGTCCAGCAGGTTCTCGAACGAAAAGCCGAACTGGCTGAAGGCCAGGAACATGACCAGCGTGCCACCGGCCAGCAACATGCAGGCTTTGATGATCTGCACCCAGGTCGTCGCCACCATGCCACCAAAGGTGACATAAACCATCATCAGGATACCGACAGCAAAAATTGCCACGTTGTATTCCAGGCCGAACAGCAGCTTGATCAGCTGACCGGCACCGACCATCTGGGCAATCAGGTAGAAACAAACAACGATCAGCGAGGAAATTGCCGCCATGGTCCGCACCTTGCCTTGATCAAGGCGATAGGCCGTGATGTCGGAGAAGGTAAAGCGACCCAGGTTACGCAACCGCTCCGCCATCAGGAACAGAATGATCGGCCAGCCGGCGAAGAAGGCCATCATGTAGATGTAACCGTCGTAACCCTTGCCATACACCATGGCGGTCAAACCAAGCAATGTGGCGGCCGACATATAGTCACCAGCGATGGCCAGGCCATTCTGGAAACCGGTGATGCCACCGCCAGCCGTGTAGAAGTCGGACGTCGATTTGGTGCGACTGGCCGCCCAGTAGGTAATCCCCATGGTCATCGTCACAAAGATGACGAACATGATGATGGCGTGCCAGTTGGTCGCCTGCTGCTGAATCTCGCCTTCCATGGCTGGACCCGCGGCAACTGCCAGGCCGCTCGCGGTCAACAGGGACAGGGCGGCAAAAATGTAATTTGAGGTGCGCATTATTTGCTCTCCTTCCAGGCATCACGGATGATTTCCTGGGTCAGTGCATCGAATTCAGTATTGGCCCGGCGCACATAGACGGCGGTCAGCACCCAGAAGAAAATGAACATGAATAATTCGATCACCACACCGACCGTTACCCGTGAGCCTTCGCTCACCGGCTGGCCCAATGAGGCCGGACTAAACGCCACGGTCATCACAAAGCCATAGAACATGGTCAAAACGATAAAGGCCAGTGTCCAGGCAAATCGCCCCCGCTTGGCAACAAGTTCCTGGAACTTGGGATTGGCCCGCATCCGCTCATACATCGCGCTGCTGCTCATGCTTGTTCTCCCTAATTAATAATTACCGCAAAAAACGGCGCAAGTATTATATCTTATAGAAGACACATGAACCTGACGGCAACAAGCCTGCCGCCCACTTTCCTGACGACCCTCCGAGCCAAAAATATGAGCCGTATCGAACTCGACATCCAGGGTGACATCGCCACCCTCTGCCTGAACAACCCAGGCAAACTCAATGCCATCAACCTGGCTATGTGGCAGCAACTTACTGAAAAAATGAGCGAACTTGCGGTCGACCGTGCGATTCGCTGCATTGTGCTGCGCGGCGCTGGCCAGGATGCCTTTGCCGCTGGCGGCGATCTTGAGGAATTCGTTTCCGCCCGTAGCACGCTGACACAAGCACTGCATTACCACGACCAGGTCGCCGCCGCACTACAGGCCATCGCCGACTCGCCGCAGCCAACCATCGCCCTGATTTCCGGCGCCTGCATTGGGGGCGGTCTTGAAATCGCCGGCGCCTGTGACTTGCGCATTGCCGGAGAGAGCGCCAAATTCGGGGCGCCAATCAACAAACTGGGCTTTTCGATGTATCCAGGTGAAATGGCGGGCCTGCTCAAACTGGCCGGCCCCGCCGTGCTCAAGGAAATCCTGCTCGAAGGACGCATCCTGAACGCCGGCGAAGCCTATGCCAAAGGTCTGCTGACCCGGGTTGTCACCGACGCCCAAGTCAGCGATGAAGCCTACGCAAGCGCCCGCCGCATCTGCGCCGGCGCCCCACTGGTTGCCGGCTGGCACAAGCAATGGATCAATCGACTCCTTGACGGTCGACCACTCAGCGATGAAGAAAAAGTGGCCTCTTTCGCCTTCCTCGACACCGAAGACTACCGCGAAGGACTGAATGCTTTCCTGGAAAAACGCAAACCGCGCTTCAAGGCGTGCTGACTCAAACCCCGAAAATGGTGTGCAGCATTTTGGCCGACAGGAGGATCAACACCCCGGCAAAAACTTTTTTCAACACGGCAACAGGCAAACGATGCGCCAGCCGTGCGCCCAGCGGCGCGGTCAGGCTGGAAACCAGGCTGACCAACACCAAGGCTGGCACGTAGACATAGCCGACCGACCATTCAGGTAGACCACCACTCCCCCAGCCGTTGATGAGATAGCCCAAGGCCCCGGCCAGCGCAATCGGCAGACCGATCGCCGCCGAGGTACCAATCGCGTTCTGCATTTTGACATTGCACCAGGTCATGAATGGTACGGACAAGGAGCCGCCGCCAATCGCCACCAAGGCCGAAATCACCCCAATCCCAGCACCGACGCCAGCCAAACCGGCCGCACCGGGCAATTCACGCGAGGGTTTTGGTTTGACGTTAAGCACCATCTGCAAGGCCACATACGCCATGAAGCAGCCAAAAAAAATCGCCAATGGCGCACTCGCCACCCTCGAGGCAACAAAAGTGCCCGCAAAGGTGCCGAGCAAAACCCCTGGCGTCACCCCCTTGACGATATCCCAACGCACCGCGCCATGTGCATGATGCGCACGCAAGCTGGCAATCGAGGTCATGACGATCGCAGCCATCGACGTCCCCAACGCCAGGTGCACCAGATGGTCGGGAGGAAAGCCCTGCATCGCAAACAGCGTGGTCAGCATCGGCACCATGATACCGCCCCCCCCCACCCCCAGCAGCCCGGCAAAAAATCCGACAAAGCCGCCCAAAAGCAGGTAAGCCACCAACCATTCCATCGCCATCACATCACCGTTTATATGTTTTGCTTACGCAAAAAGAAACGGGTGGCAGAACAGTCTGCCACCCGTTGTACTTAGCCCCCGCGAGTGCCGTCAGGCCGGCATCCTGAACCTGGGTTCAGAGTGGCTGCATTCCTACCGCATCAGGCACATTCGACGAAGAACGCGCACAACAGCGGATGATGGGTCCGCAGCCGATGCCAATCAGCATTGGTTCAAGGAATATATGGCCTTAACAAACACCGCAGGGGACACTCGGCGGGTCACCCCAGCACAACTCACAAATCCAGTTGTTTCTGTGGTGCCAGCACGGCATCAAGCCGTGCCCCCATGTCGTCGATTCTACGCTTCGCGTCGTCGTTGGCAACCATTTCCTCTGCATGGTTTTGCAGAGGAGTGGCGATGGACAAATGTTCGTGTGCAATATTAAGTGCCGCCATCACGGCCACCCGCTCGGCGATCGTGCTGCGGGTTTTTTGGGCGATTTCGCGCATTTTGCCATCAACCAGATCGACCGCCGAACGCAGGCTGTCCATTTCCTCGGGCAAGCAGGCCACCCGATATTCACGACCGAGAATCTTGATGTCGAGATGGTTCTGCTCGCCGCTCATTCCTGGGTCTCCTCCGGCATGTTGGCGACCAAGCCCTCGAGCCGCTCGCGCGCTGTCGACATCGTCGCCCGCAGATGCAGGCGCTCACCCTCGGCAGTGGTCAGCTGGTTTCGCAAAACCTCGTTCTCGGCGCGCAACTGGTGGACCAGGGCGACAACCTGTTCGATCTTGGTTTCGAGGGCTTCAAGTTCGCTATTCATGGCGCGAACTATAGTGGGAAAAATGACGGCCAGTCAAGGACTAAGCAGCTATTTTGAAAGTGTTTTATAGCTTTCCTGACAAGTTTTAACGCCCCCCCTCTCCGGGCCGTGTAAAATGCGCGCCGTGTCAGGTGCTGCGCGAGGATTCACCAAGCGCAGTTAAACGGGAAAGCGGTGCGTCTCCAACGAGACCAAGCCGCTGCTGCCCCCGCAACGGTAAGCAAGTGCGGATGTATCTCAAGGCCACTGGGGAAACCTGGGAAGGCGATGCATCAAGACTTGTGAGCCCGGATACCGGCCTGAGACAACACGCGGAAGTGCCACGGGGTGGTGGCGCCGGTTCCTTGCAACCAGCCTGTCTCCCCTGCGCCTTCCATTTTCAATGCATTCCGGCATGCGGGGACGCCTGCTGGGAAGGAAAAACCCAATGAATCCACGTTTAAAACCACTTGCCGTGATTTTGCCACTGGCATTCCTGTCGACCGTACACGCCGTCGAGCAGACCGCGCCACTCGGCGATGTCGTCGTGACTGCCACCCGCCAGGCACAGCGGAGCAACGAAGTGCTCACCGATATCAGCGTCATCGATGCAGCCCAGATTCGTGCGGCCGGACCGAACGGTACACTCAACGACTTGCTGGTCGGCCAACCGGGCATTGAAATCACCCGCAAGGGCGGTCTGGGTACCGATTCGTCGATCTTTATCCGTGGCAGCAACAACAACCACGCCCTGGTCCTGGTTGATGGTCTGCGCCTGGGTTCAACAACCACCGGCTATCCCGCCTGGGGTTTTATCCCGCTGGAACAGGTTGACCGTGTCGAAATCATTCGCGGTTCCTGCTCAGCACTGTACGGCTCGGACGCCATCGGTGGCGTCATCCAGATCTTCACCAAGCGCGGCGAGGGTCCGCTGCGCATGTTTGCCGAAACCGGTTTCGGCAGTTGGAATACGCAAAGCCAGGCTGCTGGCTTCTCCGGTGGCACAGCGGGCTGGCGCTACAACTTCCAGTTGTCGCACAAGCGCAGCGATGCCTATTCAGCGATCAACAATCCGCTCAATTCGTCCTATAACGTTGACCGCGACGGTTATGACGTGACCAGCTCGTCCGGCGGCCTGGCTTACACGCCGGCAGCAGGCCACGAGATCGGCATCAACTATGTGTACTCGGACGGCTGGAACCGTTACGACTCCTCGCCCAAAGCCACTGATTTCAAACAGGCGCAAACCCTCTATGGCGTCAATTTGTTCAGCCGGAATCGGCTGAACAGTGACTGGACCAGCACCATCAAGATTGGCCAGAGTGCCGACAAGAGCCAGCAATACGCCAACGGCAACCCGACCTCACAAATCGAATCGCAGCAAACTCAGCTCCAGTGGCAGAACGACATCGCGCTCCCCATCGGTACGGCCTTGCTCGCCGCCGAGCGTGTCGACCAACAGGTTGCCGGCAATGTGGCCTACGCCGTGTCCACTCGTTACATCAACTCGTTGTTGACCGGCTGGCACGGCAATCTGGGCGCACATCGCGGACAGGTCAGCTTGCGGCGCGATGAAAACTCGCAGTTTGGCGGCAAGACCACCGGCACGCTGGCCTACGGTTATCAGTTAAGCCGCGACTGGCGGGCCAACGCCGCCTATAGCACCGGCTTTAAAGCGCCGACCTTCAACGACCTGTACTGGCCGGGCGCCGGCAACCCCGACCTGAAACCGGAAAGCTCGGTCAACCGGGAAGTGGCGGTGCACTACGAAACCGAACGCCATCACGCCTCCGCTACCTACTATGTGAACAAAATCAGCGATCTCGTGGCCTGGGCGCCCAATGGGATCGGCCTCTGGTTCCCGGCCAATGTCGCCAAAGCCGAATTGACAGGCTGGACGCTGGCTTATGAAGGCCTGTTCGGCGACACCCGCCTGACGGCCAGCCTCGACCTGCAGGATCCACGCGACATCGATAACGACAAGATTTTGCGTTACCGGGCACAGCAGATCGCCAAGTTCGGGGCCGCACACAATTTTGGTGCCCTGACGCTGGGTGCCGAATTGATTGCCAGCGGCAAACGCTATAACGATGTGGCCAACACCCAGGAACTGGGCGGCTATGCCCTGCTTAATCTCAACGCCAGCTACCAGGTCACGCGCGACTGGTCGGTATTTGCCCGTGCCAATAACGTCTTCGACAAAGATTATGTCCAGGTCGCCAACTACGCGACACCGGGTTTCAACGCCTTTGTCGGCGTCCGTTACACGCCACAATAAGCGTCATGCCCACCCGCCGTCGTGCCCTGCTGATTCTTCTGGCCCTCGCCTTGCTGGCGCTGGCCAGTCTCGGGCTGGCACTGACGGCAGGTAGCTTGTCGATTGGGCTGCCGGACATTGCGGCCAGTCTGTTGGGGCAAACCGTTGCAGGTAGCGACATCATTCTGCAATTGCGCCTGCCGCGCGCGCTGGCCGGTTTTGCCTGCGGCGGGCTGCTCGCCCTGGCCGGGGCACTGATGCAGGTGCTGCTGCGTAACCCACTGGCCGACCCCTACGTTCTGGGGATTTCTGGCGGTGCCGGCGTGGGGGCGATGGCAGCGATGCTGTTTGGCCTACCCCTGTTCCTGATTGATGGTCTGGCCTTTGCCGGCGCGCTGGGCACCATGCTGCTGGTGTTTGGTTTGGCCCATGGCGACGGCAGCTGGACGCAGACGCGCCTGTTACTGACCGGCGTTATCGTCGCCGCCGGTTGTGGCGCACTGATTGCCCTGATGTTGTCCGTAGCACCAGAAACCAAGTTGCACAGCATGCTGTTCTGGCTGATGGGTGACCTTGGACAGAGCTATTCCTGGTGGCCAGCCCTACTCACCTTGGCGTTGGTGCTGCTGCTGACGGCACCCTTTGCCCGCGAGCTCAATCTGCTGGCCCGCGGTCTGCAACAAGCGCAGGCACTGGGTGTCGCGGTCAACCGCCTGCGCTACGCCATTTATCTGCTGGCCTCATTGGCGACAGCGGCCTCAGTCACCACCGCCGGCTCAGTCGGCTTCGTCGGTCTGGTCGTCCCACACTTGGTCCGCATGGCCATCGGCAACGACCAGCGCCTGCTCTTGCCAGCTGCCGCACTGGCTGGCGGGGCCTTGCTGGTTTTGGCCGATACGGCTGCCCGTACCTTGATCGCCCCCCAGCAATTGCCGGTGGGGGTCCTGACCGCGCTGATCGGCGTCCCAGTCTTTCTGTATCTACTGAGCCGGGCGGGCCTGCGGCGATGATGCATACCGTCTATCTGCAAGCCGAGCAATTGGTTGTCCGGATTGGTCAGCATGCCGCCTGCTGTGGCCTCGATTTGCAGGTCGAAGCAGGCCAGCACTGGGCCATTCTTGGCCGCAACGGGGCGGGCAAATCAACACTGCTGTCGGTTCTGGCTGGTTTGCGGCCACCCACCGATGGCCGCGTCACGGTCAACCAGCAAACTTACCGGGAAATGGGCGCCCGACAGGCCGCACAATGGCGCGGCTGGCTGGCCCAGCAACAGGGCGATGCCTTTGCCAGCTCAGTGCTGGAAACCGCCGTCGCCGGCCGTCACCCCCATCTGGCACGCTGGGATTGGGAAGGCGAGAACGATCTGCGCATCGCCCGCCAGGCCTTGCTGGCCGTGGGCTTGCATGCCTTTGAAGCGCGTGATGTACAAACCTTGTCCGGTGGCGAACGCCAGCGTCTGGCCATTGCCACCCTGCTCTGCCAGCAACCACATCTTTTCCTGCTTGACGAACCCTTGACCCACCTCGATCTCAACCATCAGGTCGCCGTCCTCGACCTGTTTCGCGCCCAGACCGATGCCGGGGCTGCCATTGTCAGTGTCCTGCACGACCCGGGGCTGGCCTGGCGTTATGCCAGCCATGTGCTGCTGGTCCATGGGGATGGCCGCACCGAACAAGGCCGGCGTGACGACATCCTCACCAGCGAGCGCCTGTCGGCACTGTACGGCCACCCTTTACAACGCTTTGAACTCAACGGCCAGGTTGGTTTCCTACCTGGCTAAGCATCCCCTAGAAAATTGCTCCCATGACCTCGTCGACCGCGAACACCCCTCCCGCCTCAAGCCACGAACAACGTATGGCCCGCAAGAAAATCGTCATTGATGACAAGATCGCCGCTGCCCAGGAAGAACGCGGCGTTTTGGTGGTCAATACCGGCAACGGCAAGGGCAAATCAAGTGCCGCCTTCGGCGTCGTCGCCCGGGCTCTGGGCCATGGTTTGAAAGTTGGCGTCGTCCAGTTTGTGAAAGGTCGCTCGGATACCGGCGAGGAGGCCTTCTTCCGCCAGCAAGCCAACGTCGCCTGGCACGTCGGTGGCGAGGGCTTCACTTGGGAAACCCAGGATAAGGTCCGCGACGCCCAGGCCGCCCAGGCCGCCTGGACGGTCGCCTGTGTGCATCTAGCCGACCCCGGCATCGGCCTCGTCGTTCTCGACGAAATGACCTATGCCTTCAAATACGGCTGGCTTGACCTCCCCTCCGTCATCGCCATTCTGCAAGCCCGACCAACGATGCAGCACGTCATCATCACTGGCCGCGCTGCCCCCGAAGCCCTACGCCAAGCCGCTGACACGGTCAGCGACATCGGCAACGAAAAACACGCCTTTCAGCGTGGCATCAAAGCCATGCCGGGCCTCGAATTCTGACCGCCCACCGATGAAAACCCTGTGCCATGCCGTCTTCCTGCTACTCGTTTCTGTGGCTGCCTGGGCAGGCGACATCGAGCTCCCGGGCAATCTTCAGGCCGATGCCCGAATCATCCGCGGCGAGCGCGACGGCTATTGGGAAAAAGTGCTGCTCGTCCGCTTTCCCCAAGCACGGCGCATGTTATCGACCACGAACGGCCTACTCGACGCCCGGGCGGCGCTTAACCACGCCGGCCACCCACTGCTCTGGCAAAAACTCGGCATGCGCTTCATGGGGCAGGATGGCCGAGGCGGCAAGGCCTATGCCGAACATGTGCTCGACCAGACGGCACGCCAGCAGCACCTCGACAAATCGGCAATCGCCCACATGTCCACCGCCGCCGATCTTGATAACCTGTCAGTCGTCACCCAACGTTACGGTCCGCTCACCGTCACCGTGCTGGCCACGGCCGGGGCCCGGAGCAATGCCATCCGCACCGGCATTGATACCGGCACCTACATCGAAGGCCATCCGCCGGCCGGCACCATCAACCTCCTGCTACTGACCAATATCCGCCTAACCGACGCGGCAATGGCCCGCGCCCTGATCACCATGACCGAAGGCAAGACCGCGGCGCTACAAGACCTTCAGGTGCCGAGCACCTACACCCCGGCAGTGCAGGCGACGGGAACCGGCACCGACAGTATCATCGTCGTCTCCGGGACACATGCGCCGCAGGCCAGTTACACCGGCGGCCACAGCCGGATCGGTGAATTGATCGGCAAGGCCAGCTACCAAGCGGTGCTCGAAGCCCTCGGCAAGCAGAACGGCTTCTTCCTGCCGGGTGCCAAGCGCTTCGCGAGCACACGCCTAGCGCCGGCCAAGGCGCCGGACGCCCTGCGCCTCGCCTTGCTCCATCTCGATGCCATGCCCGGTGACATCGCCGGCAACCGCGCCCGCATCGAAAGCGGCATTCAAGAAGCGGTCACCCACGGTGCCGACTGGGTCATAACCCCCGAACTGGCCGAAACTGGCTACAACTTCGCGAGCCGCATCGGCACCCAATGGATCGCCCCCTTTCCCGATGCCTGGATCAACACGCTGGCCGCCATCGCCCGCGACAACAGGGTCGCGCTCTTCGTCGGCTTCGCCGAGCGCGATGGCAAGACCGGCCAATTTCACAACAGCGTCGCGGTCATCGACCGCGAGGGCTCAATTCTCGGCACCTACCGCAAGCAGCGCGTCCATGGCGGGGCCGAAAGCTGGGCCACGCCCGGCACCGGCCAGCCGCCTTTCATGGTCGACGGCCTCCCGGTTGGCATTCTCATTTGCGCCGACACCTACAAACCGGAGCCTACCGCCCGCTACCACCAGCAAGGCGCTACCATCCTGCTTGCCCCGACCAACTGGCCGCCGGTGGACGGCATGGGGCCAGGTGATCTCTGGGAGCAGCGCAGCGCCGAAAGCGGCCTGCCGCTGATCGTGAACAATCGCACCGGCGTCGAACCAGAACTTGATTTTTCGCTCGGCGAAAGCGTCATCGCGGTCGGCGGCCAGCGGCTGTTCTCGTTCACGGCCCGCCAGTCACGCCTTTTTTATATCGACTGGGATCGCCACCAGGGCTTCCGCCTGCCCGCCCGCTAAGCGCGGCATCTCCTTGATCAATGCGCCGAGAACCCACACCATGCCCACCTGCCCCGCCCTGCTCATCGC
>Ga0209066_10003461_pt1 | contig 17969 bp, 20 predicted proteins | sample All_14_2_FD_187198 | JGI IMG/M metagenome (GOLD analysis project Ga0209066, IMG submission 187198) | Freshwater microbial communities in response to fracking from Pennsylvania, USA - Allegheny Zone_MetaG_DW_15 (SPAdes) (version 2) ... | reverse complement strand
ACCGGTACAAGCCATGGCCAAGGGCCTGGTGATTGAAGCGCAGTTGGACAAGGGCCGAGGCCCGGTCGCCACCGTGCTGGTGCAAAGCGGTACGCTCAAAACGGGTGACGTGGTGCTGGCTGGCCAAACCTTTGGCCGTGTGCGCGCCATGCTGGACGAAAACGGCAAGACCATCAAATCGGCAGGCCCCTCCATTCCGGTGGAAATCCAGGGCTTGACCGAAGTGCCCCAGGCGGGTGATGAGTTCATGGTGCTGTCTGACGAGCGTCGGGCCCGTGAAATTGCCACCTACCGTGCTGGCAAGTTCCGCAACACCAAACTGGCCAAACAACAAGCCGCCAAGCTGGAAAACATGTTCACCGACATGACCGCTGGCGAGGTGAAGATGGTGCCGATCATCGTCAAGGCCGACGTGCAAGGCTCGCAGGAAGCGCTGGCGCAGTCGCTGCTCAAGCTCTCCACCGACGAGATCAAGGTGCAACTGGTGTATGCCGCCGTGGGTGGCATCAGCGAGTCCGACGTCAACCTGGCCATTGCCGCCAAAGCCGTCATCATCGGCTTCAACACCCGTGCAGACGCTGGTGCCCGCAAGCTGGCCGAGAACAACGGCGTTGACATCCGTTACTACGACATCATTTACGACGCGGTGGATGACCTGAAACTGGCCATGTCTGGCATGCTGACGCCCGACAAGAAGGAAGAAATCATCGGTACCGCCGAAATCCGCCAGATTTTCAAGGTCTCCAAGATTGGATCGATCGCAGGTTGTATGGTCACCTCAGGCATTGTTCGCCGCACGGCGCGCCTGCGCCTGCTGCGCCAAAACACCGTGGTTTACACCGGCGAACTCGACTCGCTCAAGCGTTTCAAGGACGATGCCAAGGAAGTGCGCGAAGGTTTCGATTGCGGCTTGAACATCAAGAACTACAACGACATCCAAGAGGGTGACGTGCTGGAGTTCTTCGAGATCCGCGAAGTGGCGCGTACCCTGTAATCTGACGAGAGCTCACCGTGCGTCAAAAAGCAGCCGCCCCCAACCGCGCCTTCAAGGTCGCTGACCAGATCCAGCGCGATCTGACCGAACTGATCGCCCGCGAGTTGAAAGACCCGCGCGTGGGCATGGTCACGATTCAGGGCGTGGAAGTCACGCCCGATTACGCCCACGCCAAAGTGTTTTTCAGCCTGCTGGCCGGTGACGTGAAAGCCTGCACCGAAGGTTTGAACCAGGCTGCAGGCTTTTTACGCGCTGGTTTGTTCAAACGCCTGCACATCCACACCGTGCCCACGTTGCATTTTGTGTTCGATCAGACGCCTGAGCGTGCGGCCGACATGAACGCCCTGATTGCGCGCGCCGTGGCGTCGCGAGCCAAGGACGATTAAGCATGACCACAGCGCCGCGTGCACGGGTTGCAAGGCGCCCCGTGCACGGGGTGCTGCTGCTGGACAAGCCATTGGGCTGGTCCAGCAATGATATTTTGCAGAAGGTGAAATGGCTGTTGCGCGCCGAAAAGGCGGGCCACACCGGCACGCTGGACCCGCTGGCCAGTGGCGTGTTGCCTCTGTGTTTTGGGGCTGCGACCAAGTTCAGTCAACTGCAACTGGATGCGGACAAGTCTTACCAAGCCGTGATGTGCCTGGGTGTGAAAACCAGTACGGCAGACGCTGAAGGCGACGTGATTGAAACCCGTCCCGTGTCGGTTTCTGCGCAAGATGTGGCACGCGTTGCGGTGCAATTTACCGGGCCCATCAGCCAGTTGCCGCCGATGCACAGTGCGCTGAAGAAGGACGGCAAGGCCTTGTACGAGTACGCCCGAGCCGGGGTCGACGTCGAGCGCACGCCGCGAGCGGTCACGATCCACCAGCTGGCCATGGCGCTCGGTCTTGACAGTCAAGGGCGACAAGCGATTGATTTGGATGTGACTTGCAGCAAGGGAACGTACATCCGCACCTTGGGTGAAGACATTGGCGAGGCATTGGGTTGTGGCGCGCATCTGAGCGCGCTGCGCCGCGTGGCCACGGGTGCTTACCACGTGGCGCAGTGCGTCACCTTGGCCGACCTGGAAGCCATGAGTGAGCCAGAGCGTCTGGCTTGCCTGTTGCCAGTGTCGTCCTTGTTGGCTGATCACACGGTAGTCACGCTGGACGACGACAATGCCGCCAGGTTTTCCAACGGCTTGCGGCGCCGAGGCCCTTGGCCAGACGCGTCGAAGGTGGCGGTTTATGCAGAAAAAGGTCAGGTGCTGCTGGGTACAGCGCAGGTGGTGGCCGGTGAATTGATCCCCGGTCGGCTGCTGAGCCCGACCGACATTGAACAGATGACTCAAGCTATTTAAGAAAGTGAACCATGGCTCATAAACAAATCCGAAACATTGCGATCATCGCCCACGTTGACCACGGCAAAACCACCATGGTGGACCAGTTGCTGCGCCAGTCCGGCACCTTTGCCGAGCACGAAAAAGTGGTGGACACGGTGATGGACAACAACGCGATTGAAAAAGAGCGTGGTATCACGATTCTGGCCAAAAACTGCGCCGTGACCTGGGAAGGTACCCACATCAACATCGTTGACACCCCCGGCCACGCCGACTTCGGCGGCGAGGTGGAACGCGCCTTGAGCATGGTGGACGGTGTGGTGCTGCTGATCGATGCCCAGGAAGGCCCGATGCCGCAAACCCGTTTTGTGACCAAAAAGGCACTGGCCCTCGGCCTGAAACCGATTCTGGTGGTCAACAAGGTGGACAAGCCCGGTGCGCGCCCGGACTTTGTGATCAACGCCGCTTTCGACCTCTTTGACAAGTTGGGTGCCACCGACGAGCAGCTGGACTTTCCCGTGGTGTACGCCTCGGGCATCAACGGCTGGTCGTCCCTGGTGGAAGGCGGCCAGGGCGAGCAGTGGGGCCCCGACATGTCGGCCCTGTTCAACACCATTCTGGAACACGTGCCGCACCAGTTGGGTGACCCCAAGGCGCCGCTGCAGCTGCAGATTTCAGCGCTCGACTTCTCCACGTTTGTCGGCCGCATTGGCGTGGGTCGCATCAGCCAGGGCACGCTCAAGCCCATGATGGACGTGGTGGTCATGGAAGGCCCGGACGGCAAGGCCATCAAAGGTCGCGTCAACCAGGTGCTGACGTTCCAGGGACTGGAGCGTGTGCAGACCGATGAGGCCGGCCCGGGCGAAATCGTGTTGATCAATGGCATTCCCGACATTGGCATTGGCGTCACGGTGACCGATCCCGTCAACCCCGCGCCGCTGCCCATGCTGAAGGTGGATGAGCCCACCCTGACGATGAACTTCTGCGTCAACACCAGCCCGCTGGCCGGTCGCGAAGGTAAATACGTCACCAGCCGCCAGATCTGGGACCGCCTGCAAAAAGAACTGCAGCACAACGTGGCCTTGCGCGTGAAGGAAACCGACGAAGAAGGCATTTTTGAAGTCATGGGCCGGGGCGAATTGCACCTGACCATCCTCTTGGAAAACATGCGCCGCGAAGGGTATGAGCTGGCTGTGAGTAAGCCGCGCGTGGTGTTCAAGGACATCAACGGCGAAAAACATGAGCCTATCGAACTGGTGACCGCTGATATTGAAGAAACGCATCAGGGTGGCGTGATGCAGGCTTTGGGCGAGCGCAAGGGCGAGCTGTTCAACATGGACCCGGATGGCCGTGGCCGCGTGCGCCTGGAATACCGCATTCCGGCGCGGGGCCTGATCGGTTTCACCAACGAGTTTTTAAACCTGACCCGGGGTACCGGCCTGATCTCCAACATTTTTGACTGCTACGAGCCGCACAAGGGTGATATCGGCGGGCGCAAGAACGGCGTGTTGATTTCCATGGACGATGGTGAAATCTTCACCTACGCCCTGGGCAAGCTCGATGACCGCGGCCGCATGTTTGTGCGCGCCAATGACCCGGTGTATGAAGGCATGATTGTGGGCATCCACAGCCGTGACAACGACCTGGTGGTCAATGCCACGCGCACCAAGCAGCTGACCAACTTCCGCGTGTCCGGCAAGGAAGATGCGATCAAGATCACGCCACCCATCGAGCTGACGCTGGAATACGGTGTGGAATTCATCGAGGACGATGAACTGGTTGAGATCACCCCCAAGAGCGTGCGTCTGCGCAAGCGTCACCTCAAGGAAAGCGACCGCAAGAAGGCCAGCCGCTCCTAAGCGGTCAGCGCCGGGGCGTGTGCGGGTGATCGCTTACCGCAGCCCGTGGCCCGGCAGCGGATCAAGTTTCGGGCGAGCCCGCTGTGGGGTTGCCTGACAACGCCCAGCCACGCCAACTGCCCAGCATTGCTGTCAAGGTACACATTGAAGCTCAGTCACAACCGGGCCGTGTTGCTGATGGTGGCGGTGACCCTGATGTGGGCCACCGCTGGTGTGGTCACACGCCATCTGGAACACGCGCAAAAATTTGAGGTCACCTTCTGGCGCAGCTTCTTCACGATGCTGAGCCTGTTGGTGATCTTGCCGCTGATGCAGGGCCGGGGCGTGTTTGCGCGCATGCGACACGGCGGCGCGGCGCTGTGGATTTCCGGCCTGTGCTGGGCTGGCATGTTCACGTTTTTCATGGTGGCCATCATGTTGACCACCGTGGCCAATGTGCTGGTCACACTGTCGTTGGTCCCGCTGTTCACCGCGCTGGCAGCACGCCTCTTCATCGGACACCGCGTGCCTGTGCGCACCTGGGCGGCCATTGGCGTGGCAGGTTTTGGCATTGCCTACATGTACGCCAACCAGTTGGGGCAGGGCGTCAACATGTCGGGCACCCTGGTGGCGCTGTGCGTCCCCATCGCTGGTGCGGCCAATTGGACCGTCACCCAGCATTCCCACGCGCAAGGACACGATGTGGACCTGATTCCCGCGGTGTTGATAGGCGCCGTCTTGTCGTCATTGATCACCTTGCCACTGGCCTGGCCGTTTCAGGCGTCCAGCCACGACCTGATGTTGCTGGCGGGGCTGGGGCTCGGTCAATTGGCCATTCCGTGTGTGCTGGCGGTCGTCTGTACCCAGGTGTTGAAAGCACCCGAGGTGGCGCTGCTGGGGCTGCTGGAAGTGATTTTTGGGATTTTGCTGGCTTGGGTTGGCGCGGGCGAAGTCCCTGGCCATGATGTGTTGGTTGGCGGCACGCTGGTCATTGGTGCGTTGGTGGCTAACGAGGTTGCTTCCTGGAGGGAGAGGGCATGAAGGCTGAAATGACAGAAGTCTTGACAGACATCCGAGGTCAGGTCGGGTTCATCACCCTGCATCGGCCCGGCGCGTTGAACGCCCTGAGCTTGCAGATGATCCGCGACCTGACGCTGTGCCTGCTGGCCTGGCGCGACGATGATCGGGTGCAGGCCGTGGCGATCCGTGGCAGCAACAAAGCCGGGCCGTTTGGCGCGTTTTGCGCCGGTGGCGATATCCGCTTTTTTCATCAGGCGCTGTTGTCCGGCGACCCCAGAGCCGAGGACTTTTTCACCGAAGAATACACCCTCAACCACCTGATCCAGACCTACCCCAAGCCCTACATCGCCTTCATGGATGGCGTGGTCATGGGGGGCGGCATGGGGCTATGCCAAGGCCAAGCCTGGGCTGCCCGGCAATCGCTATCTGCGCGTGGCCAGGGCGGAAAAATACGTTGGGTGACGGCCCGCACCAAAATGGCCATGCCCGAGACTTTGATTGGCTTGTTTCCGGACGTGGCGGGCGGCTATTTTTTAAGCCGCTGCCCGGGCCACACCGGTGAATGGCTGGCACTCACCGGCACCACGCTCGGTGCAACAGACGCCATCGCTTTGGGGCTGGCGGATCATTGCCTGGCAGTGGATCAGCAAGCCGCTGCCTGGGAGGCCCTGGGCCGCGTCAACGTGGCCAACCCGCAGCAGCTGGAACAATGGGTGACGACATATTCAATCGCTGTCAGCCCAGATCATCTAAAGACCAGAGACCCAATTGACCATTATTTTTCGATGGACTCTGTCACCCGCATGGTGCAGGCTCTGGAGGCTGCCAGCACGGACTGGGCGCAGCAAACCGCCGCCTTGTTGCGCCAGCGCTCGCCCTTGATGCTGCACGTGACGCTGGAACAGATCCGCCGCGCCCGCCACCTGAGCTTGACTGATGATTTGCGTTTGGAGCGCAACATGGTGCGGCACTGTTTTTTGCCGGCCCATCTGGGCCGCAACGGCGCACAAACCGAAACTGCCGAGGGTATCCGCGCGCTTGTCATCGACAAAGACAACGCGCCACACTGGCACCCAGCGCGTCTTGAAGATGTCACGCCTGACATGGTGCTGCCGTTTTTTGACAGCCCCTGGCCGCCTCACAGCCACCCGTTGCGCGATCTGGCTTGACACCCGTCGGGGAGACGGGCCCAGCGACCGCGCTGCCCAGCTTAGCGTTGCCGCGACTTCATGGCGCGCTCCACCTCACGCTTGCCTTCACGGTCCTTGATGGTGTCGCGCTTGTCATGCTCGGCCTTGCCTTTGGCCAGGGCAATGTCACATTTGATTTTGCCGGCCTTCCAGTGCAGGTTGATCGGCACCAGCGTGTAGCCTTTTTGCTCTACCTTGCCAATCAGCCGCTTGATTTCCTCGCGGTGCATCAACAGCTTTTTGGTGCGCTGCTTGTCCGGGCTGATGTGGGTGGAGGCGGTGCCCAGCGGCTGAATTTGCAGCCCGATGATGAACAACTCGCCGTTGCGGATGACCACATAGCCGTCGGTCAATTGCACCTTGCCCTCGCGCAGGGATTTGACCTCCCAGCCTTCGAGCACGATGCCGGCCTCAAACCGCTCCTCAAAAAAATAGTTGAATGCGGCTTTTTTGTTGTCAGCGATGCGCTTTGCGGTGTCGGGTTTTTTGGCCATGAGGGAGAGCTTGAGTGGGAAAGAATGCGAACCAGGCTTGACTACAATCCCGCGCAAAACTCCATTCTATGAAAACTGTCAAAAAGTCCGTTTTAATCTGGTACAGCCCCGCAGAAATGTACCGCTTGGTGGTGGACGTGGATGCGTATCCCCAGTTCTTGCCCTGGTGCGACAAAGGCCGAGTCGTGACGCTTGAAGAAAACGGGATGGTGGCCGAAATTGGTATCGCTTTCGGCGGCATCCACCAGACCTTTACCACCCGAAACGTGCATGTGGACAACCAACAAGTGGTCATCAAGTTGGTGAACGGGCCTTTTTCCAAACTGGAAGGTGAGTGGAATTTTGTTGCCCTGGGCAATGAACAGCGTGCCTGCAGGGTTGAACTGGTGTTGAGTTACGGCTTCGACACCACCCTGGGCAGGCTGGTGAGCCCGGTGTTTGACAAGATTGCCAGCAACATGGTGGATGCGTTCATCAAACGCGCCAAGCAGGTCTACGGCGAGTAGGCCCACGCCATGCAGGTTTGGGTGGTGTATGCGCCGCAGGCGCGCCAGGTTGAGCAGCTCGCGTTGAACCTGCCAGACGCGGCCACCGCCATCGACGCGCTGCGATGCAGCGGCCTGTTGGCACGGTTTCCTGAACTCGATACGCCAGACGCCATCGTGGGCGTTTGGGGCAGCCAAGTGAGCCTGGGTCACGTCTTACGTGAATTTGACCGGGTAGAGGTGTACCGGCCGTTACGCGTTGACCCCAAGGTGGCGCGGCGGGCGCGTTTTGTGAAGCAGGGTGCCCGTGCTGCCGGGCTATTTGTCAAAAAACGCCCAGGGGCCAAAGCCGGTTATTGATCCCGGCCCAGCCCAGCCGACTGTTTATTTGCAATCAGAGTCAATGACGGCCTGAATGCGCTGCAACTCGGTGGCTCGAGCAACATCGTCAACAATCTCACGCTCGCCCTGCTTGTTCACACGCGCCAAGCGCATGCCTGACGCGTAACTGGCCTTGGCATCCCGGGCGCGGGAACAGTTGTCAGCTTTGACTTTGGCCAGCTTGTCTTCTTCGGCCTTGCGTTTGGCAGCTTCTTCCTGCTCGACCTTTTTCTTTTTGTCAGCCAGGTCTTTGTCGACACCACTGGCTTTGGGCGCACTGGCAGCGCTTTGGGTACCCGCTGCAGCAGGGGTCGGTGCGGCTGGTTGAACAGTTTGGTCAGCGTCCACATTCACTGGCGGTACACCAGCTCTGGACCCACCGGGCCGTTTGACAATCTGCTTATCCGGCACGCCGGGCGGCGGCGCCCGATCACTGAACACCATGCGGCCATCCTTGTCCAGCCATTGCCACTGGGCCTGGGCGCCGGTGGACAGCAGCACTGCCGCAACGAGCAAGATGGATCCGATGATTGGTTTCATGGGCGCCAAGTTTATGCCAGCCGACGCCTGGTGTGCCACTTTCGGTGCGTGATCGCCACAGGTGGATCCCGGTCGGGCTGTCAAGGGCGGTCTCAGCCCGCCCGAGCTGGGTGAGCTGGCCCAGATACAATTGACGATTTGGAGCTTTAACCATGCGCCTGATTGGCAAAGCGCTCACCTTCGACGATGTTTTGTTGGTGCCTGCGTACTCCCAAGTCCTTCCCAAGGACACCTCCCTCGCCACCCGTTTTACCCGCAATATCTCGCTGAACCTGCCCCTGGTGTCTGCTGCCATGGACACGGTGACCGAGTCACGCCTGGCCATTGCCATCGCGCAAGAGGGCGGTATCGGTGTGGTGCACAAAAATATGACGCCTCAGCAGCAAGCGGCCGAGGTCTCCAAGGTCAAACGCTACGAATCGGGCGTGCTCCGTGATCCGGTGGTGATCACACCGCAGCACACGGTGCGCCAGGTGATGGCGCTGTCTGAACAATTGGGCGTATCAGGTTTTCCAGTGATGGATGGCGGCAAGGTGGCCGGCCTGGTGACCGGGCGGGATTTGCGTTTCGAGACCCGCCTTGATCTGCCGGTCAGCCACATCATGACCCCGCGCAACAAGCTGGTGACGGTGCCTGACGGCACCACGCTGGCCCAGGCCAAGGTGCTGCTCAACCAGCACAAGATCGAGCGCCTGCTGGTTGTCAACGACGCGTTTGAGCTCAAGGGCCTGATCACGGTGAAAGACATCACCAAGCAAACCAGTTTTCCCAACGCCGCCCGTGATGCGCAAGGCAAGCTGCGCGTGGCCGCCGCCGTGGGCGTGGGTGAGGGCACCGAAGAACGCGTTGAGCTGCTGGCCCGTGCTGGCGTGGACGCGATTGTGGTGGACACCGCACATGGCCACAGCAAAGGCGTGATTGACCGGGTGCGCTGGGTCAAACAGAACTTCCCGCACGTCGAGGTGATCGGCGGCAACATCGCCACCGGCGCTGCCGCGCTGGCCTTGGTGGAGGCGGGTGCGGATGCCGTCAAGGTCGGCATTGGCCCGGGTTCCATCTGCACCACCCGCATCGTGGCCGGGGTGGGTGTGCCGCAAATCATGGCGATTGACAGTGTGGCCACGGCGCTGAAGGGCACGGGCGTTCCGTTGATCGCCGATGGCGGCATCCGCTTCAGCGGCGACATCGCCAAAGCCATCGCCGCCGGGGCCGGCTCGGTGATGATGGGGGGCATGTTCGCCGGCACCGAAGAAGCGCCCGGCGAGGTAATTTTGTTCCAGGGTCGCAGCTACAAGAGTTACCGGGGCATGGGCTCGATTGGCGCCATGCAGCAGGGCAGTGCTGACCGTTACTTCCAAGAGTCCAGCACCGGCAACCCGAACGCCGACAAATTGGTGCCCGAAGGCATTGAAGGCCGTGTGCCCTACAAAGGCTCGATGGTCGCCATCATTTTCCAGATGGCAGGTGGCTTGCGCGCCAGCATGGGCTATTGCGGCTGCGCCACCATCGAAGAGATGCAAAACCGGGCCGAGTTTGTCGAAATCACCGCCGCAGGCATCCGCGAAAGCCACGTGCATGATGTGCAGATCACCAAAGAAGCGCCTAACTACAGGGCGGATTAAGCACACCCCCAGGCTGCGCGCACTTCGTGTCGCTGCGCCACCCCCCTTGCAGGGGGCAACACCGGTGGCCCGGCTAAGCCGGTTCCACGGTGTTTCTTGCTTAGGGCACGCGCACTGGACACATTCATTTCACTCTTTCGGCCTCTGATTGTTATGCATCAAAAAATCCTCATCCTCGACTTCGGCTCCCAAGTCACCCAGCTGATTGCGCGGCGCATTCGCGAAGCGCATGTATTTTGTGAGGTCCATCCGTGTGACGTGAGTGACGCGTGGATTCGCGACTACGCGCGTGACGGCAGCCTCAAAGGCATCATCCTGTCGGGCAGCCACGCCAGCATCTACGAAGAAACCACCGACAAGGCGCCACAAGCCGTTTTCGAGCTGGGCATCCCGGTGCTGGGCATCTGTTATGGCATGCAGGCGATGGCACATCAGTTGGGTGGCGTGGTCACCAGCGGGCATGAGCGTGAGTTTGGTCATGCCGATGTGCGGGCGCACGGTCACACCAAGCTCTTGGACGGCATTCAGGACTACGCCACGCCAATGGGCCACGGCATGCTGCAGGTCTGGATGAGCCACGGCGACAAGGTCACCGAGCTGCCGCCAGGCTTCAAGCTGATGGCCAGCACCGACAGTTGCCCGATTGCCGGCATGGCCGACGAGGAACGGCGTTTTTACGCGGTGCAGTTCCACCCTGAAGTCACCCACACCAAGCGCGGTGCAGCGATCCTGGAGCGCTTTGCTTTGGACATCTGCGGCACCCGCGCTGACTGGATCATGGGTGACTACATCTCTGAGGCGGTGGAGAAAATTCGCGCCCAGGTGGGTGATGAAGAAGTCATTCTGGGTTTGTCGGGCGGCGTCGATTCCTCGGTGGCAGCGGCGCTGATCCACCGCGCGATTGGTGACCAGCTCACCTGCGTGTTTGTTGACCACGGCCTGCTGCGCCTGAACGAAGGCGACATGGTGATGGACATGTTTGTTGGCAAGTTGCACGCCAAGGTGGTGCGTGTGGACGCGGCCGACCAGTTTTTGGGGCACCTCGCCGGTGTGAGTGACCCGGAAGCCAAACGCAAAATCATTGGTCGTGAGTTTGTTGAGGTATTTAAGGCGCAAGCTCTCGCTTTAACTGCTTCAGATGCTACTAAAAAAGGTGCGAAGTGGTTGGCCCAGGGCACCATTTACCCGGATGTGATCGAGTCCGGCGGTGCCAAAAACAAGAAGGCCGTGGTCATCAAGAGCCACCACAACGTGGGCGGCCTGCCGGAACAATTGGGCTTGAAACTGCTGGAGCCGCTGCGCGAGCTGTTCAAGGATGAGGTGCGCGAACTCGGCGTGGCATTGGGCTTGCCCTACAACATGGTCTACCGCCATCCGTTTCCCGGCCCCGGCTTGGGCGTGCGGATTTTGGGCGAAGTCAAAAAAGAATACGCCGACCTGCTGCGCCGGGCCGACGCGATCTTCATTGAAGAACTCAACAACTTTGTCGATGAGGCCACCGGCAAAACCTGGTACCAGCTCACCAGCCAGGCGTTCACCGTGTTTTTGCCGGTGAAAAGTGTGGGCGTGATGGGCGACGGTCGCACCTACGATTACGTGGTCGCGCTGCGCGCGGTGCAAACCAGCGACTTCATGACCGCCGACTGGGCCGAGCTGCCCTACGCGCTGCTCAAGAAGGTGTCCAGCCGCATCATCAACGAAGTGCGCGGCATCAACCGCGTGACTTACGACGTAAGCAGCAAGCCACCAGCCACCATTGAGTGGGAGTAGCCTTGCCACTCCATGGCGTTCTGCGTCGCTGATGGTTAAAAATAGGCGATATGGCGTGGGAATCACGATGAAGAACCCTTGGATGGCCCGCAATAAGTTGCGCTGACGCGCGAAAAGGGGCAAGACAGGTTGCTCGATAGCCAGTTGCGGTTGCAGTTGCCGATGAAACCGACACCGTTGGAGAAGACGTTGAGGCAGTAAGCATGATCCATGCTTTAAGTACGGAACAGGGTAAATCCGTAAGACAGTCCGGGAAACCGGGCTATCCTGCTTGTAAAATCTTCCCAATCGGTGCGGTTCAAAGATTGTGGAAAACGCAAACTCCGCACTGACATGGCTTCGGGGACAAACATTCCGTGTGGGATGATTCATTCCTCTTGGTCTAAGCGGGTGTAGTTCAATGGTAGAACGGCAGCTTCCCAAGCTTCATACGAGGGTTCGATTCCCTTCACCCGCTCCAATTCATCGTCTTGACTGAACACCAGCAAGTCGCCAAATTGCCGGTGTTCTTATTGGGCATCAAGAACAGCCTGGCTCTCCCATCTGGCAGCGCGAGCCGACGCACTTGTCAATCCGCTTGCAAGGCTTGTCCGCCGCACCTCGCAAAGCTTTTCCATCGCGACGACTGGCAGATTGGTTTCAGCGAAGCATTGGCGGCATCTCGCTGGATCCACTGGGAGCGTTCAATGCAGCACAAGCCAATGCGACCGAGCCGCTATTGGTATAGCGTGCTGCTGACGGCCTAATAGGCGCACAAAGAATGCAGAAATCGGCCCGGCTTGCGCTCATCAACCACGTTGTGAGAGTGGCGAACTGGAATAATCGCAGCATGTACGTTTCTATCCGTTTTGCCGCGATGCAACAGACACCGTCCGATGCAGTCATGAATGGTGTCAGGGCCGTTGGCAACGATGAGCAGCGCGCCCTGGCGTACCGGATGCCGGGGCCGGGGCGGGTGAATACCGTTTAGGGCCGGACTCGATGCGTACGATCTTCGGGGTGTTGAGTCTGTTGGTAGCGCTGGCAGTCGCTGGTGTGCTGTTGCGGCAACAGCTGAAAGCCACGCACTCTTCTGTGCCTGTGTTGCAAGTACCCGTCACACCAAGTGGTGATGCGCAAGGCGGTACAGAGACGGTGACCTTGCCCGCCGCCAGCGCACCAGCGCAGCAACACCAAGACGTGCAAGAGCAGTTCAAGCAAGCGCTGGACCACGCCATGCAGGCGCGCCCCTTGCCCGACGACGCACCGTGACAATGACCACCAACACATCCGAACAGGCTGATGCACAGTGGATGTTGGCCGCGCTGGCGCAGGCCCAAGCTGCGGCTGCTGCTGGTGAGGTGCCCGTGGGTGCGGTGGTGGTGCTGGACGGGCACATCATCGGGGCAGGGCGCAACGCGCCGATCCAGACACATGACCCCACGGCCCATGCCGAAATCGCCGCCTTGCGCGCCGCCGCGCAGCATCTGGGCAACTACCGGCTGGACGACTGCGAGCTGTTTGTCACGCTGGAGCCATGCACCATGTGCGCCGGCGCCATGCTGCACGCCCGCGTCAAGCGGGTGGTGTTTGGTGCGCCTGATCCCAAAACCGGTGCCGCTGGCTCGGTGCTCAATGTTTTTGCCCAGACGGGCCTCAATCATCAGACCCAAATCACGGGTGGCGTGATGGCTCAGGCGTGTGGCGACCTGTTGCAGCTATTTTTCAAACGTCTGCGCGAGCGTCAACAGGCCAACCAATGGCAAGCGGGCAGGGCGCTGCGCGACGACGCCCTGCGCACGCCCGAGAACCGGTTTGCCGACCTGCCCACTTTGCCGGGCACATCGTGTTACCTCAATGACCTGCCCAGCCTGTCGGGCTGGCGGCTGCACTACGTAGAGCTTGGACAGTCCAACACCCAACCTGCTGGCCTGTGTCTGCATGGTCCTACCGCTTGGAGTTACGCCTGGCAAAGCCAGTTGGCGCTTGCGGCGGAGAAGGGCACACGTTTGATCTGCCCGGACCTGATTGGTTTTGGCAAGAGCGACAAGCCCAAAAAAGCCACCTGTCACACACTTGACTGGCACGCCCAGGTCTTGCTGGAATTGATCGAGCATTTGGGTTTGCCGCAGGTCAACCTGATCGTGGCAGAAGACGCGTTGCCCTTGGCCCGTGCGCTGCAAGTGCTGGCGCCTGAAACCATCAGCACCATCGACCTTGCCCAGCCGGACCCGCTCACGCGCCAGGCCCGGGACGCGCCTTATCCCGACAACGGCCACCGTGTCGGACCCCAGGCCTTGTCCTGCCTGAAAATCATGCCGATAACCAACCCATCTGCCCGCGACATCCGATGACGAAACACATCTATATTTATTCTCCCTCTGGCGCTGTGCGCGACAAAGCCGCCTTCAAGCGCGGCATCCAACGGCTGCAAACACTGGGCCATGAGGTGGAGGTCGACGTGGCTGCCCTGGCCAGCCAACAGCGTTTTGCCGGTGACGATGCCACCCGGCTGGCTGCCATCCACCGCGCTGCGGACAGTGGTGCCGACGTGGCGCTGATCTCACGTGGTGGCTATGGACTGACCCGCCTGCTACCGGATATCCGCTACAAAAAAGTCGCCAAAGCCATCGACAAGGGTCTGCAGTTTGTGGGCATCAGCGACTTCACCGCTTTTCAGAGTGCCCTGTTGGCCAAAACGGGCGCCATCACCTGGGCAGGCCCCGCCTTGGGCGAGGGTTTTGGTGTGGAAGGCACACCAGACGACATCATGGAGGCGTGTTTTGACGACATGTTGTGTGGGCAAGGGGAGGGAACCGGTTGGCGCCAGGCGCGCCAAAGCCGCGGATCTGATGCGCCATCGATGGCGTCCACCCCAGATGCCACGCTGGTTGACGACAGTTTTGGCATTGAAGATGCTGTGCTGTGGGGTGGCAATCTGACCGTGTTGACCGCCCTGCTGGGCACGCCCTATTTCCCCAATATCAAGGGCGGTATTCTGTTTTTGGAGGATGTCGCCGAGCACCCTTACCGGGTTGAACGCATGCTCAGCCAGTTGCTGTATGCCGGCGTGCTCAAGCGTCAAAAAGCGGTGGCGCTGGGTCAGTTCACCGATTTCAAGCTGACGCCGCACGACCGCGGCTTCAACATGACCACGGTGGTGCAATGGCTGCGCCAGCACATCAAGGCACCGATTTTGACCAATCTGCCCTATGGTCATGTTCAGACCAAGGTGTTGCTGCCGGTCGGTGCCAAGACCGACCTTCGTGTTGATTTGCGTGATGTGCTCCTTGTTTGGGGTCACGTTTGATGGCGTATTGGCAGTTGTCCTAAACTCACGCCACAACCAAGGGAAGTTTTCGGGAATGAGTGTTCAATCGACTGTCGTTTTCGCTGATCTGTTCGGGAGCACTGGTGTCTTCGAGGCCTTGGGCAACGCGAAGGCGACCGAGCTGGTGACCCAGGCCACAGCGTGGGTGGCGCAACGCTGCAGCGCGCACGGCGGCCGAGTGGTCAAATTTCTCGGTGACGGCGTTCTGATCATTTTTGAGGACAGTACCAAAGCTGTTCTGGCGGTCATGGACCTGCAGCGTTCTTACCAACAGCTGCTGGGCCATATGCCGCCCAAGGCCTATATGCCGCTGCGCATCGGTGTGGCGCGCGGTGGTGTTGAACTGGTGGCTGACGACTGTTATGGTGACGCAGTCAACATTGCCGCGCGGCTGAGCGAACTCACCGGACCACATCAGATCTGGGTCAACAGCGAAGCCATGCAGGATGGATTCGACCTGCCAGATGAACGCTTCAGGCTGCTGGGACCCATTCATATCAGAGGCCGGGCCGAGCCGTGCCGGGTTTATCAGATTGAATGGCAGGAAAACCTGGGGTCGGAACTGTTGACCATCCACGAGGGATTCGATTTGTCCAGCCGGTTCAGCGACCGCGACGCGCTGGGTGCACATATCGAGCTGAAATGGCTGGACCAAAAGAAGTCATTCAACGCGTTTGATTTGCCGATCCACATTGGCAGAACACATCAGGTGGAGTTTGTGGTGACGGACGCGCGCGTTTCCAGGACACACGCCCGCCTGGACTGGCGCAACGGCAGCGTTGTGCTGGTTGACCTCAGCTCTTATGGCTGTTGGGTCCGATTCGCTGGCAGTGGCTCGGACTTGTTGCTGCGCCGTGAGGAATGCGTGTTGCACGGCAACGGTGAGATTTCGCTAGGTACACCGTTCAGCGATCCCAGCGCGCCGGTTGTCGGGTTTGCGGTGACATGAGTGGTGGATCTAAGTTTCGTCTGCTGACTGCATTACTTAACATAATGCACATCGTATCTACCACGGTACGAAAAAGCGCACACCCAGACAGGCCCGCGAAACCCGCGCCACGCTGGGCGCACGCTTCAAAATCCTGCTGGCTGATGCCGGGCTAACCCCCGAACAGGCCGGGAAAATCCTTCACGTCACGCCGCGCACGATACGGTACTGGATTTCCGGCAAGGTGCTGGTGCCATACGCCGCCTACAAGCTGGTGCGCATCATGCGGCTGTTTGAGCTGCCCTGTGAGGGCTGGCAAGGCTGGCACATGCACTCGGGGCGCTTGTGGTCGCCTGAGGGCTACGCCTTCCAGCCGCATGACGCCAACTGGTGGAACCTGCTGGTACGCCGGGCTGAGGGCTTTGGTCGCCAGTACACCCGCGCTAACCAGCTTGCCGTGGCATTGCAGCGACTGGATAGGCCGGATGACGTGTCGGTGCACGCCGCCGGGTATGCGGTTAGCGTGCCCGGCGGCTGCGCCGCCACGTCACCGACCGACGCAGTCGGGCGGGCGGCGAAGCCGACCGGCCTAGATTTATCCAATAAACACTTTAGAACACCAATTAGCAAAAAAGGTGCTTCTTCATTGGGAAACGGTGCCTTTCAAGGCGCTATGCAAAGCGTAGCAAGTGTTTCGCAAGATGAAAAACGGGGGCAACCATGAGTTCCCGCCGTGCGCTCATGAGCGTGTTCCATTGCCACACCACGCAGCCTCCCACCTTGCCGAAAACCGAGATCGTGCGCGACGCTGAAGGCACCAAGGTGGTGCCACGCAAGACCCCCACCCTGATTGAACGCCTGATCGCCCGGTCGGCTGGCCAGACCCTGCCAGCGCCAAAACGTGGCCGGGGCCGTCCACGCAAAGGGGGTGCCGTATGACACGCTCGCAACGCATCCTGAAACGGGTCAGCAAGGCCTTGGATCGGGCCATACGGCGTCAAACGTTCACCGGGTCGGACTGCTGGGCGGTGGGCTGGTCAAGGGCTTACAAGGCGGCCATCCGTCGTGAAGGGCGGGCCGTATGACGCACCTGGACAAGTTGGCCATCAAGCTGATGCACTTCGCCTATCCAGCGAACCGCCCTCACCCGCTGCCCTTCCCGATACGCCGTGCGGTCGCCAATACGGGCATCAGAGCTTTGTTCTGGTGCCACAAGGTAGGGGGGTGGCTAGAACGGGGTATCGGGGTCGTAGACCCTGATGTAGCGAAGCGTAACGGTATTAAGGGGTCAGAGTGATGAAACAAATCTCACGCAGTGAGTTTGTCCATGACGCGAGTGTTATGTGGATAACTCACGGGACAGTATCTCGTCGTCCTGAAAAACAATTTCTCTTTATACTCAAATGAAAGGATTTCCGTGAATATCTCAAAACCCAGAAATGCACATCGTATCTACCGCGTTTTTGTCAGACTGGAGCGGCTTCGACGAAAAATACGCGTCAGGCTGGGAAGCGGTTCACCAAGCCCCGCGAGACTGGCTCCTGCGGATAAAGGCAGAAATCATCTGAGCCGAATCTTCCCGGTTGGCCTTGTTGGCAAAGTCCAGCGCACTCAAGCCCGGGTCGTTTTTGAGCATCGGGTCGGCACCGGCCTCCAGCAGCAGCTTGACCGCCTCAGGCGTGCCGTAGTGCGCCGCCATCATCAGTGGTGTGGTGCCGTTGGGTGATGCCGCGTCGATGTAGGCGTTTTCCTCCAGCAGCATGCGCATCACGTCCAGATGCCCTTTGGTGGCAGCGTAATGCAGCGGTGCCCAGCCAGGTTTGTTGACGTCGGCATCCTTCTCGATCAGCATGCGGCATAGTCTGACATCGCCCGCCAAGGCTGCCAGCATCAGCGGGCTCTCGTCGGCGGCGTTGCGCACCTCGGCTTTGGTTTGCGGCCAGCGGATCAACACATCAGTCACCTTGGTCGCCTCGGATTGGATGGCCAATATCAGGCCCGGCACGCCTGCAGGATCGATCGTGTTGGGATCAAAACCCCGTTGCAACAAGGCCGTGACCTCCTTGGCATCGTCTTGCC
>Ga0209066_10003459_pt1 | contig 17987 bp, 22 predicted proteins | sample All_14_2_FD_187198 | JGI IMG/M metagenome (GOLD analysis project Ga0209066, IMG submission 187198) | Freshwater microbial communities in response to fracking from Pennsylvania, USA - Allegheny Zone_MetaG_DW_15 (SPAdes) (version 2) ... | reverse complement strand
GTTTATCAGAAGTTGTTTGATGCCTTGAAGTGCTCACCATAGTTGTGCCTATTGCTCGCCAGCCAGATGGGGAGAAGCGGTGATGCAGAACGTCGCGACCAAGGATGCGGATCGCCTGGTCCAGGGGCAACCATCCAATCACCTCGCCGACTATCCCGTGCGCGAATATGTCTCCGCCATGGCCAGGGAGCTGGCTCATATGGCTCGCTGGGATGGAGACGAACGTCTGGCGGCCGCGCTGGAGGCGGCCTCGGTCCTCGCCAGTCTGGACCCTGTCAGCTTGACACCAGACCCCCCGCAAGCAGGGTCGCCCGACCGGCCAGGCTGAGCTCCAGCAGGGCGACAGCTACGGTCGACACGGGCAGGCCGAGTGCGCGGGCCAGCTCGTCACGCGGGGTCGCCACGGGGGACAGCAGGGCGGCGACCCGATCAAGCACCGCTTCGTCGATATCGGTCGGCGCACCCTCAAAGGGCCCTTCCGATGGCGGCTCGCGAAGCGTTCGCAGGGTCGAGAACGCCCTTTCGACGTCCTCCAGTCCCTCGCACAGGATCGCGCCTTGTCGCAGCAGATCGTTCGGCCCTTTAGAGCGAGGGTCGAGGGGAGAACCCGGAACCGCGAAAACATCGCGCCCCTGTTCATTGGCCAATCGGGCCGTGATCAGGGAGCCCGACCGCAGTTCCGCTTCGACCACGATCACGCCGCGCGACAGACCCGAGATGATGCGGTTGCGGCGTGGAAAGTCCCGCGCCTGGGCCCGCGCGCCCATCGGGCTTTCGGACACGACGCAGCCCTTGGCGACGATGCGGTCGTAAAGGTCGGCGTGCTCGGCCGGATAGACGTCGTCCACGCCGCCCCCCAGGACCGCGACCGTCCCGGTCTCCAGTGCCCCTTCGTGCGCGGCTCCATCGACGCCCCGCGCCAGTCCGGAGACCACGACATGGCCGGCCTGTCCCAGTTGCTGCGCCAGACCCCGCGCGATCCGCAGGCCGCCCGCCGAGGCGATCCGGGCCCCGACCATGGCGATGCAGGGTCGTGACAGCAAGCCGACTTCGCCCCGCGCCCACAGCACAGGCGGCGCGGGATCGACCTGGGCCAGCAGGGCGGGGAAGGCCGGATCGCCCAAGACCAGCAACCGCGCACCCGCCGCCTCGCCTGCAGCCAATTCGGCCTCGATCCGGTCGCGGGACGCCAGTGTATAGGTGCCGCCGCCCCTGCCGATCAGGTCGGGCAGGCTGTCCAGAGCGCGAACGGCCGACCCATAGCGCAGGATCAACTGGCCAAAGGTGACGGGCCCGATTCCCTCCGTGCGGGCCAGCCGCAGCCGGGCGAACCGCTCGGCCAGAGACAGGTCGCTCACGCCGCCTTCGCGCCGATACGGGGTTCCGTCCCCTTCAACAGACGCGCGATATTGGCCGAGTGGCGGACATAGATCAGCAGGGCCGTGAACACGGCCAGCACGATGATTGGGGTGGAGGCGGGCAGACCCAGCATAGCCAGAGGCAGCAGTGCCAGCAGAGGAGCCGCCGCCGCCGCCGTCAGGGCCGACAGGGACGAAATCCGGAACACGAAGGCCGTCAGGATCCAGATCGCCCCGGCCATTAGTCCCAGGGGCCAGAGGGCCGCGATCAACAGGCCGAAGAAGGTCGCGACCCCCTTACCGCCCTTGAAGCCCAGCCAGACCGGGAAGAGGTGGCCGATGAACGCCGAGGCCCCGGCAATGGCTCCGGCGGCTTCGCTGCCGAACAGCCAGCGCGCCAGCAGCAGGGCCACCGCCCCCTTGCCCGCGTCCAGGATCAGAGTGGCCAGGGCCAGGTCCTTGCGCCCGGTCCGCAGCACATTCGTCGCGCCGATATTGCCCGATCCAATCGCACGCACATCGCCTGCGCCACCTAGCCGGGTGATGATCACGCCGAACGGGATCGACCCCAGCAGATAACCGGCCACGGCCACGAGGGCGAGTGTGCCGAGCGCGGCCCCTGCCAGATCCTCCACCCTGATTCGCTCCTGAAAAGACGTGCCCTTACGATGCGGCCAGCCGCGCGCCGGGGCAAGGGAAGTGATCTCGGGACCGACCCGAATTCAGCTCTCGAACACCCGACGTCCGCCGACCCAGGTGCTCAGGACGCGCCCTTGCAGCCGCCGCCCGTCAAAGGGCGAGTTCTTGGACTTGGACCGCAGGGTCGAGGCGTCGATCACAACGGGGGCGTCCGGATCGAACAGCATCAGGTCCGCCGGTGCACCCGGCTCCAGCACGCCGCTGTCCAGCCCCAGAAGGGTCGCCGGTCCGCTGGTCAGGGGCCGCAGGATGTCCAGTAGGTCCAGCCCGTCCTGATGATGCAGCGTCAGGGCGGCCGGCAGCAGGGTCTCCAGCCCGACGGCACCGGGTGCCGCCTCGGCGAACGGGCGGCGCTTGTCCTCCGCGGGTGCCGGGGCATGGGCCGAGGTGATGGCCTCGATCAAGCCGTCGCGGATCGCCTCGATCAGGGCCTGCCGATCGCTCTCGGCCCGCAGCGGCGGGTCCAGGCGGTAGAAGGTGCGATAGTCGCCGATATCCAGTTCGTTGAAGCACAGATGGTTGATCGAGACGCTGGCCGCGACCTCCAGTCCCTTGGCTCGGGCGCGCGCCAGACAGGCCAGAGCCCCTTCTGTCGAGATCTGATCGACCAGGAACCGCGCGCCGGTCTGTTCGACCAGGGCCAGGTCGCGCTCCAGCTGGATCCGTTCGGCGATGGCCGGAGCCCCCGACAGTCCCAGGCGCGTCGACAGCTCGCCCGAGGTCGCCACCGCGCCTTCGCTCAGCCAAGGATCGGCCGGGCGACAGGCGATCAAGGCGTTGAACGCCCCGGCATAGCTCATGACCCGCAGCAGGGTGCGGGTATTGGCGATCACCCGGTCGCCGTCGGTGAAATACAGCGCCCCGGCCTCGTGCATCAGGCCGATCTCGGCCATGCGCTGGCCATCTCTGCCTTGCGTCGCCGCTCCGGCGGCATAGACATTGACAAGGTTCAGCGCCGCCCCACGCCGGTGGATGAAATCAACCATCGCTGGGTCATCGACCGCCGGATCGGTGTCCGGCTGGATGACGATGGTGGTCACGCCCCCGGCGGCGGCCGACAGGCTGGCGGACTTCAGGGTTTCCTTGGGCTCGGCCCCCGGCTCGCCGGTCTTGACGCGAATGTCGATCAGGCCGGGCGACAGGCAGGCTCCGTGGGCGTCGATGATCTGCAGTCCCGCCGGACGTTCATGGGTTGTGCCCCGCACGACCTCTGCAATGCGTCCGTCCTGGACAAGCACCGAGCCGGGCCCGTCGTGATCGCTGGATGGATCCAGCAGCCGGGCATTGACGATGGCGAAGGCGGTCATCGACCGACCCCCTCGTTCCGCATCGACAGCGACGCCAGCACCGCCATCCGCGCAGCCACGCCCATCTCCACCTGGTCCTGGATCAGAGAGACGCTCAGGTCGTCGGCGACATCGGAATCGATCTCGACTCCCCGGTTCATCGGGCCGGGATGCATGACCTTGGCTCCGGGATTGGCCCAGGCCAGCTTCTCGCGGTCCAGGCCCCAGAAGCGGAAATACTCACGCGTTGACGGCACCAGGGCCCCGGCCATCCGCTCCAGCTGAAGCCGCAGCATCATGACCACGTCGCAGCCGTCCAGTCCCTCGCGCATATCGTGAAACACTTCGCAGCCCCACCGATCGGCGTCGCCGGGCACCAGGGTCGGCGGGCCTATCAGGCGGACTCTCGCCCCCATCATCGACAGCAGGGCGACGTTCGACCGCGCCACCCGGCTGTGGGCGATGTCGCCACAGATGGCCACCGTCAGGCCGCCGACCTCATCAAAGGCCCGGCGTAGGCTCAACAGGTCCAGCAGGGCCTGGGTCGGATGTTCGTGCCGCCCATCGCCCGCATTGACGACCGCACAGCCGACCTTCTGCGACAGCAGGTCCGCCGCGCCCGAGGCGGAATGGCGGATCACCAGCACGTCGGGCTTCATGGCGTTCAGCGTCACGGCCGTGTCGATCAGGGTCTCGCCCTTGGCCACCGACGAGGCCGTCACCGGCATGGTCACGACGTCGGCCCCCAGCCGCTTGGCCGCGATCTCGAACGAGGAACTGGTCCGGGTCGAGTTCTCGAAGAACAGGTTCACCACCGTCCGCCCGGCCATCAGATCCAGCGTCGGCCGCTCGTCGGTGGCGCGGTTGTGCGCGACGAATTCATCGGCCAGGTCCAGCAGGGCCAGGGTCGCGGGCGGGTTCAGATCGCCCGCCGACAGGAAATGGCGTCTGGGGAACGGGACCAGCCGTTCCTTGATTCGATCGGCGAGGTCGGCGTTCTGGCTCATCGAGGCCCGGCTATAGGCGCGGTTCAGGCCAGATGGAATAGCGCCAGCAGCATCGGGATGCTCGCGGCGCTGCCGACGGTGGTCAGGGCGACCACTCCGGCCATCAGAGGGGCATCCCCGCCCATCTGCCGCGCCAGCATATAGCTGGCCGCCGCGCCGGGGGCCGCACCGCACAGCAGGGCGATGCCCTGGGCCGTCGCATCCCCGCCGTACAGCACGCACAGGCCCCACATCAGCGGCGGGGTGACGACCAGCTTGACGAAGGATACCGCCCCAACAGTCCAGCGCCGCCGCGCGACCTCGGCGAAACTCAGTCCGGCCCCGGCCACGATCAGGCCCAGCGGCAGGGCCGCCCCGCCGATCAGCTCCAGCGTGTCGGACAGGCCGGGCAGGCGCGGGACCCGTGCGAAGTTCAGGGCCAACCCTATCAGACAGGCGATCAGGATCGGGTTGGACAGGATGGCCACGATCAGCGACAGCGGCGACATCGCCCGCTGGTCCGCCCCCCATCGCACCAGAACGATGACGCACAAGATGTTGGTGACCGGAATCATCGCTGCGATCACCACCGCCGCCAGGGCCAGGCCGTCGGGCCCATAGACCGCCTGGATCACCGGCAGAAAGACGAAACTGTTCCAGCGGATCACGCCCTGAAACACGCTGGTATAGGCTGGTCCGTCCAGGCGGATCAGCGGCTTGGCCAGCAGGGTGATGGTCGAGATGATCAGAACCGTTGTCACCGCAGCCGCCCCGGCCGCCCCCGCTCCGCCGCCGGATATGTCGGCGTGCCAGATCGCCGGGATCAGAAAGCCGGGATACAGCAGGTTGATCGACAGCTTCTCGATCGGCCGCCATGTCGCGTCGGGCAGGAAGTCCGACTTCCTCAGGCCATAACCGATGGCGATCAGCACGAAGACCGGCACGATCCCGGCGAACAGACCGGCCATCAGGGTCGCAGTCGATCCAGTGCGCCCTGAAGGATCCAGGCGGCGGCCGTGCGGTCGATGACCCCGGCCCGGCGCTTGCGGTTCAGGTCCAACTCCTCGATCAGGAACCGCTCGACCGCGCTGGTCGACAGGCGCTCGTCCTGAAAGGCGACATTGACCGGGCGGATGCGTTCCAGGTTGCGGGCAAAGGCGCGGCACGACTGGGCGCGCGGTCCCTCCGACCCGTCCATGTTCAGTGGCAGGCCAATGATCAGGGCCGAGATCTTCCGCTCGTCCATCAGCCGGAACAGGGCGGCCGCGTCATCGGTGAATTTCGTCTTGCGGATCAGGGCGACCGGACTGGCGATCATCCGACTGGTGTCCGAAGCCGCCACGCCGATCGTCTTTTCGCCCAGGTCCAGCCCCAGCCAGGCGGTTCCGGGCGGGCAGGCGGCGGGCAGGGCGGTCAGGTCGAGAACGGGCACGCCGCGTCGGTTAGGCTGAGCGGGACCATCCGTCAAAGCCTGTTGTCGCTCTCGGGTTTCGGGGGCACCTTTCGCCTTCTCCCAAAGGGAACCACCGCCATGACATCTCGCCTCCTGATCCTGTCCAGCCTGGCTGCGGCCACGGCGCTGGCGGGGTGCGATCGGATCGATGCGGCCTATGCCGCCTTCAACAACCCGCCCCAGACGGTCGAGCCCGTGGACGCCACCCCGGTGACGCCGCCCACGCCCGCCCCGGCGACCGGCACCGTCCAACCCTTGAAGCCGACCGGGCGCGGCCTGCCGGTCAAGGCCCAGCCGGAACCGATGTTGCAGATTTTGGCCTCGGTCACCGAAGTGGTGCCCTTGGCCTTGCAGGGCGAGCGGACGGTCAAGCTGTTTGGCACGGCGGGCGGCGATCCGGCCATGAACGGCCTCTATACCTATATCGCCTTCTTCCGCAGCCCGGCGGACGGCTGGTGGGTGTTCCAACTGGGCGACTTCCTCAGTTTCACCGTCCTGAACGAGGTGCCGGGACAGGTGGACGTCGAGGTCGAGGAAAGCGTCATGGACCCCGACACCGGCACGATCGGATCGCGCAAGCGCCGCATCATCATCGCCTTCCCGGTGGATCAGGGCACCGACGCACCGCCCAATGTGCGCTTCATGCCTGCCGCCTGACGCGTGATCCTTGTGAATCCGGGCCCGTGCCGTTAGTCACCGCCTCTCGCATCTGACTATCGGAGGGCCGCATGGCCATCGACGCCGCGACGGTGAGGAAGGTCGCCCACCTCGCCCGGATCAAGACCCCCGACGACCGGCTGGAGCCCTTGGCGGGCGAGCTGAACGGCATCCTGGCCTGGATCGACCAACTCGGCGAGGTCGATGTGGAGGGCGTGGAGCCCATGACGTCCAATGTCGCCCAGGCTCTGCGTCTGCGCGACGACGTCGTCACCGACGGCGGCAAGGTCGCCGACGTCCTGGCCAATGCCCCGAGATCCGCCGACGGCTTCTTCGTCGTGCCCAAGGTTGTGGAATAGGATGATCGACCTCACCCAACTGACGCTCAAGGCCGCCGTTGACGGCCTCAAGGCCAGGGCCTTTTCGTCTGAAGAAATCACGCGCGCCTTTTTGACCAATATCGAAGCCGCCAATCCGGTGCTGAACGCCTATGTCGAGGTGACCGCCGACAAGGCGATCGACATGGCTCGGGCGTCCGATGCGCGGCTTCATGCCGGGCAGGGCGGTGTGCTGGAAGGCGCGCCCCTGGGTATCAAGGACCTGTTCTGTACCCAGGGGGTCCAGACGGCGGCCGGCTCCAATATGCTGCGGGGCTTCGTGCCGCCGTATGAATCGACCGTCACCGCCAACCTGTGGCGCGACGGCGCGGTGATGCTAGGCAAGCTGAACATGGACGAGTTCGCCATGGGCTCGTCAAACGAGACGAGCGCCTTCGGTCCGGTCGTTAATCCTTGGAAATCAAACAGTTCCAATGCCAAACTGACACCGGGTGGCAGTTCGGGCGGATCGGCCTCGGCGGTGGCGGCGGATCTGTGTCTGGCGGCCACGGCCTCGGACACCGGCGGCTCCATCCGGCAGCCCGCTGCTTTCACGGGGACGGTCGGGATCAAGCCGACCTATGGCCGGGCCAGCCGCTACGGCATGGTGGCCTTCGCCAGCTCGCTGGATCAGGCTGGCCCTATCGCCAGGACGGTCGAGGATGCGGCCCTGCTGCTGACCTCCATGTGCTCCTTCGATCCCAAGGATTCGACCAGTCTGGACATCGCCACCCCCGACTGGTCTGCCTCGGTCGGACGCTCGGTCAAGGGTCTGCGGATCGGGGTACCGTCCGAATATGTCGTCGATGGTATGCCCGACGCGATCCAGAAGCTGTGGGCCGACGGCATGGAGTGGCTGAAGGATGCCGGCTGCGAGATCGTGCCCATCAGCCTGCCGCACACCAAATACGCCCTGCCGACCTATTACATCGTCGCCCCGGCCGAGGCCTCGTCCAACCTGGCCCGCTATGACGGTATGCGCTTCGGCCATCGCGCCGAGGGGACCACGTCCCTCACCGACCTCTATGAGACCAGCCGCGCCGAGGGCTTTGGCAACGAGGTCAAGCGCCGCCTGATCATCGGGGCCTATGTACTCTCGGCCGGGTTCTACGACGCCTATTACGTCCGTGCGCTGAAGGTGCGTCGCCGCATCGCCGAGGATTTCGACCGCGTCTGGGATCAGGTCGACGCCATCCTGACGCCGTCCACACCGTCGGCCGCCTTCGCCCTGGGCGACAAGCAGATCGATCCGCTGCAGATGTATCTGAACGACATCTTCACCGTCACCGCCAACCTTGCCGGCTTACCGGGCATTTCGGTGCCGGCAGGGGTCGATGCCGGCGGCCTGCCGCTGGGGCTTCAGGTCATCGGCAAGGCCCTCGACGAAGCCACGGTCTTCCAGGTCGCCGCAGCGCTGGAGAAGGCTGCGGGGCCCGTGGGTCGACCGGAGCGGTGGTGGTGAGTGTGGTGGCCTAGCCTGTGAAATGACCGTCAGCACTACCGACATCGTCATTCTGGGCGGGGGCCATAATGGGTTGGTCTGTGCCTTCTATCTGGCGCGAGCCGGCTTGAAGGTCACGGTCCTGGAGCGACGCTCGACCGTCGGCGGGGCGGCGGTGACCGAAGAGTTCCACCCCGGCTTCCGCAACTCGACCGCCAGCTATACCGTCAGCCTGCTGAACCCGCGGATCATCGCCGACATGAACCTGGCCCGGCATGGGCTGAGGGTCGTCGAGCGCAAGATGTCCAACTTCCTGCCCCTGCCGGGGGGCGACCATTTCCTGGCGGGCGAGGGCCGGACGCAGAGCCAGGTGGCGCGTTTCTCCGCCCGCGATGCCGAACGACTGCCCGATTATGAGCGGCGGCTGGAGGTCGTGGCGGGCGTCCTGCGCGACTGGGTCCTGAAGGCCCCGCCCAATGTGGTCGAGGGTGGCTGGACGGCCCTGTTGCCCGAATTGCTCAATGCCGGGGCTCTGGGGCGTCAGGCGGCAGGCTTGGATACCCAAGGGCGGCGCGACCTGTTGGACCTGTTCACCAAGTCGGCCGGCGACTGGCTGGACGGCTGGTTCGAGAGCGATCCGATCAAGGCCTTGTTCGGGTTCGACAGCGTCGTCGGCAACTATGCCAGCCCCTATACGCCTGGGTCGGCCTATGTGCTGCTGCACCATGTCTTCGGCGAGGTGAACGGTCGAAAGGGCGTCTGGGGCCATGCGATCGGAGGCATGGGCGCGATCACCCAGGCCATGGCCGCCGCCTGTGCCGAACAGGGCGTCGAGGTCCGGCTGGAAACCGAGGTGGCCCAGGTCCTGACCGAGCGGGGCCGGGCGGTCGGGGCGGTGACAGCGGCTGGCGACGTCTTGCGGGCCCGGGCCGTGGTGTCGAATCTGCATCCGCGACTGTTGTTCGACCGGCTGGTCGATCCGGCCGTGTTGCCTGCGGACTTCACCGAGAGGATGGGGCGATATGCCTCCGGATCCGGAACCTTCCGCATGAATGTGGCGCTGTCGGAGCTGCCGCGCTTCACTGCCCTGCCCAAGCCGGGTGATCACCATACGGCGGGCATCATCGTCGCCCCCAGCCTGGCTTATATGGACCGTGCTCATGCCCAGGCCCGGCTTAACGGATGGTCAGCCGAGCCGATCGTGGAGATGCTGATCCCTTCGACCCTGGACGACAGCCTGGCGCCGCCCGGCCAGCACGTGGCCAGCCTGTTCTGCCAGCACGTCGCTCCGGACCTGGAGGATGATCACCGCGAGACGGTGGCCGATCTGATCATCGATACGGTCGAGGCGCATGCTCCAGGCTTCAAGGCCTCGGTGATCGGCAGGCTGGCGCTGGGCCCGCGCGATCTGGAGCGAAGGTTCGGCCTGGTCGGGGGGGATATCTTCCACGGCCGATTGACCCTGGACCAGTTGTTCAGCGCGCGGCCGGTGATAGGCCATGCCGATCACCGGATGCCCGTGCCGGGCCTCTATCTGTGCGGATCAGGGGCCCATCCCGGCGGTGGGGTGACGGGGGCACCCGGGCACAATGCGGCGCGGGCCGTCCTTAAGGACGTTCGACGTCGCCGCCTTCAATAGGCCCGGGTGTCGGACACGAGCGCCCACAGGGGCAAACGCAGGTGGGCGGTGGCGGCACCGATCTGGGCGGTGGTCAGATGGGCGCGCCCGGCCTCGGCCCGGCGCGCGTCTTCGGGAGACATGGCGATGGCGCGGGCCAGGTCGTTGATCGGAATGCCCCGCTGTTCGCGCCAGCGTTTCAGCCGGGCACCGATGGCGGCATCCGATGGATCCACGCCGGGAAAGCCGAGAACGGATCCCATCAGCTTCGTCTCCCTATCGACGCCGTCTAGATGCGGCGCTTACTCACCATTCTTGATCCCAGTTGAAGTCCTTGTCGAGCCAGTCGCCCAGTCGACCGTCGGGACGGGCCAAGGCGTGGATGCGGTCCATCTCTTCGTCGGACAGGGCGAAATCGAAAATGTCGAAGCTCTCTTCTGCGCGGTGGACCTTGGTGGTGCGGGGAATGGCGATGACGTTCTGCTGGATCAGCCAGCGCAGGGTGATCTGAGCCGGGGTCTTGCCGTGAGCCTTGCCGATCTCGATGAGAGTCGCGTCCTCGGCCACGGCTCCCTGAGCCAAGGGCGACCAGGCGGTGATCGACGACCCCAGTTCACCCGCCGTGGCCAGAAGGGTCGAGAGCTTGAGATAGGGGTGGTACTCGACCTGGTTGGTGATCAGGCGCGATTTCGACAGGGCTTGGGCCCGGCGGAACTCCGCCGAGGGGAAGTTGGACAGGCCGATGGCGCGGCTCAGGCCACGATCCTTGGCATGGTTCAAGGCCCCCAGGGTTTCCTCGAACGACGGCACGGTCTTGGGCCAGTGCAGCAGCAGCAGGTCCGGGGTGAAGCCCAGGCTGTCCACCGACTCTTTGGCCTGGCCCAGCAGGGCGTCATGATGAAAGTGGGCGACCCAGATCTTGGTGGTCAGCCATATGTCCTCGCGCGCGACATGGCCTGCCTCGATGGCATCACGGATGCCGTCGCCCACGGCGGCTTCGTTCTTGTAGATCCAGGCCGTGTCGATGTGGCGATAGCCGATCCGCAGCGCCTCGGACACCATCCGACGGGCATCCTCCGCCTCCAGCTGCCAGGTGCCGAACCCGAGCAGCGGAATGGCATGGCCGTCGACGGAGATCGTGGGCTGGTGGGTCATGAAGGCGCTCCTGATAGGGAGCCTTAGCTAGGACGATCAGGCGCGGGTTCAACCAGCCAGTCGAACATCTCGTCCCACAGCCCCTCCATGCCGCGCCGAAACGCCCCTTCGTGACCGATGTGGGAAGCCCCATGATCCGCCGGGGTGCGGACCACGATGTCGCGGGGTGCGTTGGAATAGACCTGGAGCAGGCTTTCGGCCGTCATGGGCGTCGCGATCGGATCGTCGGTGAAGATCCACGACCGGATCGGGGCGGTGACGGCCTCGAAATGATGAGGACGCAGCCGGTCGGCGAGTTCGTCCCTGAAATAGGCCGGTTTCAGGCACCACCGCCGCCAGGTCTGGTAGACGCCGCGGGGCAGGTCTGTTCCCGCCCATAGGCCGTGGCCCTTGATATAGCCCCGCCTGAACAGGCTCCAGGGTCCGAAACCGAACCAGAAGAACAGCTCCAGCGGATTGTAGTGCTGGTGATGGTGGCCCCAGTAGCCGCTGCCCACGCTGACGAAGGCATGGCGCGAGATGCGGTCGTGATTGGGCATGAAGCCGAGGAAATGGCCTCCTACGCTGTGGCCGACGTGGACGACCGGCAGGCCGGGTGCCGCAGCGATCAGGGCCTCCAGCGCGGCGGGCATATCCAGCCGGCCCCAGTCGGGATAGTCCATGACCATGGCCGCCAGATCGTCCGGCCGCGACCCGGCGATGCCCCGATAGTCATAGGTCAGGACGACCGCGCCCCTTGCCGCGAGATGCCGCGCGAATCGCTCGTAGAAGCCCTTGGGGAAGCCGGTGCCGGATGACACCAACACGGCCGTGGTCGGGTTCGCAGCAGAGACGATTCGCATCGACAACGGATAGCGGTCCGCTGCGAGCGCGGTGAAATCGCGAGTGATCAGAGGGGCCATGGGTCCGTCCTTATTAAGGACGAACTTGGCACGATGACGCAACGTCAGGTCAAGCCGTCATCCCAGGCTTTGGCAATCCGTTTCGGGACCAGTGTGCGCCAACGGGCTGTCAGGGCGCTTTTCAACCAGTCTCGGTCAACCGAGGCAATCCGGGCCAGCACGATCGGATAGCGGCGATAGTGATCGGTCAGATGAAAGGTATCGGGCTCTGCCTCGATCAGCATATCGCGGTGATCCAGGCTGTCGACATAGACTACGACGCTGTCATCCTCGGCTCGGATGCGGGTCAGGAATTTTCCCGCTGCCTTGAACGACGGATAGCCATAGGACGTGCCCGCCTCGGTCTGTGGCAAGGCCAGCACCAGATCGGCCACTTCGGTGGGGGTCATGGGCTGGGCCACTGCAATGTCATCGGCTGCATTGAGGCATGAAAAAAGGGCCGCGCCCAGAGGACGCGGCCCTTTGATCGTTCAAACGGGCGATCCGCCTATTCGATGTCTTCGTTCAACAGGCCGACCTTGAGGAAGCCGGTTTCCTGCAGCTTGTTCATGACTTCCATGAACTGATTGTATTTCACCTCGGCGTCGGCTCGGACGAACACGCGCTCTTCCTGGCAGGCACCGCCGCCCAGGGCCGCGCAGAGGTCGGCGTCCAGGGTCTCGATCGTGGTCTGGCGGTCGGCCAGGAAGATCGAGCCCGATTCCTGGATCGTGATGTAGACCGGTTCGTCTTCCGACGGATTGGGATTCGGCACCGGCGGCGGCAGGTCGAGCCGGATCGACACGGTCGCCAGCGGCGCGGCGACCATGAAGATGATCAGCAGCACCAGCATGATGTCGACAAAGGGGGTGACGTTGATGTCGGCGTTCTGACTGATCGTCTTGCCGCCCTGGCCACCCGGCCCGGAAAGTTTGGCGCCCATGGGCTCCGATCTCCATCAAGGCCCGGCGCGACACGCGGCAGGCAGGTCATAGTTGGTTCGTCTCTTGGCGTCCTGCGCCGCGCTTGTAAAGCGATCTCGGCATCGGGATGGTTCCGAAGCGGGAAATACCCGCGTCGGGCGAAACCGTCAGGCCTTGGCCAGTTTCAGGAAGCGGTCGATCAGGGCCTGGTCGGTCTTGAAGGCACCGGTAAACCGCGTCGTGATGGTCGAGACGTGGCGGTGATGCACCCCGCGCGTCGTCATGCACTGGTGCTCGGCATCGATCAGCACGGCCACCCCAGCGGGGTTCAGGTGCGATTCGAGGGCATTGGCGATTTCCTGGGTCAGGGTTTCCTGCGTCTGCAACCGCTTGGAATAGATTTCCACGACGCGTGCGATCTTGGAGATGCCGACCACTTTTTCCGTCGGCAGATAGGCGACATAGGCCTTGCCCAGGAAGGGGGCCATGTGATGCTCGCAGTGGCTCTCCACCTCGATGTCACGCAGCAGGACCATGTCGTCATAGCCCTGGACGTCCTCGAACGTGCGGCTCAGTTCCTTGGCCGGATCGGCGTGATAGCCCTCGAACCATTCGCCATAGGCATCGACCACTCGTTTGGGCGTGTCCTTCAGACCTTCGCGGTCCGGATTGTCACCGGCCCAGGCCAGCAGGGTTCGAACGGCCTGCATGGCTTCGTCACGCGACGGACGCTCTACGGCGTCGTTCACACCGACCAGGACGGGTTTGGCGGGGATCAGGCTCATTCTCGTTTCCGTCACGGCTCAGTGGCGCCGGAACGACGGTTCCGGATGGACGCGCGCCGCGCTCCCTGTTCTACGCCGATCCGCTGTTCGCGGACGCGGCGAAACGGCTATATGGGCGATCCCGTCCGTCTCGCAAGAAAACTGAAGGCCACCGCTGCATTATGCCGCTGATGATCCACGATACCCTGGCCCGTGAAAAGCGCGTCTTCGTCCCGCGCGATCCCGACCGGATCACCCTCTATGTCTGTGGCCCCACGGTCTATGACTATGCCCACATCGGCAATGCGCGGCCGCCCGTGGTGTTCGACGTGCTGGTTCGGCTGCTGCGCCGGACCTATGGGCCAGACGCCGTGATCTATGCCCGAAACGTCACCGACGTGGATGACAAGATCAATGCCAAGGCCGCGCGCGAGGGGGTGCCGATCGGCGATGTGACGGCCCGCTATGAAGCGGCCTATCTGGACGACATGGCCCGGCTGAACGTCTCGGCTCCGGACATCGCGCCTCATGTCACCGATCATATCGAGCCGATCGTCGCCCAGATTGCCGCCATCATGGAGGCCGGATGCGCCTATGCGGCCGAGGGGCACGTGCTGTTCGACGTCTCGTCCTATCCCAACTATGGCCGTCTGTCGGGCCGGAACCTGGACGACATGATTGCCGGGGCCCGGGTCGAGGTCGCCCCGTACAAGAAGAATGCCCACGACTTCGTGCTGTGGAAGCCGTCCAAGGAGGGCGAGCCGTCCTGGCCGTCGCCCTGGGGAGCCGGGCGTCCGGGCTGGCACATCGAATGCTCGGCCATGATCGAACAGGTGCTGGGCCTGCCCATCGACATCCACGGCGGCGGTATCGACCTGGTCTTTCCCCACCATGAGAACGAGATCGCCCAGGGGGTCTGCGCCCACGGCCATGCCCATGGCGATCAGGCGCATGGGGAATACAGCCGCTACTGGATGCATAACGGCTTCCTGACCGTCGATGCGGAAAAGATGTCCAAGTCGATCGGCAATGTCCTGCTGCTGCATGACCTGGTGCAGTCCATGCCGGGCGAGGTCGTCCGCTGGGCCCTGCTGAGTGCCCACTATCGCCAGCCGCTGGACTGGAACCAGGGTCTGCTGGATCAGTCGCGGAAGAACCTGGACCGTCTTTATGGCGCCTTGCACCGGGCTGCGGCTGTGACGGCGATCGACGACGGTCCGCCCGAGGATTTCCTGAACTCGATCGAAGATGATCTGAACACGCCGGGAGCCATGGCGACCCTGTTCGCCCTGTCCAGCGAGATCGAGCGAGGCATGACGGCGGGTGATCTGGATGCCGTCGCCCTGGCTAAAGGGCGATTGATCGCGGCCGGGGCGCTGCTGGGCGTCCTCCAGGCTGATCCAGCCGCATGGCTGGAAGGTGAGGTAACCGACGCCCTGCGCGTCGAGGTCGAGGCCTTGCTGGAACAGCGCGCCGCCGCCCGCGCCGCCAAGGACTGGCCTGAGGCGGACCGGATCCGCGACCGTCTGAACGCCCTGGATGTCGTGGTCATGGATGGGCCCCAGGGCGCGACCTGGCGGGTCAAGGGATAGGGTGATCGCCCAGAGACTGAACCGGGGAACTCGACGAACGGGTTCTTTTGGTGCATTAGCGCCAGCTTCTTGAGACCCCTGCCCACGCCCGGCCGGGGTCCGAAATCGTATGGAACAGGGCGCGAGAGGCCGCATGGCTAAGGAAGAACTGCTTGAGTTTCCCGGAGTGGTCAGCGAACTGCTGCCCAACGCGACCTTCCGCGTGACGCTCGAGAACGATCACGAGATCATCGCCCACACCGCGGGCAAGATGCGAAAGAACCGAATCCGGGTTCTGGCCGGCGACAAGGTCCTGGTCGAGATGACGCCCTATGACCTGACCAAGGGCCGCATCACCTATCGCTTCAAGTAAGGACGGGCTCGTGACGAGCCGTCCTGAACTGGTGCTGGCCTCGGCCAGCCCGCGCCGGATCGAACTTCTGGCGCAGGTCGGGATCGTTCCCGACCGGATCGAACCCGCCGACATCGACGAAACCCCGCAAAAGGGCGAGCCCCCGCCGCGACTGGCCGAGCGTCTGGCCCGGACCAAGGCGGAGGCCGTCGCCGCGCGCTTCCCCGACGCCTGCGTCCTGGCGGCCGATACGGTCGTGTCTGTCGGCCGTCGGCTGCTGGAAAAAGCCGGGGACGAGGTCGAGGCCGCGCGCTTTCTTCGTCTGCTGTCCGGCCGAAACCATCGGGTCCATACGGGTGTGGTCGTGGCCCATGGCGGGCGGGTGGCCATTCGGGTGGTCGAGACCCGGGTGGCGTTCAAGACGCTGTCCGAGGCAGAGATCGCCGACTATGTCGCCACGGGCGACTGGCGCGGCAAGGCGGGCGGATACGGCATCCAGGGGCCTGCGGGGGCCTTCGTGCGCCGCATCGTGGGCAGTCACCCAGCGGTGATGGGACTGCCGCTGTATGAAAGCGTGAACCTGCTGGCCGGTGTCGGCTGGCGGCCGGATCGCTCATGACGCTGGAGGTCTTCCTGGACGAGACGCCGGGCGAGATTCGCGGCGTCATTGTGCGAGACGGACGCCCTGAGCGACTGCTGATCCAACGAGAGGACGACATCGCCGCCCACCGCCTGGGCGCGCGATCGGTCGGTCGGGTGGAGGCTGTGGACAGCGGCCTGAGCGGGTGCTTCGTCGATCTGGGCACCGGCCTGTCCGGCTATCTGCCGCCCGGCAAGGGGTCATCGGGACGCGTCGGCGAGGCGTTGGAGGTCCAGGTCGTGGCCGAGCCGCGCGGCGGCAAGGGCCCGACGTTGCGGCGTCTTGGGGCAGGGCAGGGGGCGCCGCGACTGGTCGCAGCGGGCCCGGACGTGCGCGCTCGACTGGCGGTTCTGGCCCCCGGCGTCGAGGTCCAGACCGGTTTGGCGGCGATCGACGCATCCATCGAGGCGGAGGTTGAAGCCTTGGCCGACACGGTCGTCCTGCCCGAACTTGGCCTGGACCTGGCGGTACAGAGGACGCGGGCACTGATCGCTGTCGATATCGACCATGCCCGGCTGGCCGGCCGTGACCTGGCCAAGAGCCGCGACCGGGCGAATCGCGCAGGCATGGCTCAGGCCGCGCGCCTGATCCGGCTGAAGGGCTGGGGCGGTCTGGTGGTCATCGATATGGTCGGCAGCGGGCGTGACGGCGAGGCACATCTGGCGGCGGCCAAGGCCGCGTTCGGCGGGGACCCGGAGACGGCGCGCCAGGTCGCCTATGGCCCCGTCAGCCGGTTCGGCCTGGTTCAACTCTCGTTACCTTGGCAGGTCGCGCCCATCGAGGAACGCCTGAACGGTGCCGATGGACGGCCATCGTTGCAGACGCGGGCCATCGCGATCGTGCGCGACCTGCGCCGGGCCCTGCTGTCGGATACGGCGACGCCCCGCCACACCGCCCGCTGCTGTCCGCAGGAGGCCGCCCTTGCCGCGCCGCTGGCGACGCGACTGGGGCCCCGTGCGACCGTCATCGCGGACGCGGCGATCTCGCCGGGTCGCCACCGTATCGAAGAGGCCTGACCGATGGTGATCTGCCCCATATGCCGCAAGCACCAAGCCGAGGCGGAATACCGTCCCTTCTGCTCCAAACGCTGCGCCGACGTCGATCTGGGCCGGTGGCTGACAGGCTCCTATGCCGTTCCCGCCGAAGATGACGAGATCCCGACGCAAGATCGATCGGAAGACTGATCGTGACCGCTGGACACCCACAACGGCCTCGCCTATAGACCGCCCTCCCGCGAGCCGGTGGCGCGCCTGGGTAGCTCAGTTGGTAGAGCAGCGGATTGAAAATCCGCGTGTCGGTGGTTCGAATCCGCCCCCAGGCACCATTTCCCGTCCTTTGTCCCGAACGCTCGGGTCCAGACAGGACGGGCATTTTGGGCGATCATGAAATTGTCGCCTTTACCGTTACATTTGTGATCGATGTTCCCGCTCTCCCTGAGGGGGAAAAGCACGGATGCACCCTTGACGCTCTGGTATGCGTTCGCCAAAGGAGCTTGACCGCTTTCTTTGCGTAAGCGTCCGAAAGCCCGCTGGACTCGTCCATCGGGCGTTCAAAACCGCCCCGGTCGCCGCCTTGGCAACCGGAAGCGTCAGAAGGCGTTCCGTCGATCAACCCCCTGGGTCGATCCGGCGGGCGATCACATTTTCACTGGGATGGGGTTTCGGCCTCGTCTCATGGGTCCCTCGAGTCAGACCACAGCAGGAACTGGCGAACTATGCTCAAGAAGACGAACATCATTCTCGCTCTGGCCGGCGCTGCCGTCCTGATGGCGGGCTCCCCGGTTCTGGCGCAAGACGCCACAGCCCCGGCTCCGGCCGCCGCTGCTC
>Ga0209066_10003458_pt1 | contig 17991 bp, 16 predicted proteins | sample All_14_2_FD_187198 | JGI IMG/M metagenome (GOLD analysis project Ga0209066, IMG submission 187198) | Freshwater microbial communities in response to fracking from Pennsylvania, USA - Allegheny Zone_MetaG_DW_15 (SPAdes) (version 2) ... | reverse complement strand
CTGCATGCCGCTCCTTCTGGTCCTGCAGTCGCTTCTTGAAATAGGCGAGGACCTCTTCCGGCGACATCGACGCCAGCTTCTTCTCGTCCAGTCCCAGGGCATGGGCCAGCCGCTTCGGGTTCTTCAACCACTCGTCGAGCAGACCGGCGGCAACGAGATCGAATTCGGCCTCGCCGGCCTGGGCCAGATCGGCCCCCTCGAAGGTGTGGGCGAAAACCTGGTCGTAGAGGTCGAAGTATTTTTCGCTTTTGACGAGGATGGCCCGGGCGGCGATGTAGAAATCGTCGAGCGAGTTGACCAGCCCATCACCCATCGCCCGCTGCAGCAGCAGGAACGAGGTGGGACTGACAGGGATGCCGACGTCGCGGAGGGTATAGAAGAATTGGATGAACACCGGCCTCAGCTTCCGCTCAGCGGAAGAAGCCCCGCTTCATGATCAGGTTGGCCGACTTCAGATAATCGCCGCTTTTCTTGAACAGGACGCCGAGGTACGGGATCTCCCGGTCGAGCGCCTCGCCACGGCGGAAATCCGGGTCGGCCTGCAGCGCCCTGATCCAGTTGAGCAGTTCCCTGGTCGCCGGTTTCTTCTCGAGCCCGTCGATACTGCGGAGCTCGTAAAAAATGCGGATCGCGCTCTCCGCCAGCTTCTCCGGGATATCGGGAAAATGAGTATCGATGATGCGGCGCATCATCTTCGGCTCGGGGAAGGCGATATGGTGGAAATTGCAGCGGCCGAGGAACGGATCGGACAGATCCTTCTTGGCGTTCGAGGTGATGACGATCACCGGCCGATGCCGGGCCTTGACCATTTCATCGGTCTCGATGATATCGAACTGCATCTGGTCGAGGACATCGAGCATGTCGTCCTGAAACTCGGTCTCGGCCTTGTCGATCTCATCGATCAGCAGGACGGTCCGCTTCTCGGCGGTGAAGGCCTGACCGATCCGCCCCATCCGGATGTAATCGCTGATGTCGCTCACATCCCGGCGGGAGTCGCCGAAGCGGCTGTCGTTCAGCCTGGTCAGGGTGTCGTACTGGTACAGGGCCTCGACCAGTTTCATGTTTGATTTGACGTTGAGAATGATCAACGGCATGCCGAGGGTCTCGGCGATCGCGTGGGCCAACATGGTCTTACCGGTGCCGGGTTCCCCTTTCAGCAGCAGCGGCATCTCCAGGGCCATGGAGATATTGACGATCTTGGCCAGTTCCTCGTCGAGCACATAGCGGCTCGACCCGGTGAATCGATTGAGTTCCATTCCGTTCCTTATCAAGATGTATTGAGATCTTCGCCGTGCGTATCCCACACTACAAAAAAAAACCCTCCCGTGTCAACAGAAGAGGGCCGCACAATCCGGGCTATTCCTGTTCTTTCCAGACACGGGCGCCAAGACCGGTAAGCTTTTCCACCAGGTTCTCGTAACCTCTTTCGAGGTGGTATATCCGGGAAATCTCGGTCCGCCCCGAGGCGGCAAGCCCGCCAATCACCAGCGAGGAACTGGCCCGGAGATCGGTCGCCATGACCTGGGCCCCGCTCAGTCCCTGCAAACCACGGCCATTGATGACGCAGCTGTGGCCGTCGATCCGGATATCTGCCCCCATCCGCTGCAGTTCTGCCACGTGCATGAAACGGTTCTCGAAAATGGTCTCAGTGATGACGCAGACATCGGTACTGAGCGCCATCAGGGCCATGAACTGGGCCTGCAGGTCGGTCGGATAACCCGGGAAGGGCATCGTCTTGATATCGACGCTCTTGAGCGTTCGGGGTTTCGCCTGCGGCCAGCGTATTGAAATGGTCGAGTCGCCTTCGTCGACGATCAGACCGGCCAGCCGCAGCTTTTCGAGCAGCGACGGGAGATGGGCGGGATTGCAGTGGGTGACGGTCCCTTCGCCGCCGGTCGCGGCAATGGCGATGAGATAGGTGCCGGCCTCGATGCGATCGGGGATGATGTCGCAATCGGCCGGCCGCAGTTCATCAACCCCATGGATCGTCAATCGGTCGGTGTTCCGCCCTTCGATCCGCGCCCCCATGCCGGTCAGCATGTCGATGAGGTTGGCGATTTCCGGCTCCCGGGCGGCATTCTTCAAAATGGTGGTGCCCTCGGCCAGGACGGCGGCCATCAGCAGGTTTTCGGTGCCGGTGACGGTCGGGATGTCGAAATAGACGGTGTCGCCCTGCAGCCTGCCGTCAATCTCGGCATCGACATAGCCATGTTCGAGGCGGCAGGTCGCCCCCAGTTTTTCGAGACCGGTGATATGAAAATTGATCGGCCTGGCGCCGATGGCGCAGCCGCCCGGCATCGATACCTTGGCCTTGCCCATCCGGGTCAGCAGCGGCCCGAGCACGAGCACCGAGGCCCGCATCGTCTTGACCAGATCGTAAGGTGCCTCGGCACTGCGCAGATCGGTGCTGTCGATGGTCAACACGTCCCCCTCGCGTTCGTGCCGAACCCCGAGATTTTCCATGAGTTTCAGAAAGGTCCGCGTGTCCCTCAGGTTCGGGACATTGCCGAGCCTGTGCCGGCCCGGCGCCAGCAGTGTCGCCGCGATGAGCGGCAGGGCCGCATTCTTGGCCCCGCTGATCCGTACCGACCCCCGGAGGGGGATGCCGCCCTCGACTATCAGTTTTTCCATGTTTTCTTTACCTTCCGTTTCCACTCATCGTGAGATGCAGGACACGGTCGCGTCCCGCATAATCCTTCAGTATCTCAACCATACTCAACGTACCGCCAGCCCCGGTCGACGACGCCAGCAGGCGCGACAACGCCGGCCCCTGCTCGGCCCCGATCTCGATGAAGACCTCGCCGCCGGGGCGCATGATCAGCGGCAGCATATCCTTGATCCGGGCGATGATATCAAGCCCGTCCTCGCCGCCGTCGAGGGCCAGCAGGGGTTCATGATCAGCAACCTCGGGGTCCAGCCCCCGGCGGATCTGGCGGCGGCTGACATAGGGCGGATTCGACACCAGCAGCGGAAATCGCCGCTCGGCGGCAAAGGCCGTCAGCAGGTCGGCCTGAACCAGGGCGACCCGATCGTCGACCCTGTGCCGGCGGCAATTCCGTTGCGCCACCGCCAAGGCATCGCCGGAAAGATCGACGGCGACGACGTCCCGATGCAGTTCGAGGGCGAGGACGACCGCAATCGCCCCGCTACCGCAGCAGAGATCGAGTATCCAGCCATCCGGCAATCCCTGCCGCCGGCAGGTCGCCAGGACCAACTCGACCAGGAACTCCGTCTCCGGCCGCGGGATCAAAACCGAGGGATTGACGATGAAGGGCAGCGACCAGAATTCCCGTTCGCCAAGGATATAGGCGACCGGTTCCCGCCGCTTCCGCCGCTCGAGATAGCGGAGGAAAACGTGTCGCGCCTCATCCGGCACCTCCGTGTCCGCCGCCAGAAACAGCTCGGTCCGGCTCTTGTGCAGGCAGGCCCCCAGCAGCAGCTGGCCGTCGAGTTCACCGCCGTCGATACCGGCAAGGATCAGTTCATTGGCGGCGATGCGGAGGAGATCGATCACACGCATGGTATCATGATATCATGGCCTTCCCGATCAGCGGCGAACAGGCGGAATTGCTACTGGATGGCCTTCAGCCGCTCCGCCTGGTCGTGGGCGATCAGGGGATAGATGACGTCCTCGAGTTTGCCATTGAGGATTGAGTCGAGCTTGTACAGTGTCAGGTTGATCCGGTGGTCGGTCATCCTCCCCTGCGGAAAGTTGTAGGTGCGGATCCGCTCGCTGCGATCGCCGGAGCCGACCTGGCTTTTCCGGTCCTGGGAAATCCTGTCGTGGTGTTCCTGCTGCATCCGGTCGAGCAGCCGCGCCCGAAGCACGATCAGGGCCTTGGCCTTGTTTTTGTGCTGCGACTTCTCATCCTGACAGGTCACCACCAGACCGGTCGGCAGATGGGTGACCCGGACCGCCGAATCGGTGGTATTGACGCTCTGGCCACCCGGTCCCGAGGAACGGTAGACATCGAATTTGAGTTCGTTCGGATCGACGTTGAGTTCGACCTCGTCGGCCTCGGGCAGGATGGCAACAGTCACGGCCGAGGTGTGGATCCGCCCCTGGGTCTCGGTCTCCGGCACCCGCTGCACCCGGTGGACCCCGCTTTCGTACTTGAGCTTCGAGTAGACCTGATCGCCGCTGATCATCGCGATGATCTCCTTGAACCCACCGATCCCCAGTGGGCTCGAACTCATGACCTCGACCCGCCAGCCTATCGATTCGGCAAAGCGCGAATACATCCGGAAGAGATCGGCGACAAACAGGGCCGCCTCGTCGCCGCCTGTACCGGCACGGATCTCAAGAAAAATATTGCGATCATCGTTGGGATCCTTGGGCAGCAGTACCAGCTTGATTTCACGATCAATAGTCTTCTCTTTTTCTTCCAGTTCCTCTATATCGGCCCGGGCGAGGTCCTTTAACTCCTGGTCTTCGTCATCGTCCTGGAGAATGACCCGGTTGTTGGCGATATCCCGTTGAACCTGCTTCAGATCGGTGTGCAGGGAATGTAGCCGCACCAGGTGGGAATGCTCCCGCACGACCTTCTGGAATTCCTGCTGATTGCCGACCAGGTTCGGATCGGAGAGTCGACTTTCCAGGTGCTGAAGTTTTTCTTCTATGTTGTCAAATACATCGATCATGGATAGAGGATAGTGCTGGTATGAGATACAAAAAGAAAAGCCCACAGTCATGGCAACGCATCACTGTGGGCTTGATCGGCTGTAATCCGCAGGTGTGGTTAAACTCGTGAGCAGCAGCCTCCGGCGGACAGGAATTTATTTGCCTTTCTTTTCGAAATGCTTGGCGTAACGCTGTTTGAATTTCTCGATGCGGCCGGCAGTATCGACGAGTTTCTGCTTACCGGTAAAAAAAGGATGACAGGCGGAGCATATCTCCACTCTGATCTCGCGCAGGGTCGATCCCAGCTCGACTTCATTGCCACAGGCACACACGGCTTTTATTGTTTTAAATTCAGGATGTATACCATCTTTCATGACGTTTTATTCCTCCGATTCACTTCTCTATGATCACGTTGTACGGCGATTATTGTTCCGGGTAAGCGCAAGTTTTCTTTGACACAAGCGAAATATTATACCCTGTCTTCGCAAGAGTTCAAGACAAAACACTATTTGAAAGAACATCAACCATTCATTGAATCAAGAAAATCCTTGTTGGTCTTCTGCGTTCGCAATTTATCGAGGAGGAAATCCATACAGTCGGAAGGGTTCATCGAGTTGAGCAACTTACGCAGGATCCAGATGCGGTTGAGCACATCCGGCTTGAGCAGCAGGTCCTCCTTTCGCGTCCCGGACCGTTTGATATCGATGGCCGGGAAGATCCGCTTGTCGGCCATCTTGCGATCGAGGACCAGTTCCATGTTGCCGGTCCCCTTGAACTCCTCGAAGATGACCTCGTCCATGCGGCTGCCGGTTTCGATCAGTGCCGTGGCGAGGATGGTCAGGCTGCCGCCCTCCTCGATATTCCGCGCGGCGCCGAAAAACCGTTTCGGCCGGTGCAGGGCGTTGGCCTCGACACCGCCGGAGAGGATCTTGCCACTGGCCGGAGTCACCGTGTTGTAGGCGCGGGCAAGACGGGTGATGCTGTCGAGCAGGATAACCACGTCCTTCTTGTGCTCGACCAGTCTCTTGGCCTTCTCGATGACCATCTCGGCCACCTGGATATGCCGCTGCGGCGGCTCATCGAAGGTCGAACTGACGACCTCGGCGGTCTTGACCGACCTGGTCATCTCGGTCACCTCCTCCGGCCGTTCGTCGATCAGCAGGACGATAAGGTACACCTCCTTGTGATTGCGGACGATCGAGTTGGCGATCTTCTGCATCAGCACTGTCTTGCCGGTTCGCGGCGGGGCGACGATCAGTCCCCTCTGCCCCTTGCCGACCGGGGCGAACATGTCGAGCACCCGCATCGAAAAGTTGTCCGGTTGCCACTCCAGGTTGAGCTTCTCGTTGGGGTGAAGGGGGGTGAGGTTGCCGAACAGCGTCTTCTGTTTCGAGGCTTCGGGCGGATCGAAATTGATCGTTTCGACCTTCAACAGCGCCAGGTACCGCTCTCCCTCCTTGGGCGAGCGGACCAGACCGTCGATGACATCACCGGTTCTCAGATTGAGGCGGCGGATCTGCGAGGGAGAGACATAGATATCATCGGGACCGGGAAGGTAGTTGTAATCCGGCGCGCGGAGAAAACCAAAGCCGTCGGGGAGTATTTCAAGCACCCCGCTGCCCCGCAGCTTGCCGTCCTTGTCGGCCTGATCCTGGAGCAGGGCAAAGATCAGCTCCTGCTTGCGCAGGGAACTGTAGCCCTCGACCTTCGCATTCCGGGCGAGTTTGACCAACTCGCCGATTTTCATCATCTTTAATTCCGCCAAATTCATTAAAAACCTTCTCCTATAAAACGCGTGGCAGGATGGATGAACGGCAAACGAATTCCAGCGGGTCCGGAGAAAATTTGAGTCAGGATCGCCATACGTCGAAAATGCCGCATGTTATAATTGATAGTATTTCCCAGCAAGGATCGGTACCGTGATCGCTCACCACCGCATCGAGGCATCATGGTATTGGAATACAGAGACTGCGGGTTTCAGATAGAGGTCTGTAAGATCAAAAGAGAGTGGAGTGAAGACGTATCACGGAAACAGTGATTTCACAGCGACAACGGGATTCAACCCAAACTTACCCCAGACAGGGATTTGACCAGCAAGAGTGTCGTACTGAAGTTATACGGATCCACCAGAGAAAAGGCAGGAAGTGCACTTCGTTTCGCTCTCTCCCTTATACGTATTCAGTTCTGCGGTGTCAAGCCCTGTCTTGCCGTATAAACAGGTTTTCCCTTTACCATAAATTTTTTCTCCAGCAACCGCGCAAGGCTGGAAACCTGTTGAACGGTCTGGACCCACAGGCCGGCATTACTGATGACATGCGTGGCCCTTTCAGCCTTTTTTTCCGGCGACATCTGGGCGTCGAGTATCCTCCGGGCCGCCTCTTCGCCGATCCCGTCCCTGGCGACAATCCGTTTGATGCAGACCGTCTCCGGGGCGTAGATGACAACCGTCGCATCAAACTCGTCCTGCCAGCCGACCTCGAACAGCAGGGGGATTTCGACGACGCATCTGCCGCCCAGCCATTCGATTGCGTCGGTCTTCTGCTTCAATTCCCGGCGGATGAGCGGATGAAGAATCGTTTCGAGCTGCCTGCGCATCGCCTCATCGCGGAAAACGGCGTCGCGCATGAGGCCCCTGTCGATGGTCCGGTCGGACATGAGAAAGCGCTCCCCCCATGCCGCAACGATCCCCAGCCAGCCCGTGGCGTCCGGCTGCATCAGTTCATGGCAGACCAGGTCAGCACTGAACAGATCCCCGTGCACGGCGTCGGCAAGCAGTGCCGCGACGCTGCTCTTGCCGGATCCTATCCCTCCGGTTACCGCGATCTTCATACCATTCCCTGTATTTCGATTGGAATTTCTCCAAAAATCTGCTTCACCGCGGCGACGAAATCAGGCCATAACGGCGCCACGATATCGAGCCGGTTCCCGGTTACCGGATGAACGAAACGCAGACGGGCGGCGTGCAGCATCTGCCGGGGAAATCTGGGGTCGCGGGACCTGCCGCCATAGACCGCATCCCCTGCCACGGGATGACCGATATGATTGGCATGGACCCGGATCTGGTGGGTCCGCCCGGTCTCGATCGTCAGGGAAAGCAGGCTGAATCGCCCCTCCGCCTCCTTCAATACCCGCCAGTTCGTCACCGCATGGCGGCCCCCACCTTCCAGGACCGCCATTTTCTGGCGATTGACCGGATGGCGGCCGATCGCGGCGACGATCCGCCCGCTTTTTTCCGGCAGGATCCCATGCACGATGGCAAGGTATTCCTTGTCGACCCGTCGTTCCTTGAAATCGGCGGCGAGCAGCCGCAACATCCGTTCGTCCTTGGCCACCAGCATCAAACCCGAGGTATCCTTATCGAGACGATGCACAATCCCGGGCCTGACGTTGTCGCCGACCGAGGCAATGGCATTGCAGTAGTATACAAGGCCATTGACCAGGGTGCCGCTCCGATTGCCGCTCCCGGGATGGACCACCAATCCAGGAGGTTTCGACAGAGCCAGCAGGGTTTGATCCTCATACAGGATCTGCAGCGGAATTTTTTCGGGTTCGACCTGGAGGTCCGAACCCTCTGTCCTGATCAGGCCGTGAACCCGGTCGCCCTGCTTGAGCCTGTAACTGCTCTTCCGCTCCTGGCCGTTGACCTTGAGGGCGCCGCAACGGATGGAGAAAACAAGGGTTGAACGAGAAAAATCCGGGATAATTTGAACAAGAAAATGATCGAACCTGATGCCGACCATTCGACCGTCAACAGTCATCGATATGGGCTCAGTCTCCTCCTCTTGGTTACGAGGCGACTGAACAGTGCTGGGGCTCATTTTTTCACAGGAAACAAGGCGGTTTCCATTGAAGCGGGAAGGATCAGGGAAGACAGGCGCTCTTCCGGTTTCTCACGAAAAGATGGTTTCGATCTTCTGGCTGATCCTGGCCTCGTCGACATCCTGGGCGAGGGACAGCTCCTTGACCAGCAGGTTCTTGGCGGTGTCGAGCATTTTTCGCTCACCGTATGACAGATCCTTGTCGATGCTGAGCAGGAAGAGGTCGCGCAGGACCGTTGCAACTTCGTGGACGGAACCGGTCTTGATTTTATCCATATAATCCCGATACCGCCTGTTCCAGGTCTGGGTCCCGATCTCGCTGGTTCGATCCTCGAGAATGGCGATGACCTCCTGCACCTGGCTTTTATTGACGATCGCCCTCAATCCCACGCTCTTGCTGCTTGCGGTGGGAATCATGATTTTCATGTGATTTTCCAGGATCTCCAGAACATAAAAGGTCTGGTCGACTCCACCGACGGTCTGCGTCTGAATCGATCTGATAACGCCGACACCATGAGCTGGATATACAGCCATATCTCCTTCAGTAAACACTCTTTTCTCTCCCCCTTGAAGAACATCATGCTACTCGAGACTGTATGCGGACACTACCAAGCGGTACTACCCAACATTGTGATAGAAGACTCCGGGACATCTCCAGCAGATGTAGAGACGACAGGTACTTCGCAACGATCCAGGAGTTCTGCAATCATTGTGAATGCGCGGGATTATTTCTCCGATGTGGAAAAGCACCTTACCATATTTTGTTAATAATTGCCTTGTTTTTCCACAGGCAAAGTCCCGGACTCGCCTCAAAGGTGGGAACTACTGAAGCTATTTTCAGCTATTTGACGCTGTTGATGAGATTCATCGCCGAGGCAGGCCCCTTGTCGAAGAAGAGATGCACCCCCTCTTCGATGACGTCCATCCTGTCACAAAGGAGGCGACGTTCGTCCTCGGTCATCGGCGACAGCACGAATCGCTCGACAGCCATATCGGGGTGGATGCCCCCCTTTCCAGGACGGCCGATACCGATCTTCAGGCGCGGAAAATCACTGGATGAAAGGAACTGGATCAGCGATCGAACACCGTTATGACCGCCCGCACCGCCCCCGTTCACCAGCTTGAGCCTGCCTGGGGCCATGTCGAGATCATCATGGATGACCAGGATATTCCCGACTGGGATTTTGTAGAAATCGGCATAACGGACGACAACCTGGCCGCTGAGGTTCATGTAGGTAGTCGGCTTCAGGAGGTGAACACGCCTGCCGTTGAGAGAGGTGCGCAGCGAAAACGCCTGCCACTTGCCAGTAGAAAAATCGCCCCCCCATCTGCGGGCCAGTTCGTCAACGACGATAAACCCGGCATTGTGGCGGGTATTCAGATACTCCGCCCCCGGATTTCCCAGGCCAACGATGAGATGCTCGGTTGCAACCATGCGTTCCAATGGAAGAAAAAAAACAGATCCGGAAAGACATGATCTTTCCGGATCTGTTTGTGATTCGACGTCGCAGTGCCTCACGGCAGCTGCAGCTACTTAGACATTGATTTTCTTGCCCACTTTGACGCAGACCGTATCGGCCTTGGAAATGAGTTTCAGGCTCGGCGACAGGGAAATATCGCCGAACGTCATGTGGTCGCCAATCTTCAAATCGGTGACCTCGAGCGAGAACTGATCGGGGATGTCGAGCGGCAATCCTTCAAGGGTGACGCTGTTGTACTCGACGAACATCTCACCACCCAGGTCGACACCTTTGGCCACACCGGTATAGACAATCGGCACGTCAAAACGACGCACCTTCTGCAGGTCGATCTCACAGAAGTCGGCATGGATCAGTGTATCGCGGACCGGATCGGTCTGTACCTCCCCGACCAGGACGTGACGATCCTTGTCGCCATCGATCTTGAGCGTCACCACTGCATTCTGGCGATAGATCTCGAGCAGCTGCTGCATCAGGATCTTGGTATCCATCTCCAGGGACAACGCCGCAGCGCCGCCACCATAGACAACTGCCGGGGTCTTGCCTTTCATCCGCAGCTGCCGCATTGCACCTTTACCTGTTGAAGTCCTCATCGAGGCCGACAATTCCACCTGAAGCATACTTCCTCCTTCACCCAATGGCCGACGCAGGAAAGAGTTCCAGTACAGCCGGGCGTTTTTTGTATTAATACGTTATTTTATATCGCAATGTTCACAGACCAATCACACAAAGAGCGAACTGACTGAGTCTTCATTATGTATCCGACGGATGGCCTCGGCGAGAAGCGAGGACACCGACAGAACCTTGATCTTGTCACACCGTTGCGCCTCTTCCCGTAATGGGATGGAGTTGGTCACAACCAGTGTTTTGATCTCGGAGTTGGTGATGCGCTCAACCGCCGGACCGGACAGAACCGGGTGCGAACAACAGGCATGCACCTCTTTCGCCCCGTTTTTCAACAGCGTGGCGGCGGCGCTGCACAAGGTTCCGGCCGTATCAACCATATCGTCGAGCAATATCGCCGTTTTGCCCTTGACATCACCGATCACGTGCAGGGCCTCGCACTCGTTGGGGCGATCACGCCGTTTGTCGATGATCGCAAGTCCGATGTTGAGCCTCTTGGCGAAGGCCCGGGTCCGCTCGACACCACCCGCATCGGGGGAGACCATGATCGGGTTGTCGTACTGGCGGTCGATATGTTTCAGCAGAACCGGGGCGGCATAAAGATGATCGACGGGGATATTGAAAAAACCCTGGATCTGTCCTGCATGCAAATCCATGCAAAGAACCCGCCGGACACCCACCACCATCAGCATCTCAGCAACGACCTTGGCTGATATCGGCACCCGGGGGGCATTTTTGCGATCCTGCCGGGCGTACCCGTAATAGGGCATGACGGCGGTAATTCTCCTCGCCGAAGCCCGTCGCAGCGCGTCTACCATGATCACCAGTTCCATCAGATGATCATTGACTGGCGTACAGGTGGGCTGCACGACGAAGGCATCCATTCCCCGGACATTCTCCCCGATCTCGACGAAGATTTCGCCGTCGCTGAATTTCTTCACCTCCGCCTTGGACAGAGGCAGGTCGAGGTAAGTGGCGATATCAAGGGCTAAATCTTTGTGGGCGTTTCCTGAGAATATCTTGATTATATTGGCCATCGTCCTGTACTTCTATAGAGTGATCAAACGCATGATTGGCTGGGGCGGAAGGATTCGAACCTACGAATGCCGGGATCAAAACCCGGTGCCTTAGCCGCTTGGCGACGCCCCACTCTTCGCCCGTGCAACAAAAACCATCCTCCCGAATTTCCGCTTCATCCTCACCGCAATTGCCTGCATCTCGACGGTGCTGATCGAGAGATCGGGAAACAGGCCGAACACCGTTGGTCCGCTCCCCGACATCAGCGCAATTTCAGCTCCCGCTTCCAGAAGACTTGCTTTGATACTGGCTAGTTCCGGATATTGAGCAAGGGTGACGCGTTCCAGGTCGTTCGAGAGCACACCCAGTGATGGGAGATCGGACGCATCTTTTCGAAAACTCGCTAATTTAGATTCTTTCAATGTACTTGTCAATCCTAAATTCTCAAACACCCAACGGGTGGAAACAGAAAATCCAGGATTTACCAGGAGAACACCATATCCCTCCAGGGTTTCAACCGGGTACATCACCTCCCCGACCCCTTCCGCTAGAACAGCGTCATCCTCGACGGCAAAAAATGGGACATCGGCCCCGAGGCGCAGGGCCATGGCGCAAAGTACCGGGCGGGAAAATTCATTGCCGAACAGCCGGTTCAATCCCCGCAGCACCGATCCGGCATCGCTGCTCCCGCCGCCAAGCCCGGCTGCCACGGGAATCCTCTTCGCGATCCGGATGTCGACACCATACCCCTTCCCCCGTCGGCTGGCGGAGAAAAAAACCTCGGCCGCCCTCCATGCCAGGTTCGACCGGTCCGTCGGTAACGATCGATCGCTGCAGTCGAGCCCCAGAGAACCATCATCCCGGAGGCGCAGTGCGACCGTGTCGCCGAAGTCGAGCTTCTGCATCCAGGTCTCAAGATCGTGATAACCATCCGCCCGCCTGCGGCGGACATGCAGAAAAAGGTTGATCTTGGCCGGGGCCGGCAGCACCACGGTCCTCTGAAGATTGAAATCCGTCATAGGGAGTCTGAGGCATCTCTCGATACCGCCACACATCCGCCGTCGCTAAACCGGCTATCTTTTCACGGCCGTGACGAACCGCAGTTTCACATCATAAATGATGTTTTTCAGCAGTTCTTCTTCATCCTTGTCGAGATTGCCTCTGGTCTTCTGTTCCAGCAGGACCAGGGTGTCGATCGCGTGCCGCGCCAGATCGAAGTCCGGTTCCCTCATGCCGGTTGCGGGATCGGCGATCTCTCCGAGATGGTAGAGAACGGAGGTGTTCAAAGACATGATGAAGGCCGGGAAAGTGACTTCCGGCATGACGCATTTTCCATGCCGATCCGGGACCTTTCCTTCTTCGCAATGGCAATCTTCCGTCTGCCCGTTCTTTGCCGTCGTCTGTTCTTCCATAATTCCGTCCTCTCCTTCCACAGTGCCGGGAATGTCTTTAGAAGCGGTTCAACTCAAGAACCACCGCATCGTCGATATGTTCCAATTCCCGCACCCTGGCAAGCAGTTCCCGGGAAATCAATTCGTCGGTACTGAGAAAAATGATATTCTGGTTGCTCGCCTCTTCCCGCCCGACGGTCATCCGGGAGATGTTGACCCCGGCCTTGCCGAGGGTGGTGCCGAGGGCACCGATCACGCCCGGAACATCCTTGTTGTAGACCAGCAGCATCGGGCCTGACGGCAGCGCCTCCAGACGGAAGGAATTGAGGCGGACCAGCCGTGGCTCGTTTTTGCCGAAAACGGTACCGACAAGGATATTCTCCCCCTCGGTGGTCACGACCTTCACCGACAGAACATTATTGAAATCATGGGCTTTTTCCGACTTCGACTCGACAACCCTGATTCCACGATCCTTGGCGATAACCGGGGCATTGACATAATTCACCGCATCCTGGAGGATCGGGGTGAACAGGCCCTTAAGGAAGGCCACCGTCACCGGCGCGGTATTGAGGTCCGCCAGTTGGCCGCTGTATTCGATATTGACCGTCTGCACGCCCCCCTTCGCCATCTGCATGTGCAGGGAGCCCAGCATCTCGCCGAGGGTGATATAGGGTCCTACCTGGGCCAGGACGTCGGCGCTGACCGAAGGGACGTTGACCGCGTTGGTGACCGAGCCGCGGAGGAGATAATCGGCGACCTGCTCGGCGATGATCAGGGCGACGTTTTCCTGGGCCTCGCTGGTCGAAGCGCCGAGGTGCGGCGTACAGATGAAATTCTTCAGACCGAGCAACGGACAGTTCTCAAACGTGGCCGGTTCGACGGCAAAGACATCGAGCGCCGCCCCGGCGATTTCACCGTTGACCAGCGCCTCGTACAACGCCTGCTCGTCACAGACCCCGCCCCGGGCACAATCGATGAACATCGCATCCTTCTTCATCGCCTTGAAGAAGTCGGTGGACAGCAGGTGCCTGGTCTCCTTCGTCAGAGGGACATGAACGGTGATATAATCGGCACGGTTCGCCAGTTCCATCAGATCAACCAGCTCGACCCCGATCTTTTCCGCCATTTCCTTCGGCATATGGGGGTCGTAGGCGATGGTCTTCATCTTCAGCCCCTGCGCCCGGCTGGCGGCGATACCGCCGATCCTGCCGATACCGACAACGCCAAGGGTCTTGCCGGTCAGCTCCCTGCCCATGAAACTCTTCTTTTCCCACTTGCCCGCCTTCATCGAAGCCACCGCCTGCGGGATGTTGCGGGACAGCGACATCATCATCGCGATCGCATGCTCTGCCGCGGTGGTGGCGTTGCCGCTCGGGGCATTCATCACCACAATGCCCTTCTGGCTGGCAGCCGGGATATCGACGTTGTCCAGGCCGATACCGGCACGGCCGACGACCTTGAGTTTGTGGGCCGCCTCAAGCAGGTCAGCGGTGACCTTCGTGGCGCTGCGGATGACCAGCCCCTCGTAATTGCCGATGATCTTCTTCAGCTCTTCGGGTTTCAGGCCTGGGATACTATCCACCTCGAGCCCGGCTGCCTCCAGTATCTTGACACCCGCGGGCGACAGATTGTCACTGATCAGTACCTTCATCTCCGCTCCTTCTCCTTCGCTGTATACGCCTGCCCGATCTCTGAACAGGCTGCTTTCATCTGGAAGTGAGCAAATTTTTCCGGATGTCGCCCCCGTCGGTCCCGGTAACGAAGGCGGCTCTCCTGATAATTATTTGCCCGATAAAATCGGCAATTATAATGATATCCTTAAAAGAGGACAATAGAAATGCGAGACAATGAATATTCATCGGTCGGCAGTGGATGAGAACGGATCCCGGATTGTTCCCGACCGCCCGGGATGTATTCGATCAATGATTATGTTGAACAAATCCAGTGAAGACGATATAACGGATTCGCTTCAGGGGGCTGTGACCGACGTGTTCCAGCCATCGCGGGCAGCCTCCGGATCGGCAGGAATCGTTATCGAAGGATTGCAAATCCGCTTAAGAATACCAATAGTTGTTTTCAACAGGCCAACCGTCCCGGCTCCTGATCCTTGTCTTGATACCCGGTCCGGCGAAGTTCGCCTGATACTTTCGAACAGGAGTTGTTGATGACTGAGACACGACTGCGTTTTCCCCCAAGCCCCACCGGTTATCTCCATATCGGCGGGGCCCGCACGGCGCTTTACAACTGGCTGTATGCCAAAAAAACCGGGGGCAAGCTGATCCTGAGGATCGAGGACACCGATGCCGAGCGGTCGACCGAAGAATCGATCCGCGGCATTATCGAGGGGCTGGAATGGCTGGGCATCACCTACGATGAAGGCCCCTACTTCCAGACCGATTTCACCGCCGATCATGTCGCCGCCGCCGACAAACTGCTGCAGGCCGGCCGCGCCTACCGGTGCTTCTGCACCAAGGAGGAGCTTGATGCCAAGCGGGAGACGGCACTCGCCGCCAAACAGGCCCTCGGCTACGACCGGACCTGCCGCGACCTGACGCCTCAGGAGGTCGCGGAGAAGCAGGCGGCCGGGCTCCCCTCGGTGGTCCGCTTCAAGGTGCCCGACCGCCAGGGCCTGCTCGGCTACGACGACAAGGTCCTGGGCCGGATCGAATGCGACTACCGGGAGGTCGACGACTTTGTCATCCTCCGCTCCAACGGCAAGCCGCTGTACCTTCTCTCCAATGTCGTCGACGACATCCGCGACCGCATCACCCACATCATCCGCGGCCAGGACCACATGACCAACACGATCCGGCAGGTCCTGCTCTACGAGGCCCTGGAGGCGCCGTTGCCGGTCTTCGCCCATATCCCGCTGACCCTCGACACCAAGAAGGCGAAGATCTCCAAGCGCAGCCACGGCGAGATCGTCGCCGTCCATTTCTATCGCGATCACGGCTTCATCCCCTGGGCCTTCAACAACTTTCTCGTCCTCCTCGGCTGGTCGCCCGGCAACGACCAGGAGATCTTCTCGAAAGAGGAACTGATAAAGGCCTTCACCCTCGAGCGCATCAACAAGTCGAGTGCCGTCTTCAACTTCCGCCGCGACGATCCGAAGTTCTTCACCGACCCGAAGGCCATCGCCATCAACGAGCACTACCTGCGGACCTTGCCGATCGCTGAACTGGCACCGATGGTGCGGAAGGAACTGGAAGCGGCGGGACTGTGGGATGACGGTTACGCCGGCGACCGGCAGCAGTGGTTTTTCCACACCATCGAACTGATCCGTGACCGCTTCCATATCCTGAAGGACTTCACCAGCCTCGGCCGGGCCTACTTTGCCGACGATTTCACCGTCGACGACAAGCCGCTGCAGAAGAACGTCCTGAAGTACCCCGACCTGGCGACCTGGCTGCCGGCGCTGGCAGACGATTACGAACAGATGGAGACCTTCGAAGCCGACGAGACCGAGCGGGTCGCCCGCGAAATGGCGGAGAAGCTCGACATCAAGCCGGGCGTGTTGATCAACGCGATGCGGACCGTCGTCACCGGCCAACTGGCCGGGCCGTCGATGTTCGAGATCCTGCCGGTTATCGGCAAGGACCGGGTCGTCAGGCGAATGCGCGATATCAGCCGCTTTTTCCCGGCCCCTTGACCTCTACCCTCAGCAAACACCCATCGACATGGAAACCTCAGAGAAAACAGGCAGCAGACCCATCGATTTCATCAGGCAGATCATCGCCGACGATCTCCGGACCGGCAAGCACCGGACCACGGTGACCCGGTTTCCCCCGGAACCGAACGGCTTTCTCCACATCGGTCATGCCAAGTCGATCTGCCTCAATTTCGGCATCGCCCTGGAAAACAACGGCGTCTGCCACATGCGCTTCGACGATACCAACCCGAGCAAGGAAGAGGTCGCCTACGTCGAATCGATCATGCGCGATGTCAAGTGGCTCGGTTTCGACTGGCACGACAAACTGTTCTATGCCTCCGACTATTTTCCCGCCCTCTACGATTTTGCGCTGCAACTGATCCGACTCGGCAAGGCCTATGTCTGCGAGCTCTCGGCCGATGCCATCAGGGAATACCGCGGCACCCTGACCGAACCCGGGCGTGAGAGTCCGTGGCGCAACCGCAGCGTCGAGGACAACCTCGATCTCTTCCAGCGCATGAAAAACGGCGAATTCGCAGAGGGCAGCCATGTCCTGCGGGCAAAAATCGACATGACCTCCCCCAACCTCAACCTGCGCGATCCGGTCATCTACCGGATTCTCAAGGTGCCGCACCACCGGACCGACGACACCTGGTGCATCTACCCGATGTACGACTACACCCACTGCCTGTCCGATGCCATCGAAGGGATCACCCACTCGCTGTGCACCCTCGAGTTCGAGGATCACCGGCCGCTCTACGACTGGGTCCTCGATACCCTGCAGACCCCCTGCCATCCGCAGCAGATCGAGTTCGCCCGCCTCAACCTGACCTACACCGTCATGAGCAAACGCAAACTGCTGCAGCTGGTGAAGGAAGGCTATGTCGACGGGTGGGACGACCCGCGGATGCTGACTATTTCCGGACTCAGGCGCCGGGGCTACACCCCGGCCGCGATCCGCAATTTCTGCCACGAGATCGGCCTCGGCAAACGGGAGAGCTGGATCGACATGACCGTTCTCGAGAACGCCGTCCGCGACGACCTCAACGTCACCGCCCCGCGGGTGATGTGCGTCCTCGACCCGGTCAAGGTCGTCATCGACAATTATCCCGAGGAACAGACAGAGGAAATGGAGGCGGTCAACCACCCCCAGGATCCCGTCATGGGCAGCCGCAAGCTGCCATTCTCGCGCGAACTTTATATCGAACGGTCGGACTTCATGGAGAACCCGCCGGCGAAATTTCACCGTCTCGGACCCGGCCGCGAGGTCCGGCTGCGCTACGGCTATCTCATCACCTGCACCTCCGTCGACAAAGACGAGAACGGGACCATCGAGAAGATCCACTGCACCTACGATCCTGCCACCAGGGGCGGCTCGACGCCGGACGGCCGC